>Ga0207421_10002745_pt1 | contig 21572 bp, 19 predicted proteins | sample SodLakKL_010_SED_4_FD_187542 | JGI IMG/M metagenome (GOLD analysis project Ga0207421, IMG submission 187542) | Alkaline sediment microbial communities from Lake Tanatar, Kulunda Steppe, Russia - 8KL_010_SED (SPAdes) (version 2) | ecosystem: Environmental > Aquatic > Non-marine Saline and...
AAGGAGCGGGCCGAGGACCTCAACGCCGGCCATGGGGTGCCGGAGGCCGTGGGGCGCGTGATCACCGAGGCCCAAGCCGCGGCCATCGCCGCGATCGTCGGTGCCGCGGCAGCCAGCGGCTCCAGCGGCTCGGGCAGCTGACGCGGCCTCGCTCTTCCCGGCCCCTGCTGACGCGGCCTCGCTCTTCCCGGCCCCTGCTGACGCGGCCTACGTCTCCCTGGCCTCCTCTGCCGCGGCGCGCTGCTCGCGGGCGCGCATCCGCCGCACCGACGCGAGGTCGGGGTCGCGGTCACGGTCGCGCTTGAGCTCGTAGACGCCGTCGGCGCGGGCGAACCAGCGCACGTGGCCGAGCAGGTCGCGGGCTGTGGTCTCGTCGGCTGGGGGCTCAGCGATCACTGGGCCGAACACCGAGGGGCCTTCCCCGCCGTCGAAGACGAGCTGGGGCACGCCGGGGTTGTCGGTGCGCGCCAGCAGCCAGTGGTGGTCGGCGAGCACGGCCTTGGCGTGGCGCTCGTCGGTCATGGCCACCTCGACCAGCGCGGGGTCGAGCCCGGCGTCGGTGAGCGCGCCCACGGCCGTCTCGGCCTGCGACAGGCGCTCGCCATGCTCATGGACACGCGCGCCGAACGCCCGCAGGAACGCCCCCGTGGCCTCCTGCCCGTGGTCGCTGCGCACGGCGGCGGCGGTGCGCAGCGCTCGCTCGGCGCGTGCCGACGTCTCGCTGAAGTCCTGGGCGGGCGGCTCGGCGCCGGCCAGCTCCAGCGAGTACAGCCCCCAGGTGAGCGACACCTCGCCGAGGCGCTCGAGATGCGCCAGCCAGCGGGAGGTCTGGTTGGACCACGGGCAGACGACGTCGTGGACGAAGTGGATGCGCTCGGTCACGCGCTGGCTCCTGATGATCGCGGTGCACGGCGGTGTCGGTTGGCACGCCAGCGCCAGCATGCCGCAGCGCAGCAGGGCCGCAGCCGCCCGCCGGTGCGGCCCCGCGACCCTGCACGGGTGGACAGGGTCCTGGCGTTGCACGGCGCGGCGGGGCCGTCCCGCGCCGGGGGAGCGGTGTGGGATCACGCGGGGCGGGCAAGGATGTGACTGATTTCACAAGCCGCATCGCCTGACCCGAAGGGAAGCACCCTCATGACCCGCCTGCGCCTGCCGCGACTCGGACGTCGCGCCGCCGACCGCCAGACCGGTGACCGCGACCAGCGCAGCCGCCGCCGCGCGGAGGGCACGCGCGGCGCTGCGTTCCCCGCGATGCCCCGCCGTGGCTACGACCCCTCGGCGCTGTCGCCGCTGGGCGGTGCACCGTCGAGCGCGGTGCGTCACGCCACCGGCGAGGAGAGCCACGAGGAGCGCTGACGCGCCCCGGCGCGCGACTCGCGTGACCCCGCACTGACGCCGGTCAGCGCAGCAAGACCGCCTGCAGCGGGGCCAGCGTGCCGGTGAAGGGCTCGCCGTCGCCGACGCCGTCGCTTGCGACCTCGATCTCACGGTCACCGGGCACCGCGACCTCGCGGGGCTCGTCGACGAAGCTGAGCGCCACCAGCCGCTCGTCGCCGCCGAGGCTGCGACGGAACGCCACCGTGTCGGCGGGGGCGTGCAGCCACGACAGCTCGCCCTCGCGCAGGGCCGGGCTGGCGCGCCGCGCCGCCAGCAGCGCCCGGTAGCGGTGCAGGATCGAGTCGGGGTCGGCCCGCAGCGCAGCGGCGTTGCGGTGGTCGGCCTCGGGTGGCCAGGGCAGCCACGGCTCGCTGCTCGTCCAGCCGTGGTCGGGCTCGCCGGTCCAGGGGATCGGCGCGCGACAGCCGTCGCGGCCACCGGGATCGACCTGGGCGTGCGGCGGCACGTGGGCGTCCTCGAGCCCGAGCTCCTCGCCGGCGTAGAGGAACGGCGTGCCGCGCAGCGTGAGCAGCAGCAGCGCCGCGGCCCGCGCAATGCGCTCGTCCCCGCCGTAGCGGGTGCGGTGGCGTGGCTCGTCGTGGTTGGACAGCACCCACGTCGGCCACCGGGCCGGCCGGTCGTAGCAGCGCTCGATCTCGTCGATGACGGCCCGCCACGCCTCGGCGGTCCAGGGGGCGTGCAGGGGCACGAAGTTGAACACCAGCGGCAGCTCGTCGCCTGCCCCGTAGTAGCGGACCAGCGCCTCGGTGTCGGAGAGGTTGACCTCGCCGACCATCGTGCGCTCACCGTCATAGCCCTCGAGGGTCGCGCGGATGTCGCGCAGCAGCCCGTGGGTGCGCGGCTCGTCGTGGAAGCCCACCCGGCTGGTGCCCGCGAGCTCGGGGGGATCGTCGGGCAGCGCCGGATCCTTGCCGATCAGGTGGACCACGTCGGCGCGGAAGCCGTCCACGCCGCGGTCGAGCCAGAAGCGCAGCACGTCGTGCTGGGCGGCCTGCACCTGCGGGTTGTTCCAGTCGAGGTCGGGCTGCTGGGGCAGGAACAGGTGCAGGTACCACTGCGCGGTGCGCTCGTCCCACGTCCACGCGGGCCCCTCGCCGAAGGCGCGCACCCAGTTGTTGGGTGGCTGCCCCTCGGCTGCCTCGGGGCTGTCGCGCCACACGTACCAGTCGCGCTGGGGGTCATCGCGGGCGGAGCGGGACGCCTGGAACCACCGGTGCTGGTCGGAGGTGTGGTTGGGGACCCAGTCGATGATCACGCGCAGGCCGTGGGCGTGCGCCTCGGCCAGCAGCCGGTCGAAGTCCTCCAGCGACCCAAGCAGCGGGTCCACGTCGCAGTGATCGGCGACGTCGTAGCCGAAGTCGGCCATGGGGGAGCGGTAGAACGGCGACAGCCAGATCGCGTCCACGCCCAGCCACGCCACGTGGTCGAGCTGGCGGCGGATGCCCTCGAGGTCGCCCACGCCGTCGCCGCTGGTGTCACGGAACGAGCGCGGATAGATCTGATAGAAGGCGCTGGTGCGCCACCACGGTGCCGACATCGCCGGCAACCCTAGAAGGTCGGCGATCAGGTCGCTGACGCGGCGCGCGGCCCCGGCAGGCGCCGCGACGGTGCGTGCTGCCGGGCTCCCAGCGCCACCAGCAGGCGCACCTGTGCCGCGGCGATCGCGATGTTCAGCAGTGCTGCCGGCCACGGCACCACCAGGGCCAGCCCGAGCACCAGGGCGGTGGCAAGCGCGAGCCCGAACCGGCCTGCCGCATCGTCGCGCACCAGCAGCAGCGCGCCGATCGCCAGCTCGCCAAGCGCCACGATGCCCAGGAAGACCGTGCCGGTCGGGGCCAGGACCTCCTGCACGAGCCATGCGGTCGCGGGCAGCCACGCCAGCCCCGCGAACGTCGCATAGACCGCGGCGGCATCCGGGATCACCACCAGCAGGTTGAACAGCCCGCACGCCACGTAGAACGCCCCGAAGCCCAGCCGCGCGACCCGGTGGGTCGCCCGGGGGATCGCCAGCACCACCAGCCCCGCGCCGGCAGCGGCGATGAGCAGCAGGGCCGTCTCCATCCCTGTCCCGGTCAGCACGTGCGCTCCCAGCAGTGGGGGGCTGCAGCGCCGGCTCGGCCGCAGCGGGTCGGTGGGGAGAGACGGCGCATCGGAGTCCGCTCGCTGGAGGGTCCCTTGGGCAGGCGTGCCGTCAGCAGCGTGCAGGATCTGCCACGACCTCGTCAGTGTCCGATCGGACCGCACGGGCCGGTGACGGCCCTCGCCGCGGGTCCCGGCCGGTCCACCGCCCGAGGGCCATCCGGCCCTGTCTGCGGGGTGGCCGCGGGCGCGACCCTCGAGGCAGCGGCGTCGGCGCGGCGCCCGGCGCGCCGCCAACCGCAGCCGCACCCGCTGGTGCCAGCAGGAGGTGGCCGATCATGCGCGTGCTCGTGGCCTACGGCTCCAAGCGCGGTGGCACGGCCGGGATCGCCGAGGTCATCGGCGCCGCCCTCGGCGACGCGGGCATGGAAGCGCAGGTGCGCCCGGTCGAGGACGTCGCCGGGCTGCGGGGCTATGACGCGGCGATCATCGGCGGGAGCCTGTACGTCATGCGGTGGCATCCGGAGGCGCACCGCTTCGTGCGGCGCCACGCGCGCACCCTGCGGGCCATGCCGGTGTGGCTGTACAGCAGTGGGCCGCTGGACGACTCGGCCAGCCGCCAGGACATCCCGCCCGTGGCGCAGGTGCGCCGTCTCATGGAGCGCATCGACGCGCGCGGGCACCGCACCTTCGGTGGGCGCCTGGCGCCCGAGGCCACCGGCTTCCCGGCGGCGGCGATGGCACGCGATGCCAGCGGCGACTGGCGCGACCTGCGCCAGATCCGCGCGTGGGCCGCGGAGGTGGCCGACGAGCTGGCCGACGCCGCCTCGGTGCGCTAGCCACACCCAGGGCCGTCGCGCGTGTTGCGGCCGTCGCGCCTGGTGCGTGGGCGCCCAGCGCCCGTCGCCTACCCTGCGGGGCGACGTCGACGCGGGAGCGCACGCGATGACCGACCGTCCCTACGACCTCGTCCTGCTCGGCGCCACCGGCTTCACCGGGCGCCTGGTGGCACGCCACCTCGGTGAGCGACTCGCCGGCAGCGGGGTGCGGTGGGCCATCGCCGGACGCGACGCCACCAAGCTGGCCGAGGTCGCCGCCGGTGTGCCCGGTGACCCCGCCGAGGAGGTCGTGGACGTCAGCGACCTGGTGGGCCTGCTGCACCTCGCCGAGCGCACGCGGGTGCTGGGCACCACCGTGGGCCCGTACCTGCGCCACGGCGAGCTGGTGGTCCAGGCCTGCGTGCGCGCGGGTACGCACTACGCCGACATCACCGGCGAGTCCGCCTTCGTGCGGCTGGTCAGCGAGCGCTACGGGGCCGACGCGCAGCACCGCGGCGTGCAGCTCGTCTCGTGCTGCGGCTTCGACTCGGTCCCGCCCGACCTCGGTGCGCAGATGGTCGCCGAGGCGCTGCCGCAGGACGCGAGCCTGGCGGTGCGCGCCTACCTGCAGGCCGACGCGCGCTTCAGCGGCGGGACGGTCACCAGCGGGCTGACCATGCTGGAGTCCGAGGAGCCGGGCCTGGCGGTCGTGCCGCTGGCCGGTCGGCGGCCGGTGCACACGCTCGGCACCCGGCCGCACCGCGTGGCCGAGCTGGATGCGTGGGCGCTGCCGCTGCCCACCATCGACCCGGCGATCGTGCTGCGCTCGGCCTCGGCGCTGGAGGGCTACGGGCGCGCCTTCCGCTACGGCCACTACGTCGCTGTGGGCTCGCTGCCGCGGGCGGTCGGCTCGGCGCTGGGTGCAGGGGCGGCGCTCGGCCTGGCGCGGCTGCGCTCCACCCGGGCGCTGCTGCGGCGCCTGGCCCCCGATCCCGGCGAGGGGCCCTCGCCGGAGCGTCGCGCGCGCAGCAGCTTCACGCTCACGCTGCTGGGTCAGGGTGGTGGGCAGCGGGTCATCGGCCGGGTGGCCGGCGGCGACCCGGGCTACGACGAGGCCGCGACCATGCTCGGCGAGGCGCTGCTGTCCCTCGCGCTGGACCCGCGCGGGCCACGCGCGGGGCACCTCACCCCTGCAGCCGCGCTAGGGGTGCCCTACCGCGAGCGCCTGGAGGAGCAGGGGCTCACGTTCGCGGTCGAGTCGGCCTGACGCGCCCGGCACCGGCGGCCTAGGACTCGGCGAACCGCCCCACGACCCCGTCGGGGTCCATGCCGGTGAGGTGACGCTGGAACAGCCGGTAGTAGGCGAGCTCCTCGGGGCTGCGCAGCGGCGGGTCGACCACGCCGCGCTGGGCGGCGAACTCGTCGTGGGACACCATCGCGGCGTAGTGGTCGCGCAGCACCTGGCGTGCGCCGGTGCCCTCACCGAACTGCGCCTTCTTGCGCCACAGCAGGTCCTCGGGCAGCCAGCCCTCGAACGCCTTGCGCAGCAGCCACTTCTCGGGTCGGTCCTCGCCCGAGAGCTTCCAGCGCGCGGGCAGCCCCAGGCCGAGCTCCACCACGTCGAAGTCCAGGAACGGCAGGCGCGACTCGACGGCGTTGGCGCCGGCCACCCGGTCGACGCGCTGCAGCCCGAGGTTGTGCAGCCCCTCGATCGTGGCGCGCAGCTCGTCGGCCAGCTCGGCGTCGCTGTCGATCTCGGCGTAGTGGGAGTAGCCGGCGAACAGCTCGTCGGCGCCCTCGCCGATCAGCACGACCTTCACGTGGCGCGCCGCGAGCTTGGAGACCAGCAGGTTCGGCACCGAGCTGTGCACCAGCTGGGGGTCGAACGACTCGATGACGCCGATGACCTCGGGCACCCAGTCGATCAGCTCGTCCTCGGTGTAGATCCGCTCGTAGTGCTCGGTGCCCACGTGCGCGGCGACGCGACGGGCTGCCTCCAGGTCCTCGCTGCCCGCCAGCCCCACCGCGAAGGTCGGCAGGCGCCAGCCGTTGCGTCGCGCCAGATCGCCGGCGATGGCGCAGACCAGGCTCGAGTCCAGCCCGCCCGACAGCAGCGCGCCGACCGGCACATCGGCGCGCATGCTGCGCTCCACCGCGGTGATCAGCGCGTCCCTGATCGCCTCGAGGACCGCCGGGGGCGGCTCGGGGTCGTGCTCGTGGCCGGCGATCAGCGTGGCGAGCTCGGGGGTGCGCCGCTCGGGGAGCTCGCTGAAGGCCTGGAGGCCCTCACCCGGGGTCCACACGTGACCCGGCGGGAAGGGCTCGACGTGGTCGCGCCAGTGCGGATCGAAGGCCTTGAGCTCGCTGGCGAACAGCGTGGTGTTGCCCGCGCGCGCCCAGTACAGCGGCGTGATGCCCAGCGTGTCGCGGCCGGCGATGAAGCGCCCGTCCTCGCCGGCGATGACGAACGCGAACATGCCCCACAGCCGGTCGAGCGCCTGCTGGCCCCACGCGTCGACGACGAGCAGCGCCGTCTCGTGATCGGAGTCGGTGCGGAAGGTGTGGCCCTGCGCCTCGAGGTCGGCGCGCAGGCGGCGGTGGTTGTACACCTCGCCATCGCCGACCAGCCAGAGGCCCCGGTCGGGCTCGTGCAGCGGCTGCCCGCCGCCCTCGACCCCGACGATGGCGAGCCGGCGGTGGCCGAGCCACGCATGGGGCAGCTGCTGGGTGCCCTCCCCATCGGGTCCGCGATGGGTGAGGCGGTCCATCATGCGGATGCCCTCGTCGGGCTCGAACGGTCCGTGGGCAGCGACGATTCCAGAGATGGCAGGTCACCCCGCATCGGGCTCGCGGTCGGTTGGCTCGCATGCGGCGCCAGGCCGCACCCGGTCATCCTACGGAACCCTGGGCTCGGCGGTGCATGGCCGCCTGGGCGCGCCCGGTCAGGACTGCTGGCGCTGCGACAGCAGGTCGCGGATCTCGCGCAGCAGCACCACGTCCTCGGGGTCAGCGGCCGGCTCCTCCTCGGCCGCCTCGGCCTCCTCGGTCGCGCGCATCTTGGTGATCCCCTGCACCACGAGGAACAGCGCGGTGGCAACGATCAGGAAGTCCAGGACGGCGGTCAGGAACGTGCCGATCAGCACCTGGCCCTCGCCGACCGGGATGACCACCTGGTCGAAGTTCGGCTCGCCGAACAGCGCGCCGATCAGCGCCATGATGATCCCGTCGGTGAACGCGGTGACCACCGCCGCGAACGCCACGCCCAGCACGAAGGCCACGGCGAGCTCGAGCAGGTTGCCGCGCAGCAGGAACGCCTTGTAGCTGTCCCACATGGTCGTCTTCCCCCTTTGTCGCTATCGGTCGGTGGCGGTCATCGCAGGCGCGATCACCCACGAGGGGATCCCACGCGCGCGCACGGCTCACACGTGGCCAGCGCCGCCGGGCGGTCAGCGCAGCCGTGCGGTCAGCGCCTCGCTGCTCACCGGCTGGCCGAGCAGCCGCCCCTGGGCGCGCTGCACGCCCAGGGCGCGCAGCCACGCGATCTGCTCGGGCTGCTCGACGCCCTCGGCGACCACCTCCAGGCCCAGGGCGTCGGCCAGGCGCACCACGGCGGTTGCCACCGGCGCGCGGCTGTCGGCGCTGGTGACCGGTGCCAGCAGCCGGTGGTCGAGCTTGAGGGCGTTCACCGGGAGGCGGTCGAGCTCGGCCAACGAGGACGTGCCGGTGCCGAAGTCGTCGATGGCCACGCGCACCCCCAGCGCCCGCAGCGCCTGCAGCCGCGGCAGCACCACGGCGCTGTTGCCGACCAGGTCGTGCTCGGTCAGCTCGAGCGTCACCGCCCGGGGCGGCACGTCGGCGCTCTGCAGCGCGTTGGCCAGGTCGCTGACCAGCCGGGGGTCCTCGAGCTGGCGCGCATCGACGTTCAGGCTCAGGCCGAGGTCGCGGTCGGGATGCAGCGAGCGCCACCGGCGCAGCTGCGCCAGCGCCTGATCCAGCGCCCACGTGCCGACCATGTGCGTCAGACCAGCCGCGCGCGCGATGTGGACGAGCTCCACGGGATCGATCGCCCCGATGGTCGGGTGATGCCAGCGCAGCAGCGCCTCGGCGCCGCGCACCGCACCGGACTCGAGGTCCACCAGCGGCTGGTAGGCCAGCCACAGCTGGCCGCGCTCGGCGGCCAGCGGCAGGTCGGACTCCAGGCGCCAGCGCCGCTGCTCGGCGTGCTGGAGGTCCTCGTCGAAGGCGACGAGCTCGTTGGGTCCGCGGCGCTTGGCCTCCTCCAGCGCCAGCGTCGCCTCGCGCAGCAGCGCGCGGCGATCCGGCTGCTCGTGCCAGGCCACCCCCACGCCGGCGGTCAGCTCGATCTGCTCCTCGCCGACGGTCATGGGCGCGCTCACCGCCGCGGCGAGCCGTCGGCCCATCTGCCGCGCCTGGGTGACGCTGCGCGCCGGCAGCGCCACGAGGAACTGGTCGGCGCGACGCCGAGCGACCAGCGCATCCTCGCTGGCGGTGGTCACCAGGCGGTGGGCCACGATGCGCAGCGCCTCGTCGGCGACCTGGGCGCCGAGCGCGAGGTTGAGCCGACGGAAGCCGTCGAGGTCGAGCACGATCTGGGCGTTGGCCCGGGTCGCCTGGGTCGCCTGGGCGTTGGCGCGGTCGGCGTCGTGCTCACCGCCGGTCACCTCGACCGGCTCGGACAGCCACGCCTCGAACGCCTCGCGGTCGGGCAGCCCGGTGATCGCATCGCGCGTGCGGCGACCGAGGCCGAGCTCCAGCAGCGCGACCGCTTGCCGCGCGAGCGCGGCCAGCGCCTCGCGCTGGTCGGCGTCGAGGTCGCGCGGCTCCCGGTCGAGCACGCACACCGTGCCCAGCGCCCGCCCGTCCGAGCCGACCATCGGCGCGCCGGCGTAGAAGCGGATGCCCGCCTGCTGCTGCACCAGCGGGTTGTCGGCGAAGCGCGGGTCATCCCGCGCGTCGGGGACCACCAGCACCTCGGCGGGACGGTCCAGCGCATGAGCGCAGAACGACTGCTCGCGTGGCGTCTCGCACGCGTCGATGTTGTGGCGTGCCTTGAACCACTGGCGCTGCGCGTCCACGAAGCTCACCGCCGAGGTCGGCGTGCCACACACCCAGGCCGCCAGGCGCACCAGGTCCTGGAAGCGCTCCTCGGTTGGCCCGTCGAGCACGCCCAACGAGTGCAGCATCGCCAGGCGCGTCGGCTCGTCGGGGCTGCTCGCGGCAGCGTCGCGAGCCGTCGGCGTGGCGGGCTGCGCCGGGCCGTCGCCGGCTCGCGCGTCGCCTTGCGCGGCGGCGGGGTGGCGGGTGAGGCCGGTGGAGCCGGTGTCCTGGGTGATCGCAGCCCTCCGCGCTGGTGGGCGGTACGCCTGGCTTGAGCGCGACAGGGTAGCTGACGCGTCGCGTGCGCCCCAGCACCCGCTTACCCTGCCGACGCGCTGCTGGCCTGCCAGACCGAGCCGTTCCTGGCCCTGGCGACGGCACGCTCGACGAGACGGCCCGCTCGCCCCGCAAGCGATCCCGACGACCACAGGAGCCCGTGATGTCCGACGACGCAGCGGCACCCGACGTGCCGCCCGAGACGGCTGCGGCCCTCGACGCCGCGCTGGCCGAGCTGCCCCCCGGGTTCCGGGCTGTGGCGCTGACCGGGGCCGGCATCTCCGCTGCCAGCGGCATCCCCACCTTCCGCGGGCCCGAGGGCTTCTGGCAGGTGGGCTCGCGGGTCTACGAGCCCCAGGAGATGGCCACGGCGGCGATGTTCCGCCGCGACCCCGAGTCGGTGTGGCAGTGGTACCTCTACCGCCTCGGGATCTGTCGCGCCGCCGAGCCCAACGCCGCGCACCACGCCCTGGTCGACCTGGACGCCGCGCTGGGCCGCCGGTTCCGGCTGATCACCCAGAACAGCGACGGGCTGCACCTGCGCGCCGGCAGCCCACCCGAGCGCACCGACCGCGTCCACGGCGACCTCGAGCTGGTGCGCTGCGCCCGCCCGTGCACCCCGGAGATGTGGCCCGTCCCCGAGGACGTCGAGCCGCTGGCGCGGGACGAGCCGTTGACCGCCGCGCATCGCCGCGCGCTGACCTGCCCGGGCTGCGGCGGCTGGCTGCGGCCGCACGTGCTGTGGTTCGACGAGACCTACGACGAGGAGCGGTTCCGCTTCGAGACGGCCCTGGAGGCGGCCGCGTGGACCGACGTGCTGGTCACCGTGGGCACCACCGGGGCGACGGCGCTGCCCACGTTCGCGGTGCGCGCCGCCGTCGAGTCCGACGCGTTGCTCATCGACGTCAACCCCGAGGGCAACGACTTCGGCGAGCTGGCCGAGGGCCTGGACCGCGGCGTGGCGGTGCGCCGTCCCGCCGAGGAGGGCGTGCCCGCCATCGCCCGCCGCCTGGCCGCGCTGGCCTGACCCGCGGCGAGCGCCCGAGGGTCAGAAGTCCGAGGTGCGCCGCCCGAACGCGTCGAGCAGGCGCGGCCCGTCCAGCTGCTGCAGGTAGGGCAGCGGGTTGCCGCGCTGCTCGATGACCCAGTCGGTGAGCAGCGCCCGGACCGCGCTGCGCAGGTGGTCGGGCTCCCAGGGCTTGGCGACGTAGAAGTCGAGGTTGCCCTCGTTGATCGCGCGGATCGTGTCGGCGTGGCCGGCCTGGCCGGTGACCAGCGCCCGCTTGGCGCGGGCGGCCACGGGACGCTCGGCGAGCTCGACCAGCAGGTCGACGCCCGAGTCGCCCGGCAGGCGGTGGTCGGCCAGGATGAGGGCGATCTCCTCACGGTTGCGCTCGAGCTCCTCGACGGCAGCGCGCGCGTCCTCGGCGCTGTCGGTCTCCTCGATGCGGGCGATCTGGGCCAGCGGCTCGAGGTCGCGCACCAGGGCCGAGCGCACGTCCGGCTCGTCCTCGATCCACAGGATCACCAGGTCCGACATGGCCTTACCTCCGCTCGGCGGGCAGTGACACCGTGAACTCCGTGCGCCCGGGCCGGGAGTCCAACGTGATCGTCCCTTGGTGGCGCGACACGATCTGCTTGCTGATCGCCAGTCCCAGTCCCAGACCGTAGCGGGCGCGCCCACCCTTGGTGGTGAACCGCGGCTCGAACACCCGGTGCTGGGCCTCGGGGTCGATGCCGGGGCCGTCGTCGATGACGCGGACCCGCACCCACCCCGGGTCGGGCTGGTCGACCAGCAGCTGCAGGGAGCCCTCCCCGCCCATGGCGTCGCAGGCGTTGGCGATGAGGTTGGTCCACACCTGGTTCAGCTCGCCGGGCCAGCCCGAGATCGTGTCGACCTCGTCGTAGTGGCGCTGCACGTCCACCTGCTCGAGGCGGTGGCGCAGCAGCCGCAGGCTGGCGTCCAGCCCCTCGGACACGTCGACGCCGTCCTGGGGCTGGTCCTCGGTGCGGGCGTAGGCGTGCAGGCTGTTGACGAGCTCACCGACGCGGTCGGCGGCCTCCTTGATCGCCCGGACCTCCTGGGCGGCTCGGCGCTCCAGCAGCCGCATCTGCAGGGCCTCCCGGCCCTCGGCGAGCAGCTCGCGGGCGTGCTCGGGGTCGGTGACGCCGACCTCGACGAGCTGCTCGGCGAGCTGGCGGTCGTCGACCTCGGCGGTGAGGCGGCGGCGCGCCGAGCGCCGCTCGCTGGTGGAGGTCGGCGGCGCCTCGATCTCCTCGGGCTCGAAGCGCAGCAGGGCGGTGACGTCCTCGCGCAGCTGCGCGGCGCCACGGGTGATCGCGGTCACGGGGTTGTTCAGCTCGTGGGCGAGCCCGGCGGCGAGCTCGCCGAGGGTGGCCAGGCGCTTGTGCTCGACCAGCTGCACCTGCGCGCTCTCGAGCGCGCCGAGCGTGCGAGCGAGCTCGTCGCGCTCCTGCGACAGCTCGCGGCTGAGCTGCTCGTTCTCCAGCTGCAGCTCCACCGAGCGCGAGTGGCGCCGCGCCAGCGACCGCAGGACCAGGTCCAGAACCGGCAGCCGCAGCGACGGGTCCTGCTGCAGCGCCCAGTCGAAGTCCTCGAAGGGGATCGCGAGCAGCGTCACGTCGGTGCGCGCGCGCACGGTGAAGAAGGCGCGCTCGCCGCCCACCAGCGCGCCGAGCCCCAGGATCGGGCCGGCTGAGGCGCGGTGGGTGACGACCTCGTCCTCGCCCACATGGCGCAGCAGCTCCAGCTGCCCCTCCAGCACCAGCGCGAGCTCGGCCACCGGCCCGCCCTCCTCGAGCAAGGTCTCGCCGGGCTCGACGTGGCGGCGCGGCGGCTCGCCGAGCACCCGGTCGAGCCCTTCGACCACCACCGTCAGCAGCTCCTCGTCGCTGCGGTCGGGGTCGGACAGCAGGGTGCGGCGGGCCACCTCGGAGGTGTCGATGGGGGGCTCGCCGTCGTGGCCCGCGTCGGGCTCGGTCATGGCACCAACCCGAGCGTCTGCCACACCCACGGTGCGAGCAGGCCGAACACCAGCAGGCCCGCGCCCCCGATGAGCAGCCCCATCACCGCCAGCTTGCCCGTGGGCAGCATCCCGGTGGCGTAGGCGATCGCGTTCGGCGGGGTCGACACTGGCAGGACCATCGCCAGCGAGCAGGCGGTGGCGATGACGAGTCCGACCAGCACCGGGCTCGCCTCGATCGCGCCGCTGGTGGCCAGGCTGAGCCCGATCGGCACCAGCAGGTTCGCGGTGGCGGTGTTGGAGATGACGCTGCTCAGGCTGATGGCCACCAGGGTCATGATCACCAGCAGCAGCACCAGCGGCAGGACCTGCCAGGCCACGAGCCCGACGAGCCACTCGTCCAGCCCGGTGCCGCCCACGCCCTTGCCCAGCGCGATGCCGCCGGCGATCAGCCACAGCACGTTCCAGCGCACGTTGCGCAGGTCGTCGGCGGTGAACACCCCGGTCGACAGCAGCACCACCACCGGCACGAACCCGATGATGGTCGACGACACCCCGTGCAGCGGCTCGGTCAGCCACAGCAGCACGGTGGCCGCGAAGGTGACGTAGAAGATCTTGGCGTGGCCGGAGCGGTCGAAGGCGGTGTCGATCGCCACGCTGATCGGCGAGTTGTTGCCCCGGTACAGCTGCGTGATGACCAGCCAGCCGAAGGCCAGCACCAGCAGCATGAACGGGAACACGCGGATCATCCAGCCGATGAAGGTGATGGCCTCACCGATGTCCAAAAGCCCCGAGAGCGCGATGGCGTTGGGCGGTGTGCCCACCGGCGTGCCCATCCCGCCCACGTTGGCGGCTACGGGGATCGACAGCGCCAGGCCGATGCGCCGCGGGTCGGTGGCGTCCAGGTCGGCGGTCACCGCCAGCACGATCGCGACCATCATCGCGGCCACCGCCGTGTTGCTCATGAACATCGACAGCACCGCGGTGATCAGCATGATGCCGAGGAAGACCCCGGCGGGCCTGGTGCCGAAGGGGCGCAGCAGGGTCCCGGCCAGCGCGCGGTCCAGGGAGAACTTGGCGGCGCCGTCGGCGAGGAAGAACCCGCCGAGGAACAGCATCAGCACCGGGTCGGCCAGGGCCTGGTAGTAGTCCGCGAACGGCGCCGGCTCGAAGTCGGCGGGCAGGTCGACCAGTGCTGCGTCGCTGATCATCGTGATCTGGCCGATGATGATGACCGCTGCGGTGGCGTGCAGCGGCACCACCTCGGTGACCCACAGGACCACGGCCAGCAGCATGATCGCCAGTGCTCGCTCGCCGGGCTCGTCGAGGCCGGGCACGTCGAGCAGCAACGGCGCCAGGAAGGCGATCGGCGCGCCGATCAGCCCGATCAGGCTTCGGGTGGAGAGGGAGGCAGTCATCGCCGCGGCAGTCTCGCGCGTGAGCGTGGCGCTCGCCAGGCAGGTGTGCCGCGAGTGACCACCGGCGCCCATCTCGGGACGAGGTCCCGGAGCCAGTAGGCCACGGGAACTTTCGTTATCGCTGTCTATTGCCCTCGTAGCGCAAGTGTGCGAAAGTCACGCTCATGGTTGAGGAGCAGGTCACCACGCGCGGTGCGGCAGCCGATGCCGGCGCGAGCGAGCTCCCGCTGGAGCTGCGCCGCGAGCGCATCGCGCGCCGCGTGCGCGAGGAGGGGTTCTCGCGCGTGACCGACCTCGCCGCCTGGTTCGGGGTCAGTGAGGTCACGGTCCGCAGTGACCTGGCCGGCCTGGAGCAGGAGGCGCGGGTGCGCCGGGTCCGCGGCGGGGCCGTGCCGATCGCCGGTCCGCTGGCCGAGCAATCCCTGGAGCGCACGCAGGACGCGCGCGCCAAGGAGAAGCACGCGATCGGGCGGACCGCCGCCGCGCTCATCGCCCCCGGCGAGACGGTCCTGCTCGACGTGGGCAGCACCGCGCTGGCAACCGCCCAGGCCCTGACCGCGCGACGCGACCTCGCCGACGTCACCGTGTTCACCAACGGGCTGTCGATCGCCCTGGAGCTCGAGCGAGCCATCCCCCGGCTGACCGTGGTGGTGACCGGCGGCACCCTGCGACCGCTCCAGCACTCGTTGGTGGATCCCCTCGCCGACCGGGTGCTGGAGGGCGTGCGCGCCGACACGGTCGTGCTGGGCTGCAACGGCATCTCGGTGGCCCACGGGGTGACCAACATCAACCTGCCCGAGGCCGAGGTGAAGCGACGCATGATCGTCGCCTCCTCCCGGCGCGTGGTGCTCGCCGACGCCGCCAAGGTCGGCGCGGTGTCGTTGGCGACGCTGGCCGACGCCGAGGTCGTCGACGTGCTGGTGACCGGGCCGGATGCCGATCCCGGCGAGCTGGACCAGCTCCGTGAGCTGGGCGTGCACGTGGAGGTGGCCCACTGACCCCCGAGTGACCCCAACCGTGCCCGCCCGCCGGGTGGGCACTGACCCGAGCAAGGAGGAGCCGAGCATGTGGCGCGTTCTAGCCCTTTTGGCAGCGCTCACCCTGATCATCGCGGCCTGCGAGGTCGAGGATGAGGACCCGATCGCCGACCCCGAAGAGGACGATGTCGCCGAGGACGACATCGACGAAGACCCTGACCCTGACGACGACGTCGCCGACGACGAGATCGACCCCGAGGACCCCGACACCATCCCCGACGAGGCGGTCGAGATCTTCAGCTGGTGGACCGGCGCCGGCGAGGAGGCCGGTCTGCTGGCGCTCATCGACATGTTCGAGGAGGAGCACCCCGAGTACGAGGTGGTCAACTCCGCGGTCGCTGGTGGCGCCGGCACGGACGCGCAGGCGGTGCTGACCAGCCGCATGCAGGCCGGAGACCCGCCGGGCACCTTCCAGATCCACGCCGGCCGGGCGCTGCTCGACCAGTGGGTCGAGGCCGATGCGATGCAGCCGCTGAACTTCCTCTACGACGAGGAGGACTGGTGGGACGTCTTCCCTGACGAGCTGCTGGACATGACCACCGACGAGGACGGCAACATCTACTCCGTCCCGGTCAACGTCCACCGCAGCAACGTGATGTGGACCAACCCCGACGTCTTCGAGGACGCCGGCGTGGAGGTGCCCACCACCATCGACGAGTTCGTCGAGGCCGCCGAGGCCATCGAGGAGGCCGGCTACACCCCGCTGGCCCTGGGCGACAACGAGACCTGGACCCTGGTGCACACCTGGGAGGGCGTGCTGGCGGCCACCGCCGGCCCCGAGCTCTACGAGGACCTGTTCGCCGGCGAGGCGGACTGGACCAGCGATGAGGTCGTGGAGTCCTTCGAGGTGCTCGACCAGATGTTCGACTACGTGAACGACGACCACGCCGCCCGCAACTGGCAGGAGGCCGCCCAGCTCGTCGGCGAGGGCGAGGCCGCCATGCACATCATGGGCGACTGGGCCGGCGGCTACTTCTGGGTCGACCTCGACCTGGAGCTCGAGGAGGACTTCGGCTGGGCTCCCACGCCGGGCAGCGACGGCCAGTTCATCACGGTGGTCGACACCTTCGGCCTGCCCGAGGGCGCCCCCAACGAGGAGGGCACCACCGACTGGCTGCGCATCCTGGGCTCGCAGGAGGGCCAGGACACCTTCAACCCGCTGAAGGGCTCGATCCCCGCACGGCTCGACGCCGACGAGACCGAGTACAACGAGTACGGCCAGGAGACCATGGCCGACTTCGAGAGCGACACCCTGATCCCGTCGCTGGCCCACAACAGCGCGGCGCCCCCGGACTTCACCGAGGAGGCCCAGGGCGTGCTCGAGGTGTTCATGTCCGAGCGTGACGTTGAGCGCGCGGTCGAGGACCTCGAGCAGGCAGCCGACAGCTTCCTGCGCTAGCCGCGGGACGTCGGGTCGGCCGGAGGCCCTCGGGCCTCCGGCCGACCCCAGCGCGAGGGGAGGACCGCGTCATGACGGCGACGACCCCGAAGTCCGGCTCGCAGGAGGCCGGGCAGCCGCCACCCGCCCCGCAGCGGGCCAAGCGCGGGCGCGGCGACCGCATCGTCACGCTGCTGATGATCGCTCCGTCGGTCATCGCGATCGCGGTGTTCGTCTACGGCTTCATCGCCTGGACGGGCTATGTGTCGGTCAGCAACTGGACCAGCTTCGTGCCCGACCTGTCCTTCGGCGGGTTGGACTCCTACCGCTGGATGCTCACCGACTTCCGCTACCTGTCGGGGCTGCGCAACGTCATCGTCTTCACGATCGTGTTCGTGGGGGCCTCGCTGGTGATGGGGCTGGCGATCGCCATCGCCCTGGATCGCAGCCCGCGCCTGTCGGCGGTGTGGCGCACCGTCTTCCTGTTCCCGCTGGCGATCTCCTTCGTGGTGACCGGCGTGGTCTGGCAGTGGCTGCTCAACCCGTCGGCCGGTGTGAACATCCCGCTGGCCAACATGGGGCTGGACGAGCTGCCGCTGTGGTACGTCAGCACCACGATCGTCCCCGGGGTCAGCTGGGGGCGGGTCGAGATGGTGGTGCCCGTGGCGCTGCTGGCGGTGGTCATCGCCGCGGTCTGGCAGCTGTCGGGCTTCGCGATGGCCATCTACCTGGCGGGTCTGCAGGGCGTCTCCGATGACCTGCGCGAGGCTGCGCGCGTCGACGGCGCCTCGGAGCTGCAGCTCTACCGCCGCGTGATCCTGCCGATGCTCAAGCCGATGACCATCACGATCATCATCGTGCTGGGCCACATGGCGCTCAAGACCTTCGATCTCATCTACACGATGACCGGGCCGGGCACCGGCTACGTCACCGACGTGCCGGCGGTCTACATGTACGAGTCCACCTTCCGGGCCAACCAGTTCGCGCGCGGCGCCGCGATCTCCATCTCCCTGCTGGTGCTCATGCTCGCCCTGATGGGCCCGGCGATCCGCGCCCGCCGCAAGGTCGAGGAGGAGACGGCCCAATGACCAGCGAGACCGTCGACGTCGTCCGCGGCGCCACGCCACGTCCGTCCCCTCCGACCTCGCGCAGTCCCCTGCAGCGCACGCTGCTGCGCGTCCCGCTGTACCTGGTGCTGATCGTCTTCGCGCTGTTCGTGCTGGTGCCGGTCTACCTGATGGTGGTCACCAGCCTGAAGCCACCCGAAGAGGCGCTGCTGTCGCAGATGTGGCAGCTGCCCACCGAGCTCAGCATCGCCGCGTGGGAGAGCGCCTTCGCGGCGCTGCAGCCCTATCTGATCAACAGCTTCCGGCTGGCGATCCCCGCCACGATCCTGTCGGCGGTGCTGGGGTCGCTGAACGGCTACGTCTTCGCCAAGTGGCGCTTCCCCGGCTCGGAGTGGGTGTTCAACGGCCTGCTGTTCGGCCTGTTCATCCCCTACCAGATCGTGCTCATCCCGCTGGTGGTCACGATGCAGAACGTCGGGCTGTACAACACGATCACCGGCCTGGTGCTGGTGCACGCCATCTATGGCATCCCCATCACCACGCTGATCTTTCGCAACTTCTACGCACGCATCCCCCAGGAGGTCCTCGACGCCGGCAAGGTGGACGGCGCCGGGGTGTTCCAGCTGTACCGCCGCATCGCCCTGCCGCTGTCGCTGCCGGGCTTCGTGGTGGTGGGCATCTGGCAGTTCACCCAGATCTGGAACGAGTTCCTGTGGGCGGTGACGCTGACCAGCGCCGGGCAGCGCCCGGTCATGGTGGCGCTGCAGAACATCTCCGGCGCCCAGATCGTCGAGTGGAACGTGCAGATGGCCGCCGCGCTGCAGGCCGCGCTGCCCACCCTCATCGTCTATGTCCTGCTGGGCCGCTACTTCGTGCGCGGCCTGCTCGCTGGGGCGCTGAAGGAGTGAGGCACTGACCGGGCGCCGGTGCCGCGCGGTCAGCCCCGCAGCCGCGCGGCACCGGCTCCCGGTCGGGTGACCCACCAGCGCGCACGGCGTCCGCTGTCGCGCTCGTAGGCGGCGGCGATCGCCGCGCCGGCCTCCTCGGCCCGAGCGGCCTCGACCAGCGTGATCGTGCAGCCGCCGAAGCCGGCGCCGGTCAGGCGGCTCGCGACGACCCCGTCGGTGGCCAGGGCCTGCTGCACCAGCAGGTCCAGCTCGGCGCTGGAGACCTCGTAGTCCTCGCGCAGGCTCGCGTGGCTGGCGGCGAACAGGCGCCGCAGCGCCGCACGGTCGCCGGCGCCCAGCGCCTGCACGGTCTGGGCCACCCGCGCGTGCTCGGTCACCACGTGACGGGCGCGTGCGCGCGCCACCGGATCCAGCTCCTCGCCGGCGGCCTCGACGTCCTCCAGGGTCGCGTCGCGCAGCGCGGGCACCCCCAGCGCCGCGGCGGCGCGCTCGCACTCGGCGCGCCGCTCGTTGTAGGCGCTGTCGGCCAGCCCCCGCGCCACGCCCGAGTCGACCACCAGCAGGCGCAGGTCGTCGGCCACCGGCACCGTCGCGCGCGACAGGTCACGGCAGTCGATCCACACCGCGTGCCCGGCGACGCCGGCGGTCGAGGCGAGCTGGTCCATGATCCCGCAGCGCACGCCCACGTGGACGCTCTCGGCGCGCTGGGCGATGCGGGCCAGCGCCAGCGGGGCCGGCACGTCCTGCGCGAGGGCGGTGGCAAGAGCCACCTCGAAGGCCGCCGAGGACGACAGCCCCGCCCCGACCGGCACGTCGGTGGTCACCCAGCCCTGCAGGCCGCGCAGCGCCACGCCCGCCTCGCGCAGCGCGCGCACCACCGCTGTCGCGTACAGGCCCCAGCCCTCCTGCGGTCCCTCGCCGGTGCGCAGGTCCACCTGGACCTCGCCGGGCTCCTCCAGGCTGCGCAGCACCAGCACGTCGTCGGCGGGCGCGCCGGCGATCCAGGTGGCAAGATCCAGCGCGGCCGGCAGCACGTAGCCGTCGTTGTAGTCGGTGTGCTCGCCGATCAGGTTGGCTCGCCCGGGGGCGCGGGCCACGATCGCGGGCTGCGTGCCGGCGACGTCGGCCAGCCGGGCGGGCAGCCCGGGCACCGCTGCCGGCTCGGGGTGCGGCGCGGCGCTCATCCGGCGGCCTCGGCGAGGTGGTGGGCGGCCGACTCGGGCGCGATGTCGTTGATCCACACGCCCGCGCCGGACTCGCTGCCGGCGAGGTGCTTGAGCTTGTCGGGGCTGCGTCGCGGGCTGAACACCTGCAGGTGCAGCCGCACCGCGTCGCGGCTGTGGGACACCGGGGCCTGGTGCCAGCCGGCCACGTAGGGTGCGGGATCGTCGAAGAGGCGGTCGAAGGCGCCGAGCACGCGCGGCAGGAGGTCGGCGAGCTCGTCGCGCTCGGCGGCGTCCAGCGCCGCGAGGTCTGGCACGTGGCGGTGGGGCAGCACCAGCAGCTCATAGGGCCAGCGCGCGAACGCGGGCACGAACGCTGACCAGCGCGCTCCCGCCACGACCATGCGCGCCCCCGCGGCGTGCTCGTCGGCCAGCAGATCGCCGAACAGCTCGCCGCCGGTGCGCTCGTGGTGCTCGCGGGCGGCGCGCAGCGTGCGCGCCAGCCGCGGCGTCACGAACGGGTAGGCGTAGATCTGCCCGTGCGGGTGGTGCAGCGTCACCCCGATGTCCTCGCCGCGGTTCTCGAAGGGGAAGACCTGCTCCACGTCGGCGCGCGCCGACAGCTGCGCGGTGCGGTCGGCCCAGGCACCCACCACGGTGCGCAGCCGCTCGCGGGGCTGACCGGCCAGCGAGCCCGTGTGGGCCGAGGAGAAGCACATGACCTCGCAGCGCCCCACGCCCGCGCGCCGCGCGGTGGGCACCGTGGGGCCGTGGCCGTCGGGGTCGGGCGCGTCGGGGGCCAGCGACGGGAAGCGGTTCTCGAACACCGCCACGTCGTAGTCGCCGGCGGGGATCTCGGTCGGCGCCTGCGGTGTGCTGGGGCACAGCGGGCACAGGTGCGCCGGCGGCTTGTAGGTGCGGCTCTGGCGGTGGCTGGCCACGATCACCCACTCGCCCTGCAGGCGGTCGTAGCGCAGCTCCGAGTGCGTCGCGGTGCGCGGCAGGTCGCGCGTGTCGACGGCGGTGCGGTCGCGACCGGGTGCGTCGTCGTAGTACAGCAGCTCCCGGCCGTCGGCCAGCGCGATCCGCTGGGGCGCTGGCGGCGCGGCCATGCTTGCGTGGTCAGCCCTCATGGTGGGTCTCCGGGTCGTCGTGATGGTCAGCGCCCGGCACGGGCGCCGGGCCCTCGTCGGCGGGCGCCCCCAGCACCTCGCCGATGTGCTCGCTCGCCTCGGCGCGAGCGTCCTCGTCCAGCCCGTCGTCGGTGATCAGCAGGTCGATCGCCGACAGCGGCGCGAAGCTGGCCAGGCCGACCACGCCCCACTTGCTGTGGTCGGCGACCACCACGGTGCGCCGCGCGTGGGCGATCAGCGCCCGGTTGGTCTGCGCCTCCGCCAGGCTCGGCGTGGTGGCGCCCGCCGTGGGCTCGAGGCCGTGCGCGCCCAGGAACAGCAGATCCACGTACAGCCCGGCCAGCGACGCCTCGGCCACCGGTCCGGTCAGGGCGTCGGAGGGGGTGCGGAACAGCCCGCCGGTCAGCAGGATCTGCTGATCGCTGGCCTCCTCGCGGTGCAGCGCCTCGGCGACGTTGGGGGAGTTGGTCAGTGCGGTGAGCCCGTCCACGTCGGCCAGCAGCCGCGCGAGGTACCACGTCGTGGTGCCCGCCGACAGCGCCACCGAGGCGCCGGGGGCCACCAGCTGGGCCGCGCGCCGGGCGATCGCGGTCTTGGCGGTGCCCGCCAGCTGCCGCTTGTGCTCGAACCCGACGTCCTCGGCGCTGCGCTCGGCGAGCACCGCACCGCCGTGGACCTTGCGTGCCGCGCCCTGGGCCTCCAGGGCCTCCAGATCGCGGCGGATCGTCATGTCCGAGACGCCGTAGCGGGCGGCGAGCTCGGGCACGCGCACCGCGCCGTCCCGGCGCAGCTGCG
>Ga0207421_10002746_pt1 | contig 21570 bp, 16 predicted proteins | sample SodLakKL_010_SED_4_FD_187542 | JGI IMG/M metagenome (GOLD analysis project Ga0207421, IMG submission 187542) | Alkaline sediment microbial communities from Lake Tanatar, Kulunda Steppe, Russia - 8KL_010_SED (SPAdes) (version 2) | ecosystem: Environmental > Aquatic > Non-marine Saline and...
CCGCGGCCTCGTCCATCCACTCGGCGGCCAGCTGCAGGCGGCGGGCGCAGGCGGGCCAGCGCTCGCGGGGGTAGCTGTCTCGCAGGGCGAGCAGCGGGTCGCCGCCCGAAGCATCCACTGCCGGTTCTTCGAAGAGATCCCCTGTCATGGACGGGGCTTTCCCTGGGGCAGGTCTCTGCGGAGGCGCTGTGAACCCATCCCTGGGCGCTACCGATGCCATCCCTGGCATAGGACCTCCGCGACGACCTGCCCCAGGCGCCCCTATGGTGGTTTCTTCTGTTGCCTTGCTCGAATGGGGGGCTTTCCCCGTTAGAAACGCATCGGCGGCCTCCACCAGCCGGGCGCGGATGCGGTCGCGCAGCTCACGAGTGGCGGCGTTGGTGAAGGTCACCACCAGGATCTCCGGCGGGGTGAGGGCGCGGGGGAAGCTCTCGGCGTCCGCGTCGTCCCGCGGGCCCAGCACCAGGCGCACGTAGAGCAGGGCGATGGTGAAGGTCTTGCCGGTGCCGGCGCTGGCCTCGATCAGCCGGCTGCCGGTAAGCGGCAGGCGGATCGGGTCCAGGGTGGGGGGCGTCTGCTGGTCCTGAATGCTCATGTCTGGCCTCCCTTGCCGCCGTTGCCCTTCTTCTCCTTCGGCTTGCGTACCGCGTGTAATAGCGGGGCGTAGAGGCGTTCGGCCAGCTCGGCGAAGCCACCGCCCTCCGATGAGCGAAGCATGGCCTCGAGCTCCGGCCACTGGCGCAGCAGGTAGGCGTCGCGGCCGCGCTCGCCGTGATCGTTGTTGAAGCCGCTGCCGTAGAAAACGGTGTTGGCGGCCTTCCAGGCCTTGTCGTCCTCCTCGGTGGCCTCGCCGGCGAGGCAGCGTGCCATGGCCTGGGGGGTGCCGCCCTTCTCCAGCCAGGCGAAGGCGGTGTCCCGGGCCAGCGGCAGCGGCGTGGCCATGCCGCGCTGCCAGGCCGCGGCGATGTCGGCGAGGTGGTCGCGGGCTTCCTCGGCGGGCAGCGGGGCGAGGGTGCCGCCGCCGGCCCGGGAGAGCAGCCGGGTGGTCATGGGCCCCTCGAGCTGGCCGGCCAGGTGGGCCACCCAGGGGGTGAGCCAGTGCTTCCAGTGGTACTTGCCCTTGTTGACCAGGCTGCTGGTGGTGAGGAGCACACGGCAACGCTCCATGGCGTCGTTGACGCGCAGCTCGCCCAGCCAATCCTCCAGCTGCAGACCATCGCCCTGTGTCGGATGAAGCTCTTCTCGAAGCTCAAGCGAGACGGTGAGCGGCTCCTCCATGGCGTGGGGCCATTCGTCGAGCACCCGGCGGTAGTCGGCGAAGAGGGTCTCCATGGGCTCGACGAGGCTGTCGCGCATGCGCTCGGCGAAGCCGCCCATGGCCAGGCGGCCCTGGCGCTCGAGGCGCTCCAGAGTGGCCAGCATGGTGGGCTCATGGGGCTCGCCGGCCTCCACCGCCTCGCGGCTCGCCTCGATCAGCGCGTGCTGCAGCTGCCAGTGGTCGAGGCCGCCGAGGGTAAAGGGCTCGTGGTCGAGTCGCTCCATGGCCTGCGTTTCGAGAAAGACCTTGAGCCGGGTGTTGGTGAAGGCCTGCACCGGCGCCTTGAGGAAGTTGCCGAGCTGGACCAGGGTCAGCGGGCTGTCCTGGCGGAAGGGAGCCAGCGCCGGCTCCGCGGCCGGCGCTGGACCGGTATCGGGGCGGTGCAGTTCGCGCCACTCGTGGGCGTAGGTGGTCAACGCAGACCCTTTCCGGAAATACTCGATGCTGAAGGGCTGCAGCGGATGCTCGGTGGTCAGGGCGGCCAGCAGCGCCTTGCCTGCGTCCTGCTCGCTTTCGTTCTTGACCTCGACATTCGCCAGCGTCCAGCCGCGGGCGAGGTGGTCGCGCAGCTGGCCGAGCAGCACCGAGGGCGGCTGCTCGCTGTTGTCGATGATGCTGCGCCCCACCCAGCTGATGCTCAGCCGGTCCCGGGCCGAGAGCAGCGCCTCCAGGAAGAGATAGCGGTCGTCCTCGCGGCGGGAGCGGTCGCCGGGGCGGTAGTCCTGGGCCATCAGGTCGATGTCCAGCGGGCGCTGGGAGCGCGGGTAGTCGGCGTCGTTCATGCCCAGCAGGCAGACGTGGCGGAAGGGGATGGCGCGCATCGGCATCAGGGTGGCGATGTTCACCGCCCCGGCCAGGAAACGCTGGGAGAGGCTCGCCTCGTCCACCTGGGCGAGCCAGTGCTCGCGAACCACCGAGAGCGGCAGGGGCTCGCTGAGCTCGGCCTCCTCGGCGCTCTCCTGCCAGGCGTCCAGCGCCTGCTCCAGGCGGGTCAGCGCCATCAGGTCCTGGTCGGAATCCGCCAGAAAGCAGGCCTCCAGCAGGCCACGCAGTCGCTCGCCCCAGGTGGTCACATCACAGGGGTCGGCAAGCGTGCGCCACTGGGCCTCCAGGGTGTCGATCAGCGTGACCAGCGGGCCGGCCAGCGCGGCTTCGAGACCGCCGATGTCGTCAAAGGGCTCCACCCCCTGCCAGGGCCCGTCGGCGGCGTTGCCCACCGCATAGCCCAGCAGCAGCCGGCGCAGGCCGAAGGCCCAGGTGTTGGCGGTGAGGCCTTCCGGCAGGTCGAGGCTCTGGCGCTGGCGGGCGTCGAGCCCCCAGCGGATGCCCGCGCCCTCGATCCAGCGGCGCAGGGTGGGCAGGCCGGCCTCATGGATACCGAAGCGCGCACGCACCGCCGGCACCTCCAGCAGGTCGAGCAGGTCGCTCACCGAGAGGCGCAGCTCCGGCAGGCGCAGCAGCTGTTCGAGGGCGATCAGCAGCGGCAGGCGGTGGCGGCTGGCCTGGTCGGAGAGGGTGAAGGGAATATGGCGCGGGTCGTCGGCGTCGAGGCGGCCGAACACCGCCTGAACCGCGGCGGCGTACTGGTCCACGTCGGGCACCATCACCAGGATGTCGCGGGGCTTGAGGGTCGGGTCCTCGCTGAAGGCGGCCAGCAGCTGGTCGTGGAGGATCTCCACCTCGCGCAGGGCGCTGTGAGCGACCTGGAAGCGCAGCGAGCGGTCGCGGACCGGGTCCACGGCGGGCCAGGTGTCGCGGGTCTCGCGCAGCGGGCGCAGCTCGAGAATGTCGTCCTGCAGCTGGCGCAGCAGGCTGGGCTCGGCCTCTTCTGTCTGTGCGGCCTTCTCGGCCTTCTGGGGCGCCTCACCCAGCGGCGAATCGAAGAGGTCGATGCGCAGGGCCTCGCCCTCGAAGAGGCCGCGGTAGGCCTGCTGCTCGTCGAACTCGTCAAGCAGGCGCAGGTAGTCGCGACCCTGCTTGCCCCAGGCGGCCAGCAGCGGCTGGGCGTGGAGGTGCAGCTCGGTCTCGGCGAGCTCCGCCGGCATGCCGGGGCGGCGCTGCTGGCGCTTGCGTTCCGCGCGGAGCAGATCCTTGTGCTCGATGATGTCCGCCCAGTAGTGGCGGCAGGGGTTGTGCACGCAGAGCAGCACCTGGCTGACCCGCGCCATGGCGGCGAGGGCCTCCAGGGTCTGGGCGGGCAGCGAGGAGATGCCGAAGACGATCACTCGGCGCGGCAGCCCAGGTGGAGGGCTGGCTGAGTCGAGCGCCTGGCACGCCTCGAGAAAGCGGGCATGCACCGTCGCGCGGCTGGAGGCGAGGCCCGCTTCGCCCTGAGTGTGTGACATGTCATCACGCAGCGCCCGCCACAGCTCGGCCTGCCAGCGCTGCGCCTCGTCCAGGGGGCGCTTCTCGCCCCGGGCGGTGAGGATCACGTCGTCGCCTGCCGCCCAGGCGGTCAGCCAGTCGGCCCGGTAGACCTGGTACTGGTCGAAGAGGTCGGCCAGGCGCTCGGCCAGCTGGTGGCGCTTGCGCAGGTCGTCATCCTCGGCCAGGAAGCGTGCCAGTGGGGCGAAGACGGGGGAGTCCAGCAGGGCGGGCAGCAGGCGCATCAGCCGCCACAGCAGCCGCGGCTTGTCGAAGGGGGAGACCGGCGGGACGTCACTCTCACCGAGCACGGCCCGGTAGGCCTGCCACAGGAAGCGCGCCGGCAGGGTCACGTCGAGTGCCGCGGCGATGCCGGCGCCGCCATTGGTCTCGTCCTCGGCCAGGGCCAGCTTCAGCCACTGGCTGATCCCGTTGCTCTGCACCAGGATCGTCTCGTTCTCCAGCGGCCCCAGCGGGTGGAGGCGCATCCACTCCACCGCCAGGCCACGCAGCGCCTCCAGACGATTGCCGTGGATCACCATAAAGCCGGGTTCGAGCTCGGGGCCATGGAGGGCAGAGAGAGGCATGGCGCGGTTCCTTCGCTGGGTGCCGGAGATGACAGTCTCCTCATGGTGCCACAGCGGGGGGCGAGATGGGCCACCACCCCGTCATCTCAGCGGGTCGATGGAAGTCCGGCGGCTAGGGGCTTTGCGAGGGGCTTTGCGAGGGGCTGCGCGAGGTGACAGGGGGCGACCACAGTGCCACCAGCAAGGCATGCGGAACGGTGAGGACGGCAAGCCCCCAGAACATGACCCTCACTCCTTCTGACAACCAGGCCATTTCCCGGTCTGGCTGCATCTCCAGCAGAAACCACCAGGCGCCAAGGCTCAGCACTATCGCCCCGAGCGTTGCGGGTGTCGCGAGTCTCGCCAGCTTCTTGATATCGACATCTACCTGCCTGGCCCGCAGCGAGGTCATCAGCATGATGAAATGCCGGATGCTGTGGATGGCGCAGAAATAGAACGCGAACGCCAGCAGCGGCGGAAGCAGCACCGATACGGCAGCCAGCGTGCTCAACTCCATCAGCACGGGTAGCCGGCAGCGTTTCCGGGTGGTGACGATTGCCACGGCAAACAGCATGATCCATACGGCCATCAGCGCGTAACCGGTCACCTGGACGACCGTCACCAGCGCGCCGGGGTCGTACTGCAGCAACCAGGCAAACATCACCGCCACCTGCTCGGCATGGCCCGCCATGGGACCCACGATGGGCAGGCTGCCGCTCAACCAGGCGGCCAGGCGTGGCGCTCCCGGCGGAAGGAACGGGAGATCGGTCGTGGCGAAGTGCGCCACCGACATCAGCAGGAATCCCGCCAGTGCCAGTTCGGGCTGCCACCAGATAAAGGCGATGGCCAGCAGCATGAGGAGACAATAGCTTCCCAGCCACAGTGAATTGCCTCGCCCCAGCGTCCGCTTGAGGTCGGCCATGATGATCGGATCGGCTCCCCCGTGGGACATGCCGAAGGCCATCACGGGCAGCAGTACGATCCAGAACTGCTGGCCCAGGGTCATCTCCGGCAGCCACGCAGCCATCACTGCCAGCAAGATAGCCGCCACGATGGTCCCATGGCGATGGCGCTTGCCGCTGTGGACTGCCCAGCCGGGCAGGGAGAATGGCGTATCGGCTTGCATGGCACCCTCCGGTGAGTCGAACGGTTATCTGACGTCAGCGCCCGGCGGGCAATATCGCCATGGCCAGGGCGGCCTTGAGAAAGGGCGCGGATGGCAAGGCTCGCATCATGGCCAGCATGTCGATCCACCCCGGCGTATCACCCAGGAAGCGCCGCTGCTGAGCGGCCTGCGTGGCATCAAACATCTGCATGAACCACTCGGGGGCTCGCTCGGGTTGCCTGCGCAGCGCATGCAGGAACACCTTGTCCATCCAGTTCAGTACCGGCGCGCGCAAGCGGGGTGCCGACAGCCGCCAATGACCGGTGGCGGCAGCCTGAAGCAGCTGCCCCGATACCGCTCGGGCGCCCCGCTGGCATGTCTCGAAGGAGTAGCCCGTCGACGGCCGCATCCATCCCCCTCGCACTCCGGCTGCCAGGTAGCGGCTGTCCAGAGTGGGGGGGCGGACCGGCATCATGGGCAGACACCCTGTCTCGTGCCGGATCACCGTCCAACCCGTCAGATGCTGGTGTAGCCAGTGCGCAAGCCGGTCGGGCAGGCCTTCCGGCGTCAGCAGCTCTCTGCACGTGGGTGCCTCGCGGTCGACGTGAAAGCATGTCCATTCCACCAGTAGCCGAGTGGATGAGAGGGGCAGCAGATAGATGAACTCGATGCTGTCGGTCGAGGGCTGGAAGTCCATCAAGGTGGCCGTCGTGACATCGAAGCCATGGCCTGGAACCTCCAGTTCCAGGCCATGGAAGACCTGCCACATCCCCTGCTGACGAGACAGCGACGACAGGGAGGGAGGGCGTGTATCGATGACCAGCCGTGCCTCCAGTGATCCCCGCGACGTCTCCACGTCGAGAAAGTCGCGGCCGGGTGAAATCGACCGGACATGGGTGCCACGCTTGACGTCGCAGGCGTTGACGTCTTGCAGTTTGCGGTAGGCCGTCTTGCGTAGCGCATCCTCGGAGATCATGGCGTAGCACGCCTGTGGATCCTCGCGCTCCACCACCCGGCCGTCGTGATGCAGGCGCCAACGCGGCCACCGGTGGCAGATGGCCTCCCGGAATGGGTGAGGCTGCTGATCCCAGAAGCACCAGGTATGTTCGTTGGCGTCTTCCAGACGAGGTTCGATCAGCGTCACCCGTGGCAGCGTTGCCCCATCGCCGCTTTCGGCCAGCCAGGTAGCAATGCTGAGGCCCGCCAGCCCGGCCCCGATGATGGCGACATCGGTATCCGGCATCCGCGTCATGGTGGCGCGTCTCGCGAGGGGTAGAAAGGCGCAAGCCGCCTGTGCAGGGGCTCGTGAAGCCGACTGTCGTGGCTCGGGGAGGTGTTCCGCCAGGGCACTTGCGCCAGGGCCAGCAGGCTCTGATAGGCCTTTCCCATCTTCGGCACCGTTACGCGGCTCGCCCAGTATCGATCCTCATCCATTCTCTGAATGCGCCGACCGATATCGCGATACACCCGACAGGCCACGGCGATGGCGAGTCGAGGACGCGGCGGTAGGTAGGCCAGGCCTTCCCAGCCGCTGGCGTAGTAGTGCTCTGCCTGCGCCACCAGCTTTTTCACTGCCATCCATGCGGCGTGCCGGGCGTCGGTGTCACCCCGGCAAATCGATTCGGCGCTGACTTCCCGGGTCATCCAGGTACGTGGCAGATAGATTCTGTCGCGCTGGGCATCTTCCAGGACATCGCGCGCGATATTCGTCATCTGCATGGCCATGCCCATATCGATGGCAAAGGCACGTGCGGCGTCAATCTCGCGCGCCTCGAGGCAGTGACACATCATGACGCCTACGGTGCCAGCCGCACCGTAGGCGTAGCCCAGCAGTTCCGCGTCATCGTCGATCCTGACGAGCGAAAGATCACCCATCATGGTGAGCAGCAGGTCGCGCATTGCCTGGATCGAGACGGGGTCGTTGCCGAAGAGATCCCTGATGTGGGTCTGCAGGTCGACAACCTGGCGGGCCTCGTCAACCGTAAGCGACGACAGGGCTGCATCGCCGTGACTGCCCGACAGGCTGTCGTGCAGGGCGACCAATCGGCGATGCGCCTGTCGGGATTCCTCGCGGGAGTGAGCGTTGTCGGCCCAGTCGTCGACCTGGCGGCAGATGCGGTAAAGGCGGGCGCCCTTGTCCAGCTCCTCGCGGGAGAGGAACCTGCCGGCCCAGTAAAAGCTCTTGCTGTGTTTTCGCAGGGTTGCCTGCGCGTGGGCGTCTGTCGTCATGGTGCCAACGGCTTATCGGCTGTCTGCTGAGGCCGGGCTATCTGGTTCTGTTTCACCAGCCGATCCACGACGGCGGCGGAGCTCACCACGCCAGGCACGCCGGCCCCCGGGTGTGTTCCCGCGCCGACAAAGTAGAGATTGCTGAAATGGGGTGACTGGTTGTGGAAACGCAACCCGGCGGATTGCGTCAGCGTGGGGGCAATGGAAAAGCCGCTGCCGAAGGGGCTCGAGAGCTCCTGGTGGAAGTATCGAGGGGAAATCGCATGCGTCCTGCCAAGCTGCTCGAACAGGTCGGGCATCACCCGCTCTGCCAGCATCTTCAATATCTGCCGGGTCAGCTGCGGTTCCAGGGTGTCCCAGTCATGCCCTCCCTTGAGGTTGGGGACGGGTGCCAACACGTAGAAGGCATCCCCTTGCTCGGGTGCCATATCGGGGTCGGTGGCTCCGGGCCGGTGGAGATAGAGGCTGAGATCGTCTACCAGTTCATGCTTGTCGAAAATGGCATCCAGAATCTCGCGGAAGGTATCCCCGAACACGATCGTATGGTGTTCCAGCTCACTGTAGGTGCGCCGAGTGGTGAAATAGACAACCATCAGCCCCATCGACTGCTTCATACGGCGACGCCATGCATTCAGGCTGCGTCCCCAAGGACCCATGGGTAGCCAGTGCTCATAGACGTGAAGAGGGTCGGCATTACTCACCACGATGTCCGCCGATCGGTGAGTGCCATCGGCGATCTCGACGCCAGTGACCTGCCTGCCCTCAACCGTGAGTGCACTGACGTGCTGCTGGGTCCTTATCACGCCGCCATGGCGCTGGAAGAGTTCGGCCATTGACGTGACCAGGGCGCCGGTTCCCCCCTTGGGATACCACACGCCGCCGCGCCGCTCCAGGGCATGAATGAGTCCGTAGAGCGACGATGTCTTGAAGGGATGTCCCCCGACCAGCAGCGACGGGACGGAAAAGGCCCGCTGCAGACGTTCATCCTTGAAGAAGCGTGACACGAACCCGTGCAGGCTGATGTCCGCCCGCAGACGAACCAGGTCGGGGAGCACGCGCAACATGTCGACGACCCGCGTGAACGGCTGTTCTGCCAGGTCAACAAAGCCACGCTGATACATCGCCTCCGTGGCTGTCAGGAACCTGTGGTACGCGTCACCCTCTCCGGGTGAGAGTCGATCGATTTCTGCCACGGTCTCTTCGATACTGGCGCTGTAATTGAAGTGACTACCGTCGGCATACTCCATTCGATAGAAGGGCTCCACCGGCAGCAGCGTGACATGATCGTCGAAACGCTCGCCGAGCAGCCTGAACAGCTCCTCGAAGAGGAAAGGCGCCGTGATGACGGTAGGGCCTGCATCGAAAGCGACATCGTCAAGATGGAAGACCCGGGCGCGCCCGCCCAGATCCTCGTGGCGCTCCAGCAGCTCCACCTCCCAGCCATCAGCCAGCAAGCGGATGGCCACTGCCAGGCCGCCAAACCCGGACCCAATGACGATGGCTTTGCCTTTCATCGAATCATGTTCTCCTGGCAGGTGCCGTACCGCACTGTTTCCGTCAGGGATGAGAGCGTCTGCGGGTCTGTTCATGGAATGGCGCCTTGGTGTAGGTCGCGGGACAGTGAGCGGATACTCGCCTGGTGAGCCATCAAGCGCTGGCGCAGACTGTCGATGATGTCATTGAGCGCGTGGGCAAGAAGCATTGGAAATTCCGCTTTCAGTCTTTCGGCTCTCGTCAGCGCAGCATCAGCATGGTTCAGGGCCCGTTGCATGGTATCTCGCAGGGCGAAAGGAGTGTGCTTCTGCCGGCGTGACCAGTGCCAGGTCCAGGCATGATAGCGGTGATGTGTTCTCGTATCGCAGTGGTGTAAAGAGTCTATATCAAGATCGACATCGTCCAGATCGTCGATGATCTGGTAAGAAAGCCCCACGGCATTGGCAAAACGCAGCAGGAGCGCATGCTGTGCAGCAGAGAGTTTTCCGCCCGTGGCACCCGCCTCCAGAGGCAGAGCAATGAGGGGCGATGTCTTCGCCAACGTCGCTTCCAGGTAATCGCTGAGCGTTACCCTTTCTTCTGAACAAGTGTCGGCAACTTCGATGCTTTGCCCGGCCACCACCTGGCTGATCCGATCCGTCAGAAGCTTCACCAGCGACATGCAATGGTCGGTGCAGTCGCTTCTGAGCGCGACGCGGAACGCCGCGGTGAGCATCAGATCGCCGCTACATAGCGCCACGGCGGGATTGTCCCTTTGCCAGACGCAGGGCTGTCCCCGGCGGCTTGTGTCTCCATCGCATATATCATCGTGGACCAGGGAGGCATTGTGAACCAGCTCCGTTGCTGCCGCGGCCGCCGTGCGATGGGCGAGAGTGGCGCCGTAGGCGATTCCGCTCATCAGCGCAAAGCGAGCACGTAAGTAGCTGCCACCGGTGTCGAGATGATAGAGACTGGCGGCGACGGCCGGCCAGGCTTCGGGAGCACCGAGGCTTTCTCTCATCAAGCCCTTGACCAGCTCCAGCTCTGCATCGATCTGTTGCCTTGTGGCTTTCAAGTGTTCCAGCGGGCCTGAATCGTGGTCTGTCGGTCCAGGCTCATTGTCATGAGCAAAATGGTAATTGGCAGCGTGACGGTTTGATATCGCAGAAGCCATGCCAACGTCCCTTCAACCAGTGTAAGGATAAAGGGGCTCGTGACCTGACGTGGTCACCGAGCCCCGAACATCCAGCTTGTATGAGTCTAACCGATCCCGGGATCTACATGATCAGGGATGGCTGCACGACTCCAGGCTGTGTTGCGTCACCGGTGAATTCAGACGTTTTCGGTGGCCGGCGCTGTCTCGCTTTTCTCGTTTATCAGCTTAGACTTGCGCAAGGCAATCACGAAGATGAAGACACCGAAGACAGCCTTCGCCACGATATCCGCTATGGTGTAGCCGATTTCAACAGCAGTGATGGCGGCGCCACCTGTCAGGCCTACCAGCGGGAACAGGTAGACGATCGGGTAGAAGAGCCAGGAGCCAATGACCAGATAGATCGCGATATTCACCAGGTTCTTCACGCTTTCCGGCTGGGATTCGATGGACGACTTGAGCCCCACCACAAGCTGATAGACGATGTAAACGAACGGGATCATCGAGAGCACCCAGAACACGAATCGCAGACCGCCGGTCTGTGAGACTTCGCCGGGGTAGCCAAGAATGATCATCAGTGCGGCAGCACCGCCGAGCATTGTTGATTTCTTGATGGTCTCCGAACGAGAGAGACGCATCACGAGAATCAGTTCAATCAGCAGCAGCGGGACTGTCAGCAGCCAGTCAACGTAGCGATATGCCTGGTTGAACGGCACTCCCGTAGCGACGACTACGCCCGTGCTCGTATCGGCCGCGCTCACCCATGAAGTCATTATCTGGAAATAGTGGTAGCCCGCAACAGCGGTCACTAGACCCGTGATGACGACGGCAAGGCGATACTCGGGCGCGACTTCTGACTTCATCAGCCAGAAAAAGAGCGTGGCGGCCGCCATGACGGCAAAGCCAAACGAAAAAGCGTTCTGGACAAATGAGAATTGTCCTATTGATAGAGTTGCAATGTCCATCGACGTCTCCAGCAGCGGTGATCCGGGTTCGGGTGGCCTGTGAAAAAGTTATTCAAAAATTATATTTGAGTAACACACCATGTATAATACAGAAGTTATACAACGACAAGCACTTTCGAGCGAGGGGCATTGGGAATGCTGTTAGACTTTAGTCACTCCTTCTCCGCTGCGTCGCTGCTAGGGAGAGAGGGAGGGGAGATTTTCTCGTGTAGTGCGAGCCCAGCGATATAATCATAACGTACTGATAAAGCTGATAATTAGGCGTTCTTTAGGTGCCGATGAATCATCGCGAAGGAGCCGGAAAGGGCGTGTTAGAATGCACGTCATGCGCGAGGTAGGGTTGGCGATGAATCTCCTGTATAAATAATGTACAAGAAAAAATCTTTCCGGGCGAATCCTAAGTATGTTGAGCCAAGAGGAGTGCCGTACATCCTCACGAGGCCTGCCTGCTCCTTGTGTCGACGATGGGAACTTTCGCTGCACTTTGGATGTTGGGTGCCGCTAGTTGACAGTACGCAACGCTGATCATCCGTTCTTCCGTCGAAATGCCCTTTTCAGTACCGGATGTAAGCCATGACGGAAGTTGCCTCGGCGATCACAGTCACTATTACGTGTGATAGGGTGTCTGTGCGTTTCATTTTAATTTGCTTTAATGCCGGCTGCGAAAGGCATTGTATCCGCATGTCTTATTGATACGTGCCTTGTGGGCTAAAGTGTCAGTTGATGCCATCTCGGTTCGCCAAGTTAACCAAAATAATATGATAGTAAAGAACGACTCGCCGCTTGGCGAGTCGTTCTTTTCCTGAGGATTACCCACTCGCATGGCTTTCAGAGCGGGACTGCAAGATTGCCACGTTTGCCAGCAGTACGCCAAACACTGTCTTTGATACCACGTCGGCAAAGGTGTAGAGGAGTTGGCGAACAACAACAAAAGTATCGCTTTCGGCAAGCGCCGGAACCGCGGGAACCATGTAAGCAAAGCCGTAAATAAACCATGAAACCACCAGGATCTTCCAAGCGTTCGTCATGGCTCCCCTTGCTTCAGGACTGAGTTGCGGTAGACCGTCTTTCACGGCTTCGTTTGCCATGAAGAGTAGTCCGAAGAAAGTCAACCAGCTAAGAAGACCCCAGAACCAGAAGGGCGCGCCAGAACCTTCAACGAAACCAGCAACCTGTGGCTCATAGTATTGGCCGATGTAGCCCAGGATGATCATCAGTGCGCCCGCGCCGGTAAGCTTCCACCAGCGATTGAAAAGTTCTCGACCGGTAAACTGAAGCACAATCAAAAACTGCGTCAGCAGCATAGGTACGTCGATAAGCCAGTTCGCATAGCGATACCCATTACTGAATATTTCCCCCTCTACCCGGACCATCTGTCTTATCGCTTCGTCCCAGACGAATGCGCGGTCCCACATCAGCCAAAGCTGGAATATTTCTATCGTGGCTGAGACCATGACCACTGCAGATATCGCGAAAGTGGTTCGGTATTTTTGGATAGCTTGGTTCGCAGTCATTCCGAAATACACCAGCGAAGCTGCGAAAACGGCAACCGTAAAGCCGAAGGCATGCCTTATAACTTCATACTGCCAATATCCGAATGTTATGAAGTTTTCATAATTCTCCATTATGCTTTCTCCTTTCCTGGTGACACCTTATTTGCCGATAGTCATGCAGTGGTAAGTGATGTCTTGTGTTTGTCTGTTTCGATGTCAGTCTGGTTTTCTGGCAAGCCTTGGAGCATGGACAACGAGAATAAATGATGTGTGGGGCTGCTCTTTAAGCGAGAAATATTGGGAACCATATATGTGTCACCCTGACTGACGAAGCGCCACTGCCCTGAGCCTATCATGTACATAAGCTAGACAAAATCACGATGGCTTGCAAGTTTCGTATAACCTTGTCCCTGCGTCCTTATGCCGGAGTTCGCGTCGCTGACGCTGGCCGGGATTACCATCGATATCGGCCCGTCGCAACGCGGGGCCGTTTCCATATTCGCTATTGCTATTCTTGTTGCGATTTTAATAACCTTTTTTAATAGTTATCAGGAGAATGATCGTGTCAATTCCCGACCTGAATCCGCTCATGTTGACTAGGTCAGTCACTCCACGGCGCTTCATCACGGTTTGACGTTGTCGGGACGCCTGAACCACAAGCAGCCTTTTTCCAGTGCCACAGCGGCGGGGCGATAGGCTACCCTCAGAGGCAGAATCCCCACGGAGCCCAACCATGAGCGACTATCTGCTGGAAGAACACGGGCTTAGCCCGGGGAAGATCTACCGCCTGCTATCAGGAAGCATCTGCCCGCGCCCCATCGCCTGGGTCTCGACCCTGGACGGTCGGGGCAATGCCAACCTGGCGCCCTTCTCGTTCTTCAACGTGGTGAGCGTCAACCCGCCGGTGCTGGGCTTTTCGCCGCTGCTCGACGGTGACGGCAATCCCAAGGACACCATCCGCAACCTGGGCGAGGTACCGGAGTGCGTGGTACATATCAGCGGCGAGGGGCTGGTGTCAGAGATGAATGCCACCAGCGCGGGGCTGGCCCACGGCGAGGACGAGTTCCTTCATGTGGGGCTGGAGAAGGTCGCCATGGCCGGGGTCTCGGTGCCTCGGGTGGCCGGCGCCCCGGTAGCCTTCGGTTGTCGGCTGCGCGAGATCATCCGCTTCGGCGACCAGCCGCTGGCAGGCAACCTGGTGCTTGCCGAGGTGGTGTCGATTTATATCGATGATGCCCTGTGGGACGGCCGCCATGTGAGTCTCGATGAGCTCAGGCCCATCGGGCGCATGGCCGGCAACGACTACGCTCGCTGTACCGACCTCTTCGAGGTGGAGCGCCCGGCTTCGGGCAGCGCCATGAGCTCACAGCAGCGCGGCGGCCGATAGGGCCGCCGCGGTTAAAGGTGAGGGGCGCTTGGCTTATTCGGCTTCCGGCGGTACCAGCGCCTCCGGCACCTCGATGCCGATCTCGCGGTAGTAGCGCACCGCGCCGGCGTGCAGCGGGGTGGTGGTGTTCTCCACGGAGATCTCGGCGGTCATGCCGCGGGCCGGGGCGAAGGTCTCGCCGAGGCGCTCGATGTTCTCCCAGTAGGCTCGGGTGAACTCATAGCCGGCCTCCTCGGAGAGATCGCTGGTGGCGGCGATGCCGATGTAGGTGCCCAGCGTGGTGGCCGCCGGCATGTCGCGATAGGTGCCCTCCGGGATCTCGGTGCGCGACAGGAAGGGCAGCGATTCGGTGGCGGTGGCCACCTGCTCGTCGCTCATCGACAGCACCCGCAGCGGGCGCGAGGAGTGCACCTCGGTGAAGGCGGGGATCGGCGGAATGCCGTTGTAGCTGAAGCCGACGATGCGACCGTCCACCACCGCGTCGGCGGCGTTCGACATGCTCATGCGCTGGAAGTCCGGGGCGATGCCCAGGGCGTCGAAGACCAGCTCGGTGATGTATTCGCCGCCGCCGCCGATGCTGCTGGGGTTGAAGCGGGCGCCCTCGAGGTCCTCGAAGGTCTCGATGCCGCTGTCCTGGCGTACCGCCCAGTGCATGGTGGAGGGTGCGACCCACAGCACCATGCGCATCTGCTCGATGGCGTCGTCCTCGTAGCGCCCCTCACCGTTGTAGGCTTCAAAGGCGCCGGGGGCGTCAATCAGCCCCATGTCGATCTCGCCGCGACCCAGGCGTATGGCGTTCTCCCGTGAGCCGCCGGTCTCGCGTACCGAGACCTCCAGGGAGGAGTCGCCGCTGACCAGCCGTGAGAGCTCCGAGAAGCCGAAGTACCAGCCGGAGGCGGTCGGGGCGACACCGATGCCGATTGCCTCATCGGCGGCGGCCTGGGTGGCCATGCCCGAGGCGAGACCGGCGGTCAGCACCGCGGCGGCCAGCGGGGTGATCAGGCGTTGGGGGGACAGTCTCATGGCAGTTCTCCTTTATTGCGCGTTGTTATGGTTATCGGGACTTGCTGCCTTCGGGGCCCGGTAGGCCCCGCAGGTTCTTCGGCTCAGCCGGCCTGCTCCTCCTTCCAGGCGGCGATCACCTCGCGGGCTACCCTCATCCCGTCGATGGCCGCCGGGAAGCCGCAGTAGGGCACGCACTGCAGCAGCACCTCGCGGATCTCCTCCTCGCTGCAGCCGTTGTTCAGCGCGCCGCGCAGGTGCACCTTGAGCTCGTGGGGGCGGTTCAGCGCCACCAGCATGCCGATGTTGATCAGGCTGCGGGTGGGGCGCGCCAGGCCCGGGCGGTTCCAGATGTCGTTCCAGCAGTTGCGGGTAACCAGCTCCTGCATCGGCCAGCTGAAGTCGTCCACCTGGGAGAGGGCGGCGTCCACGTAGGCGTCACCAAGTACCTCGCGCCGTGTGGCCAGGCCGTTGGGGTCGAGATCATCCTGTCGGTCGCTCATGGTCGGGGCTCCTTGTCTGCGGGGCGGCTACTCTTGTTGGCGGCTACTGGGCCAGGTTCTTGACGGGCTCGCCGGCGGCGAAGGCCAGCAGGTTGGCGAAAGCGTCGCCGAAGTAGAGCTCGTAGCTGTCCTTCTCCACATAGCCCAGGTGGGGCGTGCCGAGGAAGTTGGGCAGCTCCAGCAGCGGGTGCTGGACCACCGGTTCCGACTCGAAGACGTCCGCCGCGGCCATGCCCGGGCGGCCGGCGCGCAGGGCGGCCTCCAGGGCGCCGGGGGCGATCAGCGGCGCTCGGCTGGTGTTGACCAGCAGGGCGGTGGGCTTCATGCGGGCCAGATCGTCGGCGGTGACGATGCCCTGGGTGCCTCCGTTGAGCCGCAGGTGCAGGCTCAGCACGTCGCTGCGCTCGAAGAACTCCGCCTGGCTTCCGGCCACCTCGAGGCCCGCTTCGGCGGCGCGGCTCCGGGTGCCCTCGCGGCCCCATACCAGCACGTTCATCTCGAAGGCCTGGCCGTAGCGGGCCATCAGCTGGCCGATCTTGCCGTAGCCGAAGATGCCCAGGGTGCGGCCCTTGAGGCCGGTACCCAGGGTGCGCTGCCAGCGCCCCGCCCTGAGGTTGGCGACCTCCTCGGGGATGTGGCGCATGGCGGCCATCACCAGGGCCCAGGTAAGCTCAGCGGCCGCATGGGGCGAGCCGGTGCCGGCCATTACCGTGACGCCGCGCTCGCGGCAGGCGTCCATGTCCACATGGGCCGCGCCGCCGCCGGTCTGGCTGATCGCCCGGAGGTTGGGCAGTCGCTCGAGCAGCTCGGCGGTGATCGGCGTGCGTTCGCGGATCAGCACCAGGGCCTCGGCGTCCTGGAAGCGCTCCACCAGGGTGTCCAGGTCGGTGACGGTGTCGTTGAACACCGTGACGTCGTGGCCCTCCAGTTGGGCGAAGGCGTCCAGGTGACGCACGCAGTCCTGGTAGTCGTCGGGAATCACGATCCTCATCGAGCGGGCTCCTTGTCAGGGGTGGGGCGGGCCGGCGTCCCCGCGGCCTGGCGGTGTTTCAGGGACTGCCAGGCGAACAGGCCGCCGATCAGGGCGATGCCGACCACGTCGGTGATCGCCTGTCCGCTGATCAGCATCAGCGCGGCGGCCAGCAGCAGGCCCCGCTCCAGCCAGGAGCAGGGGCGTCGGAAGTAGCCGATGGTGGAGGCGGCCAGGGCGATGATGCCGAGCACCCCCGAACCCACCGCCATGGCGATCTCCAGCGCCGTGCCGTTGCCGAGCAGCGGCGGGTGGTAGATGAACATGTAGGGGATCAGGAAGCCGCCCAGGGAGATCTTGGTGGCGGTCAGCGCGGTGCGGAACCAGTGGGAGCCGGCGATGGCGCCGGCGATGTAGGCGGCCAGCGCCACCGGCGGGGTGACCCCGGAGAGAATCGCGAAGTAGAGGATGAACAGGTGAGCCGAGAGGCTGGGCAGGCCGGCCTCGATGAAGGCCCCGGCGACCACCGAGGCGGCCAGCATGTAGGCGGCCACGGTGGGCAGGCCCATGCCGAGGATGATCGCCACCACCATGGCCAGCAGCAGGGTGATCAGCACGTCGCCGCCGCTGACCACCAGGATCACCGAGGAAACCTTGAGGCCCAGGCCGGTGAGGCTGATCACCGAGGCGATGATCGCCACGCTGCCGATGATCACCGCGATCATGGCGGCGGTCATGGCGCCGGCCTCGAGGGCCGCAGGCAGCGACTTGAGGCGATCCACGAAGGTCCCCGGGCTGCGCCAGGAGAACAGGTAGAGCGCCATGGCGGTGAAGTAGGCGGCCACCGCCGCCGTGGTCGGGGTATAGCGCATCACCAGCAGGGTGATCAGCACCGCCAGCGGGATCACCAGGGTCTCGATGTTGTAGAGGCCCTGGCGCAGGGTGGGCCGCTCCGACTTCGGCATCGGGTTGAGGCCCAGGCGCTTGGCCTCGAAGTGCACGCTCATCCAGATGGCCAGGTAGAAGAGCAGGGCCGGAATCAGCGCGGCGCCGATGATCTCCAGGTAGCTGGTGGAGATGACGTCGGCCATGACGAAGGCGGCGGCGCCCATGATCGGCGGCAGGATCTGCCCGCCGGTGGAGGCGGAGGCCTCGGTGGCCGCGGCGAAGCGCGGGCTGTACCCGTTCTTCTTCATCATCGGGATGGTGAAGACCCCGGTGGTGGCGACGTTGGCGGCGGTGCTGCCGCTGATGCTGCCGAACATGGCGCTGCACAGGGTGGCGGCCTTGGCCGGTCCGCCCGCCATGCGTCCGGTGACGGCATTGGAGAGGCGCATGAAGGTGTCGCCGCCGCCGGTGGTGACCAGCAGGGCACCGAACATGATGAAGATGACGATCACCGTGGAGGAGGTGCGCATCAGGCTGCCGTAGACGCCGGTGGGGCTCAGATAGAAGGTGGCGATCAGGTCGTCCCAGCGGAAGCCGCCGTGGCCCCATACGCCGGGCAGGTGCTGGCCGAAGGCCGCGTAGGAGAGAGCGATCAGCACCAGCACCGGGAAGGCCAGGCCGATGGCGCGGCGACACGACTCGAGCAGCAGCAGGATGGCCGAGATGCCGAAGACGATGTCCAGGGTGGTGGGCATCAGGTAGCCCAGCTGGTAGAGAATGCGATCGAAGTGGATCACGTAGTAGGCGCTGACCACCGCGCCGAGGAGGATCGGCACCAGGTCGTACCAGGGAATGCGATTGGCGTCGCGTACGCGACAGCTGTAAGCCAGGAAGATCAGCGGCAGGGCGAACAGCAGGTGGATGGCGTTCTGGGTGTTTACCGGGCCGGTGACGGCCGTGTAGAGGTGGAACAGCGCCATGGATACCGCGGCCAGGCGGGTCACCATGAACCAGAAGCCGGTCAGCTGGCGCTTGCCCGAGTCCTCCGAGTATTTCTCAACGACTTGGGAATTTGCAGGGGTGTCCATCGGATGACTCCCACACCGCTTCGGCAAGGGAATGGCGGTGCGTCAGGGTAACGGCATCGGTGAATGCCCCGCGGACGCCTGGCCCGCGGGGAGGGGAAGTTACTGCGCTTCGGGCGGTACGATCTCCTCGGGAATCTCCAGGCCGAGCTCACGGTAGTAGCGCAGGGCGCCGGCATGCAGCGGGAAGGTGGCGTTGTCGATCACGTCCTGCGGGGTCACCCCATCGGCCGGCTTGAAGGAGTTGGCCACCTGCTCGTGGTTCTCCCAGTAGGCCCTGGTGATGTCGTAGACGGTGTCGTCAGCCAGGCTGGCGTTGGCGGCCACGCCCATGTAGATCCCCAGCGACTGTGCCTCGCTCATGCCGGTGTAGGTGTCGGCAGGGACAACGGTGGGAGTCAGGAAGGGCAGCTCCGCAGTGACCTGCTCGACCTGATCGTCGGAGAGCGAGAGCAGCTGCAGGGGCCGGGAGGAGTGGACCTCGGTGAAGGCCGGGATTGGCGGTACGCCGTTGTAGCTGAAGCCCACCAGGCGGCCGTCGGTCACCCCTTCGGCGGCATCATTGATGCGCATGCGCTGGAAGTCGGGCTCGATGCCCAGGATGCCGAACACCAGTTCGGTAATGTACTCGCCGCCACCGCCGATGCTGCTGGGGTTGAAGCGCTTGCCGTCGAGGTCTTCGAGGGTCTCGATGCCGGAGTCCTGGCGCACCGCCCAGTGCATGGTGGAGGGCGCGATCCAGTAGATCAGTCGGGCGTCGGGGTTCGGGGTGTCCTCGAAGCGGCCGATGCCGTTGAACATCTCGTAGCCCACCAGGGCCTCGGTGAAGGCCAGGTCGAGCTCGCCGCGGCCCAGGCGGATGGCATTCTCGCGGGTACCGCCGGTCTCGCGCACGGTGATATCAAGGTCGGTGTTGGCACTGATCACCCGGGCGCCTTCGGAGATGCCGAAGAACCAGCCGGTGCCGGTCGGGACGGCGCCGATGTTCAGCGAGGTGCTGGCCTGGGCGGTCACGGCGCCGAGGCTGCCGATGGCGATGAGGGAGGCCGGAATCAGCAGGCGTGCCTTGCGGGATAACGATGTCATTGTTGTGTTCTCCTGGCGTTCGGGAAGCCGATTGCCTGTTGTTATGTTGCGGAGCGCTGGTGCCTTTCATGATGCTGTGGCCGGCTGTGGCCGGCGGTCGTTCCCAGGCTCGATGTGGCCCATGGGGTGGGATGCAGCGAGCCAGGCTTCATTGGTACCCTCCCGATGATCCCCTGTACATTGGCCATTCATGAAGCCGCCTTCTCCAAATACGAAGGCAAGTAATTGCCTATTTCAATGCCGCATTGCAGCGAAAAACCCCGACCATAATGGCGTGATGATCTCCGCTGTCATCCGCTGGAAGCAGCAGATTCCAGCAGGTGATCGACGAACATGCGCGCGGCCATGGAGAGCCGGTCGAGATCGTGGACATAGATGCTCAATTTGCGCCTCGCCCAGTCGTCACGGATCGCCAGGACCCTGACGTCCAGGCCGCCGATGTACTGACGGATGGCGCCACGGGGAACCACGCCGACGCCCAGCCCGGCCTGGACCATCATGCACAGGGCATCGTAGCTGGTGACCTGGATGCGCAGTCGCAGCGTCCGGTTGGCGAGGCTGGCGGCCCGCAGCAGTTCCAGATTGATGGCGCTGGAGGTATGCAGCCCCACGTGGGGAAAGTCGAGGCACTCGCGGAAATCGATCGCCTCGCGATCGGCCAGCGGGTGTCCCAGCGGTGTGACCAGCACCAGGTCGTCGACATGATAGGGAAATTCCACCAGGTCATAGCCGTGGTGAAGCCTCGCGCAGACGCCGATATCGGCATTGTTGCTGACCACCTCGCGGGTGATGACAGGACTGACTTTTTCCTCCAGGTGAACGCCGATATCGGGGTATTTCTCGAAGAATATCTGGGTCTCGCCGGGCAGGTACTGAGTGATGGCCGACATGTTGGCAAAGACCCTGACGACGCCCCGGTTCCCGCCGGAGTATTCGCGCATCTGCAGGTCGAGATCCTCCAGGCTGTGCAGCACGCCCCGTGACAGGTTGAGCAGGGCATTGCCGGCCGGCGTCAACTCGACCCCACGGTTGTTGCGCTTGAGCAGGGGGCTGTTGAAGTGGGCCTCCAGCTCGCTGAGCCGCTTGCTCACCGCGGAGGTGGCGATGAACTCCGCCTCCGCGGCGCCGGTGATGGTGCCGGTTTCGGCGACCCGGACGAACAACCTGAGCGAGGTGGGATCGAGTCTCATGGAGGTGCTCTCGGGTCAGGGGTCGAGCAGCTGGTCGGCCAGGTCGTGAAAGTCATCGGCCACCAGGTCGAAGACCGGGTCCACCGTGAGGTCGGGGACCGCGTCGGGCCCATGCTCCAGCGGTCGCTTGACGAAGGCGGTGCGCAGTCCCTCGCGCTGGGCCGCCTGAAGGTCGTCCTGGTGGGCGGCCACCATCATCACCTGTTGGGGGGCCAGGTCGAGCAGGTCGCAGGCCTTGTGGTAGACCTCCGGGTCGCGCTTGTAATGCCCCGCCAGCTCCGCCGAGATCACGCAGTCCCAGGGCAGTCCCGCATGCTTGGCCATGTTGACCAGCAGCGAGACGTTGCCGTTGGAGAGGGTGGCGAGAATGAAGCGGGACTTGAGGCGCTGGAGCCCCGGCACGGTGTCCGGCCAGGGGTCGAGGCGGTGCCAGGCACGATTGAGATGCTGCCGGTTCTCCTCGCCCAGGGCCTCGCTGATGCCGAACTCCTCCAGCAGGCGGTCAAGGGTCATGCGGTGCAGGTCGTCGAGCCGGGTCCAGGGCAGTTCGCCCCGGCGCACTCGGTTCATGGCCGGCGCATAGCCACCGCGCCAGGCGTCGGCGAAGGCGGCCCAGTCGACGCCGAGGCCGCGAGCCTGTCCCAGGGCCTCGCCCTCGCGGATCACGCTGCTGCGCCAGTCGACCACGGTGCCAAAGACGTCGAAGGTCAGCGCCTTGACCTCGGAGAGGTCAGATGGGATTTCGTTCATGCGAACTCTCCGGAGAGCAGTCGACCGGCGTTCGGCACGATAG
>Ga0207421_10002748_pt1 | contig 21559 bp, 24 predicted proteins | sample SodLakKL_010_SED_4_FD_187542 | JGI IMG/M metagenome (GOLD analysis project Ga0207421, IMG submission 187542) | Alkaline sediment microbial communities from Lake Tanatar, Kulunda Steppe, Russia - 8KL_010_SED (SPAdes) (version 2) | ecosystem: Environmental > Aquatic > Non-marine Saline and...
TCCAAGGAAACAGCAGCAGCAGTCTCTCAGGAAGAACAGGAAGAGTAATCATCCAGGGGGAGGGGATGGGATGACCCCGGGTTTACTAATTATCCTTTCCGGCCCATCAGGCACCGGAAAGGGCACGGTATGTAATATTTTATTGAAAAACAGTCAAAGCCTATATTTTTCCATATCAATGACTACCCGACCCCCGCGTCCAGAAGAAAAAGACGGGATAAATTATTATTTTGTTACGGAAAAAGAATTTAAAGAATTGATTGAAGCAGATGCTTTTCTTGAATGGGCAAAGGTTTATGGATATTATTACGGTACTCCCCGGCGCAATGTGGAAATGAAATTGGCGGAAGGGAAGGATGTATTGCTGGAAATTGATACTCAAGGGGCAAAAAAAATTAAATCAAATTATTCTCAAGGAATTTATATTTTTTTGCTTCCTCCCTCCCTCCAGGAGCTGAGGCGAAGAATAGAGGATAGGGGTACAGAGAACCTGGAAAAAATACAGGAGCGTTTTTCTGCTTCTTCCCAGGAAATTTCTGAAGTTAACTATTACAACTATTTAACTGTAAATGATTTACCTGAAAGGGCGGCTCAACAAATTAAATCTATAATTGAAGCAGAAAAATGCAAAGTTTCTAGAAACAGAGGGTTAATAGACAGGTTAAGAAAGGGTGAACATATAAATGTCCATGATATACCCTTCTATCGATGATTTGGTTAAAAGGGTTGACAGTAAATACACTTTGGTTATAGCTGCTGCCAAGAGGGCCAGGCAGATCCTTGATGGTTCTCCAATTATGGTTGAAACAGATTCAACTAAAGATGTTACTATTGCCCTGGAAGAAGTTTCACAAGGTAAGCTGGAATATGAAAAAACTAAAGAAGGCATTAAATAAATTAGAAGGCATTAAATAATTGTTCCTTCCAGGGGGTGCAGCTCAATGCTTAAAAACAAACTGGTTGTTCTGGGGGTTACAGGAAGTATTGCAGTTTATAAGGCCGTTGAAATCTGTCGATTGTTAATGAAGAATGGAGCCAGGGTTAAGGTTATAATGACCAGGGCAGCCGAGGCTTTTGTTGCACCCTTGACCTTTGAAACTATAACGGGAGGACCTGTAGGCACCAGGATGTTTGGACAGGTCCGTTCCTGGGATATTCAACACATCAGCTGGGCACAAGAGGCTGATTTATTTTTGGTAGCACCGGCAACTGCCAATGTTATAGGTAAAGTATGCCAGGGCATAGCCGATGATCTTCTAACCACCTCCATCATGGCTGCTACTTCTCCTGTGATTTTTGCTCCAGCCATGAACAGGGAAATGTATAACAATCCCATTTATCAAGATAATATGGAAAAATTAGCTGCCAGGGGGTACCAGTTTGTTGAGCCCGGGACAGGCTACCTGGCCTGTGGGGATGAAGGCAAAGGTAGATTGGCAGAGCCTGAAGAGATAGTAGATTATGTTATTAAAGAGTTAACTATGAAGAAGGACTTCAGTGATCGAAAACTCCTTATAACTGCCGGTCCTACCAGGGAGCCCCTGGATCCAATCCGTTTTTTCAGTAACTTTTCCAGTGGAAAAATGGGTTATGCCCTGGCAGAAGCAGCCAGCCGCCGGGGTGGCCAGGTTACTTTAATATCAGGTCCCACCAACCTTACCCCTCCTCCGGGAATTAGATTTATTCCCGTGAACACAACCCTGGAGATGCAGGAGGCAGTTTTTGATGAGTTTTCCCGGACTGACCTGGTTATTAAAGCAGCAGCGGTAGCAGATTACCGGCCTGCTAATCCCAAAAAACAAAAAATAAAGAAGGAAGAGGAATTTCTAAACGTTAAACTCACATCTAACCCGGACATACTCCTGGAATTGGGTAAAATCAAGAAGAACCAGATTCTGGTAGGCTTTGCCGCTGAAACGGAGGACCTGGTTAAAAACGCCATGGAGAAAATAAAAAAGAAAAACCTTGATTTTATTGTGGCCAATGACCTTACCAGGCCGGGGGCGGGCTTTGAGGTAGATACCAACCTGGTAAAGGTGATAAACAGGGAAGGGGATATAAGGGAGTTTCCCCTTATGACCAAAAAAGAGGTGTCTCATAAAATACTGGATGTCCTTTCAGAAAAAATAAAGGGGAGATAAAGCTTTTCCGCTGGTTTATGATAAATAATTAAAAAAATTTTTCACAAGGGGCTCTCTGTTTATAATGACAGGGGCCTTAATAGTAAAGGAGTAATTAATATTTCAATGGCGGCGGCTATTATGAGTAGCATAATAATAAAAAAGATTATGTTAGAGATTTCTTTTATAACTAAAACTAAGCTTTCCCACCTATTATTTTCCTCTACAGGAAATAATAGGTGGTAGCCAAGTTTTAAACCGAAAGCAGCACTGATTAAAAAAGCAGGCAGTTCCAGGATACCGTGGGGTAGAATTCCCAGGGTTAAAAAAAGAAGGGGGGGAATGTTTTGTTCTGCCAGGGTGGCGGTAACAATACCCAGTATGCTGCCGTTAATGAGCAGGCCGAATAGAGGCGGAATTCCAAGGATAACTCCTAAAAAAATAACCCTTAGGGAAGCGAAAAGATTATTAAAAAAAAGGATGAATATCCCTCTTCCCGGACTCTTATCCACAATATCCCGGGCCATATCCTCTAAAAATTCAAAATAGGGTTCGGATAATTCATTAATAAATTCCATGTTCTGGTCTGCAGCTATATACCCTGAGAAAAAACTTACCAAAAAAATCAGGGAAGACAATATTATCCAACTGTTATTTTTTTTAAGGGTTTCTAAAAAAATTCTTATATTTAACATGAATTTCTCCTTTATATGTTAAGATTATTATATATTAAAAGGATGCAATATTAAAGATTTCCTTGGAGGAAATTATAATACCGGTGGGCTGCAGGAAGGAAGATGATATGGAGGAAAAATACGCTCGAGTAGTAGTTGACCTTCCCTCTCGGGAAGTCAGCAGCAGGTATTTTCATTACCTGGTCCCCGGGGACAAAAAATCTATTCTTAAAAAGGGAATGCGGGTGTTAGTTCCTTTTGGAGGAAGAAAAATAACGGGTTTTGTAACGGGTTTTGATGAAGTCCCCCAGGTAAAAGAGGTAAAGGAAATAATCCAGGTTATTGATTCCTTTCCTTTAATGACGGAAGAACTTTTAGAACTAGCCTACTGGATTTCATCTTATTACATCTGTCCCCTGGGGGAAGTATTAAGGGCCATACTCCCTTCCTTTTATGCTAAAATAAAGGCAAAAGAAGTTAAATACGTAAATCTTAAAGGAACCAGGGAAGAGATTCTTTCCTCTATGGAAGAAATGCAGGGGAAAGCTCCCCGGCAGATGGAAATATTGAATATATTGCTGGGGAAAAAACAAATGGCTTTGAAGGAATTACTAAAAATATCCGGGGCCAGTCACCAAACGGTAAACGCCTTAAAGAATAAAGACCTGGTAGAAATTAGCCGGGAAAGGGTGAGCAGGGAGCCTTTTGATGAAAAATTATACGGTGTTTCTAAACCTTTATCTTTAAATCAAGAGCAGGACAAAGCGTTAAAAATTATTAAAAATTCCCTTCAGGGAGGGAAAGGAGGAAGTCCTCCCTCTGTACTTCTTCACGGAGTAACAGGCAGCGGGAAAACGGAGGTTTATCTCCAGGCCATTGAGGAAGTTATTAATAAGGGTCAGGAAGCCCTGGTTATGGTTCCGGAAATATCTTTAACCCCCCAGATGATAGCCTGGTTCAGGGGAAGGTTTGGTCCCCTGGTAACGGTACTCCACAGCCAGCTTTCCCAGGGGGAGAGATATGATCAGTGGTGCAAAATACTTGAGGGTGAAGTGAAGATAGTGGTAGGCCCCCGTTCAGCTGTGTTTGCCCCCTTTTCTAAGCTGGGAATCATTATAATAGATGAAGAGCATGAAACCACTTATAAACAGGGAGAAAGCCCCCGTTATGATGCCCGGGAGGTGGCCAGGAGGAGAAGCATGGTAAACAACTGCTCCCTTATTTTGGGAAGCGCAACTCCATCTGTTGAATCTTATTACCAGGCCCGGGAAGGAAATAATATATTAGTTACCATGGACAGCAGAGTAGAAGAAAGGCCCCTTCCTTCCGTAAAAATAATAGATTTAAAGGAAGAAGCCGCCCAGGGCAACAAGAATCTTTTCAGTAGAGAGCTATACTGGGGTATAAAAGAATGCCTGGAGAAGAAACAGCAGGCGATACTATTCTTAAACCGCAGGGGCTTTGCCTCTTTTACCCTTTGTAAAGAATGTGGTCATGTTATTCGCTGTCCCAACTGCAGCATTACTTTAACTTATCACATAAGCGATGACCTTTTAAAATGTCATTATTGCCAGTTTGAGGGAAAAGTTCCCCGGGTTTGCCCCAACTGCCAGGGATACTTCATGCGTTTTATGGGATTAGGAACCCAGAGGGTGGAAAGGGAAGTAAAAAAATTGTTTCCTGGTGCCCGGGTACTGCGTATGGATATGGATACTACCCGGGGGAAAAAATCCCATCAGGATATTTTTAAAGCCTTTAAGAAGGGTAAAGCCGATATTCTTATAGGAACTCAGATGGTAGCAAAAGGGTTTGATTTCCCCCGGGTTACTCTGGTGGGGGTAATACTGGCAGACACATCTTTAAATTTTCCGGATTTTAGGGGAGGTGAAAGGACCTTTCAGCTATTAACCCAGGTAGCAGGCAGAACGGGTCGCAGCTCCCTGGGGGGAAGAGTTCTGGTACAGACTTTTACCCCTGATCATTACAGTATTGAAAATGTTATAAAGCACGATTACCTTAGTTTTTATCAGGAGGAAATATCCCTCAGAAAAGATTTTCAATATCCTCCCTTTTCCTTTTTAGTAAGGGTCCTTTTTTCCGGAAGGGAGGAAGAGCTTTTGTCCAAAATAGCAGTCAGGTTTGAAAACGAGTTAGAGATGGAACTGCCAGATTTTAAGGGAGAAGTTTTAGGGCCTGGCCCCTGTCCTTTAAGCCGGATAAAGGATAAGTTCCGCTGGCACCTGGTAATAAAGACTGATGATTTAGAAGGGATATGCAGCAGGGGAGAGAAAATACTGGAGGTAATTAATAAAGAGTTTAAGGGTAAAGATGTAAGAGTTATTATGGATGTCAATCCAGTAAACATGCTTTAATGGAGGGGTGAGAGACAATGGCTATCAGAATGATAAGAAAAGGAAATGATGAAATTTTAAAGGAAAAAGCCAGCCAGGTTAAAGAAATAACGCCTAATATCATAAATATATTGGAAGATATGGCAGAAACCATGTACAGTAAGGAGGGCATTGGCCTGGCTGCCAATCAAATTGGAGTCCCTAAACGCCTGGTAGTTATAGATATACAGGATGGAAACCTGTTAGAATTGATTAACCCTGAAATAATTGATCAGGAAGGGAAGGAAGTAGAAATAGAAGGATGCTTGAGTTTTCCCGGTATACTGGGGGAGGTTCCCCGGGCAACCCGGGTGGTGGTAGAAGCCTTTAACCGGGAAGGGGAAAAGATTAAGCTGGAGGCCAATGGATTGTTGGCCAGGGTTTTGCAGCATGAAATTGATCACCTGGAGGGGAATTTGTTAGTTGACAGGGCAGTGCGGTTTCTAGAAGAGGATAATTGATTTACCTACTTTGAAGTGTTAAAATACTTAAAACAAAGGATATAAAACAGGTGTGAATAGTTATGAAAAGTGAAGTTAATCTAATTTTTATGGGAACTCCTGAATTTGCCCTCCCATCATTAAAGGCCTTACTTGAAGAAAATTATCAATTAAAGGCAGTGGTTACTCAACCTGATCGTCCCCGGGGTCGGGGAGGCAAAATAAAAGTTTCTCCCGTTAAGGGAGAGGCTTTAAAGCACGGCCTTAAAGTATTACAGCCAACCAGCCTTGACTCTAATTTTTCGGCCCGGCTGAAAAGCTTAAAACCCGATATAATAGTAGTAGTTGCTTATGGTAAGATACTTCCCCCGGATATTTTAAAGATTCCTCCTTCAGGTTGTATAAATGTTCATGCTTCCCTGTTACCCCGGTACCGGGGCGCTGCACCTGTGCACCGGGCTATTATGAATGGTGAAGAGATTACAGGAGTAACAACCATGTATATGGAGGAAGGAATGGATACGGGTGATATCATTTTACAAGAGGAAACGAAAATAGACGATAATGATACGGTGGGGACCCTTCATGACCGTTTAGCGGAGAAGGGTTCTAAGCTGCTGGTAAAGACCCTGGAATTGGTAATAGAAGGAAAGGCTCCTTCCCGGTCCCAGGAGGAGGAAAAGGCTTCTTATGCCCCTCCCCTAAAAAGGGAAGAAGAGTTAATTGATTGGGAAAAATCGGCAGCTGAAATTTTTAATAAAATCAGGGGAATGAACCCCTGGCCGGGAGCTTATACTTTTTGGAAAAACAAAAGGTTAAAAATATGGAGTTCTCGAATAGTGGACCAGGAAGGCCTTTATAATCCTGGGGAAATAGTTAAAGTTGATCAGGAAGGAATTTTAGTGGGCACAGGAAAAGGGGCTCTCCTGATTACAGATGTTCAGGTTTCCGGTGGAAGAAGAATGAGAGCAGGAGAATTTATCAGGGGAAAAGACATTGGCGCTGGTGAGGTGCTGGAGGGCCGCTAGTATGAATATAGAAACTAAAAAAAGAACCTTTTTAAGTTTACTCCTGGTCACCCTGGTCATTATATCTTCTTTTGTGTATTACCTGTGGAACCTGACCTTTAATCAGAGAACTTTTTTTAACCAGATTATTTTTGTAATACTGGTAGTTTTTTTTATAGGGATAGCTCTCCTAGCTTTTGCGGGCTTATGTGGAATTTTCCTTACCCTTTTTAATATTCCCCTTTATCCTACCTGGCAAAAAATAGTTAGAATTACGGTAAATTTTCTTTATCCCTTTGTTATTCAGCTGGGTAAGGTGTTTAAAATTACCCAGGATAAAATTCAACGCTCTTTTATAGAGCTAAATAATCACCTGGTAAGAATTCGCAGTATCAAGGTAGAACCTTCTGAACTGCTGTTACTCCTGCCCCACTGCTTACAGTCGGGAAACTGCCCTTACCGTATAACTTCAAAGGTTGAAAACTGTCAAAAATGTGGTAAGTGCACCATAAGTCGTTTTATAGAACTGGCTGACAGGTATGGAATTAAGGTAAAAGTTGTAACAGGAGGAACCCTGGCCCGGGAGATGATTAAAAGTTTAAGGCCCAGGGCTATAATAGCCGTGGCCTGTGAAAGGGATTTAAGCAGTGGCATTTTGGAAGCCAGCCCCCTACCTGTTCTGGGTATATCCAATGAGCGTCCCCATGGCCCCTGTTATAATACCCGGGCAGATACTAAAACGGTTGAGGAAGGTATCAAATTTTTTTTGAGGTGACAATATAAAATGTGGATAATTCTGGCTCTTTTTGTGTGGTTTGTAATAATTTTTCTGTTAATAAGCTTAATAATTTTACCTTTTCATTTTACTTTTTATTCTCTTTTAAATATTATTTCTGCTCCCTTTCAACTGATAAAAATTGCTTTTAATAAAGTTTTAAGGGCAAATCATGCCCTGGAACATGCTACTATAAATGTATTAGAAAGAAAATATGGTTACCAGGGCCTGGCGGGCCTGGCTAACGAAAAAGGTTTTGTTATACAGGGGGCTGTTGATCCCTATCACCTGGAAAAAGCTGCCCTGGAGGGACTGGACCGGCTCCGCAGGGGAGAATACTGGATGGCCATTCATGACCGTTGTGGAACCAGCATTTTAGCGGCTAATTTTATGGCATCAGTTATTTTTTTGATTCTTTTGTGGCAAACGGGAATGTTTACCCTCCTGAATGTTTTAGTAGCCGTGTTTTTGGCCCAGATTATTGGGCCTGTTACCGGTAAATTATTTCAAAAATTTATCACGACCTCCCTAGAGGTACAGAATCTGCAGATTATGGGAGTAAAATATAAACCCAGGGCCGCCCTGGGCATTTTAGGTCTTCCTGTTCCTTTAAAACCCAGGGAGTTTTTTGTTCAGACCAGGAGAGCTTCCCGGGTTATGTTGTCTGGTTAAGGATTAACGGCCCTCAATTTGAAGATTCAACGGAGGTAAAAAATGTATGTCTAAAAATATAAAGGCCAGGGAAGCAGCCCTTAATGTCCTCTGGGAGGTAGATATAAAAGGAGCTTACCTGGATCTGGCCTTAAAGGGACAACTCCAGAAAACCAACCTTGGTGATCGAGATAGAGCCCTGGTAACGGAAATAAGTTATGGAGTGATAAGATACCTGTTAACCCTGGACTGGTATATTGAAAAAACGGCGGGAAGGAAAATTTCTAAAATTGATCCCATCATAAAAAATATTTTAAGGCTTTCCCTGTACCAGATGATCTTTTTAAAGAAAATACCTGCTCCTGCAGCCTGTTACGAAGGAGTAGAACTGGCAAAGAAAACAGGCCATAAGGGAGGGGTTAACTTTGTAAATGGGGTTTTGAGGGGGTTTTTGAGGAAAAGGGAAGGCTTGAAATTTCCCGTTAAAGAAAAAAACCCTTTAAAATACCTTTCTCTCAAATATTCTTTCCCTTCCTGGATGGTGGAAAGGTGGGCTATTCGCTTTGGTTTTACAGAGTGCCAGGATATCCTTAGGAATAACAATAACCGGGCTCCTCTAACGGTAAGGGTAAATACTATAAAAATTCAAAGGAATAAGCTTATAGAAGCCCTGGAAAATGAAGGGGTAGAAGCTGAAGAGGGGATTATTCCCGAATCTTTAATATTAAAAAGAGTAAAGTCTTTATCCAGCCTGGAATCTTATAAGAAAGGTTTATTTCAGGTCCAGAGTCAGAGTTCCATGTTAGTGTCCCGGCTTTTAGACCCCCGTCCGGGAGAAATAATACTGGACAGCTGCAGTGCACCGGGAGGAAAGGCTGCTCATATAGCCCAGCTGATGGATAACAGGGGAAGGGTTGTTTCCAGGGATATTTATCCCCACAAGGTAAAGCTTATTGAAAAAAATGCTTCTCGCTTGGGTATAAATATCCTGGACCCTGAAGTGGGGGATTCACGAAAACTTCCATCTTCTTTTTGTGGTATTTTTGATAGAGTGTTGGTAGATGCTCCCTGTTCTGGCTTAGGAATTATTAGAAGAAAACCTGATTTAAAATGGAAAAGAAATCCTGAAGATATTAAGGAACTTTCCTGTCTTCAGGCAAGCCTCTTGAGGGAGGCTGCTAAGACCCTGAAGCCGGGAGGGACCCTTCTCTATTCCCTTTGCACCAATGAACCCGAAGAAACAGAAGAAGTCTTTCAGGAGTTTTGCCAGGATAATGACAATTTTTATCCTTCAGATCTGTCTGTTTTTTTACCTGAACAATTAGAGATAGAAGGGGGGGAGAAGGGGTATTTAAATCTCTTTCCCCACCGCCATGGCTTAGACGGGTTTTTTATAGCCCGGTGGATAAAAGAAAGGTAGCTACTATTATTTTAAGGAGAAAATAAATTTGGGTAATAAAAAGAATTTGCTGGGGTTAAAGGAAGAAGAACTCATTGATTTTTTTTCTAGCCTGGGGGAGAAAAAGTACCGGGCTCATCAGCTAATGGACTGGATTTATAAAAAAGGTGTCTTTTCTTTTTATGAAATGACAAATTTCCCCTTGGATTTAAGGGAAAAATTAAATAAAATAGCCTATATACAGGAACTTCATCTGGTGGCCCAAAAGACTTCCCGGGAAGATAATGTAACAAAATATTTATTTGAGCTGGAGGACCAGGAAAGAATTGAATCAGTAGTCATGGAATATAGCCACGGCTTTACAGCATGTATTTCTTCCCAGGTTGGATGTAGAATGGGGTGCATTTTTTGTGCTTCTGGAAAGGGTGGATTGGCAAGAAGTTTGAGCTCGGCAGAAATGATGGCCCAGGTTTTGTTTTTACGCAAAGATCTTGAAAGACATGGAAAATTTTTATCGGGAATTGTTCTTATGGGTATGGGAGAACCCCTGGAGAACTTTCAGGCTGTTATTGATTTCCTGTACCTGTTAAGTTCTCCCCAGGCTGTGAATATGAGCTTGAGGCACGTTACCCTTTCAACCTGCGGCATTGTCCCCAGGATTTTGCAACTGGCCCAATTAAAACTGCCCTTAACCTTATCTGTATCTTTAAACGCTCCTGTCAATTCCCTCAGGGAAAAAATCATGCCGGTAAATCGTTCTTATCCTCTGGAGAAGCTTTTGGAAGCCTGTAAAGTTTATGAAAAAGAGACGGGAACCAGAATAACCTTTGATTATATACTCATAGGTAATTTAAACAGCAAGAAGGGTTATGCTCATATCCTGGCGAATTTAATAAAAAATATTAATTGCCATGTTAATCTCATTCCCTTTAATCCTGTAAAGGGCCTGGAATATAAGTCTCCTGACCCGGAAGAAGTGAATAGTTTTAAAGAAATTCTTGAAAGGGCGGGGATACCTGTAACTGTCAGAAGGACCTTAGGAAGGGATATTGACGCGGCTTGCGGCCAACTTAGAAGAAGGAAAAACATTAGTTAAAGGCGGGGCCAAAAATGCTGGTAAAAGGCAAAACTGATGTAGGACAGGAAAGGCAAAAAAACGAAGATTCTTTCATTATCATAGATCATGATAAAGGCATTGGTCTTTTTGCTGTTGCCGATGGCATGGGAGGTCACCGGGGAGGAGAGGTGGCCAGTGGCCTGGCTGTTGAAATGTTAAAGGATCTTTATCATAAACATAAGGATGAATTTTTGGAATCCTTTCCCGGAAGAGGAAAAGATCTCATAACAAAAATTTTTTTCCAGGCAAATGAAAAGATTTGGCAAGAATCATTAATCAAACCAGAACTGGAAGGTATGGGAACTACCCTTACCGCTGCCTTTTTAATTAATGAACACCTGGTGATCGGTCATGTAGGGGACAGCAGGGCCTATAAAATAAGGGCTGAAGGAATATGGCAGCTTACAGAAGATCATACTTATGTTCAAAGATTAATTAAAGAAAAAAAGATTCTCCCCGGGGAAGAAGAAAATCACCCCCAACGAAATTTGCTCACCCGGGCCCTGGGGACTAATAAAACAGTAGAAGTTGATGTTTATTTTTATCCTCTCAAAAAGGGAGATTTTATTTTACTATGCACTGATGGGCTTACCAGGACTATTTCCGATGAAGAAATAAAAAATTTAGTTCTTTTCGCAAATTCTCCCGGAGAGGCTGTAGATGAACTGATAAAAGGGGCAAATAAACGGGGAAGCCCCGACAATGTTACTGCTTTACTGGTAAGTATGACTTAACAGTTGGCTCACGGTTATTGTTAACAAGCTAAGAGGTGAAACCATGATAGGAAAGACCTTTGCCAATCGTTATAAAATTGAAGAAAAAATTGGAGACGGCGGCATGGCTGTTGTTTATAAAGGTCATGATATGCTGTTAAACCGTGCCGTTACCTTAAAAATTCTGCGGTCTCAATTTGTTATGGATGAAAGTTTTGTCCAGCGTTTCCGTAGAGAGGCTCAGGCGGCAGCCAGCTTATCTCACCCCAATGTGGTAAATATATATGATGTAGGGGAAGAAGATGATGTTTATTATATTGTAATGGAGTATATTAAGGGGAAAACCCTTAAAGAACTGATAAAAGATAAAGGTAGGCTTCCTGCCGAGGAAGCAGCAGATATTGCTAGGCAGATTTGTGAGGCATTGGTTCATGCTCATAGTAATAAAATAATTCACCGGGATATTAAACCCCATAATATTTTAATCACATATGAGGGAAGGGCAAAAGTTACTGACTTTGGCATTGCCAGGGCTGTTACTGCTGCTACCATGACCTATGACAATAATATTGTCATGGGATCCGTTCATTATTTTGCCCCCGAGCAGGCCCGGGGTGGCCTGGCAGAAGAAAAGGCGGATCTATATTCCCTGGGAATAGTTCTTTACGAGATGCTCACGGGGGAAGTGCCTTTTTCCGGTGATTCTCCTGTATCCATAGCTTTAAAACATATTCAGGAAAACATCAAGTCTCCTCTGAAAATAAATTCTGAGGTCTCACCTGAACTGGAAACAATTATTTTGAAAGCAACTCAAAAGGATTTAACCCTTCGGTACCAAAGTGCCGGGGATATGTTAAAGGATTTGAAGTCTTTTATTAATAAGGAAAAGGTTAATGTAGGATCTTTTAATAAGCCTACGGTTAACAACATGGATACCCTGGCAGTACCGGTAAGCGAGATAAGAGATAAAGAAAGTTTAAATAATAAGAAAGTTAAAAAAAATAGCCCAAAGGATAATTGGAAATACCGATGGTTGGCAGCAGGTCTGGTGGCATTTTTCTTATTTGTTTTTGTCCTGGCCATGGGGTTTAATCACTTAAGGGCCTTTTTGGTAGTTCCTGAGGTGGAAGTTCCCGATGTTGTTAATCTTTCTATGAGAGAGGCTACTAACTTGCTCAATGAGGCAGGATTGGAGGCTGAAATAGTTGAAGAAATATCCCACGGGGAAATTCCGGTAGGACATGTGGTATCTCAGGATCCGGAAGCAGGCAGGATGGTTAAAGAAAACAGGCAGATTGAATTAATTATAAGTACCGGACCTGCCTATGTTGAAGTTCCTTCTGTGGTTGATTTAAGGGAAATAGAGGCAAAAATAAAACTCCAGGATCTTGAACTAGTGGTGGAAACCATAGAAGAGTTTAGCGATGAGGTTTCCCCGGGAATAGTAATGTCCCAGGATCCGGGAAGGGGATCCCGCCTTTCTCCCGGGGAGGTAGTTATCCTGGTGGTAAGCAAAGGAGCAGAGCCTTTTAGTTTGCGTGATTTTACAGGAAGGTCCCTGGAGGATGTTAAAGAATGGATTGAAATGTCCAAACTAGAACTCAGGGAAGTTAAAGAAGAACACAGCGATACCGTTTCAGAAGGAAGAGTAATAGAACAATTCCCAGAAGCAGGTGAAATGGTTCAAGCCTCGGATCCTGTAGACCTGGTAGTTAGCAAGGGCCCTGAGAAAGAAGAAGAGCAGGCATATAACATTAATATTGACCCTGCCCGCTGGGGTGTGGAAGAAGGAGAAAATATCAGGATAGACATTAATGATAACAGGGGAAGCAGGACATCTTTTGAAGGAGTATACGAGGGAGCAATGGTTGTCGTAGAAGGATGGGGTTCTGGCACTGTTACTATCATGAAAGAAGATGGTCAGGGCTACACCACCCTTGAAGCTGTAAAGTTTCCATAATATGTTAGCGGGAGAAAGGAGAAAGTAAGCTGGAAGGAATTATTGTAAAAGCAATAAGCGGCTTTTATTATGTTAAAACAAACAGCCATATCTATCAGTGTAAAGCCCGGGGACGTTTTAAAAAGGAGAATATAACTCCTTTAGTTGGGGATAAGGCTATTATTTCCTTTATAAATGATGGAGAAGGTGTGATTGAGGAGATTTTGCCCCGGCAAAACAAGCTTAAAAGGCCTCCCATAGTTAATGTTCAGCAAACAGTATTTCTTTTTTCAATTAAGGATCCCCCTGCCAATCTTATGCTTTTAGATCGACTACTGGTTATGGCTGAAAGGAACCACCTGGATTGTGTGATTTGTTTTAATAAAGTTGACCTGGTTAAAAGGGAAGAGGTTGCTCCCCTTGCTGATATCTATAAAAAAATAGGCTACCAGGTCATTTTGACCAGTGCTTTAAAAGGTGAAGGGATTGAAGAAGTAAGGGAATCTTTAAAAGATAAAATTTCGGTGATTGCCGGTCCTTCCGGGTCGGGTAAATCTGCCCTCTTAAACAGGGTGGAGGAAGGACTCAAGCTGAAAGTAGGCCCTATAAGCGCCAAAACCAGAAGGGGCAAACAGACTACCCGGCATATTGAACTCTTGAGCCTTAGTTTCGGCGGCCTGGTAGCTGATTCTCCTGGTTTCAGCCAGGTAGAGATACTTGATTTTAACAAAGAAGAGCTCCCCTTTTATTTTCCCGAAATAGCCCGGGAGGGGGAAAAATGCAAGTTCAAGGGTTGTTTACATGAACATGAACCTTCCTGTGGAGTAAAGGAAGGAGTCCACCGGGGAGATATTGCTGTGTCCCGTTACCGGCACTATTTAACCTTTCTAAGGGAGATTAAGGAAGAAGAAAGGAGATATTAAATGACTAAAATTGCTCCCTCTATTTTGTCAGCAGATTTTGCCTGTTTGCTTGAAGAAGTTAAAAAAATAGAAGATGCCGGTGCTGATTGGGTGCATATTGATGTTATGGATGGACATTTTGTTCCTAATATTACTATAGGGCCCCTGATAGTGAAATCTTTAAAGGGAAGAACAAGACTTCCCCTGGATGTTCACCTGATGATTTCCCATCCAGATAAGTATATAAAAGATTTTGTGGAAGCTGGAGCGGATATACTGACTGTTCATGCCGAGGCAACCCCCCATCTCCACCGCACGTTACAAAGGATAAAAGCCTTTGAAATTAAGGCAGGAGTTTCTTTAAATCCCTCCACCTCCCTTACTGTTTTAGACTATTTATTGGATGAAGTCGATATGGTTTTAATCATGTCCGTTAACCCGGGTTTTGGAGGCCAGGAATTTATAAAAAGCTCCATAGCTAAAATAAAGAAATTGAAGAAAATGATTGGTGATCGGCCTGTGCTCATCCAGGTTGATGGAGGAATTAATTCGGTGACAGCTCCCCTGGTCAGGGAGGCAGGAGCGGATATACTGGTAGCAGGATCTGCCGTTTTTTCCCAGGAGGATACCAGTCAGGCTATAAAGCTTCTTCGCACGGAAAAAAGGATGGTTTAAAAAAGTGATTTGTGCTATAATTAACTTGATTTAAAATAAATACTCCTTCAGGGTACGGTGAGAAAAATGATTTTTATGATAAATGATTTTTTCGATTCCGAACCGGCGGTAATCCTCACAGGTAAGCCCGCGAGCTTTAAGCAGATCTGGTGAAATTCCAGGGCCGACAGTATAGTCTGGATGAAAGAAGGATGTTTATCCCCTGAGGAGTTTTTCAGGGATTTTTTATTTTGGGCAGAAGAGGTGGTAAACAATCTATGGAAACAGATGAAAAATATATGTGGCTTGCTTTAGACCTGGCTCGCCAGGGGCTGGGCAGGACAAGCCCTAATCCTGTGGTGGGTGCGGTAATCGTTAAAAACGGAGAGATACTCGGAACAGGGTATCATCAGGCAGCAGGAACCCCCCACGCCGAGATACATGCCCTTCAAAATGCTGGAGAAAGAGCCGAAGGAGCTACTTTATATGTGACCCTTGAACCCTGCGTTCATCATGGTAAGACTCCTCCCTGTACCGATAGAATAATTGAAGCAGGGATTAAAAAAGTGGTTATTTCTATGGTTGATCCTAATCCCCTGGTCAGCGGTTCAGGAGTAAAGGCTTTGGAAGAAGCAGGAATCAAGGTAAAAATTAGTGTTTTAGAGGATAAAGCACGAATATTAAACGAAGTTTTTATAAAATATATTACCACCGGCCTACCTTTTGTGACTTCAAAATCCGCCATGAGCCTGGATGGGAAAATTGCTACCAGGAGGGGATTTTCCCGCTGGATTACTTCGGAAAAATCCAGAGAATATGCCCACCAGGTAAGAAACCGGGTTGATGGTATAATGGTCGGTATAGGTACAGTCCTTGCTGACGACCCTCGCCTTACAGCCCGGGTAGAAGGGGAAGAGACCAGGGATCCCGTAAGAATTATCGTGGATAGTTATGCCCGCCTTCCCCTGGAGTCAAGGGTGGTAAGAATGTCCGGCCAGAGTTCCAGGACCATCCTGGCTACTACAGATTTAGCTCCCCCCGATAAGGTCAAGGCCCTTTCAGATTTGGGCGTAGAAGTGTTTAAAGGAGAAGTAATTGATAAGGCGGTAGACCTGAGAGGCTTAATGAAGTACCTGGGGGAAGAGGGAATATGCAGTATCCTGGTTGAGGGCGGTTCAACTTTGAATTATTCCCTGGTGAAAGAGGGTTTAATTGATAAAGTTCTCTTTTTTGTAGCTCCCAAAATTATTGGGGGAAACGGTGCACCAACTCCCGTTGGTGGAGAAGGTATAGATTTTCTTGATGATGCCTGGCAGGTCCAGGACCTGAAAGTAAAACAGCTGGGAGATGATGTATTATTAACGGGCTACCTGGGAAAAGGAGCTGATTAGATGTTTACCGGCATTGTGGAAGAAATGGGAACTATCAATAAAGTTGATGTAAAAGGGGTTAATCCTTATTTAGAAATACAGGCTGAAAAGGTCCTTTCAGATATGAAAATAGGGGATAGTGTTTCTGTAAACGGAGCTTGTTTAACAGTAATTTCTTATGACACCGATTCCTTTAAAGCAGAGGTGATGCCGGAAACCCTTCGTAAAACGGGTTTATCTTTACTTAAAAGGGGTGACAGGGTTAACCTGGAAAGGGCTTTGTCTCTTAAAGACAGGTTAGGTGGTCACCTGGTTACGGGGCACATTGATGGGGTAGGAAAAATTTTAAAAAAATATCCTGAAGGAAATGCCCTAATAGTGGAAATTGAGTCTCCCTCTGAAGTATTAAAATACATTATACCTAAAGGTTCTATAGCTGTTGACGGGATAAGTTTGACGGTAGCAGACGTAAAGGAGTCTGGATTTACCCTTTCTTTGATTCCCCATACTGCTGAATATACCACATTAAGCTTAAAGGGAAGTGGAGATTATGTAAATTTAGAGGGTGACCTGATTGGCAAGTATGTGGAAAGATTTGTTTCTGGAGTTAAACAGCAGGGGAACTCTTCAAAGGATATAAGTATGAAGGAACTGCTGGAAAAAGGTTTTATATAGAAGGAGATGAGGGTTACATGACTTTTAGCAGAATTGAAGAAGCTTTAGAAGATTTAAAAGAAGGCAGGATTGTAATTGTAGTTGATGATGAAGATCGAGAGAATGAAGGAGATTTAATCATGGCGGCAGAAAAGGTAACTCCTGAAGCCATCAATTTTATGGCAAAATACGGGAGAGGCTTAATCTGTGTTCCTTTAACAGGGGAAAGAATAGAAGAGCTGGATTTGCCTTTAATGGTAAGTGACAATACAGAAGGACACGGGACTGCCTTTACTGTATCTGTGGATGCTGTCAGTGTTACCACGGGAATATCTGCCCATGAACGGGCTGAAACTGTTAAAGTATTAATTTCTCCAGAAACAGCTCCCCGGGATTTAAATCGCCCCGGCCATATTTTCCCTTTGCAGGCTAAAGATGGAGGAGTGTTGCGCCGAGCAGGGCATACGGAAGCAGCAGTAGATCTGGCTAAAATGGCAGGCATGTATCCGGCAGGTGTAATATGTGAGATAATGAACGAGGATGGGACTATGGCCCGGGTACCCCAACTTATAGAATTTGCCAAAACCCATGGCCTTAAAATTATAACTATTGCTGATTTAATTAATTACAGGATGAAAAAAGAAAAGCTGGTGGTAAGGGCAGGGGAAGCGGAACTACCTACCCTTTATGGGGAATTTAAACTTATTGCCTATGAAAACTCCCTTGATAATGATGCCCATGTGGCTTTAGTTAAAGGAGAAATCCAGGAAGAGGATGAAGTTTTGGTCAGAGTTCACTCCGAGTGTTTAACGGGTGATGTATTAAATTCCCTGAGATGTGACTGCGGCAATCAGCTGGCCCAGGCCATGAAGATTATTAACCAGGAAGGTAAGGGAGTTTTAATATATATGAGGCAGGAAGGCCGGGGAATTGGCCTATCCAATAAGATTAAAGCTTATCAGCTCCAAGATGAAGGTAAGGATACGGTAGAAGCTAATGAAGAGCTTGGTTTTCCCGTAGATTTAAGGGATTATGGTATAGGAGCTCAAATACTGGTGGATTTAGGAGTAAGAAAAATAAAGTTATTAACCAATAATCCCCGGAAAATTAAAGGACTGGAGGGTTATGGGCTAAAAATAGTGGAAAGGGTCCCTTTAGAAGTTAAGCCAGGGATTTATAATTTAAATTATCTAAATACCAAAAAGGAAAAGCTGGGGCACCTGCTGGAAAATTAACTATTTTACTCCTTTATATTTAAAAAGACTTAAATAAAGGTGGGAGGATATATATAAATGAATAAAGTATTTGAAGGTCAATTAAAAGCTGATGGTTTTAAGTTTGGTATTGTAGTAAGCAGGTTTAATGAATTTATTTCCAATAAACTTTTAGAAGGAGCCCTGGATGCTCTACAGCGTCATGGAGCCCCGGGGGAAAGTATTGAAATTGCCTGGGCTCCCGGTTCCTTTGAAATACCCCTGGTAGCCCAGCAAATGGCCAGGCTTAAGAAATACGACGCTGTAATCTGCCTGGGGGCAGTTATTCGGGGAAGCACTCCCCATTTTGAGTATGTGTCCAGTGAAGTAGCCAAGGGCATTGCCAAAGTTAACCTGGATACGGAAGTGCCAGTTATATTTGGAATTATAACCAGTGATACCCTGGAACAGGCCATAGAAAGGGCCGGCACCAAAGCAGGCAACAAAGGATGGGATGCCGCCGTCTCGGCTATTGAAATGGCTGATCTTACTAAAAAGATAAAATAAAGAAAAAATAAAAAACCATTTATTTTTAACGGAGATGAGTAAAATGGCTATCTATTTTTTAGATGCTTTGGGGGATATGTGTCCCATACCTGCCCTTAAAGCAGAAAAAAAGTTAAAAGACTTGAAAGAAGGGGATGTGCTGGTAGTTGAATCTGACCATAGCTGTGCTATGACCAGCATTCCTAATTACCTGAAAAAAAGAAAACATGAAATAACCATTGAAGTAGTTGAAGAAGGTATCTGGCAAATCAAAATTGTTAAATAAAGCAATTACAGAGCAGGATTGATATTATGCCTCAAACAATTGTGAAAACCAAAGAGGGTAAAAAAAGAAAAATAAAACAGCCTTACCTGGCTGTTGCTTTTCTGCTGGTTAATTTAGCCATTTGTTATTTTCTTTTTCTTCTCAAGCCTTATTTGCCAGGAATCTGGATTTTTGGTATGGGCTTTGGGTATGTACTTCAAAGGTCTCGTTTTTGTTTTGCCGCTTCTTTCAGAGATTTGATTGTCCTCAAGAATTCTGCCTTGATGAGGGCAGTTATTATTGCCATGATTATTTCCACTATCGGCTTTTTTCTCCTCCAGGTTTTATACTTTGGTCAGGATAGATTTGCAGGTCAAGTATTTCCCGCAGGGTTCCATACGGCTTTAGGGGCTTTTTTCTTTGGCCTGGGGATGGTTATAGCCGGAGGTTGTGCCTCGGGGGTCCTTATGCGCATGGGAGAGGGATATCTCATGCAGTGGCTGGCTTTTGCAGGAATGGTGATTGGTTCTGTAGTCGGCTCCATGTCCTTTGGCTTTTGGGAAAAAGTATTTATTGATAGTTCCCCGACTATTTATTTGCCGGATCTTTTTGGATGGACGGGAGGCTTTTTAATTCAGATTGCCGTATTGATGTTGCTGTATTTTCTTTTTCGAAAATATATTGACTAATCGAGGGATATAAATGAACTCTCAAAATGGACAGGGCTTTTATAGTAAGTATATCAAAGGGGTTTGGCCTTACTGGCTTGGTGCAGTATTTTTGGGCTTATTAAATGTTTTATTCCTCTATTTTTACCACAGGTTTTGGAGTTTTTCCGCAGCCTTTGCCTACTGGGGTGGATGGTTTTTTCAGGAGCTAGGAGTATCCATTGAAAACTGGCCTTATTTCAACCATTATAAATATATTGGAATTTTCAAAGAGACCTTTTTTGAAAACACGGAAACCCTTCTTGTTTTAGGAATGATAGGGGGAGCACTTTTATCTGCCTTAGCTGCCGGGGAGTTCAGGATAAGGAAGGTTAAGTCAAAAAAACATGTTTACTTTGCCCTGGCGGGGGGTTTCCTTATGGGGTATGGGGCCAGATTGTCCTTTGGCTGCAACATAGGAGCTTACCTGAGTGCCATTGGTTCCATGTCTTTACACGGTTGGATTTTTGGTATATTTACTTTTTTTGGTGCCCTGGTGGGTAGTAAAATACTTATAAAATACTTCCTCTAACCAACACTGTGTATTAACTTATTAACTTATTGTTTTTAACAAAAGCTTCTGCTCCGAGGACAATTGATAAAATCAAGAAAGGTTTTCTGGAGGGAGGTTTTAGGCTTAACACTTGAATATATTACGGTAAAATTATGGGCAAAGGAAATGCCTTCAACTTTGAGGGCTTTTAATGTTTTGTGGCGCAGTTCTTTACGAACGGCCAGGCGGGAAATAATGGATACACCTTTTCCGGCCTCCACAGAAGATTTTATAGCTTCAATGGTATTTAGTTCCATAGTAAGGTTTAAGTCATTAAGCTCTATATTGTTATCCTGTAAAGCTTTTTCAATAGTTTCCCTGGTTCCGGAGCCCTTTTCACTAAGTATTATGGGGAGCTTTTTCAATTCTTCCAGGTCTATGCTACCGTTGTTCTTATGATTTTTAGAATCAGCAATTAACACCAGTTCATCCTCACAAATGTTTTTGGCAATCAGTTTCTCTTTCTTCAAAGAATTTTGATAAAAAGGACCTTCTACCAAGCCTATATCCAGCATCCCGTCTTCAGTTTTTTCGATAATATCCCTGGCATTGCTGATGGTTAGCTTGATAATGCTGTGAGGATATTTTTCCTTAAAAGCGTAAATACTGCAGGGCAGGGCATAACCTCCAATGGTAGAGCTTGCTCCCACCATCATTTCTTCTGACCCTAATTCTTTAATAGAGTTTATTTCCTGGAGCAATCCTTCACTTAAAGACATAATTCTTTCCCCATAGGAGTAGGCCAGGTTCCCGGCAGGGGTAGTTCTGACTCCCCGGTTGGTGCGTTCCAGGAGCTTTGTCTGAAAGTAGTTTTCCAGGTCCTGTATTTGCACGCTGAGGGCAGGCTGGGTTAAGTGAAGGTGCTTGGCAGCTTTAGATATACTTCCTGCTTTAACAACGGTACAAAAAGCAATAATTTGGTTGAGATTCATATTTAATCCTCCTCCCAAGGGGTTAAAGGTTGTTAATATGTTAACAAGAATGAGTTTAGTTTATTATAACATAATTTTTGAATATTAATATATATTATATCAAATTTTATTATATCATGGAGATAGGCAATTATATACTGCCATTGCTTTGCTGAAGCCTTTATTTAAGGAAAACTTAACAACTTCCCTTTGTTTAAAATAGATCCAGACATAAATTAAATTTATGACCATAAAATATCTAAATACTTAAACCCCCTTTTCTTTGGTATAATCTAAAACAAAGATAATATATCGATTAAATAAATGGCTTTATGATTTTGTGATTGATCAAACCAATGACAAGCCATTTATTAATTGAAATGTGTTTAGTGGTATCAAAGAGGGGGTGGTGAATGCCGGCAGGACATGAGATAACTTTCACAAAAGAAGTTTTGCGGGCAGGAAATGTAGAAGGATTTACAGCAGTTAAAATTCGGAGGTGAAAGAGTAAATGAGTGAAGAAAAGAAAAGATTATTAACCAGGCAGCAGTTTTTAAAGGGAGCAGGAGCTTCCTTAGC
>Ga0207421_10002749_pt1 | contig 21551 bp, 25 predicted proteins | sample SodLakKL_010_SED_4_FD_187542 | JGI IMG/M metagenome (GOLD analysis project Ga0207421, IMG submission 187542) | Alkaline sediment microbial communities from Lake Tanatar, Kulunda Steppe, Russia - 8KL_010_SED (SPAdes) (version 2) | ecosystem: Environmental > Aquatic > Non-marine Saline and...
TCGTCGTCGAACAACACCCGAACCACCCCGACTATCTCATCTGTGAACTCGAGACCTCCCGTGGGTGTGCCTACCGGTGTTCGTTCTGTACCGAACCCCTGTACGGAAACCCCGACTTTCGCCCACCCGAGACCGTCGTCGCGGAGGTCGACGCCCTCGCGGAGTACGGCGTGAAGAACTTCCGGATCGGCCGGCAGGCGGACATCCTGGCCTACGGTGGGGACGGGGAAGCACCGAACCCCGACGCCCTCCGGGAACTGTACGGCGGGATTCGCGAGGTGGCTCCCGACCTCGAGACCCTCCACCTCGACAACATGAACCCGATCACGATCGTCAACTGGCCCGAGAAATCCAGGGAGGGCATTCGGATCATCGCCGAGCACAACACGCCCGGCGACACCGCAGCCTTCGGCCTCGAGTCCGCGGATCCGGTCGTGATGGAGGAAAACTCGCTGAACGTCACCGCCGCGGAGTGTTTCGAAGCCGTTCGGATCGTCAACGAAGTCGGCGGGTGGCGGCCGGGCGGGGATCGCGACACGGCACCCGACCTCGGCGCCGACGCCCCGAACCGCCTCCCCAAGATCCTCCCCGGGATCAACCTCGTCCACGGCCTGAAAGGCGAACGCGAGGAGACCTACGAACACAACCTCGAGTTTCTCCGTCGGGTCTACGACGAGGGCCTGATGGTCCGGCGGGTGAACATCCGCCAGGTGATGGCCTTCGCCGGCACCGAGATGTCCGATACCGGTGCGGAGATCGCCCGCGAACACAAAAAGCAGTTCAAATCCTACAAACGCCAGGTTCGCGAGGAGATCGACAACCCGATGCTCGAGCGGGTCGCGCCGCCGGGAACCGTCCTCCCGGACGTCCACCTCGAGTACCACCAGGACGGCACGACCTTCGGTCGCCAGTTAGGGACCTACCCGCTTCTCGTGGGGATCCCCGGCGAGCGCCCGCTCGGGGGGACCCTCGACGTGGCGGTCGTCGACCACGGCTACCGGTCGGTGACCGGTGTCCCGTATCCGCTCGATCTGAACGACGCCTCGATGGACGAACTCACGGCGGTTCCGGGCGTCGGAAAACGACGAGCGGGTGACATCGTGGTCAACCGGCCCTACGGGTCGGTCGCCGATGCGGGCGTCGACGCCGAGGTGGACATCTCCCGGTTTGCGACCGTGAGCCCGCCCGGGCGGGCGGATTGATCCGGCAAACCCCCACTTCGGTCGGTACTTCTAATAGGGATGGGGTCCAGACTGGGACGTAGAGGGTCTACCTGTGGAAATATCTGATAAACTCCTGTGTCTGTTCAGCACGGACGTCTCGGAAGAGGACGATCGGTACGTCATCGAAGTACCCAAACGGGAAGTCGAGACGGGAGAAGTCGAACCCGGGGACGTGTATCGTGTCGCGCTCATCTCACGTGAGAAAGAGGACGCAGAAACGAGTTCGACGACATCGACGACGACGGAACCCTCGAGTCCGCCGTCGGAACCGCAGCCGCCGGTCGAGGTCGGCGAGACGCGGTACGTCGAGATCGAGGACATCGGCAAACAGGGCGACGGCATCGCCCGCGTCGAACGCGGCTACGTCATCATCGTCCCCGGCGCTGAGGTCGGCGAACGTGTCAAAATCGAGATCTCGGAGGTCAAATCGAACTTCGCCGTCGGCGAGATCATCGAGGAAACCTTTTAACGGCTCGCTTCGCTCGCCGTTTGTAACTCACCGATCGCGAGCAACGCGAGCGAAATCGGATAGCTATTAACGGTCGTCGGACCAACGCCCGGGCATGACTCTCTCGAGCGCTCCCGGGAAGGTGTATCTGTTCGGGGAGCACGCGGTGGTCTACGGCGAGCCGGCGGTGCCGTGTGCCATCGAGCTTCGGGCCCGTGTGGAGGCGAAACGGCGCGACGACGACACGTTACGCGTTCACGCCGAGGACCTCAGTCTCGACGGGTTCACCGTCGAGTACGGCGGTGGGACCGACGACCGTCCCGACGTCGACGTCTCCGAGGGGCTGGTCGAGGCGGCGATGGGCTACGTCGACGGGGCGATCGAACAGGTCCGGGCGGTTACGGGTGAGGAGGCCGTCGGCTTCGACGTGACCATCGAGAGCGACATCCCACTCGGGGCGGGACTCGGCTCATCGGCCGCGGTGGTCGTCGCCGCGATCGACGCCGCGACCCGCGAGCTCGGCGTGACCCTGGATCGCGAGGAACTGGCCGAACGTGCCTTCAGGACCGAGTACGAGGTCCAGGACGGCCAGGCCTCCCGTGCGGACACGTTCTGTTCTGCAACCGGCGGCGCGGTCCGCGTCGAGGGCGACGACTGTGAACGCCTCGAGGCACCCGACCTCCCGATCGTCGTCGGCTTCGACGGCGGGGCGGGCGATACGGGCGAACTCGTCGCCGGCGTCCGCGGGTTACGCGAGGAGTACGACTTCGCCGCGGACACCGTCGAGGCGATCGGCGACGTCGTCCGCAACGGCGAACGAACGCTCGCCGACGGCGACATCGCGGAACTGGGTTCGCTGATGGACTTCAACCACGGCCTGCTGTCGGCACTCGGGGTCTCCTCGCGGTCGCTGGATACGATGGTCTGGGCGGCCCGGGAGGCCGGTGCCTACGGCGCGAAGCTGACGGGGGCGGGTGGTGGGGGCTGTATCGTCGCGCTCGATCCGACGGGGGCGACCGAGACGGCCCTTTCGTTTACCCCTGGCTGTGAGGACGCCTTCCGGGCCGAGTTGGCCGAAAAGGGGGTGAAGCGACTCGAATGATCGTCCTGAAACTCGGCGGGAGCGTCATCACCGAAAAGGATCGGCCGGAAACGCTCGACGGCGAAGCACTCGAGGCCGCGGCCGACGCCATCGAGACGGCGACGGATGAGGACCTCGTGATCGTCCACGGCGGCGGCAGTTTCGGCCACCACCACGCGAGCGAACACGGCGTGAGCACGACCGAAGGAACCGGCGACGCCGGGGCCGCCCTCGAGATCCACGGCGCGATGACGACCCTGAACCGGTTCGTCCTCTCCCGGCTCCACGGCCGGAACGTGCCCGCAGTGCCGGTTCACCCGTTTTCCGCCGCCCACCGCGACGAGGACGACGAGCTCACCCTGCCGACGGGACAGGTGCAGACGTTCCTCGAGGAGGGATTCGTTCCCGTCCTCCACGGAGACGTGGTCGCCCACGCCGGCGAGGGCGTGACGGTGGTAAGCGGCGACGAACTCGTCGCCGAACTGGCTCGCGATCTCGAGGCCGACAGGATCGGCCTCTGTTCGACGGTGCCCGGCGTTCTCGACGACGACGACGAGGTGATCGAGCGGATCACCGACTTCGAGGAAGTCCGGGCCGTACTCGGGGGGAGCGACACGACCGATGTCACCGGCGGGATGGCCGCGAAGGTGAAGGGGCTGCTCTCCCTCGAGGGGCAGGCGTCGATCTTCGGCCCCGAGGCCCTCGAGGCGTTCCTCGGGGGTGGGGAACCGGGGACGACTGTCGAGTGAGCCCATTCCTGGTCAGCGTTGTTATCCCAGTCTAGTAGATTGCTACCTATTATTAACTCGAAGGTCCAAATTTGCAATAATGACTCGAGGCCCACAGGCCCCCGGTTCGGTTACGTACGAACTCGTCGACGAACTCCAGTTCGCGGTCAAATCCTCGATCGTCGGGATCTGCGTCGGTGGGGGGACGGCCGCATACGCGGGCGGTCCACTCCTCGCACGCGCCCTCGGTGGTGGGCTGGTCGCCGCCGTCGTCGCCTGGACCGTCTACGCGACGTTGCTCACACTCGCCGACCGACTCACCGGCGGGTCCCGAACGTATCGGCTGGTCCCGCCGGCCGACGGAGCCCACCCGGACGACCGGAGTGAGGCCGCGTTCGACGGCGGGCGATCGGTCGACGACTGCGAGGTTGACCGATGAGCCCGTTCGAGCGACCGACGGACGGCCCTCCAGCCCCCCCGTCGCCCGCGAGGTGTCACCGCGTGGGTGGTGTGGGACTGTTCGGCCGGCCCCCGTCAGTGCCCGAGCACTCACGGCGTCGGCCGTTCCCCGACCGTGATCGAGACCGTTCCCGTGGTGCCCTCCCGGTACACCTCGAGGTCGAGTTCGTCACCGGGGCTGGCCTCGAGAGTGAGAGACGTCGAAAAGGCCTGCTCGTCGGGGATGGGGTCGCCGTCGATCCCGAGAACGACGTCGCCGCCGACGGGGATCTCCTCGCCGCGGACGGTCGTCGTTTCGTCACTGGCCTCGAGGACGCCGCTGGCCGGCCCCCCCGGTTCGACGTCGGTCACCAGCACGCCGGTCGCCCCCGGCGCGTCGTTTTCCTCGGCGACGATCCGATCGACGGTAACGACGCCGACGCCGACGAACGGATGGCTGTACTCCCCGTCCTCGACCAGCGACGGGACGACCCGCTGGCTCAGCGGTGCCGAGACGGCAAAACCGATGTTGTCACCACCGCCGGCGTTGACGACGCCGATCACCTCGCCTGCGAGGTCGACCAGCGGTCCGCCGCTGTTGCCGGGGTTCAACCCGGCGTCGGTCTGGACGGCGTGGGGGATCGAGACGCCCGTGAGGGGATTGAAAAGCGAGCGGTCGATCCCGCTTACGATCCCCCGAGACATCGACCCCTCGAGGCCGAAGGGGTTGCCGATCGCTAAGACCTCCTGGCCGACCGCTACCGCCACGTCGCTAAAGGAAAGCGGCGCCGCCGTCTCCGGGAGCTGCTCGACCTCGAGGACGGCCAGATCCGAGACGACGTCGGTGCCGACGATCTCGGTCGCCGTCCACTCGCCGGTGGTATACTGCAGGTCGACCTCCGCTGCACCGTCGACGACGTGCTCGTTGGTGACGACGTGGCTGTCGTCGACGACGAACCCCGATCCTTGTCCCTGGCCCCCGTTCTCGCCGGTCATCGGATCCTCGAGGCCGAACGCGCGTACGAGCGTCACCGAGTCGATCGTCGCCTCGTAGATCGCTTCCAGGCGTTGGTCCTCGATGGGCTGTTCACCGTCGTCTCCGTCCGGGATCGTGTCGTCGCCTTCTTCGGAGAGACGGCCGGCGATCACGCCGAGTGAGCCCCCGACCGTCGTCGTGAGAAGTCCCCGTCGCGTCAGTCCGGTGTCGTCCATCGTCTCTACGGTTCGGGACCGTCGGGGTAGTACGGACGGCTTGCCAGTGCAGCCGTTCACTGGCCGAGGCGGGCAAACCGGTTGAGCGCGTAGACCGTCCGCAAGACGTCGACGCTTTTCCCACGGTCGAAGACGAGTTCGTCCGTATGGAGGACGTGATCGAGCACCGCCCGGGAGGCGTGTTCGGGTGCAGCCGAGATGCCCGCGTCGTTTTCGGCCACCCACTCCATCACCCGCAGGTCACTCTTGGAGTCGCCCATCACGAGCGCGAACGGATCCTCGATTCCGAGCACCTCGAGGGCGCGTTCGACGCCGACGACCTTGTTCAACTCGAGACTGCTGAGCTCGGCCGCGTCGGCCTCGTAGTAGGCCACGTCGATGCGCTCTAAGACCGACTCGAGGTCCCCGGGGACGTCTTCGGCCGCCACCTCGGGGTACTCACCTTCCCGTTCGAGGACGCCTCGAATCTCCGGATCCCGATCGGCGTAGAACGCACGCGTCGGCTCGACCGCGTCGTCGGGGTCGACCTCGACCACGGCGGCGACCGCGTCCGCCAGCAGGTCGATCAGGTAGACCAGCGCCTCGTCGATGGTCTCTCTGGCACTCGACGACCCGGTCTCGTAGTTGGGTTTGAGCGTGACGTTGAACTCGTTACCCTGGAGGTGACAGCCCCGACGGAGGTTTTCGGGGGCCTCGGGGAGGATCCTCGAGCGGACGTCGTCGAAGACGTCCCGGATCTCGGCCTCGAGGTCCTCGTAGAGCAACGACTTCGTGTCCGCGCCGTGGCCGGGGGTAAAGACCCCCGTCCCGGCCTCGTAGACTGTCGAGAGGTTCCCCGAGTGGACGATCTCGCTGCCGAGCCCCTGGATTGTAAAGCCCTTGACGTTCTCTACGGTCTGGCCCGTACAGATCACGATCGGGACGCCCGATTCGTGGAACTCCGTGAGCACGTGGAGGGTGTCCCGGGGAATCTCGTTGTCCGTCTTCCCGGCCGATCGGAGGGTCTCGTCGACGTCCAACACGAGGACGTTCACCGGCCGGCCGTAGTCGGCCTCGAGGTCGAGTGCGGTAAAGGCCCCGTCGCGAGTGACCCGGGCGGCGACCTCGGCGAAGGTCTCCCCCGCCGCGAACTCCGACCTGATCTCGTCTTTCCGGGCCTCGAGTTCCTCGTTTGCGGTCTGCCAGTGCTCTAGGGCGACTCTGGAGTCGACAGCCGGGAAGACGTCGACGAACTCCTGGTATTCGCGTAACGTCTCCGTGTCGAACTCGTCGTAGAGCTGGTAGACGAGGTCGTATCGCTCCATGGCACGAACACCGGCTGGAGAGGGGTTAACGGTTCGGTCCGCTCACAACACGGGATCGGTCGCTCCCCGGTGACCTGGTGGGTAGCTGATAGTACTGGACAAAACGGTTTACACTCGAGCCGCCGTCACCGCCGGCGACGGGCCGTGAGACGCGATCGAGTGTTCACTGACTGTTGTTCGACAGTATGAAGTCGACGGAACCGACGCCCGGACGAGTAGTTTACTCGATATGGAATAAATACTTATTCGTCGGCGTCCATTGGAGGGCTATGAGAGCCATCGCAGTCGAACCCGGGGGAGGAGAGCCGGCGATCGTCGAGAAACCGAAACCCGAGCCGGGGCCGGGAGAACCCCTCGTGCGGACGCTTCGGGTCGGCGTCGACGGGACGGACAGGGAGGTAATAGAGGGCCACCACGGCGAGGCCCCCGACGGGGAGGACCACCTCGTGCTCGGCCACGAAGCCGTCGGCGTCGTCGAGGACGCCAACGGGACGGACCTCGAGGCCGGCACCGTGGTCGTCCCGACCGTCCGCCGGCCCCCGGACGGGGAAACCGCGTACTTCGAACGCGGCGAACCGGATATGGCACCCGACGGCGAGTACGTCGAACGCGGGATCGTGGGTGCCCACGGCTTCATGGCCGAGTACTTCACCAGCCCCGCCGAGTACCTCGTGACGATTCCCGGGGAACTCGCTCACCTCGGCTTCCTGGTCGAACCGATAAGCATCACCGAGAAGGCACTCGAGCACGCCCGTGCCTCCCGGTCGGCTTTCGAGTGGGAACCCGAGTCCGCGCTCGTCCTCGGGAACGGCTCGCTGGGACTGATCACCCTCGCGATGTTCGAGGGGACCCCCGGGTACGACCGGACCTACTGTCTGGGTCGTCGCGACCGGCCGGATCCGACGATAGCGTTCATCGAGAAACTGGGTTCGACGTACATCGACTCGAGGGAGACGCCGGTTCCCGAGATCCCCGAGACCTACGAGGCCGTCGATTTCGTCTACGAGGCGACGGGCTATGCCAGACACGCTTTCGAGACGATCGAAGCCCTCGCCCCCAACGGCGTCGGTGCGTTGCTCGGAGTCCCCGACGACCGGGCGTTCGAGATCGACGGCGGAACGCTCCACCGGGAGTTCGTCCTCCACAACAAGGCGCTGGTCGGCAGCGTCAACTCGAACAGGGGCCACTTCGAAGCGGCCGTCGAGACCCTCGCGGCGCTCCCGGAGTGGGTCACAGACGAGCTCGTGACCGGCGTCTTCGACCTCGAGTCGGTCGGGAGGGCGTTTGCAGGCGACGACACGACTATAAAAACCGCGATCGAATTCGGAGACGTATGAAAAACGTCGACGACTTAATCGAGAGTGCGGCCGACCTGGCGGACCGGGGCCTCTCGAAAGGGGAGATCGCAGACGAGTTGAACGTCTCCCGGGAGACCGCGAGCTGGCTCGTCGAACGGAGCGGCAAAGCGACTCAGACGAGCGAACCGCCCGAGAGCGCCGGCCCACAGGACGTCCACGTCGACTGGTCGGCGATCGGCCGGGACAGCAAACGGCTGAGTGCGATCGCCTCGGCGATGGCCGACATGCTGTTGAAACACGGCGAGGGGGTCGACCTCACCGTCGGTATCGAGAAAGCCGGCGGTCCGATCGCCTCGCTCGTCGCCAGGGACCTCGAGACGGATCTGGCGACCTACACGCCGGGGAAACACCAGTGGGAGGAAGGCGACATCGAGGAACTCGGTGGCACCTTCTCGCGGAACTTCGCGACGATCCGCGGGCGGGAGTGTTACGTCGTCGACGACACGATAACCAGCGGGACGACGATGCGCGAGACGATCAAATCGATCCGCACCGAGGGCGGGGAACCCGTCGCCTGTGTGGTCCTCGCCGACAAACAGGGCGTCGAGGAACTCGAGGGGGTTCCCGTCTACTCGCTGGTGCAGGTTATCAGCGTGGGCAAAGAGGAGTGATACTGCCGGGCCGAAGTCGCGAACGACGTAGCCGCCACGGGGGAGCGAGAATCGTCACACAGTTCCGTCCGACAGTATGAGCGGCGGTCGGTTCCACTACCCGTCGCCGTGGCGTCGACGGCCGCGATTCGAGAAACTGTTTTCGGTTACATACGCGCCACATATAAATCCTGTCAATTTGCGAAGCCGCAAGGTCTATGCGGGAGAGTACCCTACTGGAGAACATGGATTACGAGGACCTCTCATCGGATGCCGGAACCGGAAGCGAGGAGTCGGGCGTTCTCGAGGAAGTAGAGAACGTCATCGAACGAAACGACGTCGTCCTGTTCATGAAAGGGAACGAACTCATGCCCCAGTGTGGGTACTCCCGGAAAGCTCTCGGCCTGATCAAACAGTATCACGAGGACGTTGAAGTCGTCGACGTCCTGCAGGCTCTCCCCGAGTATCGGGAGGCCCTGGAGGCCCACAGCGGCTGGGAGACCATCCCCCAGACGTTCGTCGACGGCGAGTTCGTCGGTGGGTCGGACATCTTAGCGGAACTCGACGAACGCGGCGAACTCGAGGCGACGCTTCAGACGTCGTAACATCCTTCCGCAGTGACCCGTTTTCGTATTCATCCATCGCCGAGTTGGTGGAACACAACAGCAGGTCATATAAACCACGCTCGCGTATTCGAACGTAGGAGACTATCGCTCACCTTCCACCATGTCAACAGAGGATTCCAGACACGTTTATCGGCTCCATTCGACGCTCGAACTGCCCCTCGAGGATCTCCGCGATCACATCGAAGAAACGTCGTATCCCGACGGCGTTACCGATGTGGAGATCACGCGACGGAACAACACGCTCATCCTCAAAGCCGTCGCCGAGGACCAGAGCGTAAGCAAGTACACGCCGAGTGCCCAGCTCAAAGCCAGCGTCACGGAAAACCGGGTCTACGAGGAAGACCCCGACGAGCGCCGGGGTTCTTTCAGCTGGGCAGACGAGGAAGAAGAGGAGATCGAGTCCGAACTCGTCGAGTTCGCCGCGTTCAAAGGTGACCGCGAGACCGTCCTGCAAAACTCCCTGCTCCAGTACGAGATGTTCCTCGTTCTCTGTGACATCGCCGAACAGGCCGAGAAGGGAACGCTGACGGCGATCTCGGTCCACGACGGCGAACTCGAGGCGACCCGCATCGTCGACGGGGAGCCCCGGCCGGCGGACGTCGAAGTCGTCGAAGGACCCCGCGACCGGGACGGGTCTCAGGGTGGGGTCAACTGGCGGGACAACGAGTTCATCAGCTAGTCCGTCTCCGCCTCCCCGCCACGCCCCGGGATCGCCTTCGCCCCGGGCAGGATTCCTGTGAGCCGCGTCACGTAGCCGAGTTTGAACAGGCCGACCTGTGAGAGGACGCCGAGGATCACCAGGGCGGCGAAAAGCGGCGTCACCTCGAACAACAGCGGTTCGATCGTCGTCGCGTCCCGTGCCGCCTGGAACTCGGCGACCGTAAGCGAGGTCGACGCGAGCGACGCGCCGACGACGGACGTGATGACGATCAACATCGTCCTCGTCAACAGCGTCGCAGCGAGCGCCGCGAGGAGTCCGGCCGCGAGCGCCAGGCCGACCTCGAGGTACCACTCGCCACCGACGAACGGGGAGAGGACCGTCAGTCCGATAAAGCCCCCGACGAGGAAACTCAACACCGTGACGGTAAACGACAGGAGCAGGTACCCACCCACTGCGCCGACGGCGCTACCGGCCGCGACCGCCCCGACGACGGCGAGACCGCCCTCCACCCCGACTGTCGGGGCGACTGTCGGGGCGACCAGATAGCCGCCACCACCGCCGATGACGGTTCCCAACAGGACGACGCCGTAGACGGACAGCGCCGCCCCGGCGAACAGGAGAACGAACCCACAGACGACGAGTGCGAGCGTCCCGAGGTTTATCATAGCGAACCGTACGGATCAGGATTCAATAAAGTAATCGTTTACGGAGTGTCAGGATACGGAGGGAGTGTCCGACTCCACCGTTTCGACCGAACCGCGTTCGACGACAGAACCCGAAGCGTTAACCACTCCCACGACGTACCCCCGAGGTGACTCCGAATTTCACGCACGTCGAGAGTAACCTTTAAAAGGTGCAAACACAAGTTAACAAATGCCATGATAGACCGACTTGAGAAGGAAGTCGATATGCTGGAACGACATCTGCAGGTCCTGAAGATGGTCATCGAGAACGAACCTATCGGGATCGTAAAGATGTCCAACGAGACGGGATACCCCCACCACAAGGTTCGGTACTCCCTTCGCGTTCTCGAAGAGGAGAACCTCATCGAGCCCTCCAGCCAGGGTGCGATCAAGACCGAGCGAACCGCCGAGTTCGTCGACGACTTAGACGGCAAGGTCGACGAAATCATCGACAAACTTGAGGGAATGAAAATCGAAGACGTCGCGGAGATCGAAGGCTAAAGCTCCGGGACCGTCATGTGGAAGCCACCCGACCTGGCTTCGACGAGACACAGGTGATATCCCTGTTTTCGCGAGACGTTGACGTAGTTTAGCTTCGAATTCCGACTGAGAATCCCCGCGCTCGTGGCCCGGTCGGTCACCTCGAGGGCACCCGGTTTGAAGAAACTCGAGGTGACGGCGACCGCAGCGGCGAGTTCCGGGTAGTTCGCTTTCACCGCCGAAGCGGTTTCCTCGAGGCGTTCGAGCATCTCGCGGGTCGCCGCGTCCCGGGAGTCGTTCAGGTTGGCGACGACGAGCGGCCGCCCCATCTTATCGAAGACGACGACGTCGAAGCCGACCGCATCCGGGACGTCCTCGGTGTCGTCGTCGGCGAGGGAGACCGTCGCCGAGAACTCGATGCGATCGATCTCGGGGATCGCGTCGTAGAGGTCTGCAAGCCCACCCGTGCGTCCGGTCTCACGGATCTCATAGAGGAGCGTCTCGACGAGCCAGTCGACGAACTGGAACTCCAGGGTCGTCGGCAGGAACTCCTCGTAGGAATCCCCGTCTACCGTCACCTCGGCGGCGTCGAAGTCCGTGTGATGTTCCAGACGCAGGTTCGAGTTGACCGCCTCCGGATCCGCTTGGTCCGCGTGTGCCGTCTCGAGGGTCGCTTTCCCTTTCGAGTTATAGCGGACGAAGAGGTTCGTCCCCTCGAGTGCCCGATCGACCGGGACCCCTTTCCCGTCGGTGCTCTCGCTTATCGCCCCCGTCGCGTCGACCGAACGGGCACGGTCGAGTTGTGCCTCGAGGTCCTCGATCCGGCTCTCGAGGCGGTCGACGGTCGCGGAGAGTTCCCGGTTTTCCTCGCGGACGGCGTCGCGGTCGTCCTCGAGGGCCGTCACTTTCCGTGTGAGTTTCTCACGTTCTTCCAGGAGGGCCTCGACTTTGGCTTTCAGGGCATCGCGTCGTTCCCGGAGGCTCTCGAGACGCTCGTCGGAACGGCTCCGGGTGTCCGACCGTTCTACTGTGGCTCCGCTCGGTCGTGACTCACTCGGCGAGTTCGTCTCCTTCGACCGGCCGACGCGTTCGCTCGTCGAACGGGACCGACTCGAGGCGGTCGCCGTTCCGGCGTCGGTTCGCCCCTCAGAGCTACTGGAACGGGTCGACGACGGCGTCGAGTTCTCCGGGTCGATCGACGGGATACTCCGGGTTTCACGCCAGCGTTCCTCGCGTTTGAACCGTTCGTCGGAGCCGTCCGGCTCGGAGGGCTCACTCGGGTGCTCCGAGCCGGCCGTCTCACTCTTCTCGACTACCCGCTCGGAGAACGTCGAGTGATGGCCGTCGTCCTCGGACTCTTCGTCAGTGGCCTGCTCGTCGGGGTCGGCGGGAGCTTCCGCCGTCGACGGGCCGACACGCTCCTCGGAGGGGTGGGCCGTTTCCGGGGCGGACGCCACGGTCTCATCGGTCTCCTCGGAGTCAGTCGATTCGGTGTCGGTGAGATCCGTGGACGCGGGTTCGGCCGGAGCGTCCCCGGTCGTCGTGATTTCGCTGTCGTCGGCCCCCTCCTCGGCGAACTCGACGGCCGCGTCCGCCGTGTCGACACTCGAGGGCGACGCTTCTCCCGCGTCGGGGTCCGTCGGCTCCCCGTCGTCAGCCGCCGGTTCCGTCTCCGCCGACTGCTCGACGAAATCCGCGAGGTCGGTCACGTCGACGTCGACGTCGACGACCTCGTAGAGTCCGACCTCCTCTGTGGCCCGTTCGAAGGCTTCCTCACCGGTGAGCAGCCGCCCTGCGTTCCCGATGTACGCCATTGCCATCCGTCGGCCACCGTAGTAGACGAGGTAGTAATCGCCGCTCAGTACCTGTTCGCTGAGTTCGACGTAGCCGGTAAACGATCCCTCCTGGAGCGTCTCGTCGACGTCTTCCAGGGGCGTCTCGTTCGTGTAGTATTTCGCCCGGGTCTCTCCACCGCGGGTTTTCATCGCGGCGAGTAAGGGGGGTGCAGGGTCGGGTGCGACGTACGCCGTCCCGGACGCGTTCGCCACGTCCTCGAGGTCGCCACCGTCGACGGCGACGGCACGTCCGTTGAGGGCGAAAAGCCACACGCCGCCGGCCGTTACGGCGCCCGAAAACCCCTCGTCAGCGAGATCTGCGATCCCGTCCTGGCCACCGGTAAACGGGTAAGAATCCCACTGCTCGACGCGCTCTTGCGTGCGAGGGTCCATAAGCCAACAAGCAGGATACGGGCCAAATACGTTTCGTCTAGTTCCTTGTCACGCCCGATCTGCAGGGTCGAATCCGTCGCCGGAGGCCGCTTTGGCCCTGCAGTCGACGCGTGACGGCGTACTATATTTTCGATTCGGCGTCCTCGGCGAGTTCTTTCATCCGCTTGCCGATCCGGCCGGCACTCGAGAACTCGTCTTCGGTCATGGCGTTTGCGAGTGCGTTCCCGAGGACGAAGACGGCGTGTTTGTGCTCGCTTTTCGATTTGTGGACGTGGGAGGGGTCGACGTCGAGTTCGTGATACGGGTCGAAGACCGACTCGTCGACCTCCTCACGTTCGGAGAAGTACTCCATGATGATTACCAGTTCCTCGTGTAACTCGAGAAGCTCGTCTTTATGCATACCGGCGTCTATGTAGGTCTCGAATTTAAGCGTTGTGTGCGTCGAACCCCCCGATTATCGAGGATACGGGGCTGGCCCGTTCCCGTGGAGAGCCCCGGTCAATCTCAGTCGATCAGTCGCCGGCAGGTCCCACAGAGGGTCTCCTCTTTGATATCGACTTCCTGGACTGTCGGCGAGAAGTTCATCACACAGCGGTTGTTGTCACAGTGTTCGAGCCCCAACGTGTGGCCGATCTCGTGGACGATCTCCTTGCGAACCCGGTTTTCGAAGATGTCGGCGGCGCTTTTGTTCGAGAAGCCACCGTCACTCGAGGTCTGTAGTCGGTACGTCGAGACGACACTGCCGCTACCGTCGAGGTACGCGAGCCCGAACACGTAGTTGCGCCGGCGGTAGTACAGGTCGTGTGGAGTGATTCCGATGTTCTTGTCACCCCGACCCTCGCGTTCGGCGAGCTGGATAAAGCTCTCGGCGCAGTACTGGTTCCGGCCGGCGTCGTAGGCTCCACTCGGGATCGACTGGGAGTCGTTTACCGTCACCTCACAGTCGTAGATCGACCGCAATCCCCCCGAAGCCGCCCGCTTGACCTCAGCGGAGACGTCTCCGACCGGAACGATGTCGACGAGCATGGGAACAGCTAAGACCGCCCCCGGCATAAACGTCCCGCCGTGACGGACATCCGCCGCCGAACCGAGACGATAACCGACTACCTCGCCGGGTACGACCACGCCCTCGAAGTCGGGATCGGCCACCGGACCGACGTGGCGAGTGCCCTGACAGAACGCGGCGTCGACGTGATCGCCACGGATATCTATCCGCGCCCGGTTCCGGAGGGGGTGACCTTTATTCGGGACGACGTCGTCTCCCCGACTCCCTCGATATACGCCGGTAGCGAGGTGATCTACGCGCTCAACCTCCCGCCGGAGCTACACCGACCGACACTCGAGGTCGCCCGCCGGGTCGACGCCGCGTTCTGTTTTACGACCCTCGGCGGGGACCAGCCTGCAGTCTCGGTCGAACGGGAGACGATTCCGGGGGACACGCTGTACGTCGCTCGACGGTAGTTCGCCACTCGAGAGAGGGCACTCGAGCCAGGACCACACGTCGAGGGAAGTGCGTGAACGAAAGGGACAGCCGCCCGAACAGCGGGCGAAAAGAACGGGGTCGCCGTCCCGTGATGGGCGCCCGGACGCCGGGATAGCTACTCTACACCTGTGGGCGAAAATCGGCGAGATTTTCGGCCGGCAGTATCAGTTGTCGCCGGTCTTACCCTGCCACTCGTAGCTGCGGCGTTTGGCGGACTTGCCAAAGCCACACGACGAGCAGACCTGCTTTTTTACGTGATAGGACTTCTTTCCGCACCGACGACACTTGGTGTGGGTGGTCGTGTTCTTCTTTCCTTGGCTCGGGGTTCCTGCGCCAGTCATGGAGTGATCGAAACGACGTTATCGCCGCGTATAATCGTTGTGTCTTCGAGCGACTCCTCCCCATCGACCCCGACTTCTGTCGAACCCGAGACGTTCTCGAGGACGAGGTTCATGTGCTGGTCGTACCCTGCGAGGTCGCCGACGTACTCGTCACCGCTTTTCAAGCGTACCGTGACACGTTCCTCGAGCGATTTCTCGAGTACGTCGAGCGGTCGTCCACTCATACGAATGTGGCCTTCTGACGGACACTTAACCGTACCGGTCGATCCGTCCCCGTGAGGGCCGAGTCACACGTCGACTGCGAAGTCGTCGTACTCGCCAGCCTCGAGGGCGAACGCCCCCAGGAGCGTGGCGACATCGGTCAGATCCTCGAGGTCGATCACCTCCGCTGGCGTGTGCATGTAACGGCTGGGGACGCTCACGACCTGGGTCGGCGTCCCGCCACGGGCGGTGTAAAAGGCCTCCGCGTCTGTACCCGTCGAGGTGCCGAGGGCCTCGAGTTGCACGTCGATCCCCGCGTCCGTGGCGGCTTTCCGGACGGCCTGGCAGACCACCGGATGGTTCGTGCTGCCCCGACCGACGACGGGGCCCTCGCCCAGGTCGATCGCACTCGCTTTCTCACTCGGTGCACTCGGATAGTCCAGCGCGTGGGTGACGTCGACGGCGACGACCGCGTCGACCTCGAGGTCGAAACCGACCATCTCCGCGCCCCGACGGCCGACCTCCTCTTGAACCGTGCTGACGGCGTAGACGGTCGCCTCGGCCTCCCCCTCGACGGCCCGGCGAAACCCCTCCGCGACGGCCCAGAGCCCGACGCGGTTGTCGAGGCCCCGACCCGCCAACCGATCGTCGCCGAGCCGGGTGTACGTCGAGGAAGCGGTGATCGGATCACCCACTTCGACGCGCTCGCGGGCTGTGTCACCGTCTTCGGCACCGACGTCGATCCAGAGGTCGGAGACGTCGGGGTCGTCCGCTCCGTCCCGGAGGTGGATCGCCGTCTGACCGACGACGCCGGAGACGGGGCCGTCGGCGGTGTGGACCGTCACGTGCTGGCCACGGGAGACCGTCGCGTCCGCGCCCCCGACCGGCCCCGGCCGAACGAAGCCGTCGTCGTCGATCGTTCGGACGATAAAGCCGATCTCGTCGACATGTCCCGTCAGGGCGATCGCGGGGGCGTCGGGTTCGCCTTCCGCCACCGCGAGGGCGTTGCCGTAGTCGTCGGTCCAGGTCTCGTCGGAAACGTCCGTGACGTACTCGAGCCACCGACGCTGTCCCCGCGTTTCGTAGCCCGCAGGCGACGGCGTCTCGAGGAGATCCGTGAGAAACTCGCGTGCTCGCTCGTCCATGTGTGGACGTCGTGAGAGCGACGGGAATCTCTTCGGTTCCCGGCGACTCTCCCGGTCGATCACGGTCTTTCACCCGGACGGGATCCCATCGATGACCCGGCTCCCGGTCGGAAACCGCGAACCAGCAAAACCGGTAAGTGCGCGGGCGTCGAGGGTCGACCCATGGGCGAAAAGAAGTTCACCTTCATCGAGTTGCACCTAGACGGGAACACCCAGTTCGGCCCCGGACGCATCGGCGGTGAGAAAGATCCGGACGAACGAACGAACCTCGAGGAAGACGAGGAGGCCGTCGTCGTGGCCGAAGCGGACGACGATGGCGGGAAGGCACTCGGCGTCGTCGTCACCCTCCTCGTGCTGGCGGGGATCGCACTCGCCGTGAAGAAACTCCGGGGCGGGAAAGACGGGGAACTGCCACCCGAGGAAGAGCCGGACATCATCGTCAACTGACCGACCGGCCGGCGACCGAATCCTTTTGCGCCCACTACCCGTACACCCCTGTGTGAATCTCTATCGAAGTGTTCGTGCCGTCGCCGGGGCCTCCGGCGATCACGCCGTCGACTGGGTGGCCGCCGCCGAGGCCGCCAAGGCATCGACCGATCCGGGGTCGATCGACCTAGAACCCGGCGAACGCCAGGGATACGCACGCGACGTCCGTGACGCCAGACGCGAAGTCCGGGCCGTCGGCGACCTCGAGTTCGACGTCCCGGGAGTCGTCGAGGTCCAGACCCGCCACCACTGGATCGACGCCAACGTCGAAACGTTCCGGCGGGTGATGGCTCCAGTCGAGGAGCACGCCGGCGTCTTCCCCGGCGTTGCCCGGACGGTGAACACCGGGACGATGGGCGTCCTCCTCGCGTTCCTGGGGCGGAACGTCTTGGGGCAGTACGACCCGCTCTTGCTCGCTGAGACCCCAGAAGACGACCACGCACTGTACTTCGTCCGGCCGAACATCAGGAAAGTCGCCGCCATGCTCGAGGTCGAGTACCCCCGATTTCGACGCTGGATCGCCTTCCACGAGGTGACCCACGCCGCCGAGTTCGGGGTCGCCCCGTGGCTCTCCGATCACCTAGAAGAGCACATGCGAGAGGGGATCGACACGCTCGCGGAGGGGGGTTTCGACAAGAACGCGTTCCGGGAACTCGACGCCACGATGACCGTCGTCGAGGGGTACGCCGAACTGCTCATGGACCACGCGTTCGACGACGAGTACGCGGACCTGAGGCGGAAACTCGAGGCCCGCCGGCAAGGGCAAACTCCCTTGCAGAAACTGTTTCGGCGCGTGCTCGGACTCAACCTGAAACGCCGCCAGTACGAACGCGGCCGGGAGTTCTTCGACGGCGTCGTCGACCACGGCGGCCTCGAGGCTGCCGGTCTCGTCTGGGAGTCACCCGAGAACCTGCCGACCCAGGACGAACTCGACGCCCCGCGGGCCTGGCTGTGCCGGGTGGACCGCTGACCTGCCGATCACTCGGTCGGTTCGACCGCCGTCTCACCACAGTGTGGACAGTCATCTACATCTCCTGGCACCGGTTTCTCACAGGCCAGACAGACGTACCCGGCGTTTTTTCCCGCGACGAACGACTGTTTCGCCTCTTCGAACGCCTCCCCGGCTTTCCTGAACAGGCCCATTGTTCGTGCCATGCCAGGGACCCGGATAAGCGTTGGGTCACCCTCTTCGACCCGTCGGAACGAACTGGCAGGCTCGAAAACGACGCTCAAAACTCGTGGGGTGCACTGACGTGCATCGAGACGAACCGCCACTCCCCGTCCCGGCGCTCTACGGTCCCACTCCAGCGCGTCTGGAACTCCCGACGTGTCTCGGCCTCGAGGTCGGTCCACTCGAGGCGGACCTCGTCGGCGAAGACGGCGTACCCGCCACGAACGTCTACGACCAGGCCGTGACTCTCGACGGTCCAGTCGTCGGTCGTCCTCGTCTGCTCGAGGAGCCCATCGACGACGGCTTCGTAGCCGTACAACGCCTCGCTCACGCCGAACTTGACTGTCGTCCCGTCCTCGAGGAAGTACGGGTGAAGCGGTTCGCCACGGCGTAGTGACTCGTAGCACTCGTTGATGACGTCTTCGGCGTCCATGGATCCTAGGACGGACGCCGACGGCAAAGGCTCACCGCCAATCTATACTTCGGACAAACGTACGTACACAGCCGGTCAAGCAACAGAGGACAGAGGGCCGCGAGAAACCGGACGCCGTCCGGTGACGAGCGGCCCGAACGCATCGGTCAGTAACCGCAATACTGGCCCCGCCAGTATCACATGAACCCGCGGTCGACCTCGTCGGTCTCGATGAGGTCGTCGAGTTCCGAATCGAGTAGTTCGTTCGCCTCCTCGAACCGATCGGAGAGTTCCTCGAGTTCCTCGGGCCGGTCGTACTGGTCGTACTCCATCGGGCCGAAGGCCGGACTCTCGAGGGCATCCATCACGTCGTCGAAGAAGTCCTTCGGGGTCGTCGGGGCGTCGGCGTGGGTCCGGACGACGGTTTCGAGGCGTTTCGAGACCGTTTGTGCGTGGTCTTCGTCCTCCGGAGGTGACTGGACGGCAAAGCGGCCGTCGGCGTCCTGTTCTGGGAGAAAGGAACCGATCTCGTCGTCGAGTTTTCGGGCGACCTGCGTGCCGACGCCGCGGACCGCAAAGGGGTTTCTGGCGTAGGTCTTGAGCACGTAGACGCCGCCACGGGGATGTGCGAGGTACATGTCCTCACCGACGCCGCGTGCACGGTCGCCGGCGACTGCCCGCCACGCTTCGGGGTCGACGTCGGCACTCGTGACGTCCTCGAGTATGTCCTGCCACTCGCGAATCCGCATACCTCGAGGTTGGCCCTGGGTTGGAAAGAACGTATCGGTTATCGGTTGATCAGGCACACTCCCACGTCGGTCACGGCGTCGGTACGCGCCGTCACGGTGAACCAATCTCCGAACGTTTTTTCACAATGGCGTATGCGTACGTGTCGGCGCAGCGGTTACGACCCCGATGTAGCCGGGCGCCCGAAACGTGGCGGTTCGAGTGTCAGCCCACGCTGGAAACAGGGTGTGCCCCCATGCGGGGACTCAAACACGGTGGATCTCAAAGATAGTACTCGTTACTGGCGGTCGTTCCGTCGGCCGACACCTCGAGTGTGACCGTCTCTGCGTCCCCGGGAACCTCGATCGTCGCGGCCGACGTGACGCCGAACGCCTCGAGCGAAACGCCGAACTCACCGCCGTTCCCGCCGGCCCGCCAGTCGACCGTCGCCTCGAGGGGGTCGGCCGTGTCGTTTAGAAGACTCACGCCGACGGGGCCGGGTTCAGGCGGTGACTCGAGGACCGCCTGGACCGGCTCGAAGGCGTCGGCGAGCGCCCCGTAGGCGGGCTTTTCCTCCCCATCGCGGGCGAGGACGCCGGTTCCACCGCCGGGGGCGGTGTCCCGGAGCGTCGCGGCGAGACAGACGTCCGCACCGTGACGGCGAAGCGCCTCTGCGACCGTCTTCAGGGTCGTCGCCTGGTAGACCCGTGACTCCTCGGCGCCCCCGACGCGGGCCTCGAAACACGCCGCGTCGACGCCCGGAACGGTCGCGGGATCGACCTCCTCGGTGAGCGACGCCGTCCCGAACGCCGCGACGACCTCGCCGAGCCCGGGATAACGCCCGAGCAACCACTCGATATCGTCCGCCTCGAGGTACTGCCAGCCCGGCGAGAGGACGACGGCATCGGCGTCTACACCCGGCGGGCCGACGACCGGGAACGACGGGGCGGTTTCGGGGAACGCCTCGGCGACGGCCCTGGCGGTGTCGTCCTCGGGGGTCCCACGCCAGGCCCGCCATCTGAACGCGAGTTTCGCCTGAAAGCCCGAGCCGACGGGGTCGGCGAACGGGTCGACCGGTGTGTCACCGACGCCGTAAACCACGAGACTCGGCCGGTGGCCGTACGTTCTCACCAGCGTCTCCGCGAGTTCCCGGCCGACCTCGGCCTCGAGACGCGAGCTCTCGATCGGTAGCTCCTGCCAGACCAACAATCCGGCCTCGTCACAGGCGTCGTAAAACGCCGGAGCCGGAACGTGTCCACGCACGCGAAGCATCGTCGCGTTTGCCTCGAGGGCGGCTTCGACGTCCGCCCCGTAGTCGCCACCGGGGCTCCGGACGAACCCACGGGCCGGGACCCGGTTGCCGTTGACGACCAGCCCGTCGTCGCCGTACTCGACGGACCGGATCCCGACCGTCCGCTCTACGGTGGTGTCCTCGAGTTTCGCCCGGACGGTGTACCGCGGCTGTGAACCGAACTCCCGGGGCCACCACAGCTCCGGATCGCGGATCGTGACCGTCTTCGAGGCAGTCACGCGCTCGCCCGCGTCGGCCTCGAGGGCGATCCGATCCATCGACGCGCCGCCGCGAAAGCCCTCGGGGCGAACCGACAGCGTCACCGCGTCGTCGACTGGGGCCCCGGTGTCGACTTCGACGGTGGCGTCGATCTCCGCCCCGTCGTCGGTCATCCGTGGGGTCAACTCGAGGTCCCGGACGAACGTCGCCGGCTCGACGGTCACGCCGACGTCCCACCAGATGCCAGGGGTTGTGAGATCGTCCGGTACCTCCGCGGTTCCGTAGATCCCCGGCGTCCCCGGGGGCTCACACCGGACGATCACCTCGTTTTCGAGTCTCGGCTCGAACTCGAAACGCGACGGGGTGAAGTACGTCTCACTTCGACCGCGGGGTTCGCCGTTGATCCAGACGCGAACGTCGCCGTACGCGCCCGCGAGTTCGAGGAACGTCCGCTCGTCGGGGCTCAACCGCGGGTCCTCGAACGTCGTTCGGTAGGCGATCGGCCCGTCGACGTCCGAAAACGCCGTTTCCCGTCCCGGAACGGAGACCGGGTGCCACTCCGTTACTGTCGGTGGGTCGTCGCCGTTTTTCGCGGTGACGACACCGCCGCTCCACTCGTCGACCATTATATCCGCCAGTGGGTGCGAACGAAAATAGTAGTTCCGACGATCCGGACTGTCGTCGCGGGAGAGGCAGTCGACGGGCGGCCCCGTGGGTGGCCAACCGGTCACGAAAGCCGTCGGATCGTGTGGACTTCACCCGACACGAGGACGACGAGCACCGTGTCCCGTTCCCCGAGGGTCGGGTACTCCTCACTCGAGACGACGACCTGGTCTATCACCTCGCCGTCACGCTCGAGCAAGACAACTCGAGTCACCGATCGGTCCAGACGTCGGGCAACAGGTCAAAGCGGTCGCCGTACTGGAGTCCGAGGCCGACCAGGATCGACCCGAGGAAGACCCCCGATCGCAGGGCGTCCTCGAGGCCGAAGGCGAGGACGAGGGCGGCGACGAGCC
>Ga0207421_10002750_pt1 | contig 21549 bp, 20 predicted proteins | sample SodLakKL_010_SED_4_FD_187542 | JGI IMG/M metagenome (GOLD analysis project Ga0207421, IMG submission 187542) | Alkaline sediment microbial communities from Lake Tanatar, Kulunda Steppe, Russia - 8KL_010_SED (SPAdes) (version 2) | ecosystem: Environmental > Aquatic > Non-marine Saline and...
ACGCCCAGTCGGGGGTCGGTGCTGGGAGTTAAGGAGATGGGGCGATCTACAAAGGCATGTAGGCGTTGACCCTATCTCCGTGGAGACCCAAGTGGGTGGCTGCCGCTGTAAAGGCGGGGTTACTGCTTGGGAAGAACCTGCATGCGGTGCCAAGCTGTGTGCAGCGTAGCCTGCCTTGAGTGGAAGTGGTGGAGGGCGTCAGTGACTGTCTTAAACCTCTTCTGCAAAAGAGGCTAGGGAGCAGAGAGGCCCTATGGTGGAAAACTCCTAGGCTGTTCCTGCGAAGGGAGGCCCTCCAGGGATTAAAGTGCGAGCTAAGTGGCAATCCAGCACTGCTTCCGGTGACGGGGCAGAAATAATCTTAAAAGGAAACTGCCCGTTCGGTGACGGCGGGTGATTATTTGGGAAAACCTGCTGGACCTAAGCCGCAAAGTTTATCTGGGGGGCTGTCACTTACGCATCTTTTTTTATTTAGAGGAAGGTGAAAAATTACTGATAAGTAAATGGGAAATAACCGGATATTTAAACGAAACGACACTATAAAATGGATATTAAAAATGACGGTGGGGACTTTTTTTTTGGCCGTCTTTTTCGGGTTTATTTCCCAGCTGCTGCTCCAAAATATAGAAGTTTTCGTATTATCACTTTTATTACTGCTTATAATTATTTTTATTGGTATATTGTCTGATACTATAGGCACGGCAGCGGCGGCTGCAGAAGAAGCTCCCCTTAATTCCAAGGCTACGCGCAAGATCTTTGGAGCCCAGAAAGGGGTATTCCTGGTCAGGAACGCGGACCAGGTTGCTAATTTCTGCAACGATGTGGTAGGTGATATTACCGGCATTTTAAGCGGTGCAGTAGCGGCTGTGCTGGTACTGCAGCTGGTGCATGCCCAGGAGATGGAGCTTTATTACCGTATAATTATGACCGCGGTGGTAACTTCCATAACCGTGGGGGGAAAGGCATGGGGCAAGCACCTGGCTCTGCGTCGTTCTACGGAAATAATGCTGGCGGTAGGCCGTGTATTAACCACAAAAGATATTATTATACATAAGATTACCGGCAAAGGTTCTTCAGCCTGAAGCCAGAAGTAAGGAGGCGCTGGATTGGAGCTGCTGCAGAAGATAAACTATCCTTCGGACCTGAAAAAGCTGACTGTTGGTCAATTGAATCAACTTTCGGGGGAGATAAGGGATTTTTTAATTAAAACCGTTTCCCATACCGGGGGGCACCTGGCTCCCAACCTGGGTGTAGTGGAGCTTACTGTGGCGCTGCACCGTATTTTTGATTGCCCCCGGGACAAGATAGTTTGGGATGTGGGTCACCAGAGTTATGTCCACAAACTGCTCACGGGGCGAAGGGAACAGTTTGGAACCTTGAGGAAGCTGGAAGGCTTGAGCGGTTTCCCCAGGCCGTCGGAAAGCCGTTACGATGCATTTGGAACCGGCCACAGCAGCACTTCTATTTCAGCAGCCCTGGGGATTGCCGGGGCAAGGGATTTAAAAGGGGAAGATTACCATGTTTCGGCGGTTATTGGGGACGGCGCCCTTACCGGTGGGATGGCTTACGAGGCGCTTAACCACGCCGGGCACATGGAAATTGACCTGATGGTAGTGTTAAATGATAACAACATGTCCATTGACCGTAATGTAGGAGGAATTTCCAAGTATCTGGGACGCCTGCGCTCGGATCCCAAGTATTACCGCCTTAAAGAAGAACTTAACGGTATGATGCGCAGGATTCCTGCCATAGGTGATTCTGTTGCCGATTCTGCTGACCGTTTTAAGGGGGCCCTTAAGTATTTCCTGGTACCGGGCATAATTTTTGAGGAGCTGGGCTTTACCTACCTGGGTCCCGTGGATGGCCACGATATAAATTCCCTCCTGCCGGTATTTTACCGCGCTCGCAAGATGAAGGGACCGGTCCTGGTTCATGCCCTTACCAAAAAGGGCAAAGGCTATTCTTATGCCGAGGAAAAGCCCGCTTTTTTTCATGGCGTAGGGCCTTTTAACCAGGAAAACGGGATACCGGAGTCTACTAAAAAAGCCCTATCTTACACCGAGATTTTTGGTAACACCCTGGTGAAGCTGGCCGAGGAAGATGAAAGGGTAGTGGGTATAACCGCCGCCATGAGCAGCGGTACCGGTTTAAACAAGTTTGCGGAAAAATTCCCGGAAAGGTTTTTTGATGTAGGCATTGCAGAACAGCACGCGGTAACTTTTGCGGGCGGCCTTGCCGGAGAAGGTTACCGGCCCGTGGCGGCGTTGTACAGCACCTTCTTACAGCGGGCTTACGACCAGGTAGTACATGACTTGTGCCTGCAGAAACTGCCCGCCGTACTGGCGGTGGACCGCGCGGGGATAGTTGGGGAAGACGGCGATACACACCAGGGAATTATGGATATATCTTTCCTGGGGCATATTCCAAACCTGACCTTGATGGCCCCCAGGGACGAAGATGAACTGCAACACATGCTAAAAACAGCCCTGCATTACGGGGGTGGCCCCATAGCTATCCGATACCCGAGGGGTGCTGGCGAAGGTGTGGATTTAAACGAACCCCGTCTGCTGCCCTGGGGAAAGGCGGAAGTCATGCGGGAAGGAGAAGACCTGCTAATACTGGCTGCGGGAACCATGGTACATCCTTCCTTGAAAGCTGCGGAAAGGATGTTCTGGCAGGGGATACAGGCAGCGGTAATTAACGCCAGGTTCTTGAAGCCCCTTGACGAAGAGGTTATATTAAACCGCGCCGCCAGGTGCGGCAGGGTTATTACCGTGGAAGAAAATATTTTAAACGGCGGCATGGGAAGCGAATTTCTGGAACTTCTGGAGAAGAGGGGTTTCAACATACCGGTGCGCCGCCTGGGCATTGAAGGGTTTGTCCCGCACGGGCCGCGCAACAAACTGCTGGAGATATATGGCCTTAATGAAGATAATATTTACCGCTCTGCCCTTGACTTTTGCCGGGAAAAGATTACCGGAGGCCGCTGTGAGTAAGGAGAGGCTGGATACCCTGCTGGTAAAAAAAGGTTTTTTTGAGACCCGCACCCGGGCCAGCTCGGAAGTTATGGCTGGCAGGGTCCTGGTAAACGGGGTTAAATGTGAAAAGCCGGGCACGAAGTTTTTGCCGGAAGTAAAGCTGGAGGTTTGCACCCCCGGTAACCCTTATGTAAGCCGGGGAGGTTTGAAAATGGCCGGTGCGTTTAATGAACTGGGTTTTTCTTTTAAAGGCAAGGTGGTGCTGGATGTAGGGGCCTCTACGGGGGGGTTTACCCATTTTGCCCTGTGTCATGGAGCGGAGAAAGTGTATGCTGTAGACGTAGGCTACGGGCAGCTGGATTGGAGTTTGCGCCGCGATTCCAGGGTAATCAACCTGGAAAGGATCAATGCCCGCTACCTGGACTTAGAGGAGCTGGAAGAAACCCCGCATATAGCTACCGTAGATGTTTCTTTTATTTCCCTGCAGAAAATCATACCTGTCCTGGCGAAGATAGGAATAAAAGAGATAGTAGCCCTGGTAAAGCCGCAGTTTGAAGCCGGCAGGGAAGATGTAGGCAAAAAGGGGGTTGTATCTGACCCGGAGGTTCACCGGGAAGTTTTGAGCAGTATAACTTCTTTTTCCCGGGAACAGGGTTACGTGTTAGAAGGGGTTGCATTTTCCGGGGTTAAGGGTCCAAAGGGAAACGTAGAGTATTTTATTTACCTGCGTGGTGACAGGAAAAGCCCTTCTGGAAGCGTTTAAAAATGTAGTTAAAATACCGGCCCTGCCTTCACGCGATGTTGATTTTGATTTACAGTTAAAAGAACCGGCCCCGGGGCAACATGGAAAAAGGGGGGGCGAAGCTTGGAATGGTACGATTTTTTGATTATAGCTCTAATAGCCGGTGGATATTATTTTTACCGGTGGGCACAGGACAGGGTAAGACGTGGTAAAAAGGCCCGGAAGAAGAAAAAGGAAGAACTAAACAAAAAGGAAAAAGCCGCCCTGGAAATGCTCCAGGAACAGGGTTATAAATTGCAGGAGGTTCGTCCCTCTGCACCCGTGAATATTAACGTGGATGGAAAAGGCAGGGGGTTTAACCACCAGGCCGGTTTTGTGGTAGAAAAAAACCGCAGTTCGTACCTGGTTACTTTGAAAAAGGAAGATACTCCTTCCTTGAACTCGGTTTCCCAAAAAAAAGAGCTGCTGCTGGATTACCTTTTGTTTCAACCGGCGGGGATACTTTTATACGACGTAGAAAAAAAGAAATTTCAGGAGATATATTTATCGCTTGATTTTAAAACGGGCCGGGAAAGAATTATAAAAGATGAACACGTGCGGGCTGCCTTGATTGTATTAATAGTGGCGGGAAGTATTTACTTGCTATCAGCTTTATAAGGGGTGTTTTAATGGAAAAAGTTGGTATTATCCCGAACTGGGAAAAAGAAAAAATATCTCGTATTGTAGACGAAGTAGTGGAATACCTGGAGCAGGCCGGAGTTTCTGTTATGGTTTTGCCCAGAGAAGAAGTTATCGAGGTAGAATTTTTTGCCAACAAAATATCCTCCTGGCGCGACGAGGTAGAAGTTATTATAGTTATAGGCGGAGACGGGACTATCCTGCGGGTAGCCCGCGAGCTTTCCCATTGGGATGTGCCCCTGCTGGGCATTAATGCCGGTCGTAAGGGATTTTTGGCGGAAGTGGAAGAAGCCAACCTCCAAAACTGCCTGCAGCTTTTGTTGGACGGTGGTTATAATATAACTGAAAGGATGCTGCTGGAAACATCGGTAGAAAGAGGCACCAGGTCGGTAGTGAACTTCCTGGCGTTAAACGATATTGTCATATCGCGGGGTCCTTTTTCCCGGATAATTGATCTAAAGGCATTTATAAACCAGGATTACCTGGAAACTTATTCTGGAGACGGCTTAATTGTTTCTACTTCTACCGGTTCCACCGCGTATTCCCTTTCCGCCGGGGGACCCATAGTATCACCCTCTCTACAGGTTTTTGTAATTACTCCTATTTGCCCCCATAGCCTTTACAGCCGCACGGTTATCGTGGATTCCTCGGAAACCATTAGCATTGAAGTGCTAACTTCATTTGTAGAAGCCGACATCGTTTTAACCATGGACGGGCAGGTAGGTTTTAACCTGGAAAAAGGTGACCTGGTTAAGGTCTCCCTGGCTTCATGCTCTGCCAGGCTTATCCGTTTTCCGGGAAGTTCTTTTTACCGCTTGCTGCATGAAAAGTTAAAGGGATAACCAAAAAAAGGGGTTAAGAATTCCATGCTTCTGCAGTTAAACGTGAAAAATTTTGCACTGATAGATGATTTGAAACTGGACTTCACCCCTGGCTTGAACGTTTTAACCGGGGAAACGGGGGCCGGTAAATCAATTATCATTGGGGCTATCGGACTGGTACTGGGGGACAGAGCTTCCAGTGAACACGTGCGGCACGGGGAAACCAGGGCTTTTATAGAGGCTGTTTTTGATACTGGCCCGGTGCCTGGTTCCTTGAAAGAACTGTTGGAAGAGAACGGTGTGGAGCTAGAAAACGGGGAAGCCGAATCTTTGATCTTAAGCCGGGAGATAATGGCGGGAGGCAGGAGCGTGGGGCGTATTAATGGCAGGGCCGTCCCTGTTTCTGTACTGAAAAAAGCGGGTTCTTACCTTATCGATCTGCACGGGCAGCACCAGCATCAGTCCCTGTTGCAGCCCCGGCGGCACCTGGATTTGCTGGATGAATACGGCGGAGAAAAAATACGCACGCTGCGCAGCGAAGTGGCCTCCCTTTATAACCAGCTCACGGAAAAGCAAAAACAGCTGGAACGTATGGGAATGGACGAGAGGGAGCGGGCCAGGAAGGCGGAAATTTTATGGTTCCAGGTCCGGGAAATTGAAGAGGCGGATCTGTCCCCGCAGGAAGAAGAGGAACTTTTGGAAAGGCAGAAAGTACTTTCCCATGCGGAAAAAATTATGGAAAACGTTTCACTGGCTTACCAGCGTATAGCGGGAAATGGCGATACCACCGGCTTATCACCGGCAAGGGACAACCTGGGAGAGGCATATAAGATGCTGGAAGAGGCCGGTTCTTACGATTCCTCCCTCCAGGAAACAGCTTCCCTGGTCCGTGACGCGCTGTCCCAGTTGGAAGAAGCCGTGCTGGAACTTGGCAGATACCAGGAGAATGCTTTTTTTGACCCCGCGGAACTGGAAACGGTGCAGAACCGGCTGGAAGAGATTAAAGAGCTTAAGAAAAAGTACGGATCTACGGTGCAGGAAGTTCTTTCGTTTGCAGATCAGTGCAGGGAAGAACTAAAGGAGCTGGAGCAGAGTGAAGAAACAGCCCGGCGGCTTCAAGAAGAGATAGAAGAACTGAAGGAACGTCTGGAAGAAGGTTGCCGGGGCCTGGGTGATGCTCGCCGCGAAGTTGCAGCTGCACTGGAGGAAGCGCTGCTGGAGCAGTTTAAAGACCTGGCCCTGGAAAAAGCCAGTTTTTCCGCAGTTGTAGAGGAAGGAGATACGGTGACCTCAAAGGGGAAAGAAAACGTGGAATTCATGTTTTGCGCCAACCCCGGGGAATCTTTAAAGCCTCTGGCCAAGATAATTTCCGGCGGGGAAATGGCGCGGGTTATGCTGGCTATAAAAACTGTGCTGGCTGAACAGGACCGGGTCCCGGTTTTAATTTTTGACGAGGTGGATGCCGGTATAGGGGGGAAAACTATACAGTCGGTGGCAGAGAAGATGGCTTCGCTATCCCGGCAGAGGCAGGTTCTTTGCGTTACCCACAGCCCCCAGATAGCCTCCATGGCGAACCACCACGTGCTTCTGTATAAGGAAGAAGAAACAGGCCGCACCGTAACGCGGGCCTGTCCACTGGAAGGCGAAGGCAGGAAAGAGGAACTGGCCCGTATGCTGGACGGGGGACCGGACCCGGTGAATTTAAGGCAAGCGGAAGCTTTTCTGGAACGTGCGGAAAAGTTCAAGCGCGGTGACCAAAAGTAAAGGGTAATTTTAAAACCTTAATACTATTATAAGAGGAGGAGTAACATGGATTTTGAAATGACGGAAGAACAAATTAATATGCAAAAAAAAGCCCGGGAGGCTGCAGAGAAAGAAATAGCCCCGGTGGCGGCCAGGTGTGACGAAGAAGAAGAAATGCCGGTCGAACTGGTGCGTGAGCTGGCTTCAAGAGGTTTCAGCGTTATTACTGTTCCCCAAGAATACGGGGGTTTGGGTATGGACGAGTTAACCCTGTGCCTGGCCACGGAAGAGCTGGGGTGGGGGTGTGCCGGTATAGCCACTTCTGTAGGGGCGAATTCACTTGCTTCTTATCCCATTATACTGGGAGGCAACGAAGAGCAGAAGAAAAAATACCTGGGCGCTGTTAGCGAAGGAAAGCTGGCCTCCTTTTGCCTGACGGAAAGGGAAGCGGGTTCGGATGTAAGTGCCATATCCACCAGTGCCATAAAAGAGGGAGACAGGTATATACTTAATGGCTCCAAGTGTTTTATTACCAACGGGGGTTATGCGGATATATACGTGGTATTTGCGGTTACCGATCCAAACCGGGGGGCCCGGACTCTTACACCCTTTATCGTGGAAAAAGATTTTGCCGGGGTTAATCCTGGGAAGAAAGAAAAAAAGATGGGGATAAGGGGAAGCAATACCTCGGAAGTATTTTTTGAAAACGTGGAGGTGCCGGAGGAAAACCGGATAGGCAAGGAAGGAAGCGGGTTTCGGACGGCCATGCAGACTTTTGATATGTCCCGGCCCATGATAGGCGCCCTCTCTGTAGGGTTGGCCCGGGCTGCATACGAAACAGCGGTGGATTACACCAAAAACCGGGTTCAGTTTGGCAAGCCCATTATTCAGCAGCAGGCAGTGTCTTTTATGCTGGCGGATATGGCCATGAAAATAGAAGCGGCGCGCGGTCTGGTGTGGAAGGCGGCTTACCTTGCTGGAAAGAAGGAAAAGCGCATTTCCGCAAATTCGGCTATGGCCAAGGCGTACGCCGGTGATGTGGCCATGGAAGTAACTACTGACGTAGTGCAGGTGATGGGCGGCTATGGTTACATTCGTGACTACCCGGTAGAAAAATACATGCGTGATGCCAAGATAATGCAAATATACGAGGGGACCAACCAGGTACAGCGCCTGGTCATTGCAGACGGTATATCCAGGGGTTATGTTTAATTTAAGAGTTGAGGTATGAATGATTTAAGAGTTGAGGTTGGAGCTTATTGGAAGTTAGAAGTTAGAGGTTAGAAGAAGGTGGGAGAACTTTTATAGTGTTATATTTGGTAATTAAAGGATGTGGGTGTCTTGTCGGATAAAATGGAGGAAATAGAAGAGGTAGAAGAGATAGAGAAGAAGGAGGTAGTTATTGATTTTCACCTGCACGTGGGCTCCATGGAAATGACCAAGGAGTTTGTTTACGAGTGGGGCAAGGAATTCATAAAAATGGGGTCCGGGCTGGAGAAGGTAGCGGACGAAAAAGGAGAGCTGCACCCGGATAAACTGGAGAAGCTGCTGTTAGAAAACGGGATCGATTACGGGGTGTGCCTCGCAGAGTATTCACCGATAACCACGGGAATTACTCCCAATGAATATGTAGCCCGGTTTTGCAGCGGTTCTTCGCGGCTAATACCATTTGCCAGCGTTAACCCTTACCAGGTAAGGGATATAAAAGGAGAAGTAAAATATTGCCTGGACGAGCTGGGCATGAAAGGGCTGAAACTGTATCCCTCTTACCAGTACTTTTATCCCAATGAAGCCAGACTATATCCCCTGTACGAGCTGGCGGAGGAAAGAGGTATTCCCGTAATGTCGCATACGGGCAGCTCTATTTTTCCAGGCGCCAGGCTAAAGTACGGGGAGCCAATTTATTTTGACGATGTAGCGGTTGATTTCCCCGGGTTAAATATCTTGCTGGTGCACGGCGGCAGGGGTTTTTGGTACGACCAGGCTGCTTTTCTGGCCCAGCTGCACCCCCATGTTTACCTGGAAGTATCCGGGTTGCCCCCCAAGAACTTGTTGAAATACTTTCCCGGCCTGGAAAAGCTGTATTCAAAGGTTATTTTTGGCTCGGACTGGCCGGCGGTACCCAACCTTGCTTTCAATATAGAGCAAATTAAAAGCCTCCCCTTGTCCGGGGAGGCCAAAAAGAAGATACTTGGCGGCAATGCAGCCCGACTGTTAAACCTACAGGGAGGAGGCTGATGATTTGCTGCCGGAGGATTTTTTGTTGTTCAGCCGGGTGCGGTCCGCTACCATGGCTATAAATTCTGAATTGGTAGGTTTCCCTTTTTCGGATTTTATAGTATAGCCGAAAAATTTCTTGATAATTTCTGAATTATTGCGGGACCACGCTACTTCTATGGCGTGCCTGATAGCTCTTTCCACCCGGCTGGGTGTAGTGTTGTATTTTTCTGCAATTCGTGGATACAAAACCTTGGTGATAGACCCCAGTAACTCTATTTCTTCCGCTACCATTATTATCGATTCCCTCAGGTAGAGGTATCCTTTAATGTGTGCCGGGATTCCTATTTCATGAAGGGTGTTGGTGACTTTTTGCTCCAGCGGAGCACCGTCGTCGTTTGCTTTCTCCGAAGATCCGGCACTGCTTTCCGCAAAGTAGGCCGTGGCCTGGGCAGGCGCGGAAATCTTTGGAGTTGGAGTGTAGTATTTTTGGTTAAGCTGGCGTATTCTTTCCGCCAGCACTTCCATGCTGAAGGGCTTAAGTATGTAGTATGCCGCACCCAGTTCTACTGCTTTCTGGGTAATATTCTCGTGCCCAAAAGCGGTAAGCATGATTACATAGGGGCGGGACCCCGGGTCCATTTCGGCCAGGTGTTCCAGAACCCCGATACCGTCAAGGTGGGGCATGATAATGTCCAGCAGTAAAACATCGGGTGTAGCTTCTTTCACTACCTCCAGCGTTTCTCTCCCGTTGTAGGTTGAACCCACAACTTCAAAGTCATCTTCATTTTGCAGGAAATTGGTGAGCAGGTCGTTAAAATCACGGTTGTCGTCAGCCACTAAAATTCTTAACATAATACCATAACCTCCCAGTTAGTTGTTTTGTAACTACCCGGCATTTACCGCTGTATCAAGAGGGATAAGCTCCATGCACAGGCAGTTACGGTGTTTATAAGGTGGTAATGAAAACATTTTATAACACCTTCTCGTAAAATTATTCGACAAGCAGCCAATGATTCCTTCCCACATTTCCCAAAAAATATAAATTATTTTCAACTATTTATTTAAGGGTAAATTCCCGCTTCTTCAACCATCCATTCCATAAAAACCCCGTAGCCCTGCCGGGGGTTATTTACGAAAACATGAGTTACCGCTCCAATAATTCTCCCGTTTTGAATTATGGGGCTGCCGCTCATTCCTTGGATAATTCCTCCGGTTTTTTGGAAAAGCTCCGGGTCCGTTACTTTTATTATAAAGCCCTTATCACCGGGCCGACTTTGGGTAGAGATATCTTTTATTTTAACCTCGTAACCGCTGATTTCCTGGCCTTCCAGTACGGTTAAAACTTTGGCGCTACCCTTTTCTACCTGGGAAGCAAGACCTACGGGAAGAGGGCGGGTATAGGATTTTTTTAGCTTATCCGGGTTATGTAAGTGCCCAAAAATTCCGTAACGTGTGTTTTTGTCAATGTTTCCCAGAACCTCTTCGTCACCCATGAATAATCCGGTTTTTTCACCTGGTTGGCCCTGGTCGCCCTTGTTTATGTTAACAATATTAGCGTTCACTATTTCCCCTCTGCTGATATCTACCGGCTCACGGGTGTCAACGTCCATGATTATATGCCCCAGCGCTCCGTAGCGCCGGGTTTTGGGATGATAAAAGGTAAGAGTCCCAACTCCGGCGGCGTTATCCCGGATATAAATTCCCAGCCGGTAACTGTTTTCTTTTTCGCAGAAGTGTGGCTGTACGGTTAATTTCTTTTCTTCGCCTTCCCTTTTTATGGTTATACTGAAATCCCCCTCTTCCGCTTCTCTTTCCAGCAGCCTTGCGGTATGGTTGACGTCGTTTACTTTTTCTTCTTCCACGGCAATTATAGCGTCTCCTGTTTTTATCCCTGCTTCTTTTGCCGGGGAACGTTCTGTTCCTTCAATAGTATAGTGGTCTACTACAATAACTCCACGGGATCGCAAGTTTATGCCGATAGATTGACCCCCCGGCATTACTTTAACTTCCGGCAGTACGTTTACTGTTACGTTCCGCAACGGCAGAACCCCGAAAAGTGAAAACTCCAGGTCTACTTTGCCGTCACTTACGGCTTCCAGGTCCAGGGTTTGGGTTAAGGAAGTGTATTCCGGCACGGTGCTCCCGTTAATTATTAAAACTTCTTCTTTGTTTCTTTTCCCTTTCTCATCTTCGAAATCGGCACGCACGTATACAAAAGGAAGGTTCAAGTTAACATAATGTGACTGACCTTCCAGCAGGCGTATGCTCGTTGCCACGTTAAAACGCAGGTAAAGAAAAGAAAAAAATATTATGGCTGTTACCATCAATATAAAAAACAACAAAGCCTTTCTGTAAAGGTTTAATTTAGAAGCCAAGGTTATCTCTCCCTTTTTCGCAGGATTTAATTAAATTGCTTTTTTAAATTAACCCGCTGACTTTTTTTTATACCGTAATAAGTTTACATAATATCATGCTATATTTGCCATTTGCACGAAGCTTTGCAGAAAAAGAACTGGTAATATTTGTTTTGTTGAATTTAAGTATTTTGGGAAATCTATTTATGATGGAAAGAACAACAATTAAAGAAAGACCCGCCAGGGTTAAAGGAAAAGTATATAAAGACAGGTGTACCAAGGACCTGGCGCACCGTTTGAAGCCTGGGTGCATTGCCCTGATCGATCATGAAGATGTAGATGAAATGGCTGTGGATTCTCTGCTGGAAGCAAGGGCCAGGGCTGTGCTTAACACCCGCAGTTTTTTTACAGGTTCTTTTCCCCTGCAATCCTCTTTCCGTTTGATTGAAGCGGGGGTGTTAATGCTGGAAAATGTTAACGATAGCTTGTTTGAGTTAGTAGAAGACAGCGATTATCTTTGTATAAACGGGGAAGAAATTTGGATGCAGGGAAAACTTTTAGGGAAAGGGAGGCTGTTTTCAGAAAAAGACTTTCTGGAAAGGTTTCGACAGGCTTGCGAAAAAAAAGAGGATGTATGGACAGAGTTCCTGGAAAACACCCTGCAATATATAAAAAATGAAAAAGAAATATTTTTAAACCGGGTAAAAGTACCTCCATTGAATACGAAAATGGAAGGCAGGGATGTAGTAGTAGTAGCTCGAGGTAAAGGATACCGCGAAGATCTCCGGATACTCACGGATTACCTTAAAGAAGCCCAACCCGTAATGGTTGGTGTGGACGGCGGGGGAGACGCTCTCTACCGGTACGGGTTCAAGCCGGACGTGGTGGTGGGAGATATGGACAGCGTCAGTGATGCGGTCTTGCGCGGGGCCGGTGAAGTAATAGTGCACACCTACCAGGATAACCGTGCATCCCCGGGCATAAAAAGGGTACAGGAACTTGGAGTTGCCTACCATTCTTTTTCCATGCCCGGTACCAGCGAAGATATAGCCCTGATTTTGGCCTACGAAAATGGAGCCGCTTTAATAGTGGCCCTGGGGACGCATTTCGGGGTTACCGATTTCCTGGAAAAAGGACGCAAGGGGATGGCCAGCACTTTTCTGGTGAGGCTTAAAGTTGCCGAGCGCCTGATAGATGCCAAAGGAGTTAACCGCCTTTACCGTAAAGGGAATCCCTGGTCGCTGGTGGGGTTTATGTTTTTGTCCGCCCTGGTTCCCCTCCTGGTACTGTGGATTATTTCTCCGGTTATACAGCATTTGCTGCACCTGGTGGCCCTGCGCCTGCAATTTTGGTTTTAAAGAGGAGGAAACGGTTTGTTTGATGTACGCAATTACCTGGTTGCGGTTTGCGGAACCTTCATGGCCCTGGGAATTGGTATTTTAATTGGTATTTCTTACGGGGAAGATGTTTTAATTTACCACCAGCAGGAAGCTATCCAGCGGCTGGAGCAGGAAATTGAACTTGTACAGTCGGAAAACCGTGAATTAAGGAGTGAAGTGGACAGGTGGGAAGATTTCCAAAAAATATTTTGGGAAGAAATTTATTCGGACCTGGAGTTTAATGAGGTGCGGGCCGGTTTTATACTCTCTCCGGGTTACCGTTCAGAAAAAGTAGAAGAAATTTCCGGACTGCTTGATGGGTTTGATGTGGAATACTGGTTTATTCACCTTAAGCCCGGCCTGGAAGCATCATTCCGGGAGATTTTTAACCGCCACAATATTTCCAGGGATAAATTTGCTTCCAAAAACTGGTTTGAGGAAACTTACCGTCGGCTTCCGGAAATGCCGGGTAACAGGATGTGTTACCGGGAAAAGCTGTGGTTGCTGCTGGAAGATAAGGGTGGGTTGTCACTGGAAGGCGAATTTGCTAAAGGTGATTACCTGTTTTTGTTTGTTGATTCCCCCGAAAAAAAAGAAAGCAAAAGCAAGGAATGGGTTAGAAAAGCTGGCGAATTTTTAAGTTCCCGGGACTGGAAGACGGTGGAGGTAAACTACGGGGATGAAGGCTGTGAAAGTGTCGATGGTGAACCCGGTTTTGATGCCGGGATAAGCCGGGAGGATTTTTTTTGGATTAAGCTGGATGTTATGGAAATAATGCGGACCGGTTAAGCCTGTTTTTAAAGGCTTTACTTCAGTTTTTAGGCGTGTTGTGCGGAACTGAGCAGTAACCTTACTTCTGTCAGGAAGGGGTTGAGCTTGCCGTTGATATCCGTGGTTATCCCCGCGTTTAACGAAGCCGACAGCATAGTTTCTACGCTTAAAGTCCTGGAACGCCTGGAAGAACTGGCGGAAGTTATTGTAGTAGATGACGGGTCTACGGATGCTACAGCCACCCTGGCGGAGAAGCTGGGGGTAAAAGTAAAAAGGCTGGAAAATAACCAGGGTAAGGGTGAGGCTGTATTTGAGGGTGTGCGCCTGGCAAGTTATCCGCTTGTGGCCCTGGTGGATGCGGACCTGGGTTTTAGCGCTGTGGAAATAAAAAAATTAATTCTGCCGGTAAGCAGTGAAAAAGCGGATATGGCAGTAGCGGTGTTTCCGGAAAGAAGAAGCAGGGGAGGGTGGGGCATGGTAAAAAGGGTGGCTCGCTGGAGCGTGTTTATATTGACCGGAAGGCATTTAAAGGAGCCATTGTCGGGACAGAGAGTATTGAGAAAAGAAATAATTGACGGTTTTTCTTGTCCACCGCGGGGTTTCGGGTTGGAAACAGCATTAAACCTGGCAGCGTTGCGGCGGGGTTACAGGCTGGAAGAAGTAGAGGTAGAAATGTATCACCGGGAGAGGGGAAAAGACGCGGCCTCGTTTTTGCACCGCGGAAAGCAGATGATGGCCGTTATAAAGGAATTTTGGAGAGGGGCGGTTTTGAGGTGACAGTAATGGTGGCAGTGCTGGTTTCCATTCTGGTAAGCGCCCGTGTTTACCCCTGGGTTTCGGTTCGCCAGAAAAAAGCTGGCCTGCTTAAAGTTAACTACCGGGGCAAAGAAATAACTCCTTCCCTGGGGGTGTCCCTGGTCTTTTCTTACATGGCTGCCGCAGCAGTTTTAAACCTGGCCGGTGAAGTGCCCGGTCTCTTGCTTATACTGTTGGGAGGGCTGGGAATGTCGCTGGTGGGGTTAATGGACGACCTTTACGAAGAAAGGGTTAGCGGATATAAAGGTCACCTGCATTCATGGTTGAATGGCAGTTTAACTTCGGGAATGTTTAAAGCCCTGCTGGGATTGGTTTTGGGTTTCCTGGTAGCATCTTATGCAGCGGTTTCCCCGGGAGAGGTCTTTGTGGGAGTATTGCTTTTTGTGTTCTGGTCAAATGGCTTGAATCAACTGGACCGGCGGCCTGGCAGGTCTTTAAAAGTTTTTCTTTTTTTGTCGGTATTGCTGGCGATGCTTTCCGCTGAAAGGGAAGCCGCCCGGACCCTGCTTCCCTTGATGGCAAGCTCCCTGTACTTGCTTCCCGCGGATTTGGAGGAGGAAGCCATGCTGGGAGACGCCGGCTCTAATATGCTGGGGGCTTTTCTGGGAACAGGAGCCCTGCTAATTTTGCCGTGGGAACTGCGGTTATGGTGGTTGGCGGGAGGGGTGGCCCTGAATGCGGTAGGGGAGTTTTATTCGTGGACCAGTATTATTGAGAACAACCGGGTTCTGCGCTTCCTGGACAGCCTGGGACGCCGCAGGGCCTGGCATTAAGACCGGGGTGGTTTGTTTGATTGACGCGGAGAAAGGAAAAGTAATAGCGTTGTTAGACAGGAGAGGGGATTTGACAGAAATGCTGGTCCGCCGGGGCGGCAGCAGGGAAAAAGCGATTAATTACCACGGTATCACCGGACCGGTGCACCCCGGTGATACCGTGGTGTTAAATACTACGGCAGTCAGGCTGGGGCTGGGTACGGGGGGATACCATTTTGTGCTCTACAACTGCAGTACTACCCGCGGCCTTGCAGAGATACACCAACCCGGCCATATTATGAAACTGCGTTATACCCCCTGCCAGTTAAAAGTTAATTGCTGCGAAGAAGAAGGAAATACCCGCAGCAAGATAGAAGGGTTTACCAGCCTGGATGGTGTACCGGTAATAACTGGAGAGCTGCACAGCATGCTGGCCCCTGCATGTTTAACTTTAAAAAAACTTGCCCCCCGGGTCCGGGTGGTTTATGTTATGACAGACACCGCTTCACTTCCCCTTTCTTTCAGCAGCCTTGTGCACAACCTGCGTAAGAAAGGGTTACTGGAGGCCACTGTAACCTGTGGCCAGGCTTTTGGCGGAGAGCAAGAGGCGGTTAATGTTTATACCGGGATAATATCTGCTGTTAAAGCCGCGGGGGCGGACGCAGTTTTACTGTTTCCCGGGCCAGGAGTAGTAGGCACCGGCACCCGGTACGGTTTTAGCGGTATAGAAGTAGGGGAAAATATTAACCGTATTCTTTCGCTGGGAGGGACCCCCGTGGCGGTACCGCGCTTGAGTTTTGCCGACAGGCGCAGCCGCCACCGCGGCATCAGTCACCATACGATTACTTCCCTTACCCTGGGTCACGTTAGACCGGCTTATTTTCCTCTTCCCCCGCTGTTTCCCGCGCAGGAGGAGGAAGTAAGGGCGCAGCTGGAGAAGCATGCGTTCCTGGAAAAGCATTTTGTTTGTAGTGTGGTTCCGCCGGACATAAAAAGGGAAAGCCGGGAAAAGGGAGTGCAGTTAAAATCCATGGGCAGAAGAGTGGAGGAAGATGAAGCGTTTTTCAAGGCAGCTGCGGCTGCAGGGAAGCTGGGATGGAGTTTTTTAAAGAGGGGGAAAAATTAAAAGGAAAGCAAAAGAGGAAAGCAAAAGAAACCGGACAAGAAGGAGGAGGATAAATATGGATGACATGAATAACGATATAAATAACATGGAAGAAATAAAATTAAATTCGGAAGAAAAGTACCGGGGAAATATAATCCGGGTAAAGCTGGATGAAGTGGAAATGCCGGACGGCAGGCAGGGCAGGAGGGAAGTTGTAGAACATCCCGGGGCGGTTGCCGTGGTAGCGGAATACCGGGGCAAGTTAATCCTGGTCAAGCAGTACCGTTACCCCGCAGGTGAAGCATTATGGGAAATACCCGCGGGTAAGCTGGAGGAGGGAGAAAAACCCGAAGACTGCGCCCGGCGCGAACTTATAGAAGAAACGGGCTACCGTCCCGCAGAACTGGAGTGCCTGGGCAGCTTTTACAGTTCGCCGGGTTTCTGCGATGAAGTTATATACCTTTACCATGGCCGGGAGCTGGTCCTGGAAGGAGGTGAAGCAGGGGGTGGCGACGGAGAAGAAAATATCATAATTGACATGGTAAGCCGGGAAGAAGCAGTAAACCGGGTTATGTTCAACCAGCTTAAAGATGCGAAAACTATTATCGGTATCTTAATGCTGCTTCAACATAAGGATATTACATAAATTAATCAGCAGGAACATAATATTCTAGTAGACATGCATTTATAAAGCAGAAGCCGGGACTGCAGTCGGGGGAGGATTACCATGCTGGAAGAAATTTACTCGGAAATCCGGGAATATTTCAGGGAAAATATGGGCATGTATATTTTTGTCTCCAGTTTGTTCCTGCTGGGATTGGTTTCGGGAGTAGTAATGGTTGTTATCCAGGATGGGGAAACATTTGAGGAGCTTCACCTTTTTTTTGAGCAGTTTACCGGGGGGGATTATGAGCAGGTAAGTCAGGGTTTTGTGTTTCAGGAATCCCTGCGGGAAAACCTGGTACAGGTTGTGGTGGTATGGCTTTCCGGGATGTTTGCCTTTGGTTTTCCTGTTGCGGCGGGATTTATATTTTTCCGGGGCTTTACCCTGGGGTTTGCTGTGGCTTTTCTGGTAGAAAATGCCAGCCTTTACGGTATCCTGTTTTCCCTGGGGGCAATACTGCCCCATAACTTGCTTATAGTTCCTGCTTTCCTGGTTATCGCGGTGACCGGTTTTTCCCTTTCTTTTTTAAACTTTAAAGAGAGGTATATTTACAAGAACGCGTTTAATTTGAAAAAACACCTGGGTTATTACAGTATGCTTGTTTTGTTGATGTTTCTGGTGGTTGCAGCGGGATGTCTGGTAGAGGCTTATATATCCACCGTGTTTATCCGGTTGATTATCCCAGTAATGCCGTAAAACTGCACCGCTACATATACTGTTGTAAATTTTACCGCAAATTGGCCTGGAAAAAGGATTCTGGCATTTGTCTGTGGAATACTTACAGGGCGATTTATTATTAATTATTTGAGGGGTATGGGTGTATGGAGGAATTGCTGCAGGATTTTATTTATTATTTGACCGTGGAAAAAGGTTTGTCTCAGAACACCCTTGACTGCTACAAGAGGGATATCAGTTCTTATTTGAAGTTCTTAAAAGAAAAAAACAGGGAGGTCAAAAATGCGGACCGCCAGGTTATTGCGGAATACCTGCAGTACATGCGTTCCAAAGGGCATGCCGATTCCACGGTTTCTCGCAACATGGCTTCGCTTCGTTCATTTTACCAGTTTTTAATGGAAGATAATATCCTGTCTGATAACCCTACCTTTCAAGTTGAATCTCCCAGGATAGAAAAAAAATTGCCCCGGGTGCTTTCCACGGATGAAGTAGACCGGCTGCTGGCTCAACCCAGCAGCAACGGGATTATCGGGGTAAGAGATAAAGCCATGCTGGAACTCCTGTATGCTTCTGGTATAAGAGTATCGGAACTGGTTTCCCTGGAGGTAACGGATTTTAACCCGGAAGTGGGGTTTTTGCGCTGCAGGGGCAAGGGAAAGAAGGAAAGGATAGTTCCCATAGGTTCCGTGGCGGTGGACAGGGTTCAGGAATATTTGTACAGGTGCAGGGGCAAACTGGCCAGGGAGGAAACGGAAAAAGCGCTTTTTGTTAACCAGCACGGCAAGAGGTTGACCCGGCAGGGTTTCTGGAAAATTTTAAAGAAATACGCCCGCAAAGCCCGGATTACCGGGGAAATTACTCCCCATACCCTGCGCCATTCTTTTGCTACCCACCTGCTGGAAAACGGGGCGGACCTGCGCTCCGTGCAGGAAATGTTGGGCCATTCCGATATTTCCACCACCCAGGTATATACCCAAATTACCAGGCGAAAGATACGTGAAATCTATGACAAAACTCATCCTCGAGCCTGAAAAGCAGCTGAAGTTAAACCCTGTTGGATACGAAATAGAAAATAAACGCAGGGTAGTAATTATGGTACTGGACGGGGCTGGTGTAGGGGCCATGCCTGATGCTGTACTTTATGGAGATGCCAATGCCTCTACTATACCCAATGTAAGCCAGATAGCAGGGGGATTAAAACTTCCACAGTTGACCTCCCTGGGGTTAGGTAACATAGCGGTGGTGCAGGGAGTTCCACCTTCCCCTTCTCCGCGTGCCAGCTTTGGCACCATGGGTATGTCTTCTCCCGGCAAGGACACTACTACCGGCCACTGGGAGCTGGCGGGACTGGTCCTGCAGGAGCCTTTTCCCGTGTACCCGGGAGGCTTTCCCCCGGAAGTAATTGAACCTTTTAAAGAATCCATAGGAAGGGATATCCTGGGAAACCAGCCCGCTTCGGGTACAGAAATCATACAGGAACTGGGTGAAAAGCATTTAAAAACCGGGTTTCCTATAGTGTACACTTCTGCAGACAGCGTTTTTCAGGTGGCGGCGCACGAAGAAATAGTGCCGGTGAGCCTCCTGTACGACTGGTGCAGGATAGCACGTTCGTTGTTAAAAGGAAAGCACGCGGTAAGCCGGGTAATAGCCCGTCCTTTTGAAGGAAAACCGGGCCGGTTCAAGAGGACCGAAAGGCGAAAAGATTTTGCCCTTTCTCCCCCCTGCTCAACGCTGCTGGACTGGGTTTCCCGGGCCGGCAAAGAGGTAGCGGTGGTGGGGAAGGTAAAAGATATATTCAACGGCAAAGGTGTTACCAGGCATATTCCCGCTGCAGGGGGTAACAGCGCGGTAACCTCGGGGATTTTAGAAGCCATGAACAAGGTAAAAGAAGGCCTTATATGGGCTAACCTGGGGGATTTTGATACACTCTACGGGCACCGTAATAACGCGGAAGGCTTTGCCCGGGCTCTTGAAGAATTCGACCGGTTTCTTTTACTTTTAAGCGAATATATAAACCCCCTGGACATGATGGTTATTACCGCTGATCACGGGTGCGATCCTACCTGGCCGGGGACGGATCATACCAGGGAATTTGTTCCCCTGTTGATCTGGGGGGACCCGGTAAAGAAAGGTGTATCGCTGGGTACCTGCACTTCGCTGGCCGACCTGGGAGCTACCGCCATGGATTACCTGCAGGTAAGGGGAACCCTGGATGGAGACTCTTTTTGGGATCTGATAAAAAAATAGGGTAATTACTCACGGGGGGAAAGCTTAGAGATAAAAGACCCCCCCCACCTTTAATTCCTCCCCCGCCTGGGTGCTACCCCAGGGACTGAGTAGCTACAAAGTATATTTGCTGTCACTGCCCGGGCTGTAAAATTAGAGCTTAGAAGCCCCCACTACTTTGGGGGCAATGGGTTCCCTTGTCACCCTGGGTGTTAAAGAAGGAGGTTTAGTTTATATGCACGCCTTATTTATCATTGAAAAAAAAAGAGACGGCAAAAAGCTGGATCACGGGGAAATTAAATACATGGTGGACGGTTACCACCGGGGTGAAATTCCCGATTACCAGATGTCTGCTTTTTTAATGGCTTTTTTTATCCGCGGTTTTAATACAGAAGAGCTAAATGCGTATACCTCGGCGCTGCTATATTCAGGCAGGATCATGAATTGGAAGGAGCTTGCCGGCCCGGTGGGGGACAAGCACAGCAGCGGCGGGGTGGGCGATAACACCAGCCTGATAGTAGTTCCCCTTCTGGCGGCCGCAGGGGTGTACATGCCCAAGATGTCGGGTCGGGGCCTGGGGCACACCGGGGGGACAATAGACAAACTGGAAAGTGTGCCCGGCTTTAACGCAGGTTTTTCGAAAGGGGAGTTTGCTGACCAGGTAAAGGACATCGGGCTGGGTATAATCGGGCAGACCGGTGAACTGGCCCCTGCCGACGGAAAAATATACGCCTTGCGAGATGTTACCGGTACCGTGGATAGCATTCCGCTGATAGCGGCGTCTATTATGAGTAAAAAAATTGCGGGGGGAGCACACGGCGTGGTTCTGGATGTAAAGACCGGCAGTGGGGCTTTCATGCGTACCATAGAAGAAGCGGAACAGCTGGCCCGGACCATGGTAGAACTGGGAGAAGGTATGGGACAAAATGCAGTTGCAGTTATAAGCGATATGAACCAGCCCCTGGGGCGCAAAGTAGGAAATGCACTGGAGATTGAAGAAGCACGGGAAGTACTTCAGGGGGAAGGTCCTGGAGATGTAAGGGAACTTTCCCTGGTACTGGGAGCGAATCTTCTAAAATTATTGGGTAAAACCGACACCCTGGAGAAAGGTTACTCCCGTCTGGAAAAGCTGTTGGATGAAGGAGAAGGCTGGAACAAGTTCAAGCAAATGGTGGTGCGCCAGGGCGGCAATATCTCTTTTGTAGAAAGGGGTGTTCCCGAAGCTTACTGTGTTAGCACTATTTATGCGGAACATGATGGTTTTGTTAGCAGCATGGAGGCCCTGCACCTGGGTAAAAGCGCGGCTTTGTTGGGAGCAGGACGTTTTAAAAAAGGCGACCCCGTGGACCCGTACGCGGGGCTGGTGCTGCACGCAAAAGTCGGCGATAAAATAGAAAAAGAAGAGCCGCTGGTGAGCTTGTATTCCGGCAGCTGCGGGGGAGACTTGAAAGAAGCGGAAAACGAAGCAGGGCGGGCCGCCTCCGTTTCCCAAAACAAGATAGAAAAGCCCTCCCTTATAAAATATTAGTAACTACTCAAGCCAAGTAAAAGTAAGTTAAGAGGCATGCTGCGCCTGCGGGGACGGTTCGAGCGTCACCGGAGCGAAGCGGAGGTCCGAAGGGAAG
>Ga0207421_10002751_pt1 | contig 21535 bp, 20 predicted proteins | sample SodLakKL_010_SED_4_FD_187542 | JGI IMG/M metagenome (GOLD analysis project Ga0207421, IMG submission 187542) | Alkaline sediment microbial communities from Lake Tanatar, Kulunda Steppe, Russia - 8KL_010_SED (SPAdes) (version 2) | ecosystem: Environmental > Aquatic > Non-marine Saline and...
TAAAGTAAAAACCACCTCCCTCTCGGGAGATGGTCTTTATGCACCCCGCTGCTCATAAAAAATCTGAGAATTCTTCAAGTGGGTGCCTCAGTCTTAGCCCACGGGCTAAGAATCATGTGTGGCTCCCTTAAATGTTGATGTGTCAGACTTTATGTCAACGAGGTGCACTTACATTATAACTTTTATAAAATCCAGGTGTCAAGAACTTCTGAGTATGTCGGCAAGCTGACCCAAAAAGGAAACTACCGCCGGTGGGGCCAAAAGGCTGTAACTTTCAACTCCCTCATCATCCTTTACTGTCCAGGGAACTTCCTTGATTTCAACTTCTTCTTTCTCTTCATTCCAGCTGTATTTATATTCCGGAGTGATTTCATAATCAGCCACATACTCATCAGCCTTTTTAACCGGAATCGAGTTTCTAACCAAGACTTTCGGGATACCGTGAAGCTGAAAGGCTTGCTTGATAAGCTTTTCATCAAGATCCAATCTATCTCTAAGCGGTTCAATTCCTTTTTCATCACCTTCTTTTCTAACCATCCTAACTTCGTCACAATCGGGATTGTCACAAAGAAGGTGAAACTTGTCTTCTTTTTTGTCGTAATCAATTTTAGAGGTTGGAAAGAGTTTTAAATTTCTGGAAGTATTACATTCGGGACAAATTTTTCTATACTTTATTCTTTCATCAATCACATTTTCCGGAACGTCCAAAAGAGCAAATATATCGACATCCTCTCTGTAACCTATTAAGTCTCTAAAAAATAGAGAGTAACTTATTTGATCCATGTTTCTGGGAAATCCGTCAATGAAGAGGACTTTCCTGCCTCTCTTAGCGATCTCTCTTTTAATTAACGTTAAAATTAGAGGGGTCGGTAAAAGTGATTCCGTGCTTCTTCCCTCAAGTCTCGCGATTACTTCGTCAATATCAACCCAACCTCTATAGTTTTCCTTTAAAAATTCAATTAAATCTTCTCTCTTCTCATCATCCTTAAGCTCTTCATCAACCTCTCTGATCATGTCACCGACCGAAAAGTGTTCTACGTTTTCCTTACCTAAAACATCGGCGATCATCTTTGAATAAGTTCCTTTTCCGGCACTTTTTTTACCCAAAAGGTAAACTACGAACGTGTTGTTCTTTAAAAATTCTTTTATGTCTTCTATATCTTTGCCGGCCTTGAACTCAAAGTAGTCCAACCTTTCGTCCGGATCGGACAAGTCAAAGCCCGGGTCATCTTCCATTTTTGTTTTATATATCGGGAATTCTATTCCTTTCATCTTTTTTTTAGTTAATTATTAATTATCTTTTAAGTGGCTCCCCTTCTTCGATAACTTTTAAAGCCTCTTCGGGGGTGTCGACTATTTTTACCAAATCAAGATCTTTTTTACTTATTGTCTCGTAATCTTCCATTAATGTTTTTTCAAACCAGTCAATTAAAGGCTTCCAATAATCTTCACCGACAGCAACTATCGTGACCGGTTGAGGTAGTTTTTTGGTTTGAATCATTGTTAGCATCTCAAAAAGCTCATCCAAAGTTCCAAAACCACCGGGGAAAAATACATATCCGTAAGAAGCGAAAGACAACATTACTTTTCTTGTAAAAAAGTAGTGGAATCCGACCGACTTACCCAAATAATCGTTAGCCTTCTCTCCTTCGTCATGAAGCTGAATATTTATTCCGATCGAATCACCTCCATTTTCGTAAGCTCCTCTGTTTGCCGCCTCCATTATTCCCGGGCCACCTCCGGTTACTACGGCATAATCCTTCTTGGCTAAAAGTTCGGCCAATTTTCTTGCCTTCTTGTAATGAGGGTTATCTTCACTGAATCGACTCGACCCAAAAAAAGAAACCGACCTGTCAAAGTCAGCTACGAATTGAAAACCTTCCACAAATTCAGCCATTATTCTGAATATCCTCCACTGAAAGGTTTCTCGAAAATCTTTTTCGGGAAAGGGAAAATAATCTTCTTCAAAGTTTTCTTTATCTTCTCTCATAAGTTTTTCTATTTTATCATTTTTAATTCCTTTTTCAACTGTTTTAATAATAGCACTCGAAGCTTAAGTCGTGAAATTAATCAAAAAATACTCTAAAATTACCTTCCTTAAAAGTCTTATGCATGCTCACTCCTAAACTGTTGAAGGTTTCCAAAGTTTCTTCATGGGGATGTCCGTATCTGTTGTCTTTTCCGGCACTTATTACGGCAATTTCCGGATCCACTCTTTCAATAAATTCATAGTTTGAAGATGTCGAAGAGCCGTGGTGACCCGCTTTTAATATTTCGGAAGGAAGAATCATTACTTTACACCAATTAAAATCTTCATCGAAACAGCTCTCTTCCCACTCCATAAGTTGTATTTCTTGGGCTTCGTAAGCATCTCCGGTGAAAAGAATCGCTCCTTCCTCATGTACCAACCTGTTTATAACCGAGTTTTCATTTAGACCGAGCTCCGAATCATAATCTTTAGGTGGATATAAAACATCCAGATAAGCTTCTCCCAAATCAATTCTTTGACCTTTGTAAGCTTGTTTACTTTTTACGTTCTCAATTGATTGTTCCCACTGCCTGTAAAGAACCGAGTCATGCTCCTGTTTGTTCCAGAGAACCTTTTTTACATTGAATCGTTCCAAAACCTCAACCAACCCCGAAAGATGATCGGCGTGAGCGTGAGTTAAGATAATCAAATCTATATCTCTATCCCAAAATGGAAGTTCGTCGTTGAGGTGAGGAAGTAACTTCTGTCCGGGCCCGCCGTCTATAAGTATATTTTTACCTTCTTCCGTTCTTATCAGGGCGCTATCACCTTGACCTACGTCAAAAAATACAACTTCTAAATCCTGTTCTTTTCGTATCCCTAAAAAAATCGAAAGAGCTATCAAGTTGCAAAAGATTAAAAAGGCAACTATTTCCAGTTTTCTCTCTTTCATAATTGAATTAAAATAAAAACTAAACTTCTTTAATTTTAATAAAAAGAAATCAATTTTACCAATTAAAACCAAAAACCACCGTGGTCTGGTGGTTTTTGGAAGTAGAGAAATTTGCTAACGTTTACGCTTTTCCGAGGATCCTGAACATTTTAGTTCCACATTCAGGACATTTACCAGAAAGAGCTCTTCTTTTTGTTCCACCTTTACCTTTCATGGTTACTTCCTCTTCATTCTCCATTTCCCTTTTTGCTTTGCATTTTACACAATATGCTTCAGACATTGTATTTTAAAAAATTGCTTATGTCTTAAACCGACCTTTATAAATTCATATTAGTTTTTAAATTGAAAGCTAAGTAAAACTTTAACCTGTTTTAACTTAACTTGAGCTCATTATAACCAACGCTACGAAAAAATCAAGTTAAAACCCTCATATTTTCAATAGCGGACTCAATTAGCTCCCCGAGTGGTAGCTCTTTTTCCAGTTTTAAAACCTTTTTTAGATCGGCTTTAGTTTCCGGTCTTCGAGGATTAAAAAGAGTGCAACAATCCTGATCCGGAAGAATCGATATTTCATAAGTTTCATATTTTTTGGCAGATACAATAATCTCTTCTTTGTTTTCACCCACCAAGGGTCTAAGCACCGGCAAATCGACTGCCTCTTCCGTCACGCGCATATTTGGAAGAGTTTGGGACGATACCTGACCCAAACTCTCTCCGGTAACCAAAGTGTCGGCATTTCGGCTGTCAGCAATTTCCTCAGCAATTTTCAACATTGCGCGTCTATAAAATATTATTCTGTATTTTTCGGGAATCGTAGTTCTGATCTTTTTTTGAATTTCAGCGAAAGCGATTAAAAATAATTTTCCTTCCGGGCAATATCCTTTTAAAATATCAAATAGATCTTCAGCTTTTTTGATGGAATCGTTGGAAACCAACGGATAAGCATGAAAATGAACGAAGTCGAGCGCTAGGCCTCTTTTCATCATTTTGAGTCCCGCTACCGGTGAATCTATTCCACCGGATAAAAGAAGGGCTCCTTTACCGCTTGAGGAAACCGGAAGACCTCCGTCTCCTCGTATTTTTTCAGAATATATAAAAGCCCCCTTTTTGGTTATCTCCAAAAAGAGATTCAAATCATAATCTTCCAAATCAACCTTCCAATTGAATCTTTTATTTATCGCCGCACCGATCTTTCGACTTATTTCCGGAGAAGTATACTTAAAACTCTTATCCGCTCTCGTGGTCGTAACTCTGAATGAATTCGGTTCAAAGCTAATTTCATCCAAAAACTTCAATGTTTCTCTCTCAATATCTTTCAAGTCGGATTTAGCTTTTTTTGCAAAGCAAAAATAGGCTAAGCCGAAGACTTTTTTCATCTTTTTTTTAAGGATCTTCTTATCCGCTTCATCCGTTAGGCTTACGACAATTCTTCCCGAAGGCCTTTTTACTTTCGAGAAAGAGTTTTCGGGAATAGCTTTTTTAATATTCGAGACCAGCTTTTTTTCAAAAAAGCCTCTGTTCGATCCTTTCAATCCAATTTCGGAATAATGACAGATTATATAATCCATTAGTCTTTTTTATTTAGTTCTTTTAGAATTCCTTCTATATCCAATCCGTACTTTTCGGCTACATCTCCAATTTGTAAATATTTTATCTCCATCGAAGCCATTGCACAACCCAGACAAGGAACATTGTATTTTGTTAAAACCTCTTTTCCTTTGGGATGATTTAAGATTTCTTCTATTGTTGATTCTTTTGTTATTTTCATTTTTTTGAGTTTTGTCTTTTATTGTTTTAATTTATTATCCCGCCTCCCAAAAGCTTATCATCTTGATAAAAGACTATCGATTGCCCGGGAGCGATAGCTCTTTGGGGACGCTTGAATTCAAATTGATTCTTGCTCTTTAAAATTCCTTCTTTTCTGGGTGCATTATATCTAATTTTCGCTTTTACCTCCATGGGAAATTTTAAATCCTTAAAAAAGTTCTCTTCTCTGAAAGAAACCTTCTCTTCCAATAAGTCGTCATTATTTTTGGTAACTACGAGCACATTTCTTTCCACATCTTTTCTTAACACATAAAAAGGACCACCGGAAAGACCGATTCCTTTTCTTTGCCCTATCGTATAAACCGGCAAACCGATGTGAGTTCCCAGTTTTTTACCATGCTTATCTTCAATATCTCCGGGTATAAGATCGATATAATCTTTTAAAAAGTCGGACAAGTCATCCTTTACGAAGCAAACCTCTTGTGAATCGGATATCTTCGCTGCCGGCATTCCGACTCTTGAAGCCAGCTGACGAACCTCTTCTTTTTTCAAGTTGCCGAGAGGAAATATAATATTATCCAAAAGCTTCCTATCTAGACTCCACATGAAATAAGTCTGATCCTTATTTTTATCTTCGGGAGTTGTTATGAGTCGATCTTCAATACGAGCATAATGACCGGTAGCTACTTTTGTTCCCTCGAATTCTTTTATCTTTTTGAATAAAGTTTTGAACTTTATCTCTCTATTACAGGCAATGCACGGATTGGGCGTTTCACCCATTTGATAGCTCTTTAAAAAGTAATCAACTACTTGCTTTTTAAACTCCTTTCTAACATCCAATCTGTAAAAGGGCACACCCAAATCAACACAAGTTTTTCTGGCTCTTCTCTCCGAATCCACTCCACAGCAATGATTTTCTTTTCCCCAAAACTTCATAAAAAAACCGACCGGAGAATATCCTTGCTCTTTTAAGATCTTCAAAGCTACTGAAGAGTCAACTCCTCCGGAAATTCCAACGGCAACTTTTTTATTTTCCTCTGTAATCATTTATTGCTTCTTTTAATCCTTTTTGAGCTAAATTAGCACAATGAACCTTGGAAGGGGGCAGTTTACCCAGTTTATCCACTACATCCTGAAAAGTTATCTTCAAGGCATCATCCAAAACTTTCCCCTTGGCCAACTCACAAATCATATCCGAAGTAGCAATAGCGGCTGCACAGCCCAAAGTTTTAAACTTGATATCTTTTATTTTATCTTCATCAACTTTGATATAAATGGTCATTAAATCTCCACATCCGGGATTTCCAACATCTCCGATACCATCGGGGTCGTCGAGCTTACCCATATTGCGAGGATTCAAAAAGTGATCCATCGCTTTTTCTGAATAAATATTACTCATATTGTTATCTTATTTTTTGTACTTTTTTTAAAAATAATCTGGATACTTATCTTCCCGATATCTCTCTAAGTCTTTCTATGGTCGTCGGCAAAATCTTTAAAAACTTATCTATCTCCTTTTTGGTCGTTTTTCTACCTACCGAAACACGCAAAGAAGAGTGCGCGTCCAAATCTTTGAGTCCGATAGCCTTGAGAACATGCGAAGCTTCCAAGGATTTACTCGAGCAGGCCGATCCGGTTGAGGTGGCGATTCCTTTTTGATCCAAGATCATCACGATCGATTCACCTTCCACTCCCTTGAAGCTAAAATTGGCATTGTTGGGCAGTCTACTTTTTTGAGGGCCGTTTAGAGAAGCTCCTTCGATTTTTAAAACTTCATCAATCATATAATCTCTTAATTCTTCGGTCTCTTCTTTTCTTTTTTCCTCCTTCAAGAGCTCAACTGCCTTAGCTATCCCGACTATAAGGGGGGTGTTGTAAGTTCCGGATCTGATTCCGTCTTCTTGACCTCCGCCGAAAATTATCGGCTCCGCCTTTACATTTCTCTTTTTGAATAAGACACCCACTCCTTTGGGTCCGTATATTTTATGCCCACTTATCGTCAGTCCATCGACACCCAATTCTTTTACATCGCAATTCAGATAACCTGCCGCTTGAGCCGCATCGGTATGAAAATGAATTTTTTTGTCTCTTTCTTTATTTTTTGTTTTTATCAACTCAGCTATCTCTTTTATCGGCTGGATTGTTCCTATCTCGTTGTTGGCATACATTACGGTTACAAGCACCGTTTTTTCATTTATCTCTTCTTCCAAATCTTTAAGATTTACAAACCCGTCTTCATCGACATCCAAAATTGAATAATTCGCACCGGATTGCTTTACTGTCTCCAAGACGGCATCATGCTCTATTGCCGTTGTTATTACATGCGGATCATCATCAGCTTCAATTATACCTTTAATCATGATATTGTTAGCTTCCGTCGCAGACCCGGTAAAAATAACCTCTTTCGGGTCACAATTCAAAAAGTCGGCAATTTTTTCTCTGGACTCATCTATCGCCACTCGTGCCTCTTGCCCGAAAGAATGTAAAGAGGAAGGGTTGCCGAACTTTTCATCAAAAAAAGGCCTCATATCCTTCATTACCCTTTCATCTACCGGGGTTGTGGATGCATTATCCAGATATATTTTTGTATTCATAAGCATAATTTAATCCTTATTGTTTTCCAAAATTGTTTTTAAAGTAATCAGCTCCAGTTTTTCTTTTACCTCGTCATCCAATCTTTTCCAAACTGAAGCAACCGGACAATCATCAAGCCTGCTACAGCCTTCATCAACACACTCAACCAGAGAAAAATTATTTTCCAGAACTTCCAATATTAGCCTCAAATTAATCTCTTCCGGTTTCATCGCCAAAGCGTAACCGCCGGAGGGACCTCTTTTGGAAGTTATAAAGTCCTTTTTTTCCAGGCGAGTAAAGATTTTTTCCAAATAATCTTCAGAAATTCCCTCTTTTTTTGCTACTTCCCTCATCGGGGTGTGACCTTCAGCCTGAGCTAATCTAAAGAGGCCGCGAAGACCGTATTGTGATCTCTTGGAAATTTTCATCGTATAAAATATAAAAACCGAGTCATCTACTCGGTATTATGATAACAAACTCCCCTTCGGTGTCAACAGTCAAAAGTCCCCACCCTCCTATTTTGCAGCCCCCGGCGCGTTAAAAAGGGTTTACAAAGAGAAGAAAATTAACTACAATAATCGATAGTAGCCTGGATGCTGGAATCAGGTAGACAGGGCGGATTCAAAATCCGCTGTCCGTTAAGGACGTGTGGGTTCGATTCCCACTCCAGGCACAATATAAAAGGCACCGATTTCGGTGCTCTTTTCACTTATATATTATTTTAAATCAGTCGGAGATCGCCTCTTTAACCTTCTGGTATATTAAAGCTACAACAACCCCTATAAGAGCTCCGGCAAATACATCCGTCGGCCAATGGACTCCACTATATACTCGAGCTAAAATAATTAAAAACGAAGAAACGTACAAGAATAATCCGAGTTTTTTGTTTTTGAAAAATATTATCGTTGACACCAAAAAGAAAAAGGTGGCGTGAGCAGATGGAAAAGAAGGGGATGGCTCTCTCGGGACTAGTGGATCAAATCCATATGCCGAAAAAGGTCTGTCTCTGGGAATTAAATGCTCTATAGGCATAAGTACCGCATATCTTGTTAAAAACCCCAACACAATGGCATGAATAACCGTCTTGGCATAAAAAACTCTGTCCTTTATTACAAAAAGAACCAATATGATTATAAGTCCATACGGCAAAAATTTGGCGAAAACATGACCTAAAAAATCGATCCAATAAATACCACTTAATCCGTATATAACTTCAAATAAAGATATATCAATACTCATATCAACTACTTTTTTTAACTAAATTATCCAAAAGACTGACTACCGTAAGTGGGCCTACACCCCCGGGGACCGGTGTCAGTGTCGCTTTTTCGGCTACCTCTTCTCTTACGTCTCCCACTATCTTACCATTTTTTTTGCTGGTCCCGGCATCTATAACCAAGGCTCCTTTTTTAATCATCTCCGGGGTTATCAATCCGGGTCGTCCTACTCCCGTCACCACCAAATCGGCTCTCTTGATTAGCTCTTTCTTATTTTCAGTATTTTCATCTATCGAAAAAACGGTGGCTTTTTTTGAAAGCCCATATAAGAGAGTCGGTTTACCGACTAATCTTCCCGGACCGACAACGGCCAATACCTTTCCTTTTAATTCAATCTTTTTATTTTTAATAATTTTATCTACAGCTCCGACAACGGGAGGTAAAATGTCAAGCTCATCCGTGTAAAGCTTACCCAACGAAGTTTCCGAAAGGCAGTCGACATCTTTTTCAAACGGGATCATATTTAAAACTTCTTGGGTTGGAAAATTATCGGGAATCGGTAATTGAATTATAAGTCCGTCATCGGGAAAGCTTTTAATTTGTCGCTCCAACTCATCCAGCGGAATCGTTTCCGGAAACTTATAATGATTAAAAGAAAAATCTGCCTTTTGGGCGGCTTTTTTCTTTTCGTTTATAAATATATCGGAGACATCATCTTTTCCGATTTGAATAATTCCCAAAGATAGAGGTTTGTCCTTGGGGATTTTTTTTAGTTCCTTTTCAGCTAATTGTTTGCAATTAAAAATCATCATTCTTTTCATTGAACTTGGTTTTCGATCTTTTTTTCATTTTCAGAAACTTTTTCTGAGCCTCCATTACCACACTTTTGGTTTCGTAAGGTTCCGGTATTTTTTTAAAGATAAATTCTCTGAAATTTCCGGCTGTTTGTATCTGTAAATCTCCAAAATTAAAATAGGTCGGCAAAACACCCCCTACGTCGACACTCACGTCTTGGATCCGATGATGATAAATACTCGATATATATCTGTTAAAAAGTCCTTTTAATTCAGTATGTATGGTTCTTTGGTCCGTTACTATCCAACAATCCAAGTAGTAAACCGAAAAAAGTAAAAAGGCTATATTCCACAATAAAAAGAAGAGAAGAGAAATCAAAAAATAGATAAAATAGAGAGAATTGAATTGACCGAAATAATTGTAAAGATCACTCATCCAGTCCGGATCCTCAAAAGCAAAAGGTAAAAGAACCATTGCAACCACCAAAACCAACCCAAACAAAGCGAGAGGTATCAATTCCAAGATTAAAATCAGAATATGCTTTCGCTTTATGGTTTGGATCTCTTCTTTTTTGTTCAGTTCAATCATTTTAAATAAAGATGAGTGCTAAAAATAAAAACATGGCAATCAAAATCAAGACTCCTCCTTTTTTGTAGATATTGATCGCTTTTGAATTCATTTCGAATCCATTGTCCGGCAAGGATATTCTCTCAAAATGAGAAGTAAGCGTGAAAAACATCACGACAAAAAACAAAACTGATATTATGCTTATCGATAATAAAACGATGAAAAACATATTTTATTTATTTAAAAATCATAAGGTAGAGGAAATCGTCTTGCTATCTTTTCAATATCTTTTCTGGCTTTTTTCACTTCTTTGGCAGTAATCACTTCATCGATTACACGAGCAATCTCAATCATCTCCTTCGACTTCATTCCTCTCGTGGTTATCGCCGGCGTTCCCAGTCTGATTCCGGAAGGATCAGCCGGGGGAGCCGGATCGTTCGGTATCGCATTTTTGTTTATTGTTATACCCGCCTTCTCCAATAAGCTTTCTGCCTCTTTACCTCCCATTTTTTTATTTCTAAGATCAATTAAGGATAAATGATTGTCGCTTCCACCGGTAATTAATCTGAAGTCTCTCTTTTTTAATTCTTCAGCTAATTTTTTGTTATTTTTTACCACCTTTTTTCCGTAATCTTTGAAATCATCCTCCAGTGCTTCCTTAAAGCAGACTGCCTTTGCCGCAATCTGGTGCTCATGCGGCCCACCCTGAAGTCCGGGAAAAACGGCTTTGTTTATCTTTTTTTGTAAATCGGAGTCTCTGCGTAATCCTTTGTCGGTCACCATCACCATTCCTCCCCTGGGCCCTCTTAGAGTTTTGTGAGTGGTAGTGGTAATTATGTCTGCATATTCAACCGGGCTATCATGAACTTCTGCAACTATGAGTCCGGCTATATGAGCTATATCGGCAGCTAAAAACGCGTCTACACGATCAGCTATTTTGGAAAAGCCTTTCCAATCGAATTGCCGAGGATAAGCGGACCCTCCGACCCAAATAAGCTTTGGCTTTTCTTTTTGAGCTATTTTTTCAACTTCTTCCAAATCTATTCTTTCGGTTTCCTGATTTACTCCGTAAAATGCGGATTCATAATAGATTCCGGAAAAGCTGACTTTCCATCCGTGAGTGAGGTGACCACCATCTTTCAAATTCATTCCCAAAACCTTATCTCCCGGCTCCATACAGGCCAAATAGACCGCCATATTGGCCGGAGATCCGGAGTAAGGCTGAACATTGGCAAATGGAACGCTGAAGAGCTTTTGAGCTCTTTTTTGAGCTAAGAGTTCAACTTCATCGATATATTCATTACCGCCGTAATATCTCTTTTTGGGATATCCTTCCGCATACTTGTCGGTTAAAATCGTGCTCATCGCTTCCAAAACAGCCGGGGAGGTATGATTTTCGGAAGGAATCATCTCCAAAGTTTCTTCCCTCCTCTTTCTCTCTTTCTTAATTGATTTAAAAAGCTCTTTATCCTTTTTTAAATTATTTCTCTTCATAATTGGAAATTGCTAATTTTACAGCTCCGAAAACCGGGTCATTTTCGGGTCTTATAATATTTATTTTATCTTTATCTTTTATCTTTTTACTTAATTCACCCTCCAAAAAGCCGGATTTGAACATACCACCCACTAAAATCAAAGGGAATTGATAAAGGTTGAGTTTTTTTGCCACTAATTCCACTCCTTCAAATATCTCATTCGCTGCCTCTTCCAAAATTCGAGTAGCAATCTTATCTCCTCCTCTTTGTGCATAATCAACCATTATGGAAAGTTCGGGGAGCGACTCTATAGGATTTTTATAAATTCTTTTATTCAGCTCGTTGCCATCTTCCAGATCCCACTCCTTAAAAACTATTTCCGTAATTAGAGTTTTTTCGCCTCTTCCATCCAATTGTTTGGTTATTTTTCGATAAGCCTTCAGTCCGACCCAAAAAGCCGACCCTTCATCGGCAAGATAGCCCCATCCGCTTACTTTTTCTGATTTTTCCCCATTAAAGCCTCTAACGACTCCTCCCGTTCCGGCAATAACGACAATCCCTTTGTCGCTTTCGGTTCCCGATTTGAATGCTACCAATTGATCACTTCCGATCTTAACATCTCCGGAAATTTCTTTGTCCAAGTAATCTTCTATATACTCTTTTCTATTCGAATATTCCTCTTGAAGTGCCGGAAAGCCGACAAAGGTGGAAACTATTTCTCCGTCAACTTCCGATAGTTTATCGATTCCTTTAAGAATATTTTTACACGATTTTTCAATTCCGGTATTTCGAAGACTGGCGGGACCCGCTTTAACTTTTTTTATTATCGTCCCTTTTAAATCAGCTAAAACGATATCCGTTTTTGTTCCTCCTCCGTCGATTCCCATTACCAATTTATTCATCTTTATAGACGGTTTCTTTTTTTATATTTTTTTTGACAACCGCATTCGGATATATAATCGCACCGGCTCCTACCATCGTTCCCGGCATTAACGATACATTGATGCCGGTTTTGACATCGTCTCCCAGAATTGTTCCCAATTTTTTTCTCCTCGTTTCTATTATTTTTTCCTTCACTTCGGTTTTCACTATCGATCCATCAAATTTAAAATTAGCGGCAATGGTACCCGCTCCCAAATTACAACCTTCACCCAAAACGGAATCACCCAAGTATGAAAGGTGAGGCACTTGAGTATTTCTTCCCAAAATAGAATTTTTTACTTCAACTGATTGCCCTATTTTACAACCCTCATCAATGCTGGTCCATGGTCTTATGTACGCGTTCGGACCGACCTTGGAGTCTTTACCTATGTAAGCCGGCCCCTCTATGGTGGTGCCCGATTTTATTTTAGCTCCTTTTTCAATAATAACCTTTCCTTTGATACATACATTTTTTTCGATTTTACCCTCATTTTTATCTTCCAAATCATCAAATATATGATTTGTCGATTCAAGAAGATTCCAGGGATAACTAACCGGGTCCCAACTTTCAGCAATGTGAAAATTAACGGAGCCTTTTTTAATATAATTTTTTACATAATCGGTTATCTCATACTCGCCCCTTTCGGATTTTTCTATATCCGCGTCAAAAAAGCTTTTGTTTACATAGTAAGCTCCTATATTAACCAGATTACTGACATTCTCAGCGGGTTTTTCAACTAAATCCTTGACTTCCCCCTCCTCACAAACTATTTGCCCGAAACCGGAAGGATTATCAACTTCTTTTACCATTATCGTCGGATTTTCCTCCAAGCATTTTTTCAGATCCGCTCTTTTGTAAAGATCATCACCATTTAAAATTAAAAAATCATCTTCCAAAAACGGAAGGGCCGTTTTAGCGGCATCTCCGGTTCCGACCGGCTCCTCTTGTTTTGCGTATTTAATCCTTATTCCTCTATAATTATCTCCTATCTCTTTTTTAATTATCTCACTTTTGTAACCGACAACGAGCACGGCCTCCTCTACCAAGCCCTCCAATTGACTCAAATTATGCTCTATCAATGTTTTTCCCGCCACTCTTAAGGCGGGTTTCGGTTTTGTGTGAGTAAGTGGCCTCATCCTGGTTCCCCATCCGGCGGCTAATATAACTACTTTGGTCATAAATCTAAAATTATATTGGTTAATTTCTCGCTGTCATGGATTATTTTTCCTTCATCTACCAAAACATCGGCTCCTATGAATTTATCTTTATTCAAATCTTCATCCGGCTTTACTACTTCCAAAAGCTCTTCATGATCTTTTTTATATTCGCTTACCCTCTCTTCATTGGGGAAATTCGTATTATAAATAACCCTATCAAAGCTTCCTCCTAAAAATTCCTCCGCTTTTTGGGTAAAGTCGGACACCTTGAAGCCGTTGGTTTCTCCGTATTTGGTCATTAAATTACAAACATAGACGGTCAGTCCGTCCGTATTTCTTATTGCATCAGCCATTCCTTCGACTAAAAGTATCTGAGCGAGAGAAGAAAAGAGATCTCCCGGACCGAGTACGATTTTGTCAGCCTCATAAATAGCATTTATCGCTTTGGGATATCCTCTTGCCGTCGGTCTCAAAAAAACATCCTTTATTTTCAGAGAACCGTCATGCTTGGGAATATCTATATTTGTCTCTCCTTCAATAATTCTTCCGTCTTCCAAAACGGCACAAAGATGAGAGCTGTCGAGCGTTACCGGCAAAACTTGATGGGAAACATTTAAAAAATCGTTAATTGTTTCAAAAGTTTTTTCACCGTCATTCGTCGATAAATTTAAAGCGGTTATAAAAAGATTGGCAAAATTATGCCCCTGAAGCTCACCGGCATCAAATCGGTAATCAAAAAGCTCTTCAATTATCGGTGAAGTGTTTGCTAGAGCGATAAAAGCACGTCTTATATCTCCGGGGGATACTATTCCGTAATCTCTTCTTAAACGTCCGGAGGAGCCACCGGAGTCGAGCATTGCACAAATTGCGGAAATTTCTACATCCCTCTGTTTTAACCCCTCCAAAACGGCTCTGGGCATTGCATTTCCTCCCCCCAGGCAAGCTATCTTTTCAGTTTCACTCATACCTTTGATTCAAATATTTTTTTAACGGGTACCTTGTCTCCACCGGTCTTCATCTCCTCTTCAAAAACCGGTTTATCTTCTCTTTTAAAAATTCCCAAGGGGATCTTGTCTCCGTTATTGTAATCCCATTCTTTTATCTTTTTTTCCGCTTTTTGAGGAATTTTTTTCATTTTATAACTCTTTTCCCTGTATTCGGGATTGGTATCGTACCAGGTAGTACACGGCTGAAGCACTTCGACGAATGAAAAACCTTTATGTTCAACCGCTTTTTCCAGCATTTCTTGTAGATGTTTCATTTCCCCGGTAAAGCTTCTGGCTATAAAAGTGGCTCCTGCGGAATTAACCAAATCCAATACATTTATCGGCTCTTCAATGTTTCCCGAAGGACTTGAATTACTAACAAATCCCTTGGGACTTGAAGCGGTAAACTGCTTAACCGTAAGTGCAAAATTTCTGTTTTGGTGTAAAACAACGGTTATATCGGAATTTCTTTTTGCAGCATGAATCAAATGGGAAACCCCTTCATTGAGAGAGTCACCATCTCCGCTAAAAGCTAAAACTTTGAGCTCCGGATTGGCTAATTTTATTCCCGCTGCCACTGGTACCGGGCGTCCGTGAAGGCCGTAAAAGCTATTCACATTAACATAATCTATTATCTTTGCATGACATCCTATTCCTGCAGTTATGGCAATATTTTCTTTACCTAATTTTTTAGCTAACTTCTTGGTTGCCATTTCGATTGCGAAATTTCCACAACCGGGGCACCAAGTATTGGGAGTATCTACGTTTAGATCAGACATATTATTGTAATTTATTATTAACGGATAAATTAATTTAATTGATCAATTATCTCTTCTTCATAAAACGGCCTTCCGTCGTATTTAAGTATTTTCTGATCAACGTCAACGTATTTACTGACTATTTCCGCTGCCTGACCGAGTCGATTCCCTTCCGCTACCACCACTTCCGTTGCGCCTTCGATGGCGTCCTTGAAAGAATTTTCGGGAAACGGAGCAAAACTCATAATTTGGACAACTTTGTATCCCATCTTTTTCCCTGCTTCTTTAGCGGCCATTTTACTCGATCCCCAGGTAACCAAAACCTTTTCTCCCTCTCCGAATACTTTAACCATCTCCAATCTGTTTATCTCTTCTTCCATGATCGGTTTCTTTTTCATTCTTTTATCTTGCATCTTTTTTATAGTTGCGGGATCCTCGGTAGTCGTTCCATATTCATCATGCTCATAGCTGGTATTTCTTACGGTAGCGTTGCTACCGGGATAACAGAGTGGAGATATGCCGAAGTAATTATCAACATACCTGTTATAGTCATCAGTACAAGCACCTTTGCTTTCTTCCCAATATTCCGCCTTCTCAAGGGTGGAGCGGTCAAAAGAGAAGGTGCTTTCCGAAATATCCTTATCGATTAAAACTATTGCCGGTACTTGATACTTCCACGCTAAATTCATCGCCAAATTAGTCAAATAAAATGCTTCTTCCGCATCCCCGGGTGTGAGAACAAATCTTAAAAAGTCTCCATGTCCTACGCTTAAAGCGAAGTTCAAATCCGATTGCGCGTTGTAAGTGGGTACTCCCGAGGCGGGACCCGCTCTCTGACTTTCAATAATAACTATCGGAGTTTCCGAAACGGCCGCCAAAGAGACTCCTTCAGCCATAAGGGCCAAACCTCCTCCCGATGTTCCCACCATACTTCTCTTGCCGGCAAAAGAAGCTCCTAAGGCTGCATTTATCACCGCTATTTCGTTTTCAGGTTGCATTACTTGAATATCATAATCCTGTTTCAGGTCGGCTAAGAAATGTAAAATGCTGGTCGAGGGAGTCATCGGATAAGCAAAATAGTTTTCCAGTCCGGCTTCGATAGCTCCCAAGCTTAGAGCTTGATTTCCGGTGACTAACGGTGAAGGTTCACCACATTTTTCCAAATCACACCTCTTTTCAACTTCTTCATAGGCTTTTTCAGCAACAGTTAAATTCTTTTTCGCTTTCGGCATATCACTCAATACCTCTTTCAATACTTTCTTTTCTATTCCCGTGAGTTTACAAAAAGCACCCAGAAGGGCGGTGTTTTGCATAATCTCTTCACCATTTTTTTTCGCTATTGTTTCAATCGGAACTCCGACACCTTCGCAATCAACCTTATCCGAATTATATAAGAGCTCTCCATCCAATTTATGAATGTGTTTTTCAACCGTTTCCTCGTTTAGTGCCAGCAGAAAATCAATATTTTTCTTGATCGATCTTTTTTCTTCTCTTGAAGCTCTAATCAATGAAAAATTATGCCCTCCTCTTATCAAGGAAGGGTAATCTTCATAAATGAATATTTTATATCCGTACTTATTTAAAACTTTTGCTATTAGCTGACCGGCCGCTTTGGATCCTTGACCGGCAGCCCCTCCTATTAATATTTGAAAATCCTCCATATTTTTTCTTGTTATTTTTTATTCTACGGTAACGACCTTACTTAAGTTTCTGGGTTTATCCGGATCAAAACCCTTTAAAACCGCCATGTAATAGGCGAAAAGCTGAAAAGGAACTACTGCTAAAACTGGTGAAAGTACCTCCATCGTCTGTGGAATTTCAATAACATCGTCACTGTGATTTTTTATATCCTCATCTCCTTCAGTAGCCAGAACTATCATCGGACCTTTCCGAGCTCTGATTTCTTCCACATTGGAAATCATTTTACCATATACCGACGACTGTAGACAAACTGCAAATGTTGGAAAATCTTCATCTATTAAAGCTATCGGCCCGTGTTTCATCTCCGCTGCGGAATATCCTTCGGCATGAATGTATGAAATCTCCTTAAGCTTCAAAGCTCCCTCCATAGCTGTCGGATAGTTGTATCGCCTACCCATAAAGAGAAAGTGCTCATAATCCTTATATCTTTCCGCCTTTTCCTTTATCTCTTCTCTATTTTCTAAAATGGATTCCACTTTTTTTGGTAATTGCTCCAGCTCCGTTAATATCTTTGCGGATTCCGGCTTGGATAGGTCTCTCTGTCTGCCCAGATAAACTGCAAGTAGGGTCAATATTGAGAGTTGAGAGGTAAAAGCTTTTGTAGAGGCAACTCCTATCTCCGGTCCGGCATGATTATAGACTCCACCGTCCGTCTTTCTGGCAATTGAAGAACCAACCACATTAACTATTCCCAAGGTTAAGGCGTGTCTTTTTTTAACCTCTTCGAGAGCCTTTAAGGTGTCGGCGGTCTCTCCCGATTGAGAGACAAAAAGAAAACCTTCTTTTTTATCATAAGGTCTTTTTCTGTATCTAAATTCCGAAGCCAAACCGACCTCAACCGGAATCCCGGAAATCTCCTCTATCAAATACTTTCCGACCATGGATGCAAAATGAGAAGTTCCACAAGCCAATATGGTTAACTTTTCCAAAGATTCCAGCTCATGACTTATCTCATCCAAGCCCCCCAATTTTACGTCTCCGTCATCCGTAATCCTTCCTCGGATAGAGTCTTTAATCGATTTGGGTTGCTCCATCATCTCTTTCATCATGAAGTGGTCGTAACCCGACTTTTGAGCTTCTTTCAAGTCCCAATCTATCTCCACCTCCTCTTTTTCCAGTACATTTTGATCTCTGTCTTTTATCCGAAAACCATCTTCGGTTACTATGGCGATCTCTTCGTCTTCCAGAAAAATCATATTCTTGGAGTGTTCCACGATGGCTGCCGGATCGGAAGAGACGAATCCACCGGCCTCGTTTACCGAAACTACAACCGGAGAACTCATCTTGGCGGCAATTATCTTATCCGGCTCTTTAGTTGAAATGACGGCCAATCCGTAAGCTCCTTCGAGTAGATTTATCGCTTTCCTGACCGCTTCTTCCAAGTCTCCGTCATAAAACTTCTCTATGAGGTGAGCTATAACCTCAGTATCCGTTTCGGAGCTGAATTTATGACCTTCTTCAATTAGTCTTTCTTTTATTTTTGTAAAGTTTTCAATTATTCCGTTATGAACTACCGCAACTTCACCTTTGCAGTCAAATTGTGGATGAGCATTTTCTCTGGTGGGACCACCGTGAGTTGACCATCTGCTGTGAAAAAGAGTCGGAGTTCCCTTAAAATCGGTTTCTTTCAGTTTATCTCTCAGCTTATCAACTTTACCCGATACTTTTACCGACTCTAAACCACTCTCTTCTATAATCGCCATTCCCGCCGAATCATACCCTCTGTACTCAAGCCTTTTTAAGGCTCTTATTCCCAACTCGGTATTATTTTTGCTTCCGACATAGCCTATAATCCCACACATGAATTTTATAAAAAATTAATCTCTAACTAACTAAAAATCGTTAATTATTTATTGTGCCTCGTTTTTCTTATTTAAGTATATTACAGACAGACAAATCCGTAAACTAATTCACCATTAACTTTTTTCTTTTATCCATTTAAAAAAACCGCCGGTTAGCGGTTTTTTGTCTATTTTTTAGCCATAAGCGAGGGATTGGGGTTGAAACCTACCTGCCGGCAGGCTGGCGGTAGGCAGGGAAGTTCGCGGAGGTGATTTGGCACAATTTCTCCTGTTACTCGTAAGCGAAGATACCCTCTTTGAGAGGACTCTCGTAGTCGTTTCAGCATGGTTTTCCGACCTTGTCGGAAATGAAACGCCGAGAGCGTAAGGCCCGGATTGTCGCGGGACAATCCGAGGTGTGGTCTCTCAAAAGAGGGTATCGAGCGCAATTATGTGACAAAATTAACAAGCTTGTCCTTAACGAATATCTCTTTTTTAATTTCCTTTTCTTTTATCCATTTTTTCACCTTTTCTCTCTCTTTAGCCATTTTTATAGCCTCCTCTTTTTCTATTCCCTTATCCACTTCAAATTTATCTCTTAATTTTCCATTCACTTGTATCACCAGAGTTATCTTTTTCTTTTCAGCGAGCTTTGAATCAAATTCGGGCCATTCGGACCTTAAAATAGTCTCATCTTTCCATTTTTGCCAAATCTCCTCACTGATATGAGGAGCAAAGGGGGCTAAAAGTTGTAAAAATTTAAGGAAAATCTTTAAAGATATTTCTTTCTTTTCTTTTAGCTCGTTGCTGAGTATCATCAAACTACTTATCGCCGTATTGAATTTAAAGTTTTCGATATCTTCGGTCACCTTCTTTATCGTTCTGTGAAGTATGCTTTGTAATTCCTTATCCGGACTCTTGTCGGCAACGTTTTCTTTCAGGGCCCAGACTCTTTCCAAAAATCTCCTCATTCCCACAACGCCATCTTCATCCCAAGGAACTTCATCTTCAAATCCACCGACAAACATTTCGTAAAGTCTGAGAACATCAGCTCCGTACTTATCAACGATTTCATCCGGTGAGACCATATTTCCTTTCGATTTGGACATCTTGGTTCCGTCATCCGCCATTATCAACCCTTGATTTTTTAGCTTTTTAAACGGTTCTTTGGTTGACACCAGATCCAAATCATAAAGAAACTTATGCCAAAATCTGGCATACAAAAGATGAAGTACGGCATGTTCCGCCCCACCTACATAAAGATCGACCGGCATAAAATGTTCTTCCATTTTTGAATCGACCAACTCTTCATCATTTTTGGGGTCGATATATCTGAGATAATACCAGCAAGAACCGGCCCACTGAGGCATTGTGTTGGTTTCTCTTTTTGCTTTACTCTTACATTCGGGACACTTCGTTTCAACCCAAGAATCGATTGCCGCCAAAGGTGAGTCACCTGTTCCGGTTGGTTCATATTTTTCAACATCGGGTAGAGTGACGGGAAGATTTTCTTCCGGAACCGGAACCGTGCCGCATTTTGTGCAATGAATTATGGGAATCGGCTCACCCCAGTATCTCTGGCGAGAGAAAACCCAATCCCTTAACTTGTAATTTACCGCCCGCTCTCCCTTACCATCTTCTTCCAACTTTCTTATTATTCTCTCTTTCATCATTTTAGTTGAAATTCCGTTGAATTCTTTTGAATTAATCACCTTTCCTTCTCCGGCAAAAGGAAGTTCCTCGGCCTCTATTACCGATCTTATCTGTAAATCGTATTTTTTAGCCATTTCAAAGTCTCTTTCGTCATGAGCGGGAACGGACATTACCGCTCCGTAACCGTAAGATCCCAATACGTAATCGGCGACCCAAACGGGAATTTCTTCTCCGCTTAAAGGATTTATTGCCGTAAGACCTTTAATTTCAACTCCGGTTTTCTCTTTATTTAGTTCAGTTCTCTCCAAATCTGATTTTTTACGCGCTTTTTCTACATATTTTTTCACTTCACTTTCGTTTTTCACATCCAAATCACCCGAAATTACCTTTTGAGTCAAATCATGCTCGGGAGCTAAAACCATAAAAGTGGCTCCGAATACGGTATCCGGCCTTGTAGTGAAGACCTCAATTTTGTCATCGGTTCCTTTAACCTCGAAATCTATCTTGGCTCCTTTCGACTTACCGATCCAATTCCTTTGCATCTCTTTTATCGGTTCCGGCCAATCCAAATCTTCCAAGTCGTCAAGTAATCTATCTGCATATTCGGTAATCTTTAAAACCCATTGTCTTATATCTTTTTTTTCTACAGAGCTGTCACAACGTTCACATTCGCCATCTATAACCTCTTCATTCGCCAGTCCGGTTTTACAAGACGGGCACCAATTTATAGGCAGTTCATCCTCGTAGGCCAACCCTTTTTTAAACATCTTAACGAAGATCCATTGAGTCCATTTAAAATATTCGGGATCGGTAGTATTTATCTCTCTATTCCAATCATAACCCAAACCGATTGATTTAAGTTGGTTTTTAAAATGTTTGATATTTTTATTTACCGACTCCCTGGGATGAGTTCCGGTTTTTATCGCGTAGTTTTCAGCCGGAAGTCCAAATGCATCCCATCCCATCGGGTGAAGCACATTATAACCGTTCATTCTTTTGTAATGAGAAACAACGTCCGTAGCCGTATATCCTCTAGGATGACCTATATGCAATCCTTTTCCGGATGGATAAGGAAACATATCCAAACAATAAAACTTCGGTTTTTCAAAATCTTCTTCAGTTCTAAAAACCTCTTCATTCTCCCAAAACTTATGCCATTTTTTTTCTTGTTTTTTATGATCGTATTTCATACTGAAATAATTTTTATTTACTTACTTATTTTATCTAAACGAGTTTAATTTGTCTAATTAGCTAATATGTT
>Ga0207421_10002752_pt1 | contig 21528 bp, 19 predicted proteins | sample SodLakKL_010_SED_4_FD_187542 | JGI IMG/M metagenome (GOLD analysis project Ga0207421, IMG submission 187542) | Alkaline sediment microbial communities from Lake Tanatar, Kulunda Steppe, Russia - 8KL_010_SED (SPAdes) (version 2) | ecosystem: Environmental > Aquatic > Non-marine Saline and...
ATCTTACGGCATTATTTTATGGAAGTTCTTGTTTGTATTAATTCGAGACTAATTTTTGATTCGTAGCTGTAAGCATATAATGAAAGCTAACGCTTGCAGGCGAGGACTTATTGCGCGCGCGCGAAGTCAGAACATATTGTAATACAGAACTGCAAACTATCCGACAGGGTGTCAAATACATATACTTGTTCTAATTGCCGGAAATTTGGCGCAACAGTTAATCTGTCTGAAATCGCATATTGGTACATTTGCCCTTATTTTCATTTTTAATTTCTAAACAGCCTCGAAACCACCATTTCGATGCAGAATTTAGTGGTCAGTTTTAGTTAACTGTTGCGCACGGACCTTGTTTCTTTTTACGGTTTCGCCTATATGTCTGCTTGCGTCTTTTGTCTCTGCATTTATCGCAGATTCGGCGTCGTTTAGCCAATGGCTGGCCGCATCCACATAGCCTCTGCTGTGGTTCATCAATAACAGGATCATAACTGCCGGAAGTCTGATTTTTGTATTGCTGCAGCATTTCTGCGTAGCGGCCAATGTCCCTTGCAGTCGGCAGTACCGCCTGTTCAAAATATTCGCACCTGAAGCCGTCCATGACTTTGCAGCTCTCGGCAAACAGACAGCCGCCGTAGCTGCGGTCAAGGTTGGCGCAACCCGGCATTCTTTGTGCCGGGTTGCTGGTTCCTTTAAGCAAACTTGCCAGTCTCGTATTCTTCACCTTTAGCTGCTTTCCGGTCGATAACTTTTCTGCGGGGGTTCTGGCCAATAGGGCGGTTGCTCGGCTTTTACCAGGATATAGCCTTTGCTGTTGATTTGAGAAAAAGACGCGCCCGGCGAACCGCAATGGGCAAGTCGATGGCCGAGTGAATCATCTTCAGGTTCGTCCCGGCCATGAAGATGCTCCTGGCCGCAATAAGGACATTCGAGTATTCGCCAGTGGTGGCCTTCTGCGACAACTTCTGCCTCGGGCGGCTCATCTTCCTCAAGTATCCAATCAAGGTAGCATATTGCCTGTGCCATCCTGGCATGCTCAAAACAGAAAACAAGGTGACATGCCATTTCCGCCTGCCCGAGAGTTACTTGAGCAAAATGAGTCGCCTTCTTGTCACAGAATGCGTGACTGCATATTTGCTGTAATCCGCCTTTAATTTCATCAACTCCAGGGGCATGAGGGATGTGGCCGCAAGGCCAATTTCTGTGTTCGTGATTCGTTTGAAAATGTTCCATAATAATTCTCCTAAAAATTAAATCTGTTCTTCTGATTTTTTTCTCTTCTTCTTCTTTGTTATTATTCCCAGCTCATTGAGTGTGAGATTTTCGCCACTTAGGTGCATCGCTATTTTCAAGCCCGTGCCTCGACCGTTCCTTGCTTTTAGAATATGCAGTGTGCGGTTGTGCGACTTTTCAATTGTGCCGCAGTCGGTCATAAATGAGCTGGTCTTAGGTTCGTGGGATTCAAGCCATAAGCCGCTTTGTGAAAATCTGGCAAAGGCTGTGCTACCGGCTAAACTGTCCAGGGACGGCACGGAAAGTGAGCCTTTTATCGGATGGGTTACCAGAATAAGAGATATGCCTGATTCGCTGCAAATTCGTTTAGCAGCCTGGACGAACTGGTCATCAGCTATCCAGGGTTCGGCGTCACGGCTCGCTGCGGTCATTGGATCGACAATTAAAACCCGATCCTGCTGGGCTGCTCTTTGCTGCATCCAGTTGATAACGTCGTTCTGAGTGGGCTGGGTGTGGGAAAAGTCGTACATTGCAGAACCGGCAGTTTCTATTACGCCGCGATGTTCGCTATACAATGACCTTGTAAGTTTTGGGTTCTGCGCTTGCCAGATAGGATTGATAATATCCGGCGTTGCCGACAATTGGGCAAGCAGGCGGTTCTGGTAGTAGGGAACATTTTCTTCGAGAAATAGTGCTGCGCATTTAATGCCCTGATGAAGAATGAAAAGCAGCAACTGAAGCATTGCGAATGTTTTGGATGCTCCGATACCCCCGCAGTATATTGTGGTTGTACCGCTAAGCAGCCACATTGTGAGAAAGTCAAGCTGCCGCCAAGGTGTGTAAACATTGTTGCGAACGCCGGAGATACTGTCCTCAATCAATCGGTCAAAATCAGCTAAATCGCCTTTTCTGGCCTCTTGTGGCTCGTGTTTTTGCTTTTTTTTAGGCTCAGTTCTGCCGGAGGCGGCTGGCTTGCGGGCATATTTTTCGATTGAGTTATATACTACCGATCGCAACTCTGCCTCTGGCAATGGAGGTTGATTATGGGCATTCCAAGCTGTAATAATATCGAGTATCTCATCAGGTACCAGGTTGAACTTCTCCCGCAGCCTGGCGGCATTGCTGAAGGCTGCCTTATTCCGGCTGCCCTCTGAGGCCCGTTCGAACTGCCGGGAATACTCCAGTGCCCGCTTATAATCGGTCAGAGGCTCAATTCTTTCAAAATCTGTTACTTTGCATGCCATATTATATAGCTTTCTTTTCTTGGGCTCTTGAGGTTATAAAAGCCAGGACATCTCATTATTCGCTCAGGGTTTTTAATCGAAAGATCAGCGCCCAGCCGGTCGTTGACTCTTTGCTGTAAATCAGACCAATACACAAGGTCATAAAGCGGCTGCTCCAGCCTCCAATAGACATGGACACCGTTTCCGCTGTTTACATACAGGTTTGGTTCAGGAAGGCCTGCCTCGAATATCTCTATGCTGATAAACTCCTCGGGCCCGCAACCGTCGCCGGGCGGTACATTATCGAAATCGCAGAACATACATCTTGCTAATTTGACATTGCTGTCGCCTGATTTGCCTGTGGCTGTACGGGGATTAGGGCCTGCGTAAATATCAAATCCCTGCTCATTGAAAGCCCTCAGCTGCTGGTATTTCCCGGGCAAGTCTTTGGCAGGCAGCCATTGTTTTTTCACAATTGGTTTGCCGGCTGTCTTTTTCAGCAGCCGCAATTCAACAATATCATCCGGCTCGAAAATTGCCTCTGTCCAGACTTTAATATTATTCATAATTTCCCCCAAAGATCCCCGATGCCTCTAGTTTTGCAATGTCCTCGTCCGTTGCCTCCCGGGTAAGCTGGTTCGCCATTTCGTTTGCCATTGCTATTGTCTGCTGGTCGGTTTTGGCTCCATCAGCCTGCCTGTTGCGATCAAGGTTTTTCCATATCCTCACTACCGCCTTCCAATCCTTGATCGAGCTGCCGTTCTTTTGCCAGCCTGTAGCGGCGTAGTAGTTGCAGAAATGCTTGCCGTCCAATTCCGGGTAGCCGATAGACTCGGCGTATTGGGCAACCATCTCAGGTGTGGGTATCCCCTCATGGCAGCCCGAAGTTTTTCGTGAGCGAGTGCCACTCTCATTATTTTTATTCTTCTTATTATGTTGCTCATCCGTGATCAAGTAGGTAGGCGCAAATGAGCAAGTAGAGCGCGCAGATGAGCAAGTAGAATCACCGCTACTTGATTGTTTGTGAGCAAGTAGAATTGTCCGGTATTTACTCTGGGAGTGCCTGATTGTGCAGTAACCTTTGGAGCGGAGCGAGTTGATGATTCGGTTGACGGTTGAAGCCGCTTTACCTGTCATATCTGCTATTTTGGCATTGCTCAGCTTACAACCATGTTTCTGCAAAGAACAGATGATGCCGAGAATTATTTTCTCACCATCGTTCAACCGATTATCACTGAGGGTGTCAGCAGGTATCTTTACATATTCAAAAACCATAAACTCGCTCTCCCGGACAATTTAGCGGCGTCCCCTGTCTTTATGAACAGCAATGCACATCATAGTGCCTTTTCTGATAATTTATCGCCTGTAGATGCGCAAAGTGCCTCTCTCGACGACTCTGTACGCTTAGAGCTGCTGGACTGGTAAGGCCTGTAAAGAAAAAGCGGACACGCCGTACCGGTACAATTTTTTATCTCCTCCCTCTGCCATCCAACACATTCCTGACAAAACGCCTTAATCGCCATCCGGGGACTTGCCGATCCTGCCGCAGCTCGCTGGTATGTCTTCCGATATTGCCGGGGCATCTGTGTTAACCGTTCATTGATTTGTTTTTCGCGTTTTTTCATCGCTTCGCCTTTCATTTAGCCATGTTATCTGGGATTTCTTTCGACCTGTTCTTCAATAAAACGCTCGATTTCAGCGATTGGATAAAGGATTCGCCTGGATATTTGCACGCCTCGCAATGTTCCGCCTGCCCTGTACCTGGCAAGTGTGGCTGAGGTATTCTTCACATTGCAGCTGTCAATTCGCAACAGCTGGACAGCTTCATCCTCTGTCAGAAGCAATGGAGCAGGCCGACCGTCAGGCATGTAGATGGTCATTGTTCTGCCCCCTTAATAGAATGTTCGGAAAACCATCGATTGAATTCAGCTCTGCAGTGGAGTGACCATGAAGCAGCCTCTATGTCTGTGGTTGTCCATAGATAGCTGCCCTGGGGAGATTTGGCAGGTTGTTTGACTTTGCCAAGCCATACGGCCCGACAAAGATAGTCCGGCCTTATGCCTAAAATTTCGGCAACATGTTTTGTGCTGTAGAATTCCATAAGCAGTATCCTGTGTAATAACCGTTAATTATTCCTTTGGTCTTCACAAGATACTGCGAAGGGTCAGACCCTTTCTGCGGAGGGTCAGACCCTTTTTTCAATGAATACGCCATTTTATTTCAAAATCTGGTGCGTACAAACACACCTCGCCGACCTTCAGAAAACTGCACAGATGCGCATGCAGCTCGGGATGATCTTCTCTGATTTTGTTTTTAAGAGTCTCGATACAGTCTCTGGCAGAGACGCTATATTTGTTCATATTGGTTGTGCGCGATCTGCCGTGGATATTGGTAGATTTGTTGATCTTTTCCTGAATTTGCTTAATCTGGTCGCGATATTCGGCTTTCTCGGCAGGGTCATATGCTTGTGACTCCTCTTTCTCATATTCCCTGATTAAGCTTTCCAAGTATTTTTTGCCATCTGCGTCAAGATCATTATCAGCGGTGATTTTCTCCTTTTTCCGCAAACCGCTTTTTTGAAGTGCCTCAATGGCCGTAAAGGATTTATGAGGGTTGGACAGCAGAAATGCCAAAAGCTTGGCCCCCTTAAGACGACCATCGATTGGGATCTGTTTGTCTTTGTAAATAATTAAACAGGTAGATTCAAATTTTCTGATAATACCTTCACTCTCGGTCTCAGGCTCCATATTTACTGCTGTATCAGTGCTCTTTTTTGCAGATTGCATATTGCTGGCCTCGACCAGGCTCCGACATGTATTCAGGAATTTTCCAAACTCCAAATCAGCCCGAACATCATCTTCTCCGGTTTCATGCCGCTTTGGCTTTGTAAATAGCATGCGGTAAAGGTCCGCCCGTTGAGCAGCCTCTTTTTCTTTTTTTGTTTGTTTATTTTTGCTGGTTACATGATCTGGTGCGATATAGTTTTCATCGTGGTCATAATCAGCTATGCGAATATTTGGCAGGTTCTTGATTTCCAATTTAAGGTTTTCCCAGCGGACGAACTGCTTATATTCCTCTTCCAATCTGCTTCGCTGCTTTGTGTCCTTTTCAGTAGCGAGCATCTTCTCGATGGGTGGATTCAGGAAAATAATACGGTTATCTGATGTAGTATAAACATCGTGAATCGCAGCCAAAAAAATAAGTTGCTCGTCTTTGCTGTAGTCAGCCGCAAACCTCAATGGCAATAATTCTTTGGGAGACTCATGATTAAGCCATTTTTGAACCGTGTCCTGTAGCAGGGCTAGGACTTCTTCATTCTTGGCTATTATTTGGGCAATTTCACTTGCAATTTCTTGCTTCCATTCGCTTGTCATTATTGCCCCTTTTTAGTGCTTAATATGGAAGAAAACTGAGCCAGTATCGGTCGGTGATTACAGGAGCCTCACTCACGAGATAGTATAACAATTTCGTCGAAAAGTTCGATGCAAAAATTGTGTAACTTTTTGTGTATAAACTCCTGTGAAAATACTTCGAAGTCGTTTTTAAGATGTTTCGGAAATCTTTTATATTGACAAGAAAACGGCCATAAGCCCCTGTTTGAGAAGGGCTTATGACCGCTTTGATATTCCTGATTAGAGGATTGAGCTACTCTGTTAAAAGATAATTCAAAATCTGCTTTTTTGCAACAGAATCCACCAAGCGGCATTTAATCTCATAACAGTTTGCTTATTTTTGCCGATATTCATAGAATACGGCGGTCGGCATAGCGTCAAAAACACATTGAAAGGTATTGTTATGGAATTTTTGCGGTTGATGAGACCCGCCCATTGGAGCAAGAATGTCTTTGTCTTCGCGGCCTTGATATTCAGCAGGAAGCTTGCAGGGGAGCCTGGTGAGGTTTTTCTGGCAGTGGCAAGCAGCTTCGCGGCGTTTGCGTGCTTCTGCCTGGCCTCTTCGGCGGTTTACGCCTTTAATGACATAATCGACCGCCACAGCGACAGACTTCACCCGGAAAAATGCGACAGACCCATAGCTTCGGGCAGGGTAAGCGTTGGCTGGGCGACTCTACTGGTGGCGATATGTGCTTCGGCGGCGGTTATAAGCAGCTATATGCTCGCGTGGAATTTAGGCACGATTGTAACAGGTTACCTTTTAATGATGGCGGCCTATTCGTTGTTTCTTAAACAGACTCTGATACTCGATGTTATTATTATTGCGGTAGGGTTTGCACTTCGGGCCGTGGCCGGCGCCGTGGCGGTCGGAACTTTCATATCACCGTGGCTGATTATATGCACATTCGCTCTGTGTCTGTTTCTGGGATTCAGCAAGCGACAGGGAGAGGCGCTCAAACTTGGCCAAGATGCAGAGCAGTTTCGCAACACCCTGGCAAGCTATACGCCCCAACTGCTAGCGCACATGCTGGATGTTACCAGCGGGCTGGCTGTCGTATGTTTTTTACTTTATACTATGGATCAGCGGACGCTCCGGCTGTTCGGTACGAATAATCTGGTCTATACTACACCGTTTGTGTTATATTGCGTTTTTCGCTTCAGCGCGTTAATCCAGCAGGGCAAATACAGCGAACCGGTTCAGCTTTTGCTGCGTGATTGGCCTTTTCAGATAGGTGTTTTATTGTGGGGTGCGGCCGTGATAGCAATTATTTACGGCGAACGGATGGGCATCAGTGTTACCGGCCTGTGGGCGTTCTGACAGAGACTTCAAAATTTGAAAATCAGACTTTATATATGGCAAAACAGAGATTACAAAAGATACTCTCCGAAGCGGGTGTAACCTCTCGGCGAAAGGCAGAGGAGATGATCCTCAACGGTCAGATCGAGCTTAATGGCGAAATTGTCGATTCTCTGCCCGTTTTCGCGGATCCGAACAACGACGACATCCGGGTCAACGGGCGCAAGCTGCGTTTTGAGCCGAAGGTTTATTATCTGCTTAACAAGCCCAGAAAGGTGGTCTCGACCAGCAAAGACCAGATGGGCAGACCTACGGTGCGGGACCTTGTACCGGTCAAAGAGCGGGTCTTCTGTGTCGGCAGGCTCGATACTGAGACAACGGGGCTCATTATACTGACTAATGATAATGACCTGGCAAACAAACTCACACATCCGCGATATGAAGTGCCAAAAACTTATATCGCCACAGTTAAAGGCAGGATAGACAGCGAAGCTGTGGAAAAGCTGAAAAAGGGCGTTCGCCTGGCAGAAGGCAGAACAGGCCCGGCCGCGGTGAGGATTTTACGCAAAAGCAGGGATGAATCATTAATTGAAATTACTATTAAGCGTGGCATGAAACGCCAGATACGCCGCACGCTGGCTAAGGCAGGTTACACCGTAAAGGCTCTCAAGCGTACTAAGATAGGTGAAATTACGGATAAAGGCCTCGGAATCGGCAAATTCCGTCTTTTGACCGGTAAAGAAGTCAATTATCTGAAAAAACTCGCAAAATCATAAAAATTACCCGGCAAAAAATCACGTTTTTGACTTGCAATCGGTCAGAAATACGGTATATTACAGGGCTTAGAATAAAAAAGACCATTGAAGCTATATAGAAACGGAGTTTATGATGTCTCGTGTATGTCAAATAACAGGTAAAAGACCGGTGTCAGGCCGCAGTATTTCACGCCGCGGTAAAGCTAAGCGTCTCGGCGGCGTTGGTAAAAAGGTAACCGGCATAAACAAGCGAAAGTTTAAGCCCAATGTGCAAAAAGTCAGAGCTGTTGTTGACGGCAAGGTTTGCAGGATTAAGGTCTCTGCCAAGGCGATTCGAAAAGGCCTTGTTCAGAAGCCGCCCAAGCGTAAATACAAACCCGCCAAGACGGAAGCCTGATAAATCTTTTTCAATTAATCAAATAGCGGCGAGGCGGGTATGCCTCGCCGTTTTTGTTTATAGGGAGCGAATATGAGCAAAAAGATAGACGCCCAACAGGTAAAAAAAGTCGCGATGCTCTCGAGACTTGATTTGAGCGATGCCGAGATAGAGCGGTTCGCCAGCCAGCTCAGCGAAATAGTGACCTATGTCGAAAAGATGAACGAACTTGACACTGAAAAAGTTGAGCCGATGGCGCATTGCCTGGGAATAACCAACAGGTTCGGCGAAGACCGGCCCGCAGAATCACTTGGCACGGAAAAAGCACTGGCAAATGCTCCGGATCACGACGGACAGTTTTTTATTGTGCCAAGAATACTGGAAGAAAACTCCGCATGAGACAAATCAGCAAAAACGAGGATGGCCTAAGGTATGGAGCAGTTAAGTCTTTTAGATGTTCGTAATAAAATAGCGGCAGGGGATATTAAGACCGCGGATTATGTTCGGCAGGTTTTGTCGCGCATTGAAAAAGTCGAGTCAACGGTTGGCTCCTATATAAACATATTCGGCGACGAGGCTATCGACCGCGCCGCGCAGATTGATGAAAAAATATCCGCCGGCCAAAAACCAGGTGCACTGGCAGGCGTGCCGATAGCGATCAAAGATAATATGTGTACGACTTTCGGCCAGACTACCTGCGCTTCAAAAATGCTCGAGAATTACCAATCTCCTTATAACGCCACGGTGGTTGAAAAACTGCTTGCCGCCGATGCGGTAATAATAGGCAAGACAAATATGGACGAATTCGCGATGGGCTCCAGCACCGAAAACTCGAGCTTAAAAAAAACAGTTAACCCATGGAATACTTCACGGGTGCCCGGCGGCAGCAGCGGTGGTTCGGCAGCGGCAGTGGCCGCGGGACTGTGCAGTGGGTCGCTCGGTTCCGATACCGGCGGTTCAATACGCCAGCCAGCCTCGTTTTGTGGTGTTGTAGGATTGAAGCCGACTTACGGGAGGGTTTCGCGATACGGACTCGTCGCTTTCGGTTCGAGCCTTGATCAGATTGGCCCTGTCACTCAGACTGTTTCCGATGCGGCGCTTTTGCTGAATGTTATAGCAGGTCACGACGAGGCCGACAGCACCTCTGTAGAACAGTCGGATGCGCCGATTGATGATTATCTTAATAAAATTAACGAGCCTCTCGATGGGCTGAAAATAGGCATTGTGCGAGATTCCACAGAAGGCGCCGATGAGGATGTCAAACGGTCGTTGAACGAAGCGGTTGAAGTTTATAAAGGCCTGGGAGCCGAAGTTGTTGAAGTAGATATGCCGCATCTTGACTATGCCGTTGCCGCCTATTATGTAGTAGCCACAGCAGAGGCATCAAGCAATCTGGCACGCTATGACGGCGTGCATTACGGCTACCGCAGTCCAAACGCGACCGATTATGTTGAAGTTTATACTCGCAGCAGAGCCGAGGGATTTGGCGACGAGGTAAAACGCCGGATTATGCTCGGTACTTATGCTCTTTCCAGCGGCTATTACGATGCGTATTATCTAAAAGCACTTAAAGTTCGCAACCTGATAAGGCAGGATTTTGACAAAACTTTCGGCCAATGTGACTGCATCGTTACGCCGGTCGCACCCACCACGGCTTTTCCGATAGGCCAGAATATCGAAGATCCGCTGAAGATGTATCTTTCCGATATCTACACTATACCGGCCAATCTGGCCGGCATTCCCGGAATCAGCATACAGGCAGGCCTTGACAGCAACGACCTGCCGATAGGTTTGCAGATACTTGCTCCCGCATTTTCAGAGAGCAAACTTTTGCGGATTGCCAGAATGTTCGAGAAAAACACGCAGTGGCATAAAAGCAAACCAAAAATCCCGAGTGAATAATTATGGCCAAGCTCAAATATAAAGGTTTGATAGGTCTGGAAATTCATGTCCAGCTTGCCACAGCCAGCAAGTTATTCTGCCGCTGTGCGGTGGAGTTTGCCGCCGAGCCAAACAGCAGAGTTTGCCCGGGCTGCCTCGGTATGCCAGGCTCGATGCCGGTTATGAACAAACAGGCACTCGAGCGCGCCATACTGGCCGGACTTGCTCTTAACTGTAACATAGCCGAGTTTACTAAATGGGACCACAAAAGTTACTTTTATCCTGATTTGCCAAACAACTATCAGATAAGCCAATACGATATACCGGTTGCCGCCGACGGCTACATAGAAATAGAAACCCAGCCGGGCCAGATCAAGCGAGTCCGAATCCGCCGGGCTCACCTTGAAGAAGACGCCGGCAAGAATATGCACGCCGGAAATTATTCCCAGGTAGATATCAACCGCGCCGGCACACCGCTTATCGAGATTGTAACCGAACCTGATATGTCCACCGGAGCCGAAGTCAGGGCAGTGGCCATTGAACTTCAGCGGATTGTTCGCTACCTGGGTGTTTCCGAAGCTGACATGCAGAAAGGGCAGATGCGGTTTGAGCCTAATATCAATGTGATAATAGAGCAGAACGGCGACGAGTTCAGGACGCCTATTGCCGAAATTAAGAATCTAAACAGCTTCCGGGCAATCCAGGGCAGCGTCGATTACGAGATTGAACGACAGATAGAACAGTTCCTCGAAAGCGGAACTGTAATGGAAATGGGCAACAAGTCCACTCGCGGCTGGGATGATTCACGCCAGGTGACTGTTTTGCAGCGTGAAAAGGAAGAGGCTCACGATTATCGCTGTTTCCCGGTTCAGAACATCCCACCGGTCAAGGTCACGCCGCAGTGGTTTGACGAGATTCGCGGCAGGTTGTGCGAGCTTCCCCTTTCAAGGCAGAGACGATATACTCAGCAGTACGGCCTGAGTGATTATGATGCCCGCGTTCTTACTGCTGAGCGCGGAGTTGCCGAGCTTTTCGAAGCGGCGCTAAAGGCTGGCGGCGATGCAAAGCGAGTTTGCAATCTCATAACCCAGGCCGGTATGAAGCTAGCCAAAGAGGCCCAGATAAATTTTGACGAGTTTGGCATCAAGCCGGATAAGCTTGCAGTTCTGGCTACAATGATTGATGAAGGGACTGTTAACGCATCAGCCGGCGACAAGATATTGACTAAAATGACTCAAAGCGAAGCAAGCCCCGACAAAATCGCCGAAGATGAAAATCTTATCCAGAAAAGCGATGAGTCCGAGCTTGAAGCGGTTGTTGACCAGTCGCTTGCTGAAAATCCCCAGGCTGTTGAGGAAGTAAAAGCAGGCGGTAAGAAGAGCAAAAAAGCTCGCGGTTTTTTGCTGGGACAGGTAATGCAAAAAACCAAAGGCCAGGCCAACCCAAAAGTTGTCTCGGCGATACTGGGACGCAAACTGGAGTAATTGCTGCGGTAAGCGTTTGCCGAATAACGGGGTAGGTGGAGAAATCACGCTAAAATATAACACCGCAAAAAGTGAGTAAAAATTATGTCGAAGTTGAAATATAGAGGCTTAATAGGTCTGGAAATACATGTGCAGCTTGCAGCGACGACCAAGATGTTCTGCCGCTGCGCGCTGGAGTTCGCGGCTCAGCCAAACAGCAGGGTCTGTCCGGTTTGTCTGGCTATGCCGGGCGTGCTACCTGTTATGAACAAAAAAGCTGTTGAGTATTCTATACTGACCGGACTTGCTCTTAACTGCCAAATTGCCGAGTTTACCAAATGGGATAGAAAAAGTTACTATTATCCTGATTTGCCTAAGAATTATCAGATAAGCCAATACGATTTGCCGCTGGCATCCAACGGTTATATTGAGATAGAAGCCCAACCAGGCCGGTTTAAGCGCATTGGTATTCTCAGGGCGCATCTCGAAGAAGACGCCGGCAAAAATACGCACACCGCAGATAACTCACAAGTCGATCTGAACCGCGCCGGCACGCCGCTGCTGGAAATTGTTACTGAGCCGGAGATGAGCAATGGAGCCGAAGTGCGGGCTCTGGCCGTTGAACTTCAGCGGATTGTCCGTTATCTGGGCGTTTCCGAAGCGGATATGCAAAAAGGACACATGCGGTTTGAGCCGAATATAAATGTTATAATAGATCAGGATGGCAAAGAATATAGAACGCCAATTGTTGAAATAAAAAATCTCAACAGTTTTCGCGCTCTTGAAAGAAGCGTTGATTATGAAATCAGGCGCCAGTTTGAACAGTTTAAAAAAAGCCGTCTTGTAATGGAAATGGGCAACAAATCTACTCGCGGCTGGGATGATGCAAACCAGGTCACGGTCTTACAGCGTGAAAAAGAAGAAGCTCACGATTACCGCTACTTTCCCGATCCCGACTTGCTGCCGGTCAAGGTTACTCCGGAATGGCTCGCCGAGATTCGCGGCAGATTATGCGAGTTGCCTCTGGCCCTTCAACGGCGATATGTTAACCAGTACGGCCTAAGCGATTATGACGCCGGCGTTCTTACTGTCGAACGCGGTGTTGCCGAGCTTTTCGAAGCCGCGGTGCAGCAAGGCGCAGATCCAAAACGCCTCTGCAATCTCATAACGCAAGCAGGTATGAAACTGGCCAACGAAGCCCAGATAAGCTTTGCCGATTTTAATATTGACGCCGGCGATCTTGCCAGGCTTGCCGCTATGATTGATGAGGGTGCGATAAACGCCTCCGCTGCCGATAAAATACTTGCAAAAATGATTCAAACCGGTGAAAAACCCGAAAAAATCGCTGAAGACGAAAATCTTATCCAGAAAAGCGACGAGTCCGAACTCGAAGCGATAGTTGACCAAGCTATCGCCGAGAACCCCGAAGCGGTTGAACAGATCAAGACAGGCGGCAAGAAAAGCAAAAAAGCCCGCGGATTTTTGATGGGGCAGGTGATGCAGAAAACCCGCGGCCAGGCAAATCCGAAGGTAGTCTCGGCCATATTCGCTGCTAAGCTGGGCTGACAAGGGAGAACAAAAAAAGTGTTGCACCCGACTAAGCTTTTCGAGTAATATATTGCGGTTGGAAATTTCAGCGGTGGTGTTCTGCACTGAAATATGAATGTGGTGCAACTATGGGAGCGTGTAGTTCCGGCCGGTAAGTTTTATATTGTGAGCTTGCTGGTATTTTTATGCGCAAGCTAAATCACAAAGCCTGTGAAAGTATGTATATTCAGTATGATTTTGATTGAGTTAATTTTTTACGAATGGATTTAAAATGAGCGTTATAAAATTTCTGGATACATGGAAACATATTGAGCTGCCGGATCCGGTGGTCGAAATACTGGAAAATTGCCCGTCCTGTGTTTTCCCAAAGAGCAGAGAAGAGATATTTTCCCTCGCGATGGGAAATCAGGACTCTGGCGTTTTCGAGGTTGCTTATGATTTGCCTGACGGTAGCAGATTTACCGAAGCTACCATTACAAAAAACAAAAACGGCCTGGCCATAAACTATACCCAGCCGTATATGCGCCGCAGGGACCCCGAATGTATGGTCGTAGCCGATGAAGGTCAGACGGACAAAATTCGCTTCAGCGAGCGTTTCGATGGTAGTTTTGAGGATGTTCGCCAACAAAGCTTTCAATGGCTAAAAACTCAGCCCTTAGCCGCTACCTTATTCACACTCGGCGGTCTTGATGTCAGCGCAGGCAAAGGAGCTATGCTGATAGCGCCTGCTAATGCCGGATTTTTCGTCGGCGGCTTGGCAGATTTGCAGGGTATGATATCGCCTGATGAGGTGCAGGATGGTTTCCGGGTTTGCAGCGTTATTTATCTTGTGCCCCCGTTTCGCCATAGCCATTTCAATGGCAAACAGGTCGTTGTGCACAACCGTCTCGATGATATGCACGAAGTATTTTCATATAATCTTTACCCAGGCCCAAGCGCGAAAAAAGGCATTTACGGCGTCTTGCTTACAATGGGCGAAACAGAGTCCTGGCCTACGCTGCACGCCTCGACGGTGCAGGTAGAGACACCATATGACAATATAACAACGATTATGCACGAAGGCGCAAGCGGCGGCGGCAAAAGCGAAATGCTCGAGCATATTCATCGCCAAGAAGATGGGCGCTTGCTGCTCGGTAAAAATGTTGTCAATGGTCTTGAAAGGCGCCTGACAATGAACCAGACCTGTCACCTTTATCCTGTTACCGATGATATGGCGATGTGTAAGCCCGTTGCAGAAGCAAATAACGGCTATCTGAAAGTCCAGGACGCCGAGGAAGCCTGGTTTTTGCGCCTCAATCACATTCAGAAATACGGAACAGAGCCTCATATTGAGGGCATTACGATACACCCAAAAGAACCGTTGCTTTTTGTCAATATAGATTCGGTAGCCGGCGCAACGGCGTTGATATGGGAACATATCGAGGATGAGCCGGGAAAACGCTGCCCCAATCCGCGAGTGATTCTGCCCCGGCGGCTTGCACCGAACTCGGTGGAAGGCACAGTTGATGTAATGATCCGAAGTTTTGGCGTTCGTACTCCGCCTTGCACCAAAGAGAATCCAACTTATGGAATTTTCGGTTATCTGCACCTGCTCCCGCCGAGTCTGGCATGGCTATGGCGTCTGGTCGCTCCTCGCGGCCATGGCAACCCCAGCATAACCGATTCCGAGGGACTTCTTAGTGAAGGTGTCGGGTCATACTGGCCTTTCGCGACCGGCAGGATTGTAGATCATGCAAACCTTCTTCTTAAGCAGATACAGGCTACCCGTAGGGTTCGCTATGTTCTTATGCCCAACCAGCATGTAGGCGCATGGCAGACTAGCTTTATGCCGCAATGGATAAGCAGAGAATATCTCGCCAGACGCGGCAGTGCTCCTTTCCGTGAACATCAGATATCCCCGGCCCGCTGTTCACTTTTAGGATACGCGCTTAACTCTATGCAGGTCGAAGGAACGCAGATCCCGCAGTGGTTCTTGAAAGTGGAAAGCCAGCCGGAAGTCGGCACCGAAGGTTACGACGCCGGAGCGGAAATCTTAAAAGGCTTCTTCAAAAGAGAATTACAGAAGTTTCTACATGATGATCTGGATCCGTTGGGCAAGGAAATAATAAGCTGTTGTTTGGATGGCGGCAATATCGAGGATTATGAGAATTTGCTTACCTTGAATACTGAATAAAATTTTCAGATGCAAAGATACAAACCCAAAAACAAAGCTGTTTTTCTGGATAGAGACGGTACGATTATTGACGATAGAGGCCACCTTGGCGATAAATCCGAGGTGGTGTTCTATCCGGAAACTTTCCGCGCTCTGGAAAAACTCAGCAGGGACTTTCTGCTGTTTATCGTTACAAATCAGCCGGGCGTTTCACGCGGCATTGTTAGCCGTGACGATGTAGATTGTGTAAATGATTATGTCGTTTCAATGCTTAACCAGGCTGGTATCGAAATAACCGATGTCTATGTATGTCCGCATACCAGGGACGGGAATTGTGATTGCATTAAACCAAAGCCACATTTCCTTCAAAAGGCCCAGCGGGATTATGATATAGACCTATCGCAGTCATTTGTATTAGGCGACCATCCGCATGATATTCATTTTGCCGAAAATGTCGGAGCACGCGGGATTTATCTGCTTACCGGCCACGGATCAAAGCATTTGGATGAGTTATCTGATGATATGGTTATTGCACCGGGCATTGCCCAAGCCGTGGAAATGATTATCGACGGCAAAAAAAACTATGAGCCTCTCGGCATCAATATATGTGAAGAGGTGCAAAAGTCTGCGCAGATAATCGCCAATAACGGAGTTGTCGTCTTTCCAACTGAGACCGTGTACGGCCTTGGCGCGAATGTTTTTTCAGCCGCTGGAGTCGAGCGCGTCTTCCATGTCAAAAAAAGGCCTCAATTCAATCCGCTTATAGTCCACATTGCCGGCCTGGAGCAGATAGATGAATTGGCACAGGAATTTCCTGCAGACGCAAAAAAGCTGGCTGAGCTATTCTGGCCAGGACCTCTGACGATTGTATTGCCAAAAAAACCGGCTGTCCCTGATAGCGTAACAGCCGGACTGCCTACGGTCGCAATTCGTATGCCCGAACATCCAATAGCATTGGCTCTGATTAGGCAGGCTAATCTCCCTGTTGCTGCGCCCAGCGCAAACTATTTCGGACAGATAAGCCCAACTTCTGCCGAACATATTGACCGGCTAAGTCAATCAGTGGATATGGTTCTTCAGGGCGGCCTGTGCCGGGTAGGTCTGGAATCAACGATTATCTCATTTGCCCAGCCCATGCCTCGCATATTGCGGTTCGGCTCAATAACACTCGAACAGATCGAACAGACAATCGGCCCCGTTGAAACGGATTCCGGCTCGGATGACAAACCTTTATCGCCCGGACGGCTGCCTAAGCATTATTCACCAAGCACTCCGCTGATTATATGGCGGAAAGATGAAGATATCGACTGGAGCAAAAGAATAGGCTTACTTAGTTTCAATGGCAATGCCAATGATGAGCGTTTCACTGCCGTCGAAACACTTTCACCATCGGGCGATCTCGAACAGGCCGCTGCGCAGCTATACGCGGCTATGCGCAGGCTCGATGCTCAGAATCTGGATGTTATATTTGCCAGCCAGGTGCCTGATATCGGTATCGGTAAAGCGATAAATGACAGGCTCAAAAGAGCTGCCGGAAACTTATAACCAAAAGATGGAACTATTTTATAATTAGCGAAAGGAGATGCGATGAAACGATATATTATTCTGATAGCATCACTGGTAATGCAGCTTTGTCTTGGCGGCTTATATGCGTGGAGCGCATTTGTGCCGGGTCTTGCCGACGGCTACGGTATGTCACAGACTCAAACTCAACTGATCTTCGGCCTGACAATAGCTTCATTTACAATTGCTATGGTATGGGCGGGCAGGCTTCAGGACAGGCACGGGCCAAGACCAATCGCAATAACCGGCGGCATCCTCTTCGGGCTCGGCTATCTTTTAGCCTCGTTTTCAGCAGGAGCATTCGTTTTTTTACTGATTGGCATTGGTATAATTGCCGGAGCCGGCATTGGATTCGGATATGTCTGCCCATTGGCAACCTGCGTAAAGTGGTTTCCTGAACATAAAGGACTCGTTACCGGCCTTGCAGTTGCCGGTTTTGGCGCTGGAGCTATAGTACTTTCAGCCGTTGCGCGGGTGTTTTTTGCTAACGAGCGTGATGTCCTGGAACTGTTCAGGTGGATAGGTATTTGGTACGGTGTCGCTGTTGTCGCCGCGGCGCTTTTACTGAGCAATCCCCCTCATTTCAAGGCGATAAAAGGCAAAGCCGCTGTTAAACTTGGCCAATTGTTACGAGACAGGGCGTTTTGGTCTCTGGTAATCGGTATGCTGGCGGGGACATTCGCCGGCCTGCTGGTCATCGGCAATCTCGCCCCGATAGGACTCTCGGCAGGAGTAAGCGCCGCAGTCGCTACCGCCGCGATAAGCAGCTTCGCTGTCGGCAATGCCATTGGGAGAGTTTCCTGGGGTTACATTACTGACAAAATCGGAAGAATTTCAATACCGGCGTCACTGTTGTGCCTCGCCGTTTCCGTGGCTCTACTGATTCCCGGTTTCAGTTCCGGGTGGTTTTTCATTATTATTGCGGCTTTAATGGGCTTTGGTTTCGGAGCCTGCTTCGTTGTTTATGTTGCTCAGACAGTTACCGATTACGGTGCAGAGGTTGTAGGCAGTATTTATCCGCTGGTGTTTCTCGCTTATGGTGCATCAGGCATATTAGGTCCAACTACCGGCGGATGGTTCTATGACATATCCGGATCGTATATGCTGGCTGCTGTAGCCGCAGCGGCTATTTCCGCCGCTGGAGCATTCTTTAGTCATTTATTACGAAGTCAAAAAGCATCTAAGCAGGAACAGGAAAAGATATTAGCAGAAGTCTCAGAACCTGCATAGAAGTAAATGCCTTCAGGCACGCATAGCGAATGTGTGTGGTCACGCCATGCGTGCCTGATGATCAAATAAGATGCTTTAATTCTTTAATACGTCGGCAATTGCTTCGGAAAAGACCGGCAAATCGTCTGGCACGCGAGAAGTAATAAGGTTGCCGTCGATTACCAATTCCTCATCTACATACTCTGCGCCGGCCTCTTTGAGCTCATAACTCATATCGCCAAAACAGGTAGCAGTCCGTTGCTCAAGCACCCCAGCAGTCACAAGCACCTGCGGACCGTGACATATTGCTGCCACAGGTTTTCCCGTATTGAAAAAGTCCCGTGCAAAATCCACAACTTCATCATATTGACGCAGGTTATCCGGTGATTGTCCACCCGGAATCACGAGTGCATCAAAATCGTCTATTGAGACATCAGCCACGGCTTTTTCAATATCAACTTCAACATCGCTGTTGTATGCGCCTACAGTGGCGACTTCCGGCCCTATTACCGTAACAGATGCCCCGCGATCGGCCAGATACTCTTTGGGATCAAGTGTTTCGGCGTCATGGAACCCTTCGGTAATCAATATCGCTACTCGCTTGCCTGTCAGCTCATTCTGAGCATCAACATCATTCTCCGGCTCAACAGCTTCTTCTAACGCTTCACAGCCAGGGACGATCAGCATTGCCGCCATAAGAACAAAGATTGCGATAAATGGTGTTTTCGTTGTCATTGTAATACCTCCCTAAAAAAACATCAAAATTCCGGCGATCGCCGCCTTTACAATAACTTTCTGTCAGCTTTTTTCTATGCCATGTATATACACATTAACACTGCGGCATAATCGTTTCAAGAATTATTCTAACGATATTTGCATACAGATTATTATCTGGCCGAGAATTACATTTTACTTTAGTCTTTCTCCGTTAGCCAATATTCGGCGAAAATTGCGAAATCGGTAAAGTCAACCTTTCCGTCGAGATTAATATCTGCTCCCTTACAGACACCACAGTCATCCTCAAGCCAGAATTGCACTAAAATCTCAAGATCGTATGTTCCAACACGCTCATTACCAGTGAAATCAGGAATATCATCGACAGCATAGTTATAAATACGAACATCGTCGAGCCAGCCGCAGAAAGACCCTTCACCGGAAGGCTCCATAGCGAGCCAGACGCCGGCATCGTTATCTGCATTCTCAAATCTGACCGCATTTATTCCCGAATGCACTAATTCCTCATCAACATAAATGTTCAAACTGTAGGTGCTGTCACGAGTCAGCATAACATTATACCACCGGTTTTCTTCAACCGCGTCAATTAGCGTAATGTTATCATTACCTTCATGAAAGAAATCGAGCCGAGGCTTTCCGTTATTTCCATCAAGAAAATCACTGTCTCCCCATAAGCGGACACTCCATCCGCCCGGTTGATTAGCATTAGCGGAGAGCATACTGCTTTGAACAAGTTGGGGTCGGTGATTCTCCAGTTTGAACCAGAACATAATTGTAAAATCATTTATTTCAGGTGCCACAGGCCCCAGTTTGGCACGCTCGCGCCGGCCTCCGAATTTGATGGAAGTGTCCGTCTGAGATGTTGCTCCCGGTTCGCCAAATTCCACGATATCTCTGAATATCTGATCTGCACCAGTTTTAATGTAACTTTCTGTTTCGGCATTGGCTGAGTCCTCTATATATGCCCATGAAGAATCGTCATCCCAGTCCCAGGCTGCTTCATCATCGAGCCTCCAGTGATGCAAAAGTTTTCTTTCCGAATCGAAAATTCCTGCGATTTCATCTTCGGTCAACGCATAATTGAATACGCGGATGTCATGCATAGCACCTTCGTAGTACTCGTCAGCGGCCCAGTTACTTCGCCCTATAAAATTCTGAGTTCGAAGAACAGTCGAGGGTACAAATGTATTGCCTTCGGCAATAACCTGCCCATCTTTATATAGTTTTGCATTACCGAGTCGATCGACGGTTGCTACAAAAAACTGCCATTCATTAAGGTCGATAGCATCGCTGGCAATAACATAATCACCGGCCTTATTTCCGTCAAAAACCTGGAAATACAGGTCATCTGTGCTCTCGTATCTGCCAAACGTTATATTGTTGTCTTCCTGACCGTTGCCGAAATCGATGAATTTTGCCCGAGTTTTAACATCAGTAGGATATGCCCATAAAGCAACAGAAAATCCACCTCTGAATTTATCTAATCCACTGTCAAGTTCGACATATTCATTTGTACCGTCAAAGCTCAGTGCGGTTCCTTTGACACCTTCAATCCAGTTATCATCGTCCATATTTATCAATGTTCCGTCGATGCCGTCAGTGATACCGTCATAGATAGTTGTTCCGGCTTTTTCATTGAGCCTCCAGTGACTTACTGTTTTTCGCAACCACATTAACGCTTCGCTGATTGCCTCGTTAAACACCGGTATGTCATCGGGCAGGCGAGAAGTGATCAGGTGGCCGTCTACCACCACTGGCTCATTTACATATTCGGCACCGGCTGCGATAAGTTCATCACTCATACCGTGAAAACAGGTTGCGGTGTAACCATCGAGAACATCAGCAGTTACTAATACCTGGGGTCCGTGACATATAGCTGCAACAACTTTGCCGGCATTGAAAAAGCCCCTGACAAAATCTACGACGGCTTCAATTTCCCGCAGGACACCGGGCGAGTCACCGCCCGGAATTATAAGCGCATCGAAGTCATCTATCGAAACATCAGCAACGGCTTTTTCAATTTCAACTTCGACATTGCTGTTGTATGCGCCAACGATTCCGACTTCCGGGCCTATTACTGTAACGGATGCGCCAAGATTACTAAGGTGTTCTTTTGGATCGACAGTTTCCGCGTCATGGAAGCCTTGAGCGATCAGGATCGCTACATTCCTGCCGATTAGTTTATTCTCTGACTCGGATGCTTCTGTTGTTGGCTCAATGCCTGATACGAGCAACAGTGTCGCCAGAAAAAAAACGATTGCAATAAGTGGTGTTTTAGCTGTCATTTTAGTCCTCCTTACAAAAAATCACTGTTGACGGGAACTAATACCAATAGCTATTTTATATTATGTGTAAAATAGCATAGCCTCAAGCTCGCTTCAAGGTTTTTTGATAATTTTTAAGTACCTGATTATTATCTAATACTACAGCGCAACATATTTTTATTCGTACAGCACAGAACTCTTTAATTTGCTGACATTTATACCCTGTTTTATCAGTCGTTCCAATATTTTCTTGCAATGACATTTTCTGGCTTGTTGATTGTGGTGTTACTGATAGGTAATGTCTTTGGCAATTAGCTGATAATAACACTGCCGGTTGGGGGGCGTCATAAATTGACCCATAATCCAGCAGGCTGCGACTCGGGGAAAGTGTTCGACTGTCAGATAAAAACTTTCCAAAGTTTTTTCTCTGAGCTACTTTTGTA
>Ga0207421_10002754_pt1 | contig 21524 bp, 21 predicted proteins | sample SodLakKL_010_SED_4_FD_187542 | JGI IMG/M metagenome (GOLD analysis project Ga0207421, IMG submission 187542) | Alkaline sediment microbial communities from Lake Tanatar, Kulunda Steppe, Russia - 8KL_010_SED (SPAdes) (version 2) | ecosystem: Environmental > Aquatic > Non-marine Saline and...
CCCCTTTCGCGATGATCCGGTTCGGAATCAGTCCACCCGCGTGATCACGCCTTGTTTCACGTGAAACATCAGGGCGTCGGACTGCGTATCCGCCATGTCGCGCGCCCATTCCTGGTCGACGGTCGTCGCCAGACACTGCCATCCGAGACTTGTTACGCCTTCTGTGATCCCGCCCAGGCCCGTCTCGTCCATCTCCGCGGCCGCGTCATCCAGCAGCAGCAGGGGCGTCGGTCCCTCGGGGCTCGCCGCGACCTGGACCAGACCCTGTGCGATCACCAGCGCATTCAGCACACGCTTCTGTTCGCCACGGGAGCCCTCACGGATTGGACGGCCCGCGACACGAATCTCCAGGTCTGCCTTCTGCGGACCACTTTGACCGAATCCGCGTTCCAGGTCGCTTGCCCGGCTTCTCGCATAAGCCTCCAGCAGCGACTCGCCCTCTGGCCAGCCCGGCCGGAACGCGACCTCGATCTCTGCCGGCAAGCCTTCCCTTAGCGCCGCGGTCGATGCATCACGGAGGAATTCGGCCAATTGCTCCATGAAACGTCGCCGCATTCCGGTCACTCGCGTACCGGCATCCGCTGCGACTGACTCGAACCGCGCCGCCAGATTGCCGGCCCCGGCGCGCAATGCGGCATTGCGTTGTTCATGCGCACGTCGCCAGGTCTGCCATTGCGACGCGAAACCCGAGTCGACGTAGAAGGCACCCCAGTCCAGCAATCTTCTTCGCTCCTCGGGCGGGCCGGTCAGCAGCTCGAAGGATCCCGCATGCACGGCCACCAGCGGCATTCGACGCACAATTTCCCAATGTCCGTCGATCCACTGGCCATTCAGCCTTGACCGTCGCTGCCCCGCCCACTCGATCGCGACTCGCGAACGCCCATGATGCGGATCATGCAACTCGCCGGCTACCGCAAACTCCGAGCACCCGGACGCGGCCACCCGCGCCAGCCGACGGGTGCGGAAGGAACGTCCCAGCCCCAGCACATGAACCGACTCCAGCAGCGACGTCTTGCCCGAGCCGTTGTCCCCAACAAAGAGATTCAGCCCCGGTCCGGGCCGGACGCGCCCCTCGGCGAGGTTGCGCACGCCCCGGCACCAGAACTCAGTCAGCATGGCGACCTGGTCCCCCGTGCGGACATCGCGGAAACCGGGCAAGAAAGCCAGACATCTCGGGCCAGGGCGGGAAAGTGCAGGAACAGCGCTCCTGTTTCGAGCTTGCCCAATGCAGCGCCGGCCTGCCTCTCGTAGCGATCTGAAACCGTATTTCCCGGATGACCCACTAGAGTCGCATCGGCATCACGACGTAGCGAGCGCGGTCGGGGGGCTCTGCGAGGATCAGCGCCGAGGAATTACCGTCACGCAGCTCGATCCGGACCTGATCGGAACCGATTGCGCCAAGTACGTCGACCAGGTAGGTCAGGTTGAAGCCGATTTCGATGGGCGGGCCCTGGTACTCCGCGGGAAAACCCTCCTCGGCCTCCTCACGCTCGGTGTTATGGGTCATCACCCGGCACCCGTCTTCCGCCGCCATGAACCGCACACCGCGATATTTGTCACTGGCCACGATGGCCACGCGATTCAGTGCCTGCCGGAGATCTTCCCGCTCCGCAATCAAATGCGCCGGTTGCTCAACCGGTATCACCCGTTCGTAATCCGGAAAGCGACCGTCGATCACCTTGCTCGTCAGCCGCGCGCCGCCGAAGTCGAAGGAGATCTGACCGGACCCAAAGCCCACCCGCACCGGGGTCTCGTCTTCAAGGAGATTGCGGCGCAGCTCCTGCACCGTCTTGCGCGGGATAATGCACTCCTGGGACGACTCCACCGGGTGCTCAAGGTCGGCCTCGCTCAGCGCCAGACGGTGCCCGTCGGTCGCCACCACGCGCAGCGTCGCTCCATCGGCAACCAGCAGCAGCCCCTGCAGGTAATACCGGACGTCCTGCTGTGCCATCGAGAACATCGTTGACTCGACCAGTCGCCGCAGCAGCCGCTGCGGCACCGTAAGCCATTCGTCGATCGCAACCGATTCGAGCTCCGGGAAGTCCGCCCCGGGCAGTGTCGCGAGGCTGAAACGGGACGACCCGAAGCCGACCGCGAGGCGTTCCCCGTCCACCCGTGCGCGCACCGTCGCGTCCGGCGGTGCGGCACGCACCACATCGAGCAGTTTCCGCACCGAGACCGTGCTGTCGACGCCGCCGCTGATTTCACCCGGCGCGGTCGCAGTCCACGCGAGTTCGAGATCCGTTGTGTCGAGCTGGATCCCTTCGCCGACCGGCCGGATCCGCACATTTCCGACGATCGGCATCGTCAACCGTTTCTCGGCGGCTCCAACGATGCGCTGTAGCGCCTCGGTCATGGCGTCCCGGTTGAACGAAATGTCCATCGGCCTGGTTCCCCAATCAGTATTTCAAATAAGTCAGAACAGTAGTAATAAGTGCCGGCCAAATAACGGGAAAAGATTATTTTTACTTTTAATTTCAACAACTTCCGTTAAAATCCGGCGCCTTGAATGCTGTGGTCAGCCTGTGGACAAGAACCGCATGAATTGAGCCCTGGTCAGGCCGCGCAGTTTCCGAACACGATATCCACAGCCTCTCAACTGCTGAGTGTGCGTAACAGTATCCTGTAGTCGTTCTCCACATTCGCGTCCTGTTCGCGCAGCTCCGCCACCTTGCGGCAGGCGTGAATCACCGTGGTGTGGTCGCGTCCACCAAAGGCCTGGCCGATCTCCGGGAGGCTGTGCTGGGTGAGTTCCTTCGCCAGCGCCATCGCGACCTGGCGCGGTCGGGTGATCGAGCGGCTGCGGCGCGCCGAGTGCAGATCGCTCACTTTCACGCGGAAGTAGTCGGCCACCGTCTTCTGAATGTTCTCCAGCGTGACCAGCTTGCTCTGCACCGCGAGAAGGTCTTTCAGCGCATCGCGGGCAAAGTCGACGGTAATCGCCTTGCCGGTGAAATGCGCGTTCGCCACCACCCGGCGCAATGAACCCTCGAGTTCCCGGACGTTGGAGCGGATCCGCTTGGCCATGAAGAAGGCGACCTCGCTCGGCAGCTCGACTCCGGATTGCTCCGCCTTGCGCTGCAGGATCGCCACCCGCGTCTCCAGTTCGGGCGGGTCGATCGCGATGGTCAGACCCCAGCCGAAGCGCGAACGCAGGCGCTCTTCGAGCCCCTCCACCTCCTTGGGATAGCGGTCGGAGGTCAGAATGATCTGTTGCTGGCCCTCCAGCAGCGCGTTGAAGGTGTGGAAAAATTCCTCCTGGGAACGTTCCTTGCCCGCAAAGAACTGGATGTCGTCGATCAGCAGCGCATCCGCCGTCCGGTAATGCTGCTTGAAGTCATCGATGGCGTTGTGTTGCAACGCCTTGATCATGTCTGCAACAAATCGCTCGGAGTGGAGGTAAATGATCCGTCCGTGCGGAATCCGGTCGAGAATACGATGCCCGATCGCGTGCATCAGGTGGGTTTTGCCCAGACCGACCGACCCGTAGATGAACAGCGGGTTGTATGCGACGCCGGGATTCGCGGCCACCTGAAGACTGGCCGCACGCGCCAGCTGGTTCGATTTGCCCTCGACAAAGGTCTCGAAGGTAAAGGCGGGGTTCAGGTTCGACACCACGGTGCCCGGCCGGACGTCACCTCCCGGAGCGGCACGCTGAGCACGCGGCGCCTCCGGCCGCAGACCGATCTCGGCACCGCCGATGCCCAGTGCCACCCTGCGTGGCTGCCGCCCCTGGCCCACTTCATTGACCGTGCCTCTTATCATCGGCAGAAAGTGGTCACGCACGTGTTCGAAGACGAACTGGTTCGGGGCCAGCAGGCGCAGTTGATCGTCCTGTTCCTCGGCGTGCAGGGGCCTCAACCAGGTGTTCAGCTGTTTCTCGGAGAGTTCGCCCTGAAGGCGGTCAAGGCAGGCTGTCCACAGGGTGTTCACTGGCACACGTGGCTCCGGTGGCCGGAAAATCGACCCCCAAGTCTACGCCGATCCCGCGGTGGCGTTCCATCGACCGAAGGAAACAGTCCCGCCGGGCCGGAGGCGGCGAAGCCGGCGATGGGATTGACTTTCCGGGCACCCGCGGGTAGCGTTCAGCGCCTTTGACGATTTCACTCCCGGAACCCACGCCATGAAGCGGACATTCCAGCCCAGCAAGCTCCACCGCGCCCGCACGCACGGCTTTCGTGCGCGCATGGCCACCCGCGCCGGTCGCAAGGTCCTGAACGCACGCCGCGCCAAAGGCCGCAAGCGCCTCTGCCCGTAATCGGGCCCGACGGAGTGCCCGGCAGAAAACCGCATTCATCGGCTCGATGACCGTTGCGGGGCGGGCCCCGGATACCGGATTCCCGCGCACGGCCCGGCTTCTGACCGGTCGCGAGTATCAGCGGGTCTTCTCTCGCGCACGGCGTGTACCTGGGACCTGGTACATGGTGCTCTATCGGCCCCAGAACCCGCCGACCGGTGAGGCGCGGCTCGGACTGGCCGTTTCCCGAAAGCATGCACGAAGGGCCGTCGACCGCAACCGACTGAAGCGGATCGCGCGGGAGGCCTTCCGGGAACGGAGACAGGCCCTGCCTCCGGTCGATATCATCGTCCTGTCCCGCGCGGGAGCCGCCCGCGCCGGGCATGGCGAACTCAGGGCCGAACTGGACCGGCTGCTGGAGAAATTGAAGTGATGCGTGCGTTGTTGCTGTTCCCGATCCGCGTCTATCAGTACGCGATCTCTCCATTCATGGCTCCGCATTGCCGGTATCATCCGACGTGCTCGGAATACGCTGCGGAAGCCATCTCGCGCCACGGTGCGCTGCGCGGCCTGTGGCTGGGCGTGAAACGGGTTTCCCGCTGCCACCCGTGGGCCGAGGGCGGTTACGATCCCGTGCCCGACGAGCACCCGACTCACGATTTCCGGAAGTAACCGAAGCCATGGAAAACCTCCGTCCGATCCTCTGGCTCTCGCTGGCCTTCGTCCTGTTCCTGATGTGGCAGGCATGGAATGCGGATTACGGTCCCCGGCCGACCGTCGATCCCACGCCCGAGGTGGACCTGGACGATCGCCCGGAACGCCCGGAGGATGTACCGGAGGCACCGGAGATCGAGCTTGACCCGGCGGATCCCGTCGCGCCGCCCGAGGCGCTGCCGCAACCGGTCCGCGACACGGTGAGCGTGCGGACGGACCTGCTTGATCTGCGCATCGATCCCCGTGGCGGGACCATCACCCGGGCCGATCTGCTGGCGTTCCCCGTCGACCCGCGCGAGCCGGAGGTGCCCGTGCGGCTCTTCGATCAACGCGGCCGCGGCTATGTCGCGCAGAGTGGTCTCACCCACGACCGGATGGAGGGCGTCGACGGCCCAACGCGCGCTCCCTCCCATCACGCACACTTCGAGGCGGAGGCGGACAGCTTCGAGATGGGCGATGCGGACAGCCTGCGGGTCCCGCTGACCTGGACCTCGGACGATGGCACCATCCGCGTCACCAAGACCTTTATCTTCGAGCGCGGCACCCACCTCGTCGAGGTCGAGCACCGGATCGAGAACCTGAGCGATACCCCGTGGATCGGGCGCCAGTACCGCCAGCTGCGTCACGGACCCACGCCGCCGCGCGCCGATTTCTTCCTCTACACCTTTACGGGCGCGGCCTGGTTCGACGGCCGCTACAACAAGGAACGCTTCGAATCATTCGAGGACGACCCGCTGCAGCAGCGCCTCGACGGTGGCTGGATCTCGGTGATCGAGCACTACTTCATGTCCGCGTGGATTCCGGGCGAGGACGAGATCAACTCGATGTACGCGCGGGCCGTGCCGGGCGTGGCCGGGGCGACCGACTATCTGATCGGGCTGCACTCGGCCGAGCCGCTGACCCTGGCCCCGGGGGCATCGGATGCGCTGTCCACTCGCCTGTGGATCGGGCCCAAGACGCAGGCCGAACTGTCCGAGATCGCGCAGGGGCTCGAACTCACGGTCGACTACGGCATCTTCACCTTCCTCGCGAAGCCGCTGTTCTGGCTGCTGCGGGTGATCAACGATTTTGTCGGGAACTGGGGCTGGTCGATCGTGATCCTGACGATCCTGATCAAGCTCGCGTTCTTCCACCTGTCCGCCACCAGCTACCGCTCGATGGCGAAGATGCGTGCGGTGGCACCGAAGCTGCAGTCGCTGAAGGAACGCTACAAGGACGACAAGCAGCGCATGAACCAGGCGCTGATGGAGCTCTACAAGAAGGAGAAGATCAACCCTCTTGGGGGCTGTCTGCCGATACTGGTGCAGATTCCGGTGTTCATCGCGCTGTTCTGGGTGCTGCTGGAATCCGTCGAACTGCGCCAGGCGCCGTGGATGCTGTGGATCCAGGACCTGTCCACCCGGGATCCGTTGTTCATCCTGCCGGTGCTGATGGGTCTGACGATGTTCATCCAGTACAAGCTGAATCCACCGCCGATGGACCCGATTCAGCAGAAGATCTTCATGGCGCTGCCGGTGGTGTTCACGGTCTTCTTCGCGTTCTTCCCGGCCGGGCTGGTGCTCTACTGGTTCACCAACAACCTGTTCTCGATCGGGCAGCAGTACGTGATCACGCGCAAGATCGAAGCGGCGGCCGGGAACAAGAACGGGAACAAGAACTGAGCGTTTGAACGCTGATCCGGACACCATCGTCGCGCTGGCCACCCCGTCCGGGGTCGGCGGGATCGGCGTGATCCGGCTATCGGGGCCGCAGGCCGTGGCACTCGCCGAGGCCATCGCCGGTGGCGGCATCCGCTCGCGCCGGGCGACCCACCGCCGGCTGCGTGCCACGGATGGCACGGTGATCGACGACGGCATCGTGATCGTGTTTCCGGGTCCGCATTCCTACACTGGCGAGGACGTCGTCGAGCTGCAGGGACATGGCAGCCCGGTGCTGCTGCAGCAACTGGTGGAGACCGCCCGGGGCCTGGGGGCCCGGTTGGCGCGTCCCGGGGAATTCACGGAGCGGGCCTACCTGAACGGGCGCCTGGACCTCGCACAGGCCGAGGCGGTCGCTGATCTGATTCACGCCCGGACCGCCGCCGCCGCGCGTCTTGCCCGCAACAGCCTGGACGGCGCACTGGCCCGCGAGATCGAGCCGGTTGCGGCCGAGATCCGGGAGCTCAGGGTGCTGATCGAGGCGGAGATCGACTTCGGCGAGACCGACCTGGAGTCTGCAGTAGCACCCGAGGTCGCGGATCGCGTGGCCGCGCTCGTCGCCGGCGTCGAGGCGCTGCGGGCGCGCCTGCACCCGGCGCGGGTGTATTCAACCGGAATGCGGCTGGCGCTGGTCGGGGCGCCGAACGTCGGCAAGTCCAGCCTGATGAACCGGCTCGCCGACGCCGAGGTCGCGATCGTCACCGACCGTCCGGGGACCACCCGCGACCTGTTGCGCGCGAACATCGCGATCGACGGCATCCCGGTGGAGCTCGTCGACACCGCCGGCATGCACGACAGCGCCGATGAGGTCGAACGCATCGGTATCGAACGCGCCCGGGACGCCGCGGCCGGCGCGGACCTGGTCCTCGAGATCCGCGACATGGCCCGCCCGGACGCACGTGCCGCGCTTCCCGATCTGCCAGGCATTCCGGTGCTGCGGGTGTGGAACAAGGCCGACCTGATGCCCGGTGCACGCGTGGCGGACGGATTGCTGGTTTCCGCAGTCACCGGTTCCGGCCTCGATCGCCTGCGCGCGGCGATCCGCGAACAGGCGGGGCTGGCCGACGGCGCCGGCGAGCGGTTCAGCGTTCGCACCCGCCATCTCGAGGGACTCGAGAATGTGGCCACCGCGCTGGGTCGCATTCGGGCGGAGCAACCCCCGGACCTGATCGCCGAAGATCTGCGCCTGGCCGAACGGGCGCTCGACGGGCTGCTGGGGCGCGGCGATCACGAGGCGCTGCTCGGCGCGATCTTCGCCGGTTTCTGCATCGGGAAGTAACGCCCCGGCCCCCTGCAGGAGGCGAGCCCGCCCGCCGATCGGGCATTGGGGAGGATCGGCCAGCGGCTGTTCTCCTGCAGCGTTCGCCCGTCCCCACCGTCCAACCATTATCTGCTTACATTCTGGACGGCTTATGGTCAAAGGCGTATTATTCCCTCCCGTGCTCCGACTCGGGCTGGCATCGGACCGAGTTCGACACACGCGCCGGATCGGGTTCCGCAACCCGCCGGTCACGCGGGCTTTCCCGGTGCCGTCAAGGACCTCTTGAGGGGCAACGATGGACGACACGCTGCAACGCCTGCTCGACGCTGAGACCCGGGCCGAGACAATGGCCACGGAGGCCGAACAGGAGCACGAGCGCACCATTGCAGCCGCGGTGGAAAAGGCCCGGGAAATGGAGGCCGAACTCACCGAACGCATACCCGAATTGCAGAAGACGTGGGTCTCCCGCGCCGAGGAGCGCGCCGCGAAGACCATCGCCGAGGTCGAGCGCCGTTACGAAGAGCGCCACGAGAGCCTGCGGCAGCTTGCGGAACAACGCGAGGACGAGGCCCTCGACGCGGCCTTTCAGGTCCTGTTGGACGCACGACTCTGAGCCGCCACTGCCGGCAGTCACCCCCAGCAGACGACCGGATCACCCTCCATGCCCAGCGCAGCACACGACGCCTATCTGAACACCCGGGTGGCCGGCAAGGCGACCCGACTGTTCCGCTCCGGTGATCTCGAGCGCTTTGCCCAGATGTCGCTCCCTGAACTTTCCCAGGAATTCGGGCTTGGCTCGATTCTCGAGGATCCGGGCAGCGTGAACGCGAAAAGCCGTGCGGTCGAACAGGCGCTCCTGCACGTGCTGATGGAGGAACTCACCGTGCTGATCCGGCCGATGAATGCGGCGGAGCGCAGCGTGGTGGTGGCCTGGGGACGGCAGTTTGCGCTCTTCAACCTGAAAACCCTGTTGCGCGGCAAGATCCGCCAGCTCGATCCGCAGGAAATCCGCGAGAACCTCTACGACCTGCCGCCGCAGGTCCGCCTGTCCAGCGAGGACCTGTTCCGGGTGGAGAACGCGGTCGAGTTGCTGCGCGTGCTGGAGAGCGGGCCGCTGAGCCTGCTGGCGCGCCAGGCTCGGGAAATCTACGAGAAGCGGCAGGAGGCCTTCGCGCTCGAGGCCGCGATCGATCAGCGCTACTACGCCGAACTCGTGCGCCGGGTCGCCCGGCTCGACGACACCACCGCTCAGCGGCAGATGCGCAAGCTGGTGGGCTCGCTGGTGGACCGGGCGAACGTGCTGTGGCTGCTGCGATTCCGTTTCGCCTACCAGTTGCCGGCTTCGGAGACCTTCTACCAGCTCGTACCCTCTCCAGCCCTGCTGCACCGCGAGCGGTTGCTGGAGCTGGTCGGGATGGACGACCAGCCGAAAGTGATCGACGCCCTTCCGGAACCGCTCGGCAGCATGCTCGCCGACGCCGGCAATCTGATGGAGATCCAGCGCCGGCTGGGTCACCACTGCGGCGGAGTGGCGTGGTCGGCGCTGCGCAGCGGGCAGTCGGGCGTCGCCCGCGCCCTCGCGTACCTGATTCTGCGCGAGGCCGATCTGCGATTGCTGTTTACGTTGATCCAGGGGCGCCTGCTGTCGCTGCCCGACACCTACGTGAACCTCGCGCTGGGGCTGAGTCCCGCGATCTGCGTGCATCAATGGCGGCAGGCGGCATGATGGCTCGATCCGCCCGCCCCGCTGCCGGCCGAGCCGCCCGTTCGGTTTCCACTCCTGCCATCCGGGGGATCGCACCGTGCTGATGCCGCAAGCGATGAAACACGTCCGGATTCTCGTGCTGCGCGAGGACCTGCCCCAGGCGTCGCTGACGCTTGCAGACACCGGGAATTTCCATCCGGATCCGCGGCCGCCGCAGGAGCAGCAGCTGACGCCGCTCCAGGATCGCCGTTATCAGAAGGAATACCAGCAGGCACGCTCCCGGCTCGACAAGATCGCCCAGGTCGTGCCGGCCCCGGAGCCTGACCTCAGCGAGATCCGGGTGGTTGGCCTCGAAGAGCTGGCCGAGACCAACGCGTGGCTCGGCGAGGCCTGGGAATTCTGCCTCGAACACCAGGAGGGATTCCGCGAGCTGGATGAAGAGGAGCGCCTGCTCGACGAGGAAGAGGCCGCACTGGCGAACTTCGCGGAACTCAACGTGGATCTGGGCACGCTCCGCAACAAGACCCGGTTTCTCGAATACCACATCGGCGTGGTCCCGCGCGAGAATGTCCGCCGCCTCGAGGGCGCGCTGGGACTCGCCGGGCACCTGCTGTTCACGTACATGGAACGCGGCGAGAGCTCCCACGTCGTGATCGTCGGACCGGCCGGCAAGGAGGGGACGGAACTCCGCTCGGTACTGTCCAACGCCGGCTTCCAGGCGATCCCGCTGCCGCAGGGCCTGGACGCGGCGCCCGAGGCGATCCGGTCGGAGCAGCGTGCGCGCCGGGAGCGCATCGAAAAGGAGCGCGCGAGGCTCACCGAGGAGGTCGAGGGCTGCGCGACGGACATGCGCGACCGGCTTGCCCGCGCCGCTACGGTCCTCGTACTGGCCGAGCCCTTCGTGAGTCTGGATCCCGCGATCCGCAGCGCTGGTCATCTCGCCTTCGTCGCCGGCTGGGTTCCGGCGAAGACGGTGCCGGAACTGGAGCAACGTCTTCAGGAGACCCTTTCGAACGGTTTCAGTCTCGAGAGCCGCAAGCCGCGGTCCGACGAGCGTTCGCTCGTGCCCACGGTGCCGGTGCGCCACCGGTTGCTGCAGCCCTTTGCCCTGCTGGTGAAACAGTACGGTATTCCCCGCTACGGCGAGATCGACCCCACGCTGCTGTTCACCATCACCTTCCTGCTGATGTTCGGGACGATGTTCGGCGACGTGGGTCACGGCGCAGTACTGGCCCTGCTGGCCTGGCTCTTCCGCAAGCCCCTGGGACGCTTCTACCTGTTCGGGGTGATGGCCGGCCTGTCGTCGGTGGTGTTCGGATTCCTCTTCGGCAGTGTGTTCGGGTACAAGGAACTGATCCCGGCGGTGTGGATGTCGCCGCTGTACGACCCGATCCTGATGCTGCAGCTGGCGCTGGGATGGGGCGTGTTCTTCATTACGCTCGCCTGCGGGCTCACCATCTTCAACCGCTTCGCGATCAACGAGCCGATGGCGGCGCTGTTCGGTCACCACGGTCTGGTGAACCTGCTCTTCTACCTCGGGCTGGTCTGGGGCGGCGTGTCGATTGCGCTGACCGGCGGCTTCGGGATCGCACAGGTGGTCCTGGTGGTCGGGTCACTCCTGGCGCTGGCGGTCTACAACTGGTTCCACCTCCAGGCATCCGTGGGCGAGCGGATACTGGTGGTGCTGATCGAAACCCTCGAGACGGTGATCGGCTACATCTCCAATACCCTGTCCTTCCTTCGTGTGGCCGCGTTCAGCATCAACCACGTCGCGCTGATGATCGCGGTCCTCACCCTCGCCGGCATGATGGGCGCGGTGGGTCATGTGCTGATGGTGATCTTCGGGAACATCTTCGTGATGGTGCTCGAGGGCGTGATCGTGACCATCCAGGTGATGCGTCTGCAGTACTACGAGGGATTTTCGCGCTATTTCTCGGGCGACGGGCGGGAGTTCTCTCCGCTCCGTCTGCGCCGGCGTCCACGGGCGGCATGATGCGGCCGCTGCGATCTTTGTTCATCCAAACTGGGAGTTAAACACATGCACTGGCTCGTCGGTCTCATGTCTTTCGCCATCGTCGGCCTGATTGCCACCGGCTTCTATCTGGAATTCCGCCCGGCACTCTCTCCGCGCCTGCAGGCCTTCTTCAAGCCGGCCCTGATCACCCAGATGACCGTTTTCGTCGGTGCGATGGCCGGATTGCTGGCGCTCGGCATCAGTGACGCGATGGCGCAGCCCGCCGCGGCAGAGCAGGTGACCACGGAGATCACCGTCGGCCTCGGCCTCGCGATCATCGGGGTGGGAATCCCGACCGGCCTGTCCACCATCGGTGCGGGTATCGCCGTGGGTCCGATCGGCGCCGCCGCGCTGGCCGCGATCACCGAGAAGCCCGAGATGCTGGGCCGAAGCCTGATCTACATCGGTCTTGCGGAAGGGATCGCGATCTACGGCCTGGTCATCAGTATCCTGCTGCTGAACCGGATCTGACGGAGACGCGCCGTGCCCACGGAAACAACCCCGGGCCGGGTCACCCGCCTGCTGTTCATCGGCTCGCACGGCCTGGCTGACGGCTTCCGGTTGATCGGTTTCGAGACCGTGACCGATCCGGAACCGGCGCAGGTAAACCGTATCCTGCGCGACCTGGACCGTGGTCGCGAGAACGCCTTCGTGATCCTCGACGACGAAATCATGGAATGGGAGATTCCGATGCTCTCGCAGCTGCGGCACGAGGGCGGGCGAATCATCGTGATCTCCCTGCCCCCGCTCGCCACCCTGCCGCCCCGGCTCACCAGTGATGTCGCGGTGCGGCTGCAGAACCTGTTCGGAGCGGGCAGCCTATCCACCGAGGAAAAGACGTGAATCAAGTAGTTGAACTTGAGCAGGCGATCCTGTCCCGGGCCGAACAACTCGCCCGCCAGTTCGCCGAGCAGGCAGAGAAGACGCGGGAATCGGTGCTGCGCGAAGCCACAGAGCGGCTGCGCCAGCGCGAAAGCCGCGAGGAAGCCATTGCGCGAGCGCTGGGCGACCGGCATTACCGCCAGCGGGTGCAGGCGGCCGAACTCAAGCTGCAGAGCAACCTCGACCGGGTTCGCTGGAACCTCGTCCGGAATGTGGAGGCGCGTCTCGAGGAACGCATGCAGGCAATGGTCAAGGACGAAAAAGCGTACCGTGAGCACCTGCTCGCGCTGTTCCTGGAGGGCGCCCGTGCAATGGGTCCGACGAGCCTGACCGCACGCGCGAACGCCGCCGATCGTGCTTACCTGACCGGCGGACTCGAGCAACTGCGCGCGGAGCTTCCCGAGCACGAGATCCGGATCGATGACCGCCCGATCGAGACGGTGGCGGGTGTGCTGCTGCTCAGCGACGACGGCAGGATGCGCGTCGACAACACCTTCGAAGGTCGCCTCGCCCGCCTGCGCATGCAGTTGCAGCAGGTGATCCTCGAGCGCATGTTCCCCGCCTCCCTGGAGTCGGCCAACCCCTTCACCGGATGAGACCATGACCGAGACCCAACGCACTGGCGTCGTCCGCGACATCAACGGACCCATCGTCACCATCGAACTTCCCGGCATCCGCCACGGGGAGCAGGTCAAGATCGGCGAACTCGGCCTGTTCGGCGAGGTGATCTCGCTGAGCGGGAATCAGGCCGTGGTGCAGACCTACGAGTCAACCGACGGCGTTCGTCCCGGCGAGCCGGCAGAGGGTCTGGGCTGGCCGCTGTCGGTGGAGCTCGGCCCCGGTCTGATGGGCGGAATCTTCGACGGGGTTCAGCGTCCGCTCGAGAAGATTGTGCTGCAGTCCGGCGACTATATCCGCCGCGGGATCGACGTGCTGGCGCTGGACCGCGAACGGAAGTGGGCGTTCGAGCCGAACCCGGATCTCGAGATCGGAGCGACGGTCGGGCCCGGGACGGTGCTCGGTTCGGTGCAGGAGACCGAGACCGTGCTGCACCGGATCATGGTGCCGCCCGGCATCCACGGCGAGCTCGAGGAGCTCGCTCCGGCCGGCGAGTACAACATCGAGGAAACGATCGGACGCGTGCGCTCGGGTGGGCGCCGGCGCGAGGACCAGGGCCGGGGTCAGACCCACCGCCTGCGCATGTACCACCGCTGGCCGGTGCGGACGCCGCGGACCTACTCGCGCCGCGATGACGGCGTCGCACCGCTGATCACCGGCCAGCGGGTGATCGATACCTTTTTCCCGCAGCTGAAAGGCGGCAAGGGCGCGGTGCCGGGCCCGTTCGGCGCCGGCAAGACGGTGGTGCAGCAGCAGGTCGCGCGCTGGTCGAATGCCGACATCGTCATTTATGTCGGCTGCGGCGAGCGTGGCAACGAGCTGGTCGATGTGCTCGAAACCTTCCCGGAACTGGACGACCCGTACACCGGGCGCAAACTGATGGAGCGCACGCTGCTGGTCGCGAACACTTCGAACATGCCGGTGGTGGCGCGCGAGGCCTCCGTGTACGTCGGCATCACGATGGCGGAGTACTACCGCGACATGGGCTACGACGTCGTAATGCTCGCCGACTCGACCAGCCGCTGGGCCGAGGCCCTGCGCGAGGTGTCCGGCCGGCTCGGCCAGATGCCGGTGGAAGAGGGCTACCCCGCCTATCTCGCTTCGCGGCTGGCGGCGGTCTACGAGCGCGCGGGGCGGGTCGAGACCCACGGCGCGGGTTCGGGCTCGGTGACCCTGATCGGCGCGGTATCGCCGCCCGGCGGCGACTTCTCCGAGCCGGTGACGAGCCACACCAAGGACATTATCGAGACCTTCTGGGCGCTATCCAAGGAGCTGGCGGACGCCCGTCATTACCCCTCGATCGACTGGGTCACGAGCTTTTCCGGACATGTGCACACGGCGGCCCAATGGTGGCACGAGAATGTGAACAACACCTGGGAGGATCGTCGGCGTGCGGCACTCGCCCTGCTGGCCCGCGACGCGGAACTCTCGCGCATCGTGAATCTTGTCGGGCCGGAGGCGCTGTCCTCGACCCAGCGCTGGGACCTCGAGGGTGCGGCGCTGGTGAAGGAGGGTGTGCTGCAGCAGAGCGCCCTCGACGACGTCGACACCTTCTGTTCCCCCGAAAAGCAGTTCGCGCTGCTCGACCTCGTGCTGCGGATCTACGACCTCGGTGCGGAACTGGTGAACCTCGGCGTGCCGGTGCAGGAACTCCAGCGCCTGCCGCTGCTGTCCCGGGCCCGCCGGATCAAGAGCCTGTACACCAGCGAGCAGCTGGACGATATCAACGCCTTCCGGAGCGAGGTCGAGAAGGCCCTGGAAGAACTGCGGCAGGAATACGCCAAACAGGAGGAGGAGCAGGCCTGATGAGCATCAAGGAATATCGCACCGCGGTCGAGGCCCGGGGCGGCCTGCTGGTGATGAAGAACACCCCCGGTATCGCCTTCGGCGACCGCGTGCGCATCGAGGACCACACCGGCCGCATTCGCAACGGCCAGGTGATTCGGGCCTCGGACAACGAGGTGCTGATTCTGGTCTTCGAGGGCGTCGAGGATCTCGACCTGGAGAACACGTGGGTCCGGTTTCTGGACGCCCCAATCGAGATCGCGCTGTCTCCGGAGCTGCTTGGGCGTGAATTCAATGGGCTGGGCGAGCCGCGCGACGGCCGCCCGCCGATCCTGTCGAGCCTGCGGCGTCCGGTCGGTGGCTCGGCGATCAATCCGGCGGCCCGCAACTATCCGCGCGAATTCATCCAGACCGGCATCTCCACGATCGACGGGCTGAACTCGCTGGTGCGCGGCCAGAAGCTCCCGATCTTCACCGGCTCGGGCCTGCCGCACAACCGGCTGGCCGCGCAGATCGTGCGCCAGGCGCAGTTGAAGAACGAGGACGCGTCGTTCTCGGTCGTGTTCGCGGCGATGGGCGTGTCCTACGCGGACGCAAAGTTCTTCCGGGACGAGTTCGCGTCGTCCGGTGTCCTGCGCAACGTCGTGATGTTCGTGAATCTTGCCGACGACCCTCCTGTCGAGCGGCTGACCCTGCCGCGGACCGCCCTCGCAGCGGCCGAGTACCTCGCCTACGATCTCGACCGGCACGTCCTGGTGGTGATGACCGACATGACCTACTACGCCGAGGCGCTGCGCGAGGTGGCCACCTCGAAGGGCGACGTGCCGGCGCGCAAGGGCTACCCCGGGTATCTGTACTCGGACCTTGCGGAGATCTACGAACGCTGCGGGCGCATCCACAACCGCCACGGCTCGATCACGATGATGCCGGTGGTGTCGATGCCCTCCGACGACATCACGCACCCGATTCCGGACCTGACCGGCTACATCACCGAGGGCCAGATCGTATTGTCGCGCGAGCTGGACAACCAGGGGATCTACCCGCCGGTCCACATCTCGCCGAGCCTGTCGCGTTTGATGAAGGACGGTATCGGCAAGGACGACACGCGGGAAGACCATCCGCGGGTCGCGGCGCAGCTCTACGCGCTGTATGCCCGTGCACTGGAGACCCGCAACCTCGCATCGATCATCGGCGCCGACGAGCTCTCCACCCACGACCGCCGCTATCTCACCTTCGCCGACGCCTTCGACCGGCGCTTCGTCGGACAGGGCGAAAACGAGGACCGCAGTATCGAGGCAACGCTGGATCTCGCGTGGGAACTCATGTCGATCTTCCCGAAGGACGTGCTGACCCGCGTCAGCGAGGTCGACATCGGCAAGTACTACCAGGAGGTCGACGAAGCCCAGGTGGTCGCGGGCTCGGGTGGGCCGAGCAGTGGCGTGACGACGGCGGTGCAGTCCTACGGCGGTTCCAAACAGAAGAAACGGAAATCAACCTCTGGCGCGCAGCCCGCCAGCACCGCCTGAGTAGCGGCCGATGAGCCAGCAACTGATCAAGGTTCCGCCGACCAAGAACACCCTGCTGCGCCTGAAGCGGCAGGTGACTTTCCTGGAGGCCGGGCACGACCTGCTGGAGCGCAAGCGCGACCTGCTGACCCGGCTGGTCTACGAGCGCATCGGCCAGTACCGGCGCTTGCGCGAGGAGGTCGAGAAGGCCATGGCCGAAGCCTACCGCTGCCTCAGCGTCGCGCACATGCGCATGGGTGGGCGCGGCATCCATCAGGCCGCGCTGGGCGTCGACCCGGCCGTCAGGATCAGCATCCTGCCGCGGCGCAGCCTCGGCATCGAGTATCCGTCGGTGCGGGCGGAGCGCGTGCAGCTGCGACCGATGGGTCTGCTTGGCACCGACATCAGCTTCGACACCAGCCGCGAAAAACTGGCGGACCTCAGCGTGCTGCTCGCGCAGCTGGGCGAGGTCGAGATCGCGCTGCACCGGCTGATGGAGGAACAGCGCAAGGCGCAGAAGCTGGTCAACGCGCTGAAGTACAACATCATCCCGCGCTACGAGCGCACCATCCGCTTCATCCAGTCCTCGCTGGAGGAAGAAGAGCGCAACGCCCTGTTCCAGGTGAAGCTCCTGCGCGAGCGCGCCGAAGCCGGCTGATTCATCGATTCCCGCAATCCGGCCCCCCGGCCCCCCGGCCCCCTCCCCAACCCTCCCCCACACGTGGGGGAGGGAGCTACACCTCCTGCGGTTGCATTCTCCCCTCTACCGCTTGCGGGGGTGAGGGCCGCGGGGTGCCCCGCCAGAGGAATTCAACGCGTTACGCCATACCTGCTAGAATCCGCGCCCGGACGAAGACGGATCCTGCAGCACCATGAGCAACCTCTACGACGTAATCGTGATCGGTGGTGGGCATGCCGGCACCGAGGCGGCGCTGGCGGCGGCGCGCACCGGCGCGCAGACGCTGCTGCTCACGCACAACATCGACACCATCGGGCAGATGAGCTGCAATCCCGCGATCGGGGGCATCGGCAAGGGCCACCTGGTGCGCGAGATCGATGCCCTTGGCGGCGCGATGGCCGAGGCTGCGGATCGCGCGGGCATCCACTTCCGGGTGCTGAATCGGCGCAAGGGGCCGGCAGTACGGGCGACGCGCGCACAGGCCGACCGCTACCTGTACCGCCGCGCGGTGCGCCGCATCGTCGAAACCCAGCCGAACCTGCAGATCTTCCAGCAGCCGGTCGCGGACATCCGCATGCACGGCGATCGCGTGACCGGTGTGGTCACCGAGACCGGGCTCGAGTTCGGCGCCCGGGCGGTCGTGCTCACCGTGGGTACCTTCCTGAACGGCCGCATTCACATCGGACCGGACCAGCATCCCGGTGGCCGCGCCGGCGATCCCCCGAGCGTCCGGCTGGCCCGGCGCCTGCGCGAGATGGCCTTCGCGGTCGGCCGCCTGAAGACCGGCACGCCACCGCGGGTGGACGGGCGCAGCGTCGACTTCTCGCGCCTCGAGCCCCAGCCGGGAGACGATCCGCGCCCGGTGTTCTCCTTCCTGGGCAGCAGGGACCATCACCCGGCGCAACGCCTGTGTCACATTGCCCGCACCAACGAACAGACGCACGAACTGATCCGCGCCAACCTCGACCAGGCGCCGATGTACAGCGGCCAGATCGAGGGCACCGGGCCGCGCTACTGTCCGTCGATCGAGGACAAGGTGGTGCGCTTCGCCGAGAAGAACAGCCATCAGATCTTCATCGAGCCCGAGGGGCTGGATACCGAGGAGCTGTACCCGAACGGCATCTCCACGAGTCTGCCCTATGCGGTACAGCTCGAGCTGGTGCGCAGCCTCGACGGCTTCGGCTCCGCACACATCACGCGTCCCGGCTACGCGATCGAGTACGACTACTTCGATCCGCGCGGGCTGCAGCCGTCGCTGGCGACCCGGGAGGTCGGCAACCTCTTCTTCGCCGGGCAGATCAACGGGACCACCGGCTACGAAGAGGCAGCGGCACAGGGGCTGATCGCGGGGCTGAACGCCGCGCGCCGGACCCGCGACGAGATGCCCTGGACACCCGGCCGCGCGGACGGCTACATCGGCGTGCTGATCGACGACCTCGTGACCCGCGGCACCAACGAGCCCTACCGCATGTTCACCTCCCGCGCCGAATACCGGCTGCTGTTGCGCGAGGATAACGCCGACCTGCGCCTGACGCCGCGCGGGCGGGAGCTCGGCCTCGTGAGCGACGAGCGCTGGCACGCCTTCAGCGCCCGCGCCGAAGCGATCGAGGCCGAGCAGGCGCGTCTGTCCGGCCTGCGCCTCGATCGCGCGCGCCGGGAGGACGCGCAGCTGGCCGAGTATCTCGGCGGGCGGCCGGAGCCGGACGTGACCCTGATCGACCTGCTGCGCCGTCCGCAGGTGGACTATCGGGGACTGATGGCGCGGCTGCCGGAACTGGCCGTGGACCTGCCCGAGTCGGTAGCGGAACAGGTCGAGATCCAGGCGAAGTACGCGGGCTACATCGACCGGCAGATGGACGAGATCAGCCGCCAGAACCGGCACGAGGGCACGGCACTGCCGCAGGACATCGACTACGCGCGGGTGCATGGACTGTCCTCGGAGATCCGCCAGAAGCTCAGCGAATTCCGCCCGCACACGCTCGGCCAGGCGCAGCGCATCCCGGGCGTGACCCCGGCCGCGCTCTCCGCGCTGGCGATCCACCTGAAACAGCGGGCCAGCGCCTGACGGCCGTGCCCGAAACCCCCGGCGCGGGCGAGCTGCACGCGGCCTGCGTCGCGCGCGGGCTGGACCCGGCGCTGATCCCGGGCGTGGTGCATTACCTGACGCTGCTCGAGCGCTGGAACCGGGTGCACAACCTGACCGCGGTCAAGGGCGCCGCGGCGATGCTCGATCGCCACGTGCTCGACAGCCTGAGCGTGCTGCCGTGGCTGCACGGCCGGCACGTGCTCGACGTCGGCAGCGGTGCCGGCCTGCCGGGCCTGGTTCTCGCGCTGGCCGACCGCAGCCGCGAGTACCTGCTGCTCGATGCAGCCGCGAAGCGGGTCCGCTTTTTGCGCGTGGCGATCGCCGAACTGGGACTCGGGCACGTGCAGGCGGTGCACGAACGCGTCGAGGACCTGCACCCGGATCCGGGTTTTGCTACCGTTATGTCGCGGGCCTTCGCGGCGCCGCCGGCGTTCGTGAGGCGCGCGGGTCACTGCGTCGCACCGGGTGGGCGGATGCTGGCGATGCTGGGGCAGATGGCAGCCGCCGACGCGGCCCTGCCGGCGGGCTGGCGATACCGCAACCTGGAGCCGGTCCATATCCCGGGGTCATCCGTCAGCCGGCACATCGCCGTTATCGAGAGAGAATCCGCGTGACACAGATCCTGGCCATCACCAACCAGAAGGGCGGCGTCGGCAAGACCACCACCTGCGTCAATCTGGCCGCCTCGCTGGTGCGGCTGGGCCGGCGGGTGCTGGTGATCGACCTCGATCCGCAGGGCAATGCGACCACGGGCTGCGGTTACGACAAGCACGAGCGGGCGCCGAACGCGTGTGAACTGCTGCTGGACGAGGCCCCGCTGCCCGAATGCACCTACCGCGTGGAATCGGGCTTCGATCTGGTGCCCTCCAACGGCGACCTGACGCTTGCCGAGGTGCGGCTGATGGGGCTGTCGCGCCGTGAGTACCGGCTGCGCGAGGTCCTCGCCGAAGCGGTGTCCGACTATCACCACGTGCTGATCGACTGCCCGCCTTCGCTGAACCTCCTGACCGTCAACGCGCTCGTTGCGGCCGACGGGGTCGTGATCCCGATGCAGTGCGAGTACTACGCGCTGGAGGGCCTGACCGCGCTGATGGGCACGATTGAAAGCATCCAGCGCGGGCCCAACCCCCGCCTGCGGATCGCCGGGCTGCTGCGAACCATGTTCGATCCGCGCAACCGGCTGTCGGGCGAGGTGTCCGACCAGCTCCTTGGCCACTTCGGCGACCGCGTGTTCCGGACCATCGTGCCGCGCAACGTGCGTCTCGCCGAGGCGCCGAGCTTCGGTCAGCCGGCCTTGCTGTATGATGCGAACTCGCGGGGCGCCCTCGCCTATCTGGCGCTGGCCGGCGAGATGCTGCGCCGGCCCGGAGCCGCAGCGGCGCCGGCTACGGGCACCTGAACCGGCGTGGCGGCCGCAGCGTTGATAGCTCTTTGATCCGGAAGGCGCAAAGGCGCCACGTGCTGAGAATAGGACGTCATGGTCAAACGGAAAAGTGGTCTCGGGCGCGGACTGGATGCCCTGCTGAGCGGCAACGAGCCGTCCCGCGAAGACGGGCAGCCCCGGGAAGACGCGCTCCGGGACATCCCCATCGAACAGATCAAGCGCGGCAAGTACCAGCCCCGCGTGCACATGGGCGCCGATGCGCTCGAGGAACTCGCGAACTCGATCCGGGCGCAGGGCATCGTGCAGCCGATCGTTGTCCGGCGGATCGACGCGGGCTACGAACTGATCGCGGGCGAGCGCCGCTGGCGCGCCGCGCAGATGGCGGGCCTCGAGGCCATTCCCGCGGTGGTCCGGGACATCCCCGATCAGGCGGCGGCGGCGATGGCGCTGATCGAGAACATCCAGCGCGAGAACCTGAACCCGCTCGAAGAGGCGCAGGCGATCCGGCGGCTGATCGGCGAGTTCGAGATGACCCACCAGGACGCGGCCAGCGCCGTCGGCCGCTCGCGGACCGCGGTTACCAACCTGCTGCGCCTGCTGGATCTGCACGACGCGGTGAAGGAGCGGGTGAATGCCGGCGAACTGGAGATGGGCCATGCCCGCTGCCTGCTCGGGCTGCCGATGGACCGGCAGCCGCTCGCCGCCGAGCAGATCGTCCGGCGCCAGCTGTCGGTGCGCGACGCCGAGCGTCTGGTGCGCCGGATGCTCGCGGAGCCAGCGGTTCGCGCTCCTGCCGCGGCTCCTCTGCCCGAGGTCCGACAGCTCGAGACCCGTCTCTCGGACACCCTCGGCGCCTCCGTGCAGGTCCGCTACAACCGGGCCGGCAAGGGGCGTCTGGTCATCGAATACAACAGCCTCGACGAGCTCGATGGCATCCTCGCGCACATCAACTGACGC
>Ga0207421_10002755_pt1 | contig 21524 bp, 18 predicted proteins | sample SodLakKL_010_SED_4_FD_187542 | JGI IMG/M metagenome (GOLD analysis project Ga0207421, IMG submission 187542) | Alkaline sediment microbial communities from Lake Tanatar, Kulunda Steppe, Russia - 8KL_010_SED (SPAdes) (version 2) | ecosystem: Environmental > Aquatic > Non-marine Saline and...
CGAAGAATGGAATGGGAAACCGTGATCGGGCTGGAGATTCACACCCAGCTGAACACCGTGTCGAAGATCTTCTCGGGGGCCGCGACCGCCTACGGCGCCGAGCCGAACCGGCAGGCCTGTGCGGTGGATCTGGGTCTGCCGGGCGTGCTGCCGGTGCTGAACGAGGCGGTTGTACGCAAAGCCGTGATGCTGGGGCTGGCCCTCGACGCCGAGATCGCGCCGCGCTCCATTTTCGCGCGCAAGAACTACTTCTACCCCGATCTTCCGAAGGGCTACCAGATCTCCCAGTACGAGCTGCCGATCGTCGCGCGGGGCCACCTGGATATCGAGCTCGAAGATGGGAACCGCAAGCGCATCGGCGTCACCCGGGCCCACCTCGAAGAGGATGCCGGGAAAAGCGTGCACGAGGGTTTCGGAACGATGACGGGCATCGACCTCAACCGTGCCGGTACGCCGCTGGTCGAGATCGTCTCCGAGCCGGAGCTGCGTTCGGCTCGCGAGGCAGTGGCCTACATGAAGAAGCTGCATGCGCTGGTTCGTTACCTCGACATCTGTGACGGGAACATGCAGGAAGGCAGTTTCCGCTGCGACGCGAATGTGTCGATCCGGCCGGTGGGGCAGTCATCCTTCGGTACCCGCACCGAGATCAAGAACCTGAACTCGTTTCGCTTCGTCGAACGCGCGATCAATTTCGAAGTGGAGCGCCAGATCGACCTGATCGAGTCGGGCGGTTCGGTGGTGCAGGAGACGCGCCTGTACGACCCCGACCGCGACGAGACCCGCCCCATGCGTTCGAAGGAAGAGGCGAACGACTACCGCTACTTTCCGGATCCCGACCTCCTGCCGGTGGCGGTCCATGCGGATGCCATCGAGGCGATTCGGGCGGAGATGCCGGAACTGCCGGATGCAAAGCGCGAGCGCTTTGCGCGTGACTATGCGCTGTCCGGCTACGACGCCGCCGCGCTGACTTCCACACGCGAACTGGCAGACTATTACGAGGCGCTGGTGGCGGCCGGCGGAGCGCCGAAGCTTGCCGCGAACTGGCTGCTGGGGGACTTCACCGCGGCACTGAACCGCTCCGAGCTGGAGGTGCTCCGGAGTCCGGTGGCGCCGGCGGCGTTGGCGCAGCTGCTCGCCCGGATCCAGGACGAGACCATCTCCGGCAAGATCGGAAAGGAAGTCTTCGAAGCGATGTGGGCCGGCGAGGGCGATGCCGACTCGATCATCGCCGCGCGCGGTCTGAAACAGATCACCGACACCGGTGCGATCGACCGGATCATCGACGAGGTGATCAAGGCCAACCCCGCGCAGCTTGAACAATACCGGGCCGGCAAGGACAAGCTGCTCGGCTTCTTCGTCGGGCAGGTGATGAAGAAGACCCAGGGCAAGGCGAATCCGGCACAGGTGAACGAGCGGCTGCGGGCGCGGCTGCACCGGGACTGAACGCGGGTGCCGGGGCGGCGGTCGGAGAGGGCATGATGACGGAGCCCGACACCCTGCAGCGTTTCCTGCTCGAGAACACGCCGGTTCGAGGCGAGTGGGTCCACCTCGATGCCGCCTGGCAGGCCCTGCTGCAGCGCCACCGCTACCCTCCAGCCGTGCGCCGGCAGCTCGGCGAGGCCTATGCCGCCGTCGCGCTGATCGCGGCGACGCTGAAGTTTGACGGCTCCCTGATCCTGCAGGTTACCGGCTCCGGTCCGCTGCACATGCTGGTGGTGCAGGCCACCGGAAACCAGAGCCTGCGCGGGCTTGCCCGTTACCGCGGGGAGATCCCGGACGGCGACCTCGCAGCGATCTTCGGTGCGGACGCCCGGCTGCTGATCACGCTGGACCCGGGCGCGGGGCGCGAGCGCTACCAGGGCGTCGTCGCGCTGGAGGGTCCGTCGCTCGCGGCCGCACTGGACGCGTACTTCGAGCGCTCCGAGCAACTGCCGACGCGGGTCTGGCTCGCGGCCGGCGCGGACAGTGTCGCCGGCCTGCTGTTGCAGGGCATGCCGGGGCCCGACGGCGCCCCCACGCCGCGCGATTCCGAGGACTGGACGCGCCTGACCCTGCTGAGCGACACCGTGTCCGGGGAGGAACTGCTGCGCCTTTCGGCGGAAGCGCTGCTCGGTCGCCTGTTCCACGAAGAACGCGTACGGCTGCTGACCGGGCATCGGGTGCACTTCGGCTGCCGCTGCTCGCGCGAAAAGGTGGAGGAGATGCTCAAAGGGCTCGGCCCCGACGAGGTGCGGGCAACGCTCGAGCAGGAGGGCGAGGTCGCCGTCACGTGCGAGTTCTGCAACGCCCGCTACCGTCTCGATGCGGTGGACGCGGAGGCCCTGTTCGCGGCCGCGGAGCCGCAGCCGGCCGTAGGCTCCACCCGGCACTGAAGCTTCGCTGCACGCTCCGGGAGCGGTCAGTCTCACGTGCCCGCGGCGGGGGCTGCCGGCCCACAGACCCGGCAGGCCGGGTCGCGGGACAGCGACAGGGTCCGAAAGCTCATCGCCAGCCCATCGACCAGCAACAGCTTTCCGGCCAGCGTCGGCAAACCGAGCAGGAGCTTCAGTGCCTCGGTGGCCTGCAGGCTGCCGATCACCCCGGGAAGGCTGGCCAGCACCCCTGATTCGCCGCAGGTCTCGCCGAGTTCCTCGCCGTCGCCGTAAAGGCAGTGATAGCAGGCCGACGATGGATCCCGGAAATCGAAGGTCGCCACCTGCCCTTCGAAGCGGATCACCGCGCCCGAGACCAGTGGGACGCCGGCAGTCACTGCCGCGTGGTTGATCAGCGCCCGGCTGGCGAAATTGTCGGTCCCGTCCAGGATCACGTCGGCTTCGGCACAGAGTGCCCCAAGCTCGGCCAGGTCCAGTCGTCGGGCGACCGTGCTCAGCCGGCAACCGGGGTTCAGGCGGCGCAGGCTGTCTGCGGCCGATTCGACCTTGAGCCGGCCGATGTCGTGCTGCCCGTGCAGGATCTGCCGCTGCAGGTTGCTCAGGTCCACGCGATCGAAATCGACCAGGGTCAGGTGCCCGATTCCGGCAGCCGCGAGGTAGGCCGAGACCGGCGATCCGAGGCCGCCGAGGCCCATCACCACCGCGTGGGCGGCCGCAAGGCGTTCCTGCCCCTCGGTGCCGATGTCCGGCATCAGGATCTGGCGGCTGTAACGCAGCAGGAGTTCGTCGCTCACGCGGGGCTCCGCGTTGCCGAATGCCCGTGCCGGGCGCGCCTCACCAGTACGAGCGCCAGTGCGACGGTCGCGGGTCCCGGCAGCCGTGTTCGCTCTTTTGGTAATGGCGCACGAAAATGCGCCGCGCGCAGTGCCCGAAGCAGTTGGAACTGACCTGCATGTTGGCGCGACTCGTGTCTTCGCAATAGGCGTAATAGGCGCGACGTAACCGGGTGAGCAGGCTGTTGTCGAGGTGAAAGCCGAGCTCTTCCAGGGCGGACTCGATCTCGGCGAAGCTGACCTCGCGCAGATCGTAGCTCACCAGCACCCGGTTCGGGCCGGCGACAGATACCTCGGAGACCATCGGCGAATCGGCCAGCAGCAGTGCGGCCGACGGTGCCTGGTCCGCCTCGTGGCGCGGCCCGCGGAAAACGAATTCCCGTGTGCGGATGGTCGAGTCCATGGCTCGTATGGTAGTTGGCGCCGCATCATTTGCCCAGTCGCTCGGAAAGCCCGTTCGAACCATCGGACTTCAGGCCGCCACGCACCCCTCGGTAACGCGTTCGAGTCCCGCGAGGTCGGCGTGGCTCGAGACCTCGCGGCAGCCGGCCTCACGGAGCAGCGCGCGCACCGCGGATCCCTGGTCGGCGCCGTGTTCGAGCAGGAGCCAGCCCCCGGGTCTCAGCCGGGACAGCGATTCTCCGGCGATCGTGCGCAGATCGGCGAGCCCGCCTTCCGCGGCCACCAGCGCACGGCGCGGCTCGAAGCGCACATCCCCGGCCGAAAGGTGCGGGTCGTCGGCGGCGATGTAGGGCGGATTGCTGACGATCAGGTCAAAGATGGGGCGAGACGCAACCGCCTCCAGCCAGCGCCCGCGGAACCAGTACACGGCCAGTTCGAGCCTGCGGGCATTGGCCGCCGCCATCGCCAGAGCCCCGGCGTCGACGTCACTGGCCCAGGCCTGCAGTTGCGGCCGCTCGCTCTTGAGAGCGAGCGCGATCGCGCCGGAGCCGGTTCCCAGATCCAGCGCCCGCGCCGGGCCCGGGGGCAGGTGCCCCAACGCGCGTTCGACCAGCAGCTCGGTCTCGGGGCGCGGGATCAGGCAGTCCGCATCCACCCGCAGCGACAGCGACCAGAACTCGCGCTGGCCGAGCAGGTAGGCGATCGGTTGCCCCGCAACGCGCGCGGCGATCAGCATGCGCACGGCCTCGGCCTGACACGGGGTTACCGGGCGCTCGCCGAAGGCGATCAGTTCGGCATCGGTGTTTTCCAGCTGATGCTTCACCAGCAGCCGGGCCTCGAGCCCCGGCTGCTCGATCCCGGCCCGCTGCAGCCTCTCCCGGGATTCGGCGAGCAGGCCAGACACGGTGGTTGCGTCAGTCGTCGGCAAGTGCGGCCAGCTGTTCGGCCTGGTGTTCGTGCGTCAGTGGATCGATCAGCGGATCGAGACCTCCCGACAGCATGTCGTCCAGTTTGTACAAGGTGAGGTTGATCCGGTGATCGGTGACGCGGCCCTGCGGAAAATTGTAGGTGCGGATGCGCTCGGAGCGGTCGCCACTGCCCACCAGGCTCTTGCGGGTCGCGCTCTGCTCTGCCGCCTGCCGGCTGCGCTCGGCCTCGTAGAGCCGTGCGGCGAGCAGGGTCATCGCCCGGGCCTTGTTCTTGTGCTGGGAGCGCTCGTCCTGACACTCGACCACCATGCCGGTAGGCAGGTGGGTCAGCCGGACCGCCGAATCGGTGCGGTTCACATGCTGGCCGCCGGCGCCACTGGCCCGGTAGGTATCGACGCGCAGGTCGGCCGGGCTGATCTCCGGCATCTCCACCTCTGCCAGTTCGGGCATGATGGCGACGGTCGCGGCCGAGGTGTGTATGCGGCCCTGGGATTCGGTCTCGGGAACGCGCTGCACCCGGTGCGTTCCGGATTCGAACTTCAGCCGCGAATACACGCCGTGCCCCACGATCCGCACGATCACCTCGCGGAAGCCTCCGTGTTCGCCCTCGCTGGCACTGAGGATCTCCATCTTCCACTGCTGCTGTTCGGCGTAGCGGCTGTACATGCGCAGCAGGTCGCCCGCGAAGATCGCGGCTTCGTCGCCGCCGGTCCCGGCCCGGATCTCGAGGAACACGTTGGCCTCGTCATGCGGGTCCTGTGGTACCAGATGCGACTGCAGATCACTTTCCAGCCGCTCGGCCTCCGCCTGCAGCCTTGCCTGCTCGTCGGCCGCGAGTTCCCGGACCTCGGGTTCGGGATCCTTCAGCAGTGCCGCGGTGGCCGCCAGCTCGTCGCGATTGCGGATCCAGGCGCGCCAGGCGGTCGCGACCGGTTCCAGCTGGCTGTACTCGACCGAGAGTCGGCGGAAACGATCCGGATCCGCCGCGGCATCAGGCGCTGCCAGCAGTCCCGCGAGTTCGGTGTGGCGCTCGGCCAGACCCTCCAGCCGGCGTTGGAAAGATTCCTTCACGAATCGTCCCGGGGTTCCCCGTCATCCGCGCCGGGCAGCCGGAACAGCCGGTGCGCGGCCCGAAAAAGTTCGGCGTCGCCCTCGTGTGCCGCCACGTTCAGGCTCTTGCAGGGGGCGTGCATCAGCCTGTTGGTCAACAGGTGGGCCAGCTGCTGGACCACCTCCTGCGGCGGATGGCCGGCCCGCAGCTGGGCCTCCGCGCGAAGGAGGGTCTCCCGGTGGATCGTTTCCGCCTGCTCGCGGAGCTGCCGTATGCTCTCCACCGAATCCCGCGCACGCAGCCAGCGCATGAATTCGTCGGCCCGGGTGGCGATGATCTGTTCCGCCTGTTCCGCCGCCGCCTGGCGGGAGGCCATGTTTTCGCTGATCACCTCCTGCAGGTCGTCCACGGTGTAAAGGTAGACGTCCTCCAGTTCGGCCACCTCCGGCTCGATGTCCCGTGGAACGGCGATATCGACCATGAACATCGGACGATGGCGCCGCCTGCGGATCGCCCGTTCCACTGCGCCCTTGCCGAGGATCGGCAACGGCGCGGCGGTGGAGCTGATCACGATATCGCAGCGGTGCAGGTATTCCGGGAGTCCGGTCAACGGAATCGGTTCGGCCCCGAAACGGTCGCCGAGCATGTGGGCCCGCTCGACGGTCCGGTTTGCGACGATCACGTGCCCGACGCCGTGACCGACCAGGTGGCGCAGAGTGAGTTCTATGGTCTCGCCGGCCCCGATGACCAGCGCAGTGAGCGGCTTCAGGTCCCCGAAGATCTGGCGTGCGAGCGACACCGCGGCGAATGCAACCGAGATGGCGCTGGCGCCGATCGCGGTGGACGTGCGGACGTCCTTGGCCGTGGCGAAGGCGTGCTGAAAGAGGCGTTCCAGTGACAGTCCCAGGGTCCCGGCCGAGTGGGCGTGCTGATACGCGGACTTCATCTGGCCGAGGATCTGCGGCTCGCCGAGCACCATCGAATCGAGTCCGCAGGCAACGCGAAGCGTGTGCAGCACCGCCTCGTTGTCATGATGCCGGTACAGATACGACTCCAGCTCGTCGCGCCGGATGCCGTGGAAGCCGCCCAGCCAGTCCAGCACGCGCTCCTCTCCGGTCGGGTCGTTTTCCCGGAAGTAGATCTCGGTGCGGTTGCAGGTGGACAGGATCGCCGCCTCCGGAATCCTCACGCCGCTGTGCAGCGAATCCAGCGCTTCGCCGAGCTGGACCTCGTTGACGGCGAGGCGCTCGCGGACCTGGACCGGCGCAGTGCGGTGGTTGATTCCGAGGGTGAACAGCATCAGGTGGGCTTCTGTTGTGCCATGTTGTGATCAGCAGCGCAGTAGTGTACTGCCTGACGCCATCAGATACAGTGGGTGCGGATCCTGTCGTTGGAACCCGTTGCGCCTGTCCATCGTCCAAAGCGTCGAAATCATGTGGAATCTTCCTGTCATGCCGCGACTCCTCGCTGTCGCGCTCCCCGCCGCGCTCCTCGCGGGTTGCGCCCAGACCGACCTCAATGCATCCGGTTCCGAGTATATCGAGGTTCCGCCGATTCTCTCGATACCCGGGCCTGCAGTGGCGGAAGATCCCGAGTCCGAGGTGCTGTTCAGCCTGCTGGCGGCCGAGATGGCCGCCCAGTCGGGCGACTACGAGCAGGCGAGCCGCTATTACCTCGCTGCCGCTCGTCGCAGCAGCGACGTCCAGGTGGCCGAGCGTGCCACCCGGCTGAGTCTGCTCGCGCGCAACCATCCGCGGGCTCTCGCCGGCGCCGAGCGCTGGCTGGAGCTGTCGGCGGATAGCGCCGAGGCGATGCAGATCGCCGCGGTGCTGATGACCAGCACCGGGCGTGACCGGGAAGCGGCCGAATTGCTGCAAACCATCGTCGACAGCGTTGGCGCCGACGAGGGTTACCGCGTCGTGGTGTCACTGCTCGCGCAGTCCGAGGATCGGGGGGCGGCTTTGCGGGCAGTGGAACGGCTGGTCGAAGCGAATCCGGATGCGGCCGCCGGGTGGCAGGCGCATGCGGAGCTCGCGCTGCGTTTCGAGGAGCTGGAACGGGCACGGACGGTCGCCCGCGCCGGCGTGGACCGGTTCCCCGATGCCGTGCAGCTGCGCATGACGCTGGCCCGCGTCCTCACCGAGATGGAGGACGATGAGGCGGCGCTCGCCGCGCTGGCGGCCGCGGTGGAGTTGCACCCCGAGCGGCGCGAGCTGCGCCTCGCTTACGCCAGAGCGCTGGTGGACGTGGAGGATTTCGAGCGGGTACGCCCGGAATTCGACCGGCTTCTGGCCCTGGACCCGGAGGATGCGGATCTGCTGTTGACCACGGCCCTGCTGAGTCTCGAGGCCGGCCGTTTCGAACTCGCGCAGGAATACCTCGAGCGCCTACTGGCGAGCGGGCGCCGCACCCAGGATGCCCACTACTATCTCGGACGCCTGCATGAACAGGCGGACGACCTGCAGGCCGCACGCGAGTCCTACCAGGCGGTCGATGCCGGCGAACACGCGGATGACGCCCGCCTGAGGCTGGCGCGCCTGACGGCCGAACTCGATGGTCATGCCGCAGCGCGACCGGTCTTCGAGGGCCTCCAGCAGGACCCCGATGAGGGCATCGCCCTCCGCGCCTACCTGGTAGAGGGCAACGTGCTGCGGGAGAAGGGCCGGTTCGATACGGCCCTCGAGCGCCTGGGCCGGGGGCTGATCGAGTTTCCCGCTTCAGAGCAGTTGTTGTACCTGCGCGGCCTGGTTCACGAAAGGGCAGGCAACATCCCGGCGGCCGAGGCGGATTTCCGCGCCATCCTCGAGATGGATCCCGACAACGCGTCGGCGCTCAACGCTCTCGGGTACACCCTCGCGGATCGGACCGAGCGTTACGAAGAGGCCTACGATCTGATTACGCGTGCCTACGCGCAACGCCCGGACGACGCCGCGATTATCGACAGCTACGGCTGGGTGCTGTACCGGCTGGGGCGTTTCGAGGAAGCGCTTGTGCAACTCGAACGCGCCTACGCGCTGATGCAGGACGGTGAGATCGCCAGCAACCTCGCGGTGGTGCTGTGGGAGGTGGGCCGACGGGAAGAATCGCGGGCGATCATCGAAGAGGCGCTGGAGCGCGACCCCGAGCACGAGCGGCTGCTCCGGGTCAGCCGGGAGCTCGAAGACTGATGCGGCCCTCGCCGCGGTTATCGCTTCCGGATCCCTCGAGCTGAACCCCATGGGCCTGTTTCGGTTTCCCGGACGATTGCGCTCCTTCGCGCTGTCCAGTCTTGTACTGCTCGGCCTCCTGGGCTGTGCCACGCTGCCCGAGCCGTCCCGGAACGACGCCGCCGCCCGCGCGGCCTTCGCCGAGCGCACCGCGCTGGTCGAAGAGCTGGAGACGTGGCGCCTGGCCGGGCGGCTGATCCTGGAACTTCCGGACGAGACCTGGACGGGACAGCTCGGCTGGCGCGTCGAGGGTCCGGAGCAGGTGATCGATCTCTCCGGCCCGATGGGGCGCGGCGGCGGACGGCTGATCCTTGATCGCCAGCGCGCGGTGCTGCTGACCCGGGATGGTGAGCGGCACCAGGCCTCCGACCCCGATCTGCTGATCGCGCGGATCACCGGGCGCGCGATCCCGGTCTCGGGCCTCGACGCCTGGGTCCGCGGGATCGCGCGGCCGGGAGCGGGCTTTGATCTCCGCGCGGACCCGGCGGGACGCCCCTCGCGGCTGATCCAGGATGGCTGGGAAATCGTCTATGGGGCCTTCGAGGATGCCGGCGCCGTGGCGATGCCGACGTCCCTGGAGCTGCATCGCGGGGACCTGCGCCTGCAACTGCGGATCCAGCGCTGGCAGCTTGGCCCTCCGGTGCCGGCGTCGTGAAGACGGACTTTTCGGTCCGGTTCCCGGCACCTGCGAAGATCAACCGCTTCCTGCACATCACCGGACGCCGTGCGGACGGTTACCACGAACTTCAGACCGTGTTCCAGTTCGTCGGTCCCTGCGACTGGCTGCAGTTCTCGCCATTACCGCCCGGGCGGGTGGAAATCGGGTCGGTTGTGCCTGCCGTGAACGGAGACAATCTCTGCGTGAAGGCGGCGCGGCTGCTTGCCGAACGCACCGGGTATCCGCTCGGCGTGCGGATTGCGCTGACGAAGAACATCCCCGTTGGCGGCGGGCTTGGCGGGGGCAGTTCGGACGCCGCGACCACGCTGGTTGCGTTGAACCACCTGTTCGGGCTGGGGCTGCCGCTACCGATCCTGGCGCAGCTTGGGCTGCGGCTGGGTGCCGACGTGCCGGTGTTCGTGCAGGGGCACGCGGCGTGGGCAGAGGGCGTCGGCGAACGTCTGGTCCCGGTGGCGCCGGACACGCCCTGGGTGCTGTTGATCGACCCCGGGGAGTCGGTATCCACTGCAACCATGTTCGGTTCGACTGAATTGACACGGGACTGTCCCCCCGAGAGAATCAGCGCGTCGGGTTACGAGTTTCTCGGCAATGTCTTCGAGCCGCTGGTGCGGCGGCGCTTTCCCGCCGTGAATGCGGCGCTGGAGTGGCTGGAGTCGTCCGGGGTCCCGGCCCGGCTCAGCGGAACCGGGGGCTGTCTGTTCGGGCTGTTTGCCGACGAAGCCGCCGCCCGGGCGGCGCAGCAGGCGCAGCCTGGTCCCTGGCGCAGCTGGGTGGGTCGCCTTGCCAACCGGTCGCCGCTGTGCGAGTGGCACCCCCCGGAGACTGACCGGGCGTAGCCGGACAACGATTCATTGGGCCGTCGCCAAGCGGTAAGGCACCGGGTTTTGATCCCGGCATTCGCAGGTTCGAATCCTGCCGGCCCAGCCATACAGAAACCGTGATGCCGGAAGACCGCCGGGCATCACGAAGCGGGGCCGGCAGGAGGGCGGCGCGCAGCGCCGTAATCCTGCCGACCCGGCCCTGCAGGAACCCTGCCGCCGGAACACCACCGGGGCGGTAGCGACACCCGATGATCATCCTGCGCTAGAATTCCCGCGCCGGCCCGCCCCGCCCGGGGCCGTCGGCACTGTTCGATGCATGCATATCGGGGGGATCGTGGCGGACGAGAGCCGAATGATGATCTTTGCGGGCAACGCGAACCTGCCGCTCGCGCAGCGGGTCGCGGAGCACCTGGACCTGCGTCTGGGCAAGGCCACCGTCGGCCGCTTCAGCGACGGCGAAGTGCAGGTCGAGATTCTCGAGAACGTCCGGGGGCGTGATGTTTTCGTGATCCAGCCGACGGGACGTCCAACCAACGACAACATCATGGAATTGCTGATCATGGTGGATGCGCTGCGGCGGGCCTCCGCAGGGCGCATCACCACCGTGATTCCGTATTTCGGTTACGCCCGCCAGGACCGCCGGGTGCGATCCGCGCGGGTGCCGATATCGGCCAAGGTTGTCGCCAACATGATCGAATCGGCGGGCGTGGACCGGGTGCTGACCATCGACGTGCATGCAGACCAGGTGCAGGGCTTCTTCAACGTGCCGGTGGACAATGTCTACGCTTCCCCGATCCTGCTCGGCGACATCTGGCGCCGCGAGGCGGGGGACGTTACCGTCGTCTCACCGGATGTCGGCGGCGTCGTGCGCGCGCGGGCCATCGCCAAGCGGCTCGACGACGCCGACCTCGCGATCATCGACAAGCGCCGCCCGCGCGCCAACGAGTCGCTGGTGATGCATATCATCGGCGACGTCGAGGGCCAGTGCTGCGTGATCATCGATGACATGGTCGATACGGCCGGCACCCTGTGTCAGGCCGCCGGGGCGCTGAAGGAGCACGGCGCGAAGAAGGTCTATGCCTACGCCACCCATGCCGTGCTTTCCGGCCCGGCAGTTGCTAACATAGAGGGTTCGTTGCTTGACGAACTCGTCGTCACCGATACCCTGCCACTGCAGCCGAACGCTGAGGCGTGCGGCCGCATCCGCCAGTTGTCGGTGGCGGAAATGCTTGCGGAGACCATCCGCCGTATCAACACCGAGGAATCGGTCAGTTCGCTGTTCGTGGACTGAATCGTTGCGGTCGCCCATCCCGGGCGGCATTGACCGGGCCCCCTTGGCCCCTGCTGGCGCCTCGTCTGGTCGCGGATGAGGCGCGATCATTTTGGAGAAAGCGTCATGAGTACGGATTTTGTCATTGAAGCCGAGCCGCGCGCGGATCAGGGATCGGGTGCGAGCCGCCGCCTGCGTCGCGCGGGGAAGCTGCCGGGCATCCTCTACGGCGGGCACAAGGATGCCGTTGCGATCACGCTGGATCACAACGAAATCCTGCTGAACCTGAAGAACGAGGCCTTCTTCTCCCAGGTTCTCACGGTAAACCTCGAAGGCCGGCGCGAGCGCGCGATCATGCGCGACCTGCAGCGCCATCCCTTCAAGCCCACGCTGATACACGTCGATCTGCAACGGGTCAGCGCCGACGAGACGATCCGGGTGCAGGTCCCGCTGCACCTGCTGAACGAGGAGGCCTGCAAGGGCGTGAAGACCGGCGGCGGCATGATCAACCGGCAGCTGACCGACGTCGAGGTCGAGTGTCTGCCCGCGGATCTTCCGGAAGCGATCGAGGTGGACGTGGCCGACCTCGATGTTGGCGAGACGGTGCACCTGTCCGAGCTGGCACTTCCCGAGGGCGTCACCATCGTGGCGCTGACCCACGAGGGGCACGACTCCGCCGTGGTCAGCGTGCTGCTGCCGCGCGGCGAGAAGGCGGAGCCGGAAGAGGCCGAGCCGGGCGTCGAGGGCCTCGAGTCCGAGGACTGATTCCCGGCCCGCAAAGCGTCTGGCCGCGACATGCCGGTACGGCTCCTGGTCGGTCTGGGCAACCCGGGCCCGCGTTACGCCGATACGCGGCATAACGCGGGGTTCTGGTTTGCGGACCGGCTCGCGGCGGATCGGGGCAGTTCGTTCCGTGCGGAATCGCGCTTCGAGGGCGAGGTCGCCAGGATTGTCGCGGGTGGCGCGAACTGCCTGCTGCAGAAGCCGATGACCTTCATGAACAAGAGCGGCAGTGCGGTGCAGAAGCTCGCCGCCTTCTACCGCATCCCTCCCGCGGAGATCCTGGTCGTCCACGACGATCTCGACCTGCCGCCCGGCACCGCACGCCTGAAGGCCGGTGGCGGTCACGGGGGGCACAACGGTCTGCGTGACCTGCACCGTCATCTCGGTGCGGACTATTCCCGGCTGCGTATCGGGATTGGCCATCCGGGGATGCGCGATGCGGTGATCGGCTATGTGCTGGAGCGGCCCGGACGGGAAGAGGAGCAGCAGATGCGGCAGGCCATCGACGCCGCGCTCGAGGTCGTTGATGCGCTCGTCGGCGGAGACTGGGATCTGGCGGTGCGCCGGCTGCACACGAAGCCCGCGCCGAATGGGGAGAAAGAAGCGTGAGTCTGAAGTGCGGGATCGTCGGGTTGCCCAACGTCGGCAAGTCCACTCTGTTCAATGCCCTGACCCGGGCCGGCATCGCGGCCGAAAACTACCCGTTCTGCACCATCGATCCGAATGTCGGCGTGGTGGAGGTGCCGGATCCGAGGCTCGGCGTGCTCGCGGGGCTGGTGAAGCCGCAACGCGTGCTGCCGACCACCGTTGAGTTCGTCGATATCGCGGGGCTGGTGTCGGGGGCTGCGCAAGGCGAGGGCCTGGGCAACCAGTTCCTCGCCCACATTCGCGAAACGGACGCGATCGCACAGGTCGTGCGCTGTTTCGAAGACGAGGACGTGATCCATGTGGCCGGCAAGGTGGACCCACTGTCGGACATCGAGATCATCGGGACCGAGCTGGCGCTGGCTGACCTGGACACGGTGTCCCGCGCGATCACCCGCCTGACGCGGGCGGCCAAGTCGCAGGACAAGGAGGCGATCGCGCGGCTCGAGATCGCGGAGCGGGCGGCGGCGGGGCTCGACAAGGGCACTCCCGTTCGCGCTCAGGCCCTTTCCGCGGAGGCGCTGGAGCTGCTGCGCGACCTCCACCTGCTGACCGCCAAGCCCCTGATCTACATCGCCAACGTCGCCGAGGACGGGTTCAGCGACAACCCGATGCTTGCCCAGGTGGAGGCCCGGGCCTCGCAGGAGGGTGCCGAGGTGGTGCCGGTCTGCGCCGCGCTGGAGGCGGAGATCGCGCGGCTGGAGGACGCGGAGCGCACCGAGTTCCTGGCCGAGCTGGGGCTGTCCGAGCCGGGTCTGGACCGGGTGGTGCGCGGCACGTACCGGCTGCTCGATCTGCAGACCTTCTTCACCGCGGGCCCGAAAGAGGTACGTGCCTGGACGGTCCGCAGGGGATCGACGGCACCGCAGGCCGCTGGCGTGATCCACACCGACTTCCAGAAGGGTTTCATCCGCGCCGAGGTGATCGCCTACGGTGACTTCGTCGCCTGTGGCGGCGAGCAGGGCGCGAAGGACGCCGGAAAATGGCGTCTGGAAGGCAAGGAATACGTCATGCAGGAAGGCGACGTTGTACATTTCCGTTTCAACGTCTGAGTCTGCCGGCCGGGCGGGCCCGCTCCCGGAGGCTGTGCCGCATCGCGCGGCGCGGTGCGGGGGGCGAGCGGCACGGTCGTTCCGGCACCGCAGCGGATAGTGGACGGTGACCCCCGGGTCCCCCGGGGGCACCGTTGAACCCATCGAGATTGGAATCGTCAGGAGGCTCCCATGGATGTCATGGATCGCATTCGTCAGCAAGTCGAAGAAAACCCCGTCGTGATCTTCATGAAGGGGACCCCGCAGTTCCCGATGTGCGGATTCTCCAGCCGGGCCGCCGAGGCGCTGAAGCGCTGCGAGCATGAATTCGCCTACGTGAACGTGCTGGCCGACCCGGAAGTCTTCCAGAACCTGCCCCGGTTTGCGGACTGGCCCACCTTCCCCCAGATCTACATCGACGGCGAGCTGGTCGGCGGCTGCGACATCACGCTGGAAATGTTCGAGAACGGCGAGTTGAAGAAGGCGGTGGAAGAGGCCCACGCCAAGCAGTCCTGACCCGGCGGCGGGCGCGCGCTCGGCCGCGCGCCCGCGATTCAGGTGCCGGCGGGTATCAGTGCGGCTGCCGGTGGGATGCCGGCGGTGTCCATCCACCGGTTGGCGATGGAGCAGAAGATCTCGGCCGTCACCTCGGCGTCGTACGCGGCAGTGTGTGCGGCCTCCGTGTCCCAGCCCAGGCCCGCGGCCTCCGCGGCCCGCGCCAGTACCGTCTGGCCGTAGGCGAGCGCGGACAGAGAGACCGTGTCGAGGCTGCTGAAGGGGTGGAACGGGTTGCGGCGGATGCCGCAGCGCGCCGCCGCCGCGTGCACGAACCCCAGATCAAAGTGCGCATTGTGGCCGACCAGGATCGCGCGCTTGCAGAGGTTCAGCTTTACCTCGCGGCGTATCTCGCTGAAGATCCGTCCCATCGCCTGGTCCTCCGGATGGGCGATGCGCAGCGGGTGGAAAGGGTCTATGCCGTTCACCTCCAGGGATTTCGGGTCCAGCTCGCTGCCGTCGAAGGGCTGCACGTGAATGCTGAGCGTGCGTTCCCGCCACAGGTGACCGTTCTCTCCCCGCCGCAGGAAGACCGCCGCGATTTGCAGCAGCGCGTGTCTGCCGGAGTCGAAGCCGCCCGTTTCCACATCCACCACGACCGGGAGAAAACCCCGGAAGCGATTCGCCATCGGTGCTGCCCCGGGAGGCAGGGTCGGTATCTCGCTCATGTTTTGCCTGGACGCTGAAGGAGACGCCCCGTGATCGCAGGGGGCTGGGTTTTCTTCGGGGTTTTCAATGGGCCCTCGCTGACGATTGCTGCAGCAAGACAGTACGCCTTGACCTTGCAAGGCTTCAGTCCGGATACTTCCCGGCCTGTTCGAAGCCTCGTCGCACCTCCATTCATGGTATCAGAAAGAGCGCCCGGCCCCGCCCCGCAGCTTTACGGGGCAGACCGCCGGGCAATCTCGGGAAGGATCACGCATGAACGCAAACGCTGACTCGCACGATATCGATCCGCAGGAAACCCAGGAGTGGATCGACGCCCTCGAGGCGGTTCTTGAGGCCGACGGACCGGAGCGGGCCCACCAACTGCTCGAGTCACTGATCGACAAGGCGCGGCGCAGCGGGGCCTACCTGCCGTACTCGGCGAACACCGCGTACGTGAATACCATCCCGACGCACATGGAGCCCGTATACCCGGGCGACAGTGAACTGGAGCACCGAATCCGGTCGTATATCCGCTGGAACGCGATGGCGATGGTGGTGAAGGCCAATCGCGTGTCGGCCGAACTGGGCGGGCACATCGCGACCTTCGCCTCCGCGGCGACCCTCTACGACGTGGGCTTCAACCACTTCTGGCGCGCCCCGTCCCACGAGCATGGGGGTGACCTCGTCTTCGTGCAGGGGCACTCAGCCCCGGGCATGTACGCGCGCTCCTTTCTGGAAGGGCGCCTGACCGAAGAGCAGCTGGACCACTTCCGCCGCGAGGTCGACGGCAAGGGGCTGTCGTCCTACCCGCACCCGTGGCTGATGCCCGACTACTGGCAGTTCCCGACCGTGTCGATGGGCATCGGGCCGATCATGAGCATCTTCCAGGCCCGTTTCATGAAGTACCTTCAGGACCGCGGACTGGCGAAAACCGACGACCGCAAGGTCTGGAGCTTTGTCGGCGACGGCGAGGTGGACGAGCCCGAGACGCTGGGCGCGATCACACTGGCGTCGCGCGAACGCCTGGACAACCTGGTCTGGGTGGTGAACTGCAACCTGCAGCGCCTCGACGGACCGGTGCGCGGCAATGGCAAGATCGTTCAGGAGCTCGAGGCAATCTTCCGCGGTGCCGGCTGGAACGTGATCAAGGTGCTCTGGGGCCGCTACTGGGATCCGTTGCTCGCAAAGGACAAGGACGGTCTGCTGCAGCGGCGCATGATGGAGGCGGTGGACGGCGACTACCAGAACTACAAGTCGCGTGATGGCGCCTACGTGCGCGAGCACTTTTTCGGGAAGTATCCGGAACTGAAGGCGATGGTCGCGAACATGTCCGACGAGGACATCTGGCGGCTGAACCGCGGCGGGCATGACCCGGTGAAGGTCTACGCGGCCTACAAGGCCGCGGCGGAGCACGCGGGCGAGCCGACGGTGATCCTCGCGCACACCGTGAAAGGCTACGGCATGGGCGCGGCCGGCGAGGCGCAGAACCGCACCCACAGCCAGAAGAAGCTGGACGTGGACGACATGAAGGCCTTCCGCAACCGCTTCAGCATCCCGCTGTCGGATGACCAGATCGAGGCGGCCGAGTACATTCGCCCGAACGAGGAAGCCCCCGAGTTCAAGTACATGATGGAGCGGCGCAGGGAGCTGGGTGGTTTCCTGCCGGTGCGTCGGCCGCTCGCCGCGCCGCTCGAGGTGCCGGAGCTGGACATCTTCAAGTCGCTGCTCGAATCCAGCGGCGAGCGGGAGATGTCCACGACCATGGCCTTCGTGCGCATGCTCACGCTGCTCGCGCGGGACAAGAAGCTCGGGCGCTACCTGGTGCCGATTGTCCCCGACGAGGCGCGCACCTTCGGCATGGAGGGGCTGTTCCGTCAGCTGGGCATCTACTCCTCCGTGGGGCAGCTCTACCAGCCGCAGGACCGTGAGCAGGTGATGTATTACAAGGAGGACAAGAAGGGTCAGATCCTGGAGGAGGGGATCAACGAGGCGGGCGCGATGTGTTCGTGGATCGCCGCCGCGACCTCCTACTCCACGCATGGCGTCGCGACCATTCCGTTCTACATCTACTACTCGATGTTCGGCTTTCAGCGGGTCGGCGACCTGATCTGGGCTGCGGGCGACATGCAGGCCCGGGGCTTCCTGATCGGCGGCACGGCCGGGCGCACCACGCTGGCGGGCGAGGGCCTGCAGCATCAGGACGGCCACAGCCTGATGATGGCCGCGAACGTCCCGAACTGCATTTCCTACGATCCGACCTTCGCCTACGAGCTGGCGGTGATCGTGCACAGCGGCCTGCATCGCATGTTCGTGGACCAGCAGAAGGTCTTCTACTACATCACCGCGATGAACGAGAACTACCCCCAGCCGGCGATGCCGAAGGGCGTGGAGAAAGGCATCGTGAAGGGCCTTTACAAGTTCGCGGCCGCCGGACGACGGAAGAAACAGGTGCGCCTGCTGGGCTCGGGTACCATCCTGCGCGAGGTGATCGCCGCCGCGGAGCTCCTGGACAAGGACTGGGGAGTGTCTTCCGAGGTCTGGAGCGCGACCAGCTTCAACGAACTGGCCCGGGACGGGCGTTCCTGCGACCGCGAGGCCCTGCTGAAGCCGAAGGGCAAGGCGCCCGTTCCGTGGGTCACGCAGTGCCTGTCGGGTTCGGCGGCCCCGGTGGTCGCGGCCTCGGATTACGTTAAGGCCCACGCCGACCAGATCCGGGCGTGGGTGCCGGCCCCCTACCGGGTACTGGGCACCGACGGATTCGGTCGCTCGGATACTCGCGCGGCCCTGCGGCGCCACTTCGAGGTGGACCGTCATCACGTGGTCGTGGCAGCACTCAAGTCCCTGTCCGAGAACGGGGATCTGGAGGGCTCCGCGGTGACCGATGCGATCGCCAGGTACGGGATCGATACCAGTCGTCCGGACCCCCTGCAGGCCTGATACCGGCGTCACCGGTCCCCAGCGAGGAGCTGACATGAGCGAGATCATTACCGTGGATGTCCCCGACATCGGTGACTTCGAGGGCGTGGAGATCATCGAGGTGCTGGTCGGTGAGGGCGACGAACTGGCTCCCGAAGACCCGCTGATCACCATCGAGTCGGACAAGGCGTCGATGGAGATTCCGGCGCCCCGTGGTGGCGTGGTGCGCAAGCTGAAGGTGAAGGTGGGCGACCGGGTATCCGAGGGCGACCCGATCCTGGACCTGGAGCCGGCTGGGGAGGGCAAGGGCGCGGCCGAGGCCCCGGCCTCCGCCGATGACGCTCGCGAGGGCAGGCACCAGGACACGGACCAGGACGGGAGCGAGGGCGAGAGCCGGGCCGCGAAGGCGGAGCCGGAGCAGAAGGAGGCGCCATCCCGGCCGGAAGCCAAAGCCGGGCCGAGTCCCACCGAGCGTCCGGGGCCGCCGGTGCCCCGGCCTTCGCCAACTGCGCAGATTGCCGACGAGAAGGCCTTCCGCAAGGCGCACGCCTCGCCCGCGGTGCGGCGCTTCGCTCGCGAACTCGGGGTCGATCTGGCGAAGGTCGAGGGAAGCGGGCGGAAGAAGCGCATCCTGCGCGAGGACGTGCAGGCCTTCGTGAAGCGGAGCCTGAGCCAGCCGGCCGGATCCTCGCTGGGCATCGAGCCGATGCCGGAGATCGACTTCAGCGAGTTCGGACCGGTCGAGACGCAGGCACTGAGCAAGATCAACAAGCTCAGCGGTCGTAACCTGCACCGCAACTGGGTCACCATTCCGCACGTGACGCAGTTCGACGAGGCGGACATCACCGAGCTGGAGGACTTCCGCAAGTCGCTGAAGGACGAGTACGAGAAGAAGGGCGTGAAGGTCACCTTCCTGCCCTTCCTGATGAAGGCGGTGGTATCGGTGCTGAAGCAGCATCCGCGCTTCAACGCCTCGCTCGATGCGACGGGTGACAACCTGATCCTGAAGAAGTACTACAACCTCGGCGTCGCGGTGGACACGCCCAATGGGCTGGTCGTTCCGGTGGTGCGCGACGTCGATCGCAAGAGCCTGGTCGATCTCGCGGCGGAACTGATGGAGCTGTCGCAGCGCGCGCGCGATCGCAAGCTGAAGACGAAGGATCTCCAGGGCGGCTGCATGACCATCTCCAGCCTCGGCGGTATCGGCGGCACCCATTTCACCCCGATCGTGAACGCGCCCGAGTTGGCGATCCTGGGTGTCGGTCGGTCCGCGATCCGGCCCGTCTGGTCCGGCCAGACTTTCGAGCCGCGGCTGATCCTGCCGATCGCCCTGTCCTACGACCACCGCGTGATCGACGGCGCGCTGGGGGCCCGTTTCACGACCGCGCTGTCGGGACTGCTGTCCGACATGCGCCGCATGCTGCTTTGAGGTGAAGATCTCAGGCAGCGCGTTCAAACCCGCCCCTCCCCCGCAAGCCGGGGAGGGTTGGGGGGGCGGGTCCACGCCTGTCGCCATGACCGACAGGTCCCGTCTTCGCAAACCTCGCACCGGCATCAACCTGGGAGCCGTCCGATGAGCAAGGTCACCACCATCAAAGTCCCCGACATCGGTGATTTCAAGGACGTGGAGATCATCGAGGTGCTGGTCCACGAGGGCGACACGATCGCCCCGGAGGACCCGATGATCACGCTGGAGTCGGACAAGGCCAGCATGGACATACCGGCGCCGCAGGCCGGCACGGTGAAGTCGATGCACGTGAAGGTCGGCGACCGCATCTCCGAGGGCGATCCGATCCTCGACCTCGAACCCTCGGGGGCCGAACAGCCCGAGGCCGGGAGCGGGGGTGAGGCACCCGCCGGTGCGGAATCCGCGCCACAGGATCGCGGGAAGGCCGCGGAGAGCGCCGCGCAGTCGGGGCCCGAGGCGAAGGCCTTCTCTGGTGACACTGACCTGCAGTGCCAGGTGCTGGTGCTGGGCTCGGGGCCCGGGGGCTACACCTCGGCCTTCCGTGCGGCCGACCTCGGTCTCGACGTGATCATGGTCGAGCGCTACGCGGAGCTCGGGGGCGTGTGCCTGAACGTCGGCTGCATCCCGTCGAAGGCGCTGCTGCATGCGGCCGAGGTGATCGAGGAAGCAGAGCGTTTCGCGCAGTTCGGGATCGAATTTGGCCAGCCGAAGATCGACCTGGCCGGCCTGCGCAAGTACAAGTCCGGAACCGTCGGCAAGCTGACGCAGGGCCTGAAGGGGCTCGCGAAGCAGCGCAAGGTTCGGGTGGTTCAGGGCGTCGGGCGCTTCGCGGGCAGCCACGCGCTCGAAGTCGAGGGTCCGGATGGCACCCAGACCATCGGCTTCGAGCACGCGATCATTGCCGCCGGTTCGAAGGTCGTGCGGCTGCCCGACTTCCCGTGGGATGACCCGCGGGTGATGGATTCCACCAGTGCGCTGGAGCTCGCAGAGATCCCGAAGCGCCTGCTCGTGGTCGGCGGCGGCATCATCGGGCTGGAGATGGCTTCCGTCTACGATGCGCTGGGCTCGAAGGTAACCGTGGTGGAGCTGGCCGACAAGATGATGCTTGGCGCAGACCGTGACCTGGTGCGGCCGCTGGAGAAGCGCATGCGCAAGAGTTACGAGAACATCTACCTGAAGAGCAAGGTCGCCGAGGCGAAGGCGACGAAGAAGGGCATCGAGGTCCGGTTCGAGGGCGAGGCGAAGGAGCTGCCGGAGAAGGACGTCTTCGACCGGGTGCTGGTGGCGGTCGGCCGCAGCCCGAACGGGAAGGACATCGCGGCCGATGCCGCTGGCGTGAAGGTCAGTGACCGCGGCTTCATCGAGGTGGACAGTCAGATGCGCACGAACGTCGGGCACATCTTCGCGATCGGCGACATCGTCGGCCAGCCGATGCTGGCGCACAAGGCGAGCCACGAGGGCAAGGTGGCGGCGGAGGTGATCGCCGGTCACAAGGTGCACTTTGATGCGCGGGCGATCCCCTCGGTGGCCTACACCCACCCGGAGGTGGCCTGGATGGGCGTCACTGAGGAGCAGGCGAAGCAGGACGGTATCGAGTACACGAAAGGGGTCTTCCCCTGGGCCGCGTCGGGACGGGCGATCGCGCTGGGCGCCGACGACGGCATGACCAAGCTGCTGTTCGACACCGAGGGCCGGGTGATCGGTGCCGGGATCGTCGGGCCAATGGCCGGTGACCTGATCTCGGAGGCGATGCTGGCGCTGGAGATGGGCGCGGACATGGAGGACATCGGCCTGACCGTGCATCCGCACCCGACCCTGTCCGAGAGCGTGGCCTTTGCCGCCGAAGTGGCGCACGGATCGATCACGGACATCATGCCGCCGCGGAAGCGCTGACGCGTTGGCCGCGGTGTTGGGG
>Ga0207421_10002756_pt1 | contig 21524 bp, 26 predicted proteins | sample SodLakKL_010_SED_4_FD_187542 | JGI IMG/M metagenome (GOLD analysis project Ga0207421, IMG submission 187542) | Alkaline sediment microbial communities from Lake Tanatar, Kulunda Steppe, Russia - 8KL_010_SED (SPAdes) (version 2) | ecosystem: Environmental > Aquatic > Non-marine Saline and...
TTTTAAAGGTTTATACTTTTAAAAGGTTGTTGGTGTCATCAGGAGCTAAAACCTGTTATAATTAAATAAATGATTAATTCCTCCAGAAATCAAGTTGAGTGGAAAAAATAAAAGGGGGGTCTAAAATTGTTCAAAAAAATATTGTTGGCTACGGATTTTTCTCCACCTGCGGAGCAGCTTTACGAGCTCCTGGATGAATTTAAAAGGGTTGGTATGGAAGAGGTTGTGCTGCTGTATGTTGTAAAAGTTAGCGGGATAGCCATGCGCTATCAGGAAAAGGCCACGGAAAAGCTCCTGGCTAAAAAGAAAGAGCTTGAAGAAAAAGGTTTCCAGGTGAAGGCTTACGCACCTATAGGATTTCCGGCACAAGAAATACAGAGGATTGCAGATGAGGAAGAAGCTTCTCTGATATTGATAGGTTCTGTTGGTGAGAGTTTTTTAAGAAGGATTTTTATCGGGAGCACGGCAAGTGATTTGATCAGGATAAGTAATAAGCCAATATACTTAGAAAAATTCAGGGAACTGGAAGAGGAAGGAGAGTATCAAAGAATAGGCGGAGATAAGTTTGAAAGAATCCTTTTCCCCACTGATTTTTCTGAGCCGGCCCATAAAACTTTAGAAAAAATAAAGGAATTAAAAGGTGTTGCCAAGGGACTAGTCCTAGTTCATGTAATTGATAGGGGAACTGATGAAGAAATATCTAAAATTCGAAAGGAAAAAAGGAAAAAGCTACATAAAATAAAAGAAGAACTGGAGGAGTTAGGCATAAAATGTGAAATCAGAATCCGTACCGGTATTCCTTCAGAAAATATAGTTAAAATAGGAGAGGATGAAGGGGTTTCTTTAATAGTCATGCCCACCCGGGGGGAGGGGCGTATTAAAGAACTTCTTCTGGGAAGCACCGCGGAAAATGTAACCCGCAGGTCTAAAAGACCCGTCCTGCTTTTTCCCGAAAGGAATTAATAGTATTTATTAAGGTCGGGGGAGGTGAACTGAAGTGGTTAAATGTAAGAACTGTGGAATTCTTGAAGACCTGGGTAAGGAAAATTACAAGTGCCATGCCTTTGAAAAAAGTCTTACCCAAGAAGATATTGAAAGGGAACGTCACTGTCACATGTTTATTGAAACCGTTGTAGAAAAAGGTAGTGCTTTATCACCTGCCTGTCACGTTATTTTAAAAAAGGGAGAAATTGAAGACAAGAAGTGAAGTATTGTTTAAAGGTCCGGGGGACCTTAAAACTAAGAGCTTTTAAACTATATGGGAGAAGAGGTCTTTTTACCTTATAACCGGAGGTGGAGAAATTGATAATGGATATGCTGACCAGCGGATTTCTTGAGCTGCTGGATTACCTTTCTGCCCATGTTCTGACCTGCCTTATTCCTGCCTTTTTTATAGCGGGAGGAATAGCGGTTTTTGTTTCCAGCGCATCGATATTAAAATATTTTGGCCCCCAAACTAAAAAGCATATTTCCTACAGCGTTGGTTCCGTTTCCGGTATTGTCCTGGCCGTTTGTTCCTGCACCATATTACCTCTTTTTGCTGGTATATTTAAAAAAGGTGCAGGCCTGGGTCCGGCTATTACATTCCTTTATGCCGGTCCTGCTATTAACCTGCTGGCCATAGTTTTGACAGCCAGAAGACTGGGATGGGAACTGGGCCTGGGAAGAGCCCTGGGAGCAGTTGTGTTTGCCATAGTTATAGGGGTTATTATGTCCCTGGTTTTCTTTAAAGAAGAAAGGGATAAGAAGGCCAGTTTTATGAGCATGCCCCAGGAGGAAGGAGGTAAAACCGGTCCCCAGATGCTAGCCTATTTTGGGGTGCTGGTGGCCATACTTCTTTTTGGAACGGCTGATATACCCACCTGGAGTAAAGTTGCGATTCTGATAGCCCTTCTTAATACCCTGGGTCTTATCCTGTTCCAGTGGTACAGTAAGGGAGAAGTAATGGACTGGTTGAGGGAGACTTACAGTCTGGTAAAGCTGATTTTTCCCATTCTCCTGGTAGGTGTTTTTGTTGCCGGTGCACTGGGTGAGATTATACCTCCCGAATGGATTTCTGGCTATGTGGGAGATAACTCCCTCCAGTCAAACTTTTTAGCCTCCATATTTGGGTCCCTTATGTATTTTTCTACATTAACAGAGGTTCCCATCCTGGAAATGCTAAGGGGATTGGGCATGTCTAACGGTCCTTCCCTGTCACTGCTCCTGGCAGGTCCTGCTATTAGTTTACCTAACATGTTGGTTATTAGAAATATTATGGGCACTAAAAAGACAGCTGTTTTTATATTACTGGTAGTAGTCATGGCTTCTATTACGGGGATGGTATTTGGAAAAATATTCCCCGATATTTAATTATTTAATAAAACTATCTTAAGGAGGTGATTTTGTGGAGATAAAAATCCTGGGTCCCGGGTGCCGTAATTGTGATATGTTAGAAAAAGAAGTAAAGGAATCTCTCGAAGAGTTGAAACAGGAGGCTGAAATTATTAAAGTTACGGATATGGATGAGATTATTGAGCATGATATTATGATGACCCCTGGCCTTATTATTAACGGGACGGTGAAATCCTTTGGTAAGGTTCCTAAAAAGGATGAGATTATAAAGTGGGTCAAGGAAGAAGCTTCTTAACATAGAAATACTAAGAGAGACCCTTTTTTAACCAGGATCATTCCTTACTTTTCCCCGTCAAAAGATTTTTTAGATAATTTTATCTTTTGGGAGGGGTTCTAAAGGATTATCCTGGTTTTATTATTTTATTGTTATCTATAATATTATATAATGAAGGTATACATTAATTTAAAAATTTAAAACTGGAGGAGGATAAAGGATGTTTAAAAGAGTTCTGCTCAGTTATGATTTTTCCAAACCCTCTGAAGAGCTTTTTTTATTTCTGGACGAGCTTAAAGATTTTAATACGGAAGAAGTAATTCTGACCCATGTAATTGACCCTGGTATGAGGGCATTAAAGGTTTACGAAGAAGCGGAAAAGTATTTTGCCCCTAAGAAAAAAGAACTGGAAGAAAAGAGCTTTAATGTCCAGGTAGAAATTCCTGTAGGTTTTCCCGCCCAGGAAATAAACAGGATGGCCAGAAAGAAAAATATTTCTTTGATTTTAATAGGTTCCAAGGGTAGAAGTAAAATCAAAGAGCTGATGCTGGGTAGCGTTGCGGCTAATATAATCCGGATATCCGAGGTCCCCGTGTTTATAGAAAAATACAAGGAAACAAAGGGTGGCTATAATGTTGTATGCACTAAAAAATTTTGCAAAATTCTTTATCCTACAGACTTCTCAGATCCTTCCCAGGAGGTTTATGAAAAATTAAAAGAACTTATAAGAATAAACCCGGAAAGAATTGAAGAAATTTTTTTGTCCCATGTGGTGGATACGGGAGTGACGGAAGAGGACATAGAAGAACGAAAAGAAGAAGCTATGAAAAAGCTGGATAAAATGAAAGAAGAACTGAAATCCCTGGGGACGAAAGTCAAAATAAAAATAATGGTAGGTGTGCCTTCGGAAAACATAAATAATTTAGCCGAGGATGAAGAAGTTACATTGGTAATGCTGGCTTCCAGGGGTGCAGGGGGAATAAAAGAACTACTCTTGGGCAGCACGGCAGAAAACGTAGCACGTCGTTCTTCCCGTCCCGTTATGCTCTTTCCTTACAGGTAGAACTTTTAAGAAGGAAAAAACAAAAGAAAAATAGAATTATATAAAGGCACTAAGTATTTTCAATACCCTATTTACCCTATTTATTCTACACGGGAGGTTAGAAAAATGTTTAAAAAGTTATTGATTGCTTGTGATTTTTCTCAAATATCGGACCAGATCCTGGAGGATATTAATGAATTTAAGGAAATGGGCCTGGAGAAAGTCATACTTTTAAATGTTTTGCCTGAAGGAAAAGGGGAAAAATTAAAGGCAAAGAACTCTAAAGAACTGGATAAGAGGAAAAAACAGCTTGAGGCTGAAGATATAAAGGTGGAGACTATCCTGGAAGTAGGGGTACCTGCTTTTAATATTAAGGAGGTTTCCGAAAAGGAAGAAGTTGACCTGGTTATAATAGGTTCCCGCGGGCAAAACCCTTTCCTGGAGTTTTTCCTGGGGAGTACAGCCTTAACTTTTATAAGGATAACCGCTAAACCTACTTTGGTTATAAAAGAAAGGAAAAGGAAGAAGGATAAAGTAAAGATGTTTTCCCGGGTTATTTTACCCGTAGATTTTTCCAAGTATTCGGAGAATGTAGTTCGTTGGGCCATGGAAGAGGATTTAAAAAATTATGTGGATGAATACCTGTTAATCCATGTGTGGACGGCCCGGGATGATGTAGAAAAGTGGAAGGATTTTGCACGTCAAAGGTTGGAAGACATGAAAAGTAAGTTTTTATCTAATGATCTGAAGGCCAGGACCTTCTTAAGGGGTGGATTCCCTACAACCCAGATTAAGGAACTGGCTGGAGAAGAAGAAGCCTCCCTTATTATAATGGCTACCAGGGGTATGGGTAAAGTGATGGAACTTCCCCTGGGTTCTATTGCAGAAGGAGTGGCCAGGGAATCTGAATTGCCTGTTATTTTACTCCCCCGGCTTTACCTGGTATAAAAATAAGGAATAAAAATTACATATTATAAGAAGTATGTTATAATTAAATTAATTAATAGATTTACAGGGAGAGTTTAATATGGGTGATAGAATTATTCAAAAGAAGGCTGATTTTTTTAAAGCCCTTTCCCATCCTACCCGCATTAAAATATTGGAACTGCTCAGGGAGGGAGAACTTTGTGTATGCGATATATTGGAAGCATTAAAATTAGAACAATCCAATGTTTCCCAGCACCTGGCCATATTAAGAAAACAGGGTATCTTGAATTCCCGTAAAAAAGGCTTAAAAGTTTTATACTCTATAAAAAATATTCAAACATACGATGTAATAGATTTTGTAACTAATATTTTAAGGCAGGATTTGCTGGAGGATAGTATTTTGGTGGAGCAATTTGATGATAAGTGTTCCAGCCTGGAAGATTTGTAAATGGATTGATTTTTTTTGTTAAAAGGTTTAATATGAATATGTAAACTGTCGCGGCACAAGATATTAAAGCTAAGGGGGTGTAGCTGAGTGCTAGGAAGGCTTGGATCAACGGAACTGTTAATAATATTGGGTATAGTTTTACTTATTTTCGGGCCCAGTAAGCTGCCGGAGTTAGGCAAGTCCATTGGAAAAGGGATTCGAGAACTGAAGCAGTCTACCAAGGAACTGCAGGACAGTATAGATATTGAAAGCGAAGATTCTGAGAAGCAGGAAACATAAAATTTAGATTGAAAAAAATACAAAGGGATACAATTCTGTACAGGTTGTGTCTCTTTTTTTATATTATATTAGATTTTTTAACGGAGGTACAGGGTAATGGGAAGCAAAATCGAAAATTTAATTAATCTTAAAGAACCTGTTCTGCTGGATGGAGGCATGGGAACTACCCTGCAAAGAATTTTACCCGATTACAAGGGGTGCCCTGAATATTTGAACCTGGAAAAACCAGAGGCTATAGCTGAGATCCACAGGGCTTATCTGGAAGCAGGCAGTCAGATTATTCAAACCAACACCTTTGGAGGAAACCGGGTGAAACTGGCAGGTTATAATCTGCAGGATCAGGTAGAAAGAATTAATTATCAAGGGGTAAAGCTAGCCCGGGAAGAGGCTAAAGGCAAGGCCCTGGTTTCTGCTTCCCTGGGTCCCACAGGCAGATTTATGGAGCCCTTTGGGGACCTGAGTTTTCAGGAGGCTTACCAGCTTTTTAAAGAACAGGCCCTGACCTTTTCCCGGGCAGGGGCTGATATGATAACCATAGAAACCATGTCAGACCTGGGAGAGGTGAGGGCGGCGGTAATTGCGGTGAAGGAAAACACCCATCTTCCCCTGATATGCCAGATGACCTTTACGGAAAGGGGAAGGACTATAGCGGGTACAGATCCTGCTACCTTTATTCATGTGGTGGAAGCCCTGGGAGTAGATGCTTTGGGGGCAAACTGTTCCGGGGGACCGGAAGAACTTCTGCCTGTTTTAGAAGAAATGTCTCGGATAACCAATCTTCCTCTATCGGTTCAACCCAATGCCGGGTTACCCCAGCTAATAGGTGGCAAAACTGTATTTAATCTTTCTTCAGAAGAATTTGCCCGCTACGGAGAAAAATTCTTATCTCTAGGGGTAAGCCTTCTGGGAGGCTGCTGCGGGACTGACCCGGACTTTATAAAGGCTTTGAAGGTTGCTGTTACAGGTAAAAAACCTTTAGAAAGGAATAACCCTGAGTATCCCGTTTTAACCAGCAGGAAGCGCTCCATTTATATAGGGAGAGGCTTTGAACCTGCTTTTGTGGGGGATAAAATCAATCCTACGGGCAGACCCCTTATTTCCAAAGATTTAAAGTCGGGAAGAATGGATAACATTTGCCGGGAGGCCAAAAAACAAAGAGAAGCAGGGACTCCTATTCTGGATGTTAATGTAGGCATGGCAGGTATAGACCAGGCGGAGGCCATGTATAAAGCCATCCAGGGTATTCAAAGGGTAGTTGATTGTTCTGTAGCAGTAGATTCTACCACTCCCCAGGTTATAGAGGCAGGCCTTCAGGCTTTCACAGGTAAACCTCTGGTAAACTCGGTAAACGGGGAGGATAAAAACCTGGAGACCCTGTTACCCCTGGTTAAAAAATATGGGGCTGGTCTATTAGGGCTGGTAATTGATGAAAAAGGTATCCCGGCTACAGCCCGGGAACGTTTGAAGATTGCAGAAAAAATAGTGGAAAGAGCCCTGGAATACGGAATTAAAAGGAAGGATATATTTATTGACTGCCTGGTCCTTACGGCCAGTGTTCACCAGGAAATGGTTTTAGAGTCCCTGGAAACCATTAGACTGGTTAAAGAGGAGTTAAAGGTCAATACTCTCCTGGGTGCTACCAATATATCCCACGGGATGCCCTGCCGGGAAATCCTTAATGCCAGCTATATTGCTATGGGATATGGGGCCGGCATGGACCTGCCTATTTTAGATCCCTTTGATATAAGGATCAGAGAGGTAATTGATGTTTTTAGAGTGTTTAACGGTGCGGATAGTTATGCCCGGGATTATATAAAGAAATATGGAGGTAAAGAAGTTCCTTATTTCTACCAGGGGGAAGAAGAAAAGAAATTGGCAGGAGAGGGCCCGGAGGAATCCATGCTTACCAGGTTAAAGAATGGGGTTTTTAATGGAGAAAAGGAGGAAATCAGTACTCTGGTGGAAGAGGCCCTTAAGGAAAAGGTACCTCCTGGAGAAATCATGGACCAGGCTTTAATACTGGGGATGGAGAAGGTTGGGGAAGAGTATGAAAGAGGAGAACTTTTCCTCCCTCAGCTGCTGCTGGCTGCCGAAACGGTAAAGGCAGCCCTGAAAATTTTAAAACCCTACCTGCCTGCGGATTCCCATGGCAAAAAGGGAAGGGTGGTAATTTGTACCGTGGAAGGGGATATCCATGATATTGGTAAAAATATAGTGGCCATGGTTATGGAGAATTATGGCTTTGAAGTATTTGACCTGGGGAAAGATATTCCTTCTTCCCAGATTGTAGAGGCGGTGAGGAAGCATAAGGCAGATATAGTGGCTTTAAGTGCTTTAATGACTACCACCATGACGGAAATGCCCCGGGTAATTAAAGACCTTGACAGGGAAGGGTTAAGTCCTTTTATAATGGTAGGTGGGGCCGTGGTTACTGCTGATTATGCCCGGGAAATTGGTGCCCATGGTTTTTCCAGGGATGCCCAGGGTGCTCTAAAAGAAGCTGAAAAATTAATGAAGGAAAGAAAAATAAGCAAAGAAAAATAATTTGGAGGCAGGGTGATAAGAAATGAAAGATTATGCCGATAGGTTGATAGATTGGATGCAAAAGGTGGTAAGGGAAGCAGGAGCAAAGGGAGTAGTTTTTGGTATGAGCGGAGGTCTCGATTCTTCAGTAGTAGCTGTTTTAGGCAAGAAAGCTTTTCCTCAAAATTCCCTGGGTTTGATTATGCCCTGCTACAGCCATGCTGAAGATGAAGAACATGCCCGGATGGTTTCTGATGCTTTTGATATTCCTTTTCAAGTAATAGTTCTTGATGATCTTCTAGATCTTTTCATGTCTAAGTTTGGCCGTGAGGAGGATTACCAGGATTCAGAACTGGCAGTTGCAAATATTAAACCCCGTTTAAGGATGATTTGCCTTTATTACCATGCGGCCCGGCGGGGATACCTGGTTGCAGGAAGTAGTAACCGGAGCGAAATATCCGCAGGATATTTTACAAAATATGGGGATAATGCTGTGGATTTCATGCCTCTTGCCAATCTGGTCAAAGGACAGGTCAGGGAACTGGCCAAAGAACTGGGTGTTCCCCAGGAAATTATAGAGAAACCTCCTTCCGGGGGACTGTGGACCGGGCAGACGGATGAAGGGGAAATGGGAGTAACTTATGATGAGATAGATAATTACCTCTTGAAAGACTCGGGAGATAAAAGGGCCCGGGAAATAATAGGAAAAATGATAAAAGACAGCGAGCACAAGAAAAAAATGCCCCCTGTTCCTGATTTTTAAAACTGCAAAGGGAAGGAGATGATATGGATGGCAGGTCATTCCAAGTGGGCAAACATTAAGCATAAAAAGGCCCGGGCAGATGCTCAAAAGGGAAAAATGTTTACTAAAATATCCCGGGAAATTATGGTTGCTGCCCGGCAGGGGGGAGGGGATATTGATGCCAATATCCGCTTGAGGCTGGCAGTTCAAAAGGCACGAGAAATAAACATGCCCAACGACAATATTGAGAAGGCAATTAAAAGAGGCCTGGGGGAAGTGGAAGGAGTTAAATACGAAGAAGTTATTTATGAAGGTTATGCCCTCGGGGGAGTAGCTGTGCTTTTGGAAATTTTAACGGATAACCGTAACCGTACTGCCGGTGAATTGAGGAATGTTTTCTCCAGGTATGGTGGAAACCTGGGGGAAAGCGGATGTGTGGCCTGGATGTTTAAGAGGCAGGGTTATATTAATGTGGAAAAGGCTAAAGTAAATATGGATGAGGATGAATTGATGCTTATGGCCCTGGAAGAAGGGGCAGAAGATTTTAAAAGTGAAGATGATGTTTATGAAATTATAACAGAGCCCGAGAACCTGGAAGAGGTTAAGGAGGGTCTGGTTAAAAACGGGATGGAAGTTAATTTTGCCCAGGTAGCCATGGTTCCTCAAAATCTGGTGAAGATAACGGATGAAGAAGAAGCCAAAAATATATTAAGTTTAATGGAAGCTTTAGAGGACCATGATGATGTTCAGAACGTTTATGCAAATTTTGACCTTCCCGATGAAGTTATGAGCACAGTATGATAAACTTGAGAATTTAATGGTATAATATAGCCCCTCCCGGGGTATTTTATATAGAAAATACTCAGGGGGTGGCTTTAGTGGGCCGAAGATTCAAAAATATTCCACCCGGTTATTATTTCTGCGGCCTTGTTCTTTTATTTTTAACAGCCCTTATCCTGTCGGCTTATTTTGTAGGAGGGCAGGTATCCTTTAATAGAGGGGAAGAAGAGGAAACAATAGATCCTGAGGCCCTTATCTATTTTCGAAAAAACTATCGGGATTGTGAACACCAGGTTTTGAAAATTTTGGACAAAGATGAAGAAGGATTTCCCGAAGGATTTAGCCCTATAATTTTTACAGGTTTAAACCGGGCAGATTTAAGTTTTAAGCTACCCTCCCAATGGCAGATTAAAAAATTCAGTTCCCGGGAGATAGTTTTAAATAAAATCTTGGAGGGGGCATGCCCTGACTGTACGGAAGAAAGATATATTGGTGTTTTTCAAGATAAAATTGCTATCTTTCAAGGGAAACCTCCCCACGGGATATTAAGGGAAATTACCAGTTATGAGGTAAAGGAAATATACCGAGAGGAGCTGGAAGAAGGGATTCCTTTCTCTGATGAAAAGGAAAAAAGGAGAATACTGGAAAGCTATACCAGCTAATTATCGATAAATAATAAAGCCCGGGTTTTACCCTGGCTTTAATAGTGTACTTAATACTGTGCTGGCGAATAAGTGTTTGCAATTTTGCGGGCAGGTGTTATAATAGTTTTGAAGGGTTTTAATTGGTAATGGAGGGTTGGTGTTATGATTATACTGGGCATAGATCCTGGCCTGGCCTTGACGGGGTACGGTATAATTAAAGAAACAAAAGGTAAAATGGAAGAAATTACTTATGGATGTATAAGGACCAGTGCCAGCGACAGTACCGCCCAAAGGCTCCTTCACATTTACAAAGGTCTGGAAAAAGTAATTATAAGGTTCAACCCTGATTCAATGGCTGTCGAGGAGCTTTTTTTCAATAAAAACTCCCGTTCAGCTTTTTTGGTGGGAGAAGCCCGGGGGGCTGCCCTCCTGGCGGCAGCTCAGTCTAATCTGGAGGCTTTTGAGTATACTCCTTTACAGGTTAAGCAAAGTGTGGTAGGTTACGGCAGGGCAACTAAAAACCAGGTGATGGAAATGGTTAAAATCCTGTTAAACCTGAAAAAACCTGTAAAACCCGATGATGCAGCCGATGCTCTGGCCGTGGCCATTTGCCATATCCATTCCCATAAATTGAAGATAAAGGGATTTCTTTAGGGGGATGAAATAGTAAATTGATAGCTTATATTAAAGGCACTCTGGTTAATTTTGGTCCCGAGTATATTATTGTTGATAATAAGGGGATTGGGTATAAGGTTTTTGTTTCTCCTAATTATCAAAGGGATCTTCCCCAGGTGGGAGAAGAGATAAAGGTTTACACCTATCAGTATGTCAGGGAAGACAAACTTCTTCTGTACGGATTTAAACTTCCTGATGATGTGGCCCTTTTTGAACTACTTCTTACCGTTTCCGGAATAGGTCCTAAAGGAGCATTTACCATTGCCGGGTCAATTCCAGCGGCAGAATTTTATCTTTCCGTTATAAATGAAGACATACAAAATCTTTTAAAGGTGCCCGGTGTAGGAAAAAAATCTGCCCGGCGTATAATTTTGGAGCTTAAAGAAAAAATTGAAGAAATCAAGAAAGACCTGGGAGAAATTGCCCTGGTGGAAGGAGAAGGGGTTCCCGATATTTACAGGGAAGTAGTAGAGGCCCTTTCTGCCCTGGGCTATGGCCAGCAGGAATCTCAGGAAGCGGTTAGTTTTCTTCGAAGGGAAGGTTATGGCAATGAGTCCCTGGAAGAAAACTTGAGGTTAGCTTTAAAATACCTGGCGGGCATATAAGAAAAAGGGGGAAGGGCATTGGAGGAAAGATTGATATCACCTGCCATGCAAGAGGAGGACCAAAAGGTGGACCAGGCCCTGCGGCCGCTTACTTTGGACTCTTTTATTGGTCAGGAAAAAATTAAGGAGAACTTAAAGGTTTTTATACAGGCAGCCAGGGAAAGGGAAGAAGCCCTGGATCATGTTTTGCTCTGCGGTCCTCCCGGGTTGGGTAAAACCACTTTAGCGTACATAATTGCCAGGGAGATGGGGGTTAACATCAGGGTAACCTCGGGCCCGGCCATTGAAAGGCCGGGAGACCTGGCAGCTATATTAACAAACCTGGCGGGAGGAGATGTCCTTTTTATTGATGAGATCCACCGTTTAAATCGCAGTGTGGAGGAGATACTGTATCCTGCCATGGAGGATTTTGCCCTGGACCTTATTATTGGAAAAGGCCCCAGTGCCCGTTCCCTGCGTATAGATCTGGCTCCCTTTACTTTGATCGGGGCAACTACCCGGGCCGGATTACTGTCTTCTCCTTTAAGGGACCGGTTTGGGGTGGTAAACAGGCTTGAGTTTTATGAAAAGGAAGAGCTGAGAAATATTGTCCAAAATTCAGCGGGCCTTCTTAATATTTCCATAGAGCAGGAGGGGGCTTCCAAAATTGCTGAAAGTTCCAGGGGAACTCCCCGGGTTGCCAACAGGCTTTTAAAACGGGTAAGGGATTTTGCCCAGGTTAAGGGTAACAATATTATAGATAAAGATATAGCTGACAAGGGTCTTACCCTCCTGGAGGTAGATTCCCTGGGGTTGGATAATACGGATCGAAAGATTTTATTTACTATCATAGAAAAATTTTCTGGCGGTCCCGTGGGATTGGATACTTTGGCGGCTTCCATCAGTGAAGAGCCTGATACCCTGGAGGATGTATACGAGCCCTATCTACTTCAGATAGGATTCATAAAAAAGACTTCCCGGGGAAGAATGGTAACCCACCTGGCCCTGGAGCATTTTAATATAAAAGACAAAAAGTTTACTCAAAAGAGTCTTTTCGATTGAGGTGTAATAAATGGATATACTCCTTCACATGTGCTGTGGTCCCTGCACAACTGCTTCCTGGGAAAAGTTTAAAGAACCTGGTTATAATATTAGGGGTTTCTTTTTTAATCCCAACATTCACCCCTATAAAGAATTTAAAAGGAGACTGGAGACTTTACAGGATTACTGCCGGGAGGAGGAGATTCCTCTTATGATAGACGGCAGGTATTTGCTGGAGGATTTCTTGCGGAAAGTTGTTTACAGGGAACAGCAGCGGTGTCTTTTTTGTTATGCCCTTCGTTTAGGGGAAACTGCCAAAAAAGCCCGGGAGGAAGGGATACCTTCTTTTTCTACAACTCTTCTCATAAGCCCCTACCAGGACCATGAAAGGTTGAAGGAAGTGGGAGAAGCCAGGGGAAAGGAGTACGGTGTTTCCTTTATCTACGAAGATTTAAGGCCCCTTTTTAAAGAAAGCTTAAACATTTCCAGGCAAAGAAATATGTACCGGCAGGGTTACTGCGGTTGCATATTTAGTGAAAAAGAACGCTACTATAAAGAGAAAGGGGAAAGTTAGGGAGGTGGTTATATGTTTAATTTTGAGAGTATTGCCAGGATGATTATTGGCCTGGGTGCCTTCCTTATAGTTTTAGGAGTGGTGATATATGTGGCAGGTAAATTTACGGGACTGGGTAGGCTTCCCGGGGATATCTTAATTCAGCGGGAAAACTTTACCTTCTATTTCCCCCTGGCTACAGCCATCATTATAAGTATAATTCTTACCCTGTTACTGAATATTTTCAGGCGCTTTTAAAGCAGATTAACCGGAGCAGCAAGCAATTGCTGCTTTTTTTAATTTCTGGCAGGAAGAAGGCTTTTTCCGTCGAAAATATTAAAATATCATACCAAACAGTGGAGGATTGGCCTTTATGTGTAAAAAAATGATGATTATGGTTTTGTTATTTTTAATGATTTTTCCTGCCTATGTCCAGGGTAATGATGGGGAGAAGGATATCCCTTATTTAAAAGTATGTATTGCCAGGGAAGTTTCAGAAGTAAAGGCTGAAGTTCCTCCGGGTTACATCTTAATTAACCAGCATAATGATGAGGTGTTGGAAGGCCTGGAGGGAGAGATTATTTTTGTAGCCAGGTCCGAGGGTATTAAGGTTAAGGCTTTTGATGAAAGCTTTGAAGAAGTTTTAACGGGGCCCATAAGGATTGAGAGGAATGAAAATACGGACAGCCTGGTTAAAATAAAAGGTACCAGGTATCGGGGAGAAATAATTATTTCCAGCAAAGGGTCAGAAGACGAAAAGACCTTGCAGGTGATAAACCACCTGGAGGTGGAAAGCTACCTGCGAGGAGTGGTGCCCCGGGAGATGCCTGTTTCCTGGTACATGGAAGCCTTAAAAGCCCAGGCGGTAACAGCCAGGACTTATGCTCTCAGGTCCCTGGGTCGGCACCGTAATGAGGGATATGATCTTTGCTGCGGTCAGCACTGCCAGGTTTACGGTGGGGCAGATGCAGAATTTGATAGAAGCAATGAGGCTGTAGAATCTACGGAGGGCAGGGTTTTGACCTACCAGGACCAGTTAGCTCAGACCTTTTATCATGCTACTAACGGCGGTCATACGGAGGCCCCGGAAAATGTATGGTCCAATTCCCTTCCTTACTTAAAAAGTATGCCCGATCCTTATGATGATCCAGCCAACGAGGATATTTTGGTCCATTCCAGGGCTGAATGGGGTCCCCTGGAGTTTACCCGTCAGGACCTGGAAAAGCGCCTGGAAAGCCACGGGATTGATATAGGCCCGCTTATGGATGTAAAGATTAGAGAAAAGGCCCCTTCAGGAAGGGTTATTGACCTGGAGTTTGTAGGTGCCGAAGGAAGCTATAATGCATCAAGAGAAAAATCCAGGACTATCTTTTCCTATGCCGATGAAGATGGAAACAATCAACCCGGCTTAAATAGCCAGATGTTTGACCTGGAAACCAATTCCCGGGTATTTATAAAAACAGCGGAAGGCAAAAGGGAGGCTTCCCGCCTGGAAGGAACTTATGCCCTTACAGCGGAAGGTAAAGGGCGGATAAATGAGGGGAATGTCCATGTTAAAGGTGCCGGTGGGGAAAGCTTTATTATTCCTGCTGTTCCTACCAGCTTTATGATTAGTGGATTTGGTTGGGGCCATGGTGTAGGGATGAGCCAAAATGGAGCTCACAACCGGGCTATAGCAGGATATACTTACCGGGAAATAATGGACTTTTATTACCCGGGCACCAAAGTGGAAAGATGGTATTAAAAATAAATAACAGGGATTGATTACTTATTAATATGGAACTTTCAGAGTTTGATTATTACCTTCCACCGGAGCTGATTGCTCAGGAGCCTGTCCCTCACCGGAGTGAGTCCAGGCTCCTGGTAGTAAAAAGGATTAAAAACCGTATAGAGCATACTCTTTTCCAGGAGATTATTGAATACCTGGTTCCGGGAGACACCCTGGTATTAAATGATACCAGGGTTATACCAGCCCGGTTGTTTGGAGTAAGGAAGGATACGGGAGGAAAGGTTGAAATAGTCCTCCTGAAAAGAAGACAGGGAGACAGGTGGGAGGTTCTGGTTAAACCGGGCAAAAGGGCAAAGCCCGGGGTAGAGCTTGTTTTTGGAGAAGGTAAGCTTGCCGCCCGGGTGGAGGATTATACAAAAGAGGGAGGAAGGGTTTTATCCTTTAATTATAAAGGGATTTTTGAGGAAGTTTTATCCCAGCTGGGAGAAATGCCTTTACCCCCTTATATTAAGAAAAAGTTGGAAGAGCCTGAACGATACCAGACGGTGTATGCCCGGGAAAAAGGCTCTGCTGCCGCTCCTACAGCGGGTCTTCATTTTACTCCCCAGCTCCTGGAAGATATCAAAGAAAAAGGAGTGGAACTGGTCTACCTGACCCTTCATGTAGGGCTGGCTACCTTTCGTCCTGTAAAAGTTAACCGGATCCAGGAACACAAGATGCATGAAGAGTACTACCAGGTCAGCCCTTCTGCTGCCGACACCCTAAATAAAGCTTTAGCTGCCAGGTCTCGTATTATTGCCGTGGGTACTACCTCCTGTCGGGTTCTGGAAACCATTAAAGGGGAGGAAGGGTTTGCTCCGGGAAAAGGCTGGACGGACATCTTTATTTATCCCGGTTACCAGTTTAAGGCTGTAGACGGGCTTTTAACCAACTTTCATCTTCCCCGGTCCACTTTGATTATGCTGGTGTGCGCCTTTGGAGGAAAGGATCTGGTGATGAGGGCTTACCAGGAAGCCATCGAGAGGCGGTATAGGTTTTACAGCTTTGGGGATGCTATGTTAATATTATAAAAGTATTGACCCGGGGAGAGATATAATGGCGGTAACTTACCAGTTAATAAAAAGATGTTCTAAAACGGGAGCCCGGGTGGGCAAACTTCACACACCCCACGGTACTGTTGATACACCAGTATTTATGCCTGTAGGCACCCAGGGAACGGTTAAAGCCATGACCCCTGAGGAGCTGGAGGCCCTGGGCATACAAATAGTTTTGAGCAATACCTATCATCTGTATTTACGTCCCGGCCACCAGGTAGTAGAAGAAGCCGGGGGACTGCACAAATTCATGAACTGGAAGCACCCTATATTAACTGACAGCGGGGGGTTTCAAATCTTCAGTATGGGAAACTTGAGAAAGTTAACGGAAGAAGGCGCCCTATTCCGTTCCCATATAGATGGTTCCGAACACTTTCTCAGTCCTGAGCTGGCGATTGAAATTCAAAACTCTTTGGGTTCTGATATTGCCATGGTACTGGATGAGTGCCCTCCCTACCCTTGCGATTATGAATACCTAAAAGAATCCCTGGAGCGTAACAACCGGTGGGCAGAAAGATGTATAAAAGCTCATAAAAGGAAGGACCAGGCCCTTTTTGCCATTATACAGGGGGGAGTTTACGGGGATCTTCGCCGGGAGAGTGGAGAGGCTCTTCTTAAAATGGATTTCCCTGGCTACGCCCTGGGGGGTTTGAGTGTGGGAGAACCCAAGGGACTTATGTATGAAGTTCTGGAGCATACTGTGCCCTTCCTTCCCCAGGATAAGCCCCGATATTTGATGGGAGTGGGTACTGCTGACTGCCTGGTTGAAGGAATGGCAAGGGGCATTGACATGTTTGATTGCGTAATGCCTACCCGTATTGCCCGTAACGGAAGGGTTATGACCCGGGAAGGTTACCTTACCGTTCGCAATGCCGAATATGCCAGGGATCATACACCCTTGGAGGAGGATTGTAGTTGTTATACCTGCCGTAATTATACCAGGGCTTATATCAGGCACCTGATTAAAGCCGGGGAAATATTAGGACTGAGGCTTACCACCCTACACAACCTCCATTATTTAAATACCTTGATGTTCCAGGCCCGGGAGGCTATAATGGAGGACAGGTTTGATAAATTCAAGGAAAGGTTTTTCAGCTATTATAAATAATAAAAAGGGGGGATAGAATAAATGAATCTTGAAGGTTTTGCCGGATTGATACCTTTGATAGTGTTTTTTGTCATTTTTTATTTTTTACTTATCAGGCCCCAGCAGAAACAGCAGAAGGCACGCCAGGAGATGCTTTCCAACTTGAAAAAAGGGGATGAAATCGTTACCATCGGTGGCATGTACGGCACTATTAAGGACATTAAAGACGATGAGCTTATCGTAAAGATTGCCGATAATTTGTCTATTAGAATGGCCCGTTATGGTGTTGAAAGGATAAGGGAGGAAAAATAGTTTTTTAAAAAAATCCCTTAATTTTTTAGAAATTCATTTTCACCTTCCCGGCAAAAAAGAAAGCATAACTAATAAGAATTAATCATATTAGTTAAAAAAAGCCGGTGGAGGTGATATTGATTGAAGTATGTCCCTGCAGTTAAGATTCAACCTGATTTAAAAATTCTTCCCCTGATAGGGTCAGGAGTTTTATGGGGGTTGTTCCTTTCCCTGCTGATTTTTGCCCTGGCCAGTGTTATTATCAGCTATACTGCTGTTCCAGAAAGGATTTTACCTTACCTTTCTTTCTTTACCAGTGTTATTAGTATTTTTGTTGGCTCTTTATATGTCAGCAGAAGGATTGGTTTTCAGGGATGGCTAAACGGTGGACTTACAGGTTTTTTCTATGTCCTGGTCCTTTTACTGTTAGGGTTATTTATAGCTGGTGATCTGCCTGTCCTATCAGGGTTTATAATTAAGATATTTTTGGGTTTTGTCTTTGGAGCTGTTAGTGGAATTATTGGGATGAACTTATAATAAGCCTGGTTAACAATATGAAAAGGTAATTAAAACGCCCCTGGGGTTGTCCCCGGGGCGTTTTAATAGTTTTTAAGGTTATAATTTATTTTTAAATTCCCTGAAATCCCTCAAAACATCCTTTCTATTTTCCAAAAAATCTACCAGGGCAGCAAGGGTGCGGCAAGTGTTCCAGCTTATATAATGTTCTACCTGCTCTACTTCCCTTTGTATGTCATTATCTATTTCCATAAGGCCTAAAAATTTTTTTAAAGTATTATGCCTTTTTAAAAAAAATTCTCCCATTTCTTTTCCCTTTTTCGTCAGGTGTATCATTCCATATTTTTCATATTCCAACAGGTTATTCTCATGAAGTTTTTTCATCATCCTGGTTACGGAAGGGGGCTGTACGTTAAGCTTGCAGGCCAGGTCATTAACCCTGGTATAACCTTCTTTCAAACTTAATCTGTATATCATTTCAATGTAATCTTCCATACTCGGGGTCAAAGTATTTTCCCCTGCCTTTCTTTCATATCCCCGGGCGGTATAAAACTTTTCATTATTTTCTACCAATATCTGCCTCCTTCCCAGACTTTTATGTAAAAGAATATGCCAGGGGAAATTGAAATATGACTTATAGCCATTATTTCATCAGGTAGACAAACACCAAAATATACACTTTTTAATATAAATAGTATTGGTTGAGGTTTTAGCAGCAGTTAACATTATTAATCTCGACTACAAAACAATAATGGAAAGAAGGAGGTTAATGATAAGATGGATGCAGTAGAAATTAAAAATCTTTCCGTTTCTTACAAGGGGAAAAAGGTATTTGAGGATGTTACTTTTTCTATAAGTCCCGGCCAGTTGGTTGGAATTATAGGTCCCAATGGAGCGGGAAAGTCAACTTTGCTCAAGGCAATTATGGGGCTGACTTCAGTTGATTGCGGAGAAATAAAGGTTTTAAACTCTCCCGTATCTGGAATGAGAAAAAACATAGCTTATGTTCCCCAGCGAAGTACCTTAAACCTGGATTTTCCGCTCCTGGTGGAAGATGTGGTGATGATGGGAAGATACCCCCATATTTCCTGGTGGGGGTTCCCTTCCCTTTTTGACAAAAAAATGGTAATAGAATGTTTGGAAAAGGTTGGAATGTATAAATATCGTAAGCGGCAAATTGGTAAGCTATCGGGAGGACAACAGCAGCGGGTGTTTCTGGCCCGGGCTTTGGCCCAGGAGGCGGAACTTCTCTTTTTAGATGAACCCTTTGCCGGGATAGATATGACATCGGAAAGCATGATAATAAATTTATTGAGGGACCTGAAGGGGGAAGGAAAAACGGTTTTCCTTGTTCATCATGACCTGAACAAGGCTGAGAGTTATTTTGACAGCCTTATTCTATTAAAGAACCGGCTCATTGCCTGGGGGAGCCGGGAGGAGGTATTTCGTATTGATTGTTTGCGGGAAGCTTATGATGGAAGGATTGTTTCCCTAGATAGTCTTAAAGGCTTAATGGTGGTGAACGGGTAATGGGTGGTCCTGCCTTTTTTTTAGAATCCCTGATTAAATATCAATACCTTCAAAATGCTATGATAGCGGCGGTAATGGTGGGGGTTATATGTGGTGTTATCGGATGTTTTATAATCCTCAGGGGGATGGCCCTCATGGGAGATGCCATTTCCCATGCAGTCCTGCCAGGGGTTGCTCTGGCCCATATTTTTGGGGTCAGCTTTTTTATAGGTGCTGTAACAACGGGAGTAGCGACGGCCCTTGGTATAGGTTATGTATCCCAGCACAGCAAGCTAAAAGATGATACTGCCATTGGAGTTATGTTTACGGCAGCTTTTGCCCTGGGAGTGGTTCTTATAACCCTGAGAAGGGGAACAGGGGTGGATTTGTGGCACATTCTTTTTGGGAATGTCCTGGCTGTATCCCGGGCAGATCTTTGGATGATTTTTGCCATAGGCCTTCTGGTTTTGGTATCCATTTTTCTCTTTTACAAGCAGCTTCTGCTGAGCACTTTTGATCCTACTATGGCCAGGGCTGTGGGGATGCCCAACAGCCTGATTCATTACTTGCTTATGCTTCTCCTTTCCCTGGTTACCGTTGCCTCTTTAAAAACCGTTGGTATTGTGCTGGTAGTTGCCATGCTGGTTACTCCAGGAGCTGCTGCCTACCTTCTTACCGAGAGGTTTTCTGTTATGCTCCTCTTATCCTCTATTTTGGGGGTTATTTCTTCCATAGCAGGAGTTTATTTTTCCTTTGTATATGATGTGGCTACAGGTGCTTCTATAGTCCTGGTAGCTTCCCTCCTGTTTTCTTTTAGTTTTATGTATAGCCGGGTGAAGAGTTAATAAAAGTGAATACTTAATAATTAGGAAGGAGAGGAAAAAATGTTTTTAAGAAGAATTTTATACATGGGTTTAATTTTCCTGGTTTTGGGTCTGGCAGTTCTACCTCTGGTGGGATGCATAGGGGTAGATGAGAAAGACCCGGGGGAAAAGGAAGGGGAAGGCTTATCTCAGGAAGGTCTACAAATAGTAACTAGTTTTTCTATCCTGGGGGATATAGTGGAAAATATTACAGGGGAAAGGGGAAGGGTAGACTACCTGGTCCCCCTGGGGGAAAATCCCGAGGATTATGAACTCCTGTCCGGGGAATTGAAAATGATTAATGATGCCCATATATTTTTTGTAAATGGCTTCGGCCTGGAAGGAATGATGGAGCAGGCTGTAAAAAATGTTACCGACACCCCGGTAGTTCCCCTTACCCGGGGAATGACTCCCATCCCCCTGGTGGGGGATGATGCCCCTGACCCCCATTTGTGGTTAGACCCTCTCCTGGTGGCTGGTTATGTAGATAATGCCCTGGCCAGCCTTATAGAGCTGGACCCGGAAGGGGAAGGAGTTTACCGGAAAAATGCAGAAGAATATAAAGTCCGCTTGAAGGAATTAGACAACTGGATAAGGGAAGAGGTAAAAGCCATTCCCCCAAAGAATAGGTATATTATTATAAGTGAAAATGCTTTTAAATACTTTGGAGAAGCTTATGGATTTCAAACGGAGGGTATCTGGGAATTGAATTCCCACGAAGAGGGAACCCCCCAGCAAATTTCACGTATTGTAGAACTGGTTAAGGAAAAGGAAATCCCAGGTTTATTCGTGGAAAGCACCCTGGACCCCCGGTTTATGGAGGCTGTTTCCAGGGAAACAGGAGTGCCTGTAAAAGCTGAAGTTTATTCTGATGCCCTGGGAAAAAAGGGAAGTGGAGCCGACACCTATAAAAAGATGATGAGGCATAATGTAGAAGTACTTGTTAAGGGTTTGGCCCGGTAAGGGTATGTGAATGATTTTTACCGCCGGCTTTATAGCCGGCGGTAATTTAAATATTTTGGGAGGCACTTAATGATTACAGTAAAAGACTTGTTTAAAAGTTACAATGGAAAGAAGGCCGTTGATCAAGTAAGTTTTTCCGTTAATAAAGGGGAAATATTTGGTCTTTTAGGGCCTAATGGAGCTGGGAAAACCACGGTATTAAGAATTATGTCCACTATTTTAAATCCCGATAAGGGACAGGTTGTAATTGGGGGTTTTTCAGCCATTAAAAGGCCTGATATGGTAAGAAAAATCATAGGAGTATGTCCCCAGGAAATAGCCCTGTATCCTGATCTTACCTGCCGTGAAAATATGGTGTATTTTGGTGTGATAGGGGGTTTGTCCAGAAAAAGGGCTTTAGAAAGGTCCGAAGTAATCTTGAGGCAGGTAAAACTGGAGGACCGTTCAGAAGAAAAGGTTAGCAGCTTGTCGGGGGGCATGAAAAGGCTACTTAACCTGGCTGTTTCTCTCCTTAAGGAACCCCGGGTTCTTTTTATGGACGAGTCTACGGTAGGGGTGGATCCCCGCTCCCGGGAAGCTATTTTCAAATTGCTCCACTGGTTTAAGGAACAAGAAATCACGGTAGT
>Ga0207421_10002757_pt1 | contig 21519 bp, 20 predicted proteins | sample SodLakKL_010_SED_4_FD_187542 | JGI IMG/M metagenome (GOLD analysis project Ga0207421, IMG submission 187542) | Alkaline sediment microbial communities from Lake Tanatar, Kulunda Steppe, Russia - 8KL_010_SED (SPAdes) (version 2) | ecosystem: Environmental > Aquatic > Non-marine Saline and...
GCAGGTCTTTCCGCGTTGGAAGTTCAACCGCCTGCGCACGGTGCTTCAGGCTTTCGGCGAGAAGTACGACGCGGCGCCGTACGAGCGACTCCTGCGCATGTTGTTTGGGGATCTCAGGGTCAGCGAGTCGCTCACCAACCTGCTGATCACCAGCTACGATACCGAGCGGCGCACGCCGTTCTTTTTTAAGCGTCGCCCGGCGCATTATCGGCGGTACGACGACCGCGACTTTCTCATGCGCGACGCCGCTCGCGCGGCCTCGGCCGCGCCCACCTTTTTTGAGCCGGCCTATATCCGCCCGGTCGACGGGCATAGCCGAGAGTTCTACTGCTTGATCGACGGCGCAATTTTTGCGTCCAACCCGGCTATGTCGGCCTATATCGAGGCGCGCAAGATGTACCCCCGGGCGCGGCGCTTTATAATCGTGTCGCTCGGTACCGGCAAGCGCACCCGTCGTTTCACATACCGCGAGATGCGCAACTGGGGGTACATAGACTGGGTTTCTCCGATCAAGGGGGTGCCGCTTACGGCGATGACCACCGAGGGGGTTGCCGAAGCGGTGAACTATCAGCTGACGAGGCTGCCGGGAGTGGAGTACTATCGTTTCAACGCGCCGTTGTACGGAGCGTCCGAGGCTATGGACGACGCGAGCGATGAGAATATCGACGCCTTGCAGGGCGTTGCGCGACGAATTATCGAGGACAACGTGACGACGCTCGACAACGCGATCGGAGCACTGTTATGAATCTGCAACGAAAACGCGGCGAAAACGCGACGGTTTGCCGGACGGCGGGGCGGTCGCGAATCGGCGTCGAGGAGTGAGGCGGTGTACAACCATCCTACAATGCGGTTGGGCGTTATCGGTGGTGGGCAACTCGGCCGCATGTTGATCGCCCCGGCCCGTGAGCTCGGAGTCGCGGTTAACGTGCTGGACCCGGACCCTGAGGCCGCGGCTGCGGAGGTGGCCGACCGTTTCTTGGTCGGCTCCTTGACCGATCCGGAGGCGCTCGCCGAGTTGGCCTCCTGGAGCGATCTGCTGACCTACGAGATCGAGCATATCGATGTGTCGGCGCTGCAGAGCCTCGCCGACCGCGGCGTCGTCATTCGTCCGTCGGCCCGGACTCTCGCTACGATACAAGACAAGCTGCTGCAGAAGCGGCACCTCGCCCGGCACGGTATACCGGTTCCGGAGTTTCTGGAGATGCCAAGTGACGATGAGCCGGGCAGTGGCGCCGATGAGGGTACTCACCTGAGCGATGCAGGGAGGCAGATCGGGTATCCGTGCGTCGCAAAGGCCCGGCGCGGTGGGTACGACGGTCGTGGCGTGGTGGTCTGCCGCGACGAGGCTGAACTACGCGCGTTACCGGGGCCGCGACTCCACTGGTACCTCGAGCGATATCTCGCTGATGCAGCCGAGCCCGCGATGCTTGTGGCGCGCGGCGTCCGGGGCGAGCTCAGGCTGTACCAAGCGTTCGAGATGATGTTTCACCCGGAGCGCAACATCTGTGACGCAGTGGTTTTGCCGGCGGCGCTGCCGGAAGCGGTACAGCGGCGCGCGGCCGAGATTGCGGTAGCGGCGGTTGAGAGCTTTGAGACCGCGGGGTTGTTCGCGATCGAGCTGTTTCTCACCGGCGACGGTGAGGTGCTGGTCAACGAGATCGCGCCGCGCCCGCATAACTCAGGGCATCTTACGATCGAGGCCTGCGTTACGAGTCAGTTCGAGCAGCACCTGCGCGCGGTCTGCGGGCTCCCGCTCGGCTCTACCGAGTTGCTGTCGCCGGGGGCGATGGTGAATCTGCTCGCCGGGGGCCGGAGTGAGGGCCCGGTGGCGATTAGCGGCCTTGAGGAGGCGCTCGCGTTGGAGCGCGTACGGGTCCACCTGTACGGCAAGCGGCGTGCGCGTCCGGGGCGCAAGATGGGGCACGTGACGGCTCTGGGCGCGGACACCAACAGTGCGCTCGAGGCTGCGCGTGCGGCCGCAGACAGCCTGTGGATCGGCGCGTCTGAGCGTGCGTGAGCGCGCGTACGGGGTGTGCGGCGCGTGCGGATGCGTATACCTCTACGGCAACAGCGGTCGGCGAGTGACCGCATCAATGTCATGGGATAAGGCGGAGGAAGGGTTAACAGCGTATGCAGAACAGCGACAGCACGGATCAGGAGGCGCGCGATTGGGAACGGAGCGCGGCCGACGACAGGTCACACGCACCGGCGGAGAAGGCGTTGGTAGGCGTAATAATGGGGAGCAGCTCCGATTGGCCGGTTATGCGGCGCGCGGTTGAGGTGCTGCAGGAGCTTGAGGTGCCGTTTGAGTATCGGATCGTTTCAGCGCATCGCACACCCGACCGGATGCGAGAGTACGCCGCCCGGGCAGCCGAGCGCGGCCTGCGAGTGATCATTGCCGGCGCGGGCGGCGCGGCGCACCTGCCGGGTATGGTAGCGGCGATGACCGCCCTGCCGGTTATCGGTGTGCCGGTTCGCGGCTCGAGCCTCGATGGGCTCGATTCGTTGCTTTCGATCGTGCAGATGCCGCGCGGTATTCCGGTGGCTACGGTTGCGATCAACAACGCAGAGAACGCGGCGTTGCTCGCGGCTCGCATTCTGGGCGCGGGCGACGACTCGACGCGGCGCAAGGTTGAGCAGCGCATGGAGCGCGCAGCCGCTGCGGTACTCGAGGCTGATGAAGAGCTGAGAGCTATCGAGGATCCGAACGCGCTTGGTGAGTAGGTAACGGTGTCGAGTTACGGATTCTATCTGTTTGTGGACGCAGTAAAGGATCTCATCGCGGTGTTGGCGCCGGTATTGGTAGCGATCGTGCTTGCGGTTGCTGCATTGCTGGCGTGGCGCCGCTACCTGGCCGCTCTGCAGGACCCGGACTGCGCTAAGCGGATAGAGGCACTCGAGGCGCGCGTGCTCAACTTGGAGCGAGAGAAGCGGAGTAGCACGGCTGAAGAGGAACGCAACGAGTGATGCCGCGGCATCCTGATTACCCGACGCGGTAGCGTTCCGCGAGCATGCGCCACAACACCGCGAATAGCCCGGCCAGGATCGGCCCCACCAGGAAGCCGATTATTCCGAGCCAACCGATCCCTCCTAAGGTGGCGAGCAATACGACCGCCGGGTGCAGGCCTGAGCGGGTGCCGAGCAGTTTCGGCTTGATGAGGTTTTGGCTGATTCCGACGCCGCCGACGCCGAACACCAGCAACACGAACGCGGCAACCCAGCGACCGGACAAGGCGAGTATCAGTATTGTCGGGACGAATACGAAGTTTGTCCCCACCAGCGGAATGACGGAAAGCACCATCATGATGAGTCCCCACAGAAAGGGTGAGGGAATTCCTAGCAACAGAAACAGAAACGCGCCGTACACGCCCTCGAAAAACCCTATCAGTACCGTGCTGACCAGCGTGGCGCTGGTGACCTGTACCGTTTCGGAGGCGATATAGTCGATATCTCGTTGCTCCATCGGGATGACCGCGCTGATTGACGTAACCAGCTTCTCGCCGTCGAGGAGGAAGAAAAACATCAACAGCAACCCGAGCAGCCCGGCGCCCACGGTGCGCGCCGCCCCCACGAACGAGCTCTGAAAGGCCTGCAAGAGAAACTCGCTTCCCACCTGCATCACGTCGCGCAGAATCTCCTGAAGCGAGAACTGCTCGATTTGGTGCATATAGGGCTCAAAAACGGGAAACAGCTCGAGCAATCCGCCGAGACCGGCCTCGCTGAAACGCGCAATCGCGGAGCTGACCTCACGCGTAATGGCGCTGTAGCGCGCTGCGATCGCGATCAGCTCGGTGTAAGCCAGGATTCCGAGGATCGAGATCGGAATTACGACGAGCAGCACGATTACGCCAAGCGTCAGAGCGGCGGCCCATCGCCTGCGTTCACCGAGTGCGCGAGTTATGCGCAGGAACAGGGGGTAAAACAGGCGTGAGAAGATGGTTGCGATCAGGATCGTGATAAGAAACGGGCTCAGTAACCGAATGAACAGTATTGTGACGGTGACCACAACGGTGAGGAGAAAGAGCTCGGAAAGCTTGGTAGTGATCTCACGTTCGCTTGCCATGCTGCACGTACCGCAATTTCATGGTATAGTAGAGTATACGAGATGTTGCATCAAGGTGAGGGACAGATCGCGTTACATCGTGTTGATCTGCCGTTGCCGGAGCGCGCACGCCTGGAAGAGGTGTATCGCCGGCTGCGGCCTAAGTATGAAGAGGCGCTACAGGAGTTGCAGCTTCGCCTGCGCTCGGAGTTGACCACGATCGGTTTGGATCCGACCGTCAAGTGGCGGGTGAAGTCGTTCGACAGCTGTTTCTCCAAGCTCGTCCGTCGAGTGCGCGAAGCCGACGAGCACTCGGACACAATGGAACTCACCGACCTGCTCGGTATCCGCTTTGTGTGCCCGTTCTTGGAGGATATCGAGCGTATCGAGCAGCGCCTTCGTGATTACTACGAGGTGCTTGAGGTTGAGCGGAAGGGCTCCCAGTACGCGTTTCACGAGTTCGGCTACGACTCAACCCATTATCTGATACGAGTTCCCGGCGAGATTACCGGTCTCTGTGGGCTGCCGGACGAGCTTTCGTGCGAGCTGCAGCTACGAACCATTTTACAGGATGCGTGGGCCGAGGTGGAGCACGAGTTGATCTACAAAGCGGATTTTAGTCCGCTCGACGACCCGTTACGCCGCAAACTCGCGGCGCTGAATGCCAACCTTTCGTTGTCTGATACCATCTTCCAAGAGATTCGAGACTATCAGCGCGAGCTGCAACGCGAGCTAGAGAAGCGTCGTGGGGAGTTCTGGCACCGCTATCATCGAATCGCGAACAACGGCGGGGCGGCGCCGGATGAACGGTCAGAGCATGCCGGCAACGGCGAGCGACGGAACAACCGCGCGTCGCTGCGTAACGGGCAGGATGTCGGCGACACGCTCGACAACCTCCTTTTGCAGGCTTTGCTCGAGCACAACCGTCAAAACTTTACTCGGGCTATCGAGATATACGATCGCCTGCTAAGACAGCAGCCCCGTGCCGAGGTGGAGTCGGTAATCTCGGCGCATCGCGGCATGGCGTGCTTCGCCGAGGGGCTCCATCAAGACGCCATCAACGACTTCACGCGTGCGCTCGAGCTCTCTCCGGACAACCCCAAGGCGCTGTATTACCGCGGAGTTGTGTATCGTGTTCTAGATCGCACCGGCGATGCGCTTGCCGACCTAGACGCCTGTTTGTATCTTGACCCATATCACTTCGACGGCTCGTTCGCGCGTGCCCAACTATACTACGATCTCGGTGACTATGTGCGGGCTTTGGGCGACTGCGATCGCGCGCTCGAGATTCAGCCCGATTCGCCGCAGGCGCGGAAGTTTCGGGATTTGATTGCTGTGCGCGTCTCACAATGATGGGGCGTATGGACTGTCAAGATAATGAAGTGTCAAGATAGCAGTAGGCGGAAAAAAAAGCATTCTTGTCGTAAAGGAGCTGCGCTTATGTCCGATCCGTCCGGCCCCGGTAATGTTAGCTACGATACAGCCGAGTTCTTGGAGATCTACGGCGATGATGAAGAGCTGAAGAGCGAGATTATCGCGGTCTTCACCGCTGAGACTCCGGGTAAGCTCGAACGAATCAAGCGAGCCGAGCAGGATGAAAACTGGGAAGAGCTCGCCAGAGCGGCGCACTCGCTCGCAAATACCGCCGGAACCATGCGCTCCGAGACAATGCTGAGCACCTGTCGTGAGCTTGAAGCGGCCGCGAGGTCGGGCGAAGAGGCCAAAGCTCGCGAGCTGTGCGGAGTAGTGCAAACCGGCTTCGCCGATATACTCGAGAAAGTTCGTTCGCTCTAGCCGATGCCGTGCCGCCGGTGCGGTTCCGCCGTTATGCTTCCGGGCGCCGCTCCGGTATCTGAGTTGGAGCCTCGTTTTTGACCGCGAACTCGGGTGTTAGAAACAACCCGCAGAAGCAGTGCCCAAACTCCTGTTGGTCGGGAGTGATGTAATCACAGGGGCAGATGATGTCGCGGTCACGCTCGCGCTCCCCGTCGCCATCGCGGCACGGACAGAGGAAATAGCCGTGGCGGTTGTAATTGACCGCGAGGCCCTCGGCGAGGTCGTCAACGAACTGCCGGTCGGGGTTCACCGACCACCCGTTATGCTGCGCCACCCGCTCGATGAACAGACGCGCATCTTGCGCCGTTTTCTTCCGGGGCGCTTGTCCCGGTGTGTTGTTGGGGTTGTTCATACCGAATCACTCGTTCTCCGGAAGTCCAAGCGTCTTACGCCATTGTGCCTCGGTGAAACCGGTAAGCGCGCGCTTGCCGTCGACAAGAAGCACCGGAAAGATCGGCGAGATATTGAAGCGGGCGCGCAACGTGTCTTTTACCTCACGCTTGCGTTCGGGCGAGATCTCATCCAAATGTATGAACCGATAGGAGAAATCGTGGTTCTCAAGGAATCTCAAGGCTCGTTTGCAGAAGCCGCAGGTTGAGAGAGAGAACACCGTCAAGGCGCGCTCGTTCTTGCTTCCTTCGTGTCGAGTGTACTGCAGTTCTTCGAATACGTCTCCCATACGGTTAGAACTCCCTGGTGCATGCGTTTCCATATAGCATAGCGCGTTGGAGGGTGTGGCGACAAGCTGCGGTGTCTATGATACACTAACCGCCACACATCGTCGACGGATAGTGAAGGGCTTCATGGAAAGGCAGAACGCCGAACAGGTCACGCAGATAGACGACGAGCCGCAAGGAGTGCTCGGTAAGCTCCTCGCGCTCTTCACCAATAACAATGACCCGGAACGTGAGAAGAAACGCCTGCTGAAGGCGCTTCGTAAAGATCTCAACAAGAGTCGGCACAAGTTCTATAAGCCGCGCGGAAACGAGGTGCAGCCCGCCCTGGGGCGCTTTTTCTTTGATATCTACAAAGCGGTAGTCCCGGCACAGGCTATTCTACAGAACGCGGCGGGTTCCAAGGCGCTCCAGACTATCGTTATCGAGAGCTTCATGAGCACCGAGCAAGCCGAGATGCGCGACCGCTTCACCGAACAACGTATTCGTGAGGCCGCCGAACAGAAAGACACGCGCGAGCTTGCCGGCGAGCTCAAGCAGGCGATGGTGGCGTTTTTCGGTTCGTTCGATAACGCAACGGTTAAACAGATCAACTCTACCTATAACACGGTGTTGAGTTTTGTGCAGTTCGTTGGATTCGACTACTACTTCCTACTGAAGAAGTTCGATTCCTCGCTTCCGGAGGCCGACCAAAGCTACAAGCCTAAGTTCGAGATGATCGGAGGCGAGTACGTAACCGACGATCTCAAGGACTTTCTCGAGATCGCTCCGCTGATCGACAAGACTCAGGACTGGGATACGGTCTTCGCTATTCTGCAGCAGTATCGCGGTGTTGAGATTATCTCGCGCGCGGCCTGGAAAAAGGTCGTAAACTCGGTCACCGAGGTCATCGCTTCGGAAGCGCTGTTGAAGATCGTGCAGTATGTGGAACAAGACCCGTACCTCGAGATAAAGCCGAGCTTTCCGTCCGAGCATATCGTGGAGGCGTATCTTAACACGCTGAAGACTACCACCGAAGCCACGATTCAGAAGATCCTCGCCGAGCGTCGTGGGCAGAAGGTGCAACAGTTGTGCAAGAAGATCTTTGGAACAACCACCATCGCACGTACCAAGCATTATACCGACGCCGGGAGCCAGGTCTACACCAAACGACTCCTAAGCGGGTACACCTTCACCGCGCCGATCAACTACCTGAAGGCGTTTCTGGTTGACTACTTCAAGAAGGATGTGCGCGAGCTCGTGCGCGATGTGCTGCTGGTTCGCGGGAAATGGTCGGCGAACGTCACCTCTCATCAGCTCTCCGAGGCGTTCCATCAGGTGATGTCGATTGCGGAGCAGATCGTGGAGTTCGATGAAAGCCTCGCCGACGATGGTGTTCGAGGTGCGAAGCTTCGAAAGGCGCTCGGTAGAGCGGTTGAACGCGACAAGAAGACGCTGAAACTCGTCCGCGAGCAGTTGTCGGAGGTAAACAACGAGGCGCGCAAGATGGTGGTCGAGGCCTCGCAGAACCTTATCACGATTGCGAAGATTCTGAAGCTCGTGATCGAGGACGCCGACCGTCAAAATCCTGAGGTTATCCTTAACTGGAAAGAGATCGAGGGATATACCGAAGACCCGGTCAAAGACCGCCTTATCGAAATCTATCGCCAGATCCACTACTTTGTGCAACTGATGCACGTCTACGTTAAAGGCAAGTAAGACGTCGGGGAAGATCCGTGGTTTACCGCGCGCCCTCAAACTCGAGTAGGCGCGTCTTTACGCGTGTGCCTTCGTCCTCCGGCAAAGTCCGCAGGGCGTACTTGCCGATGCGTTGATCGGCTGCCACGACACGGTGGCACGGGATCACGATCGGCACCGGGTTCACGGCAACCGCGTTGCCCACCGCCCGCGCCGCTCCTGCTCGCCCGAGCTTCCGGGCGATCTCGCCGTATGTGACGGTGCTCCCGTACTCTATTTTTGTGAGCCGCTTCCAGACACCCTGCTGGAACGCGGTGCCGCTAAGACGGGTTGCAACTGTGAAGCTGCGCAGCACGCCCCGAAAGTAGGCGTCAAGCTGATGCTCGAGTTCACCGCAGGCGTACTTGTTCTCCTCGACCGCGATTTCGGGAGGCCACGCGCCGATCGGGGTGTAGCTTATCTGCAGCACGGTACCTGCGCGGTCTACCGCGAGGTGCAGAGGGCCGATCGGGGAGTCGTATCGATGGGTATATACCACTGCGCGTGCGCGTTCCAACATCTCGGTTGGAAATTATAGCGCTCGTTTTCTTGCGTGTCATCCGGCCGATTGTGACCGCCGAGAGCGCTGCTCGGGCGTGCCGTTTATGTGGCGCTGCCTATAGGCCGAGAGCTTCCCGGATGCTTCCGGGGAAACATGTGCGTGAACCTCGATACCGGCGTCGGTATGGTCTACGCTAATGACATGACCGTTGCGGTGAAGATACGCAATAAGGTCGTAGCGGTCGGCAGGGAAGAGGTAGACGCTCTCGGCGCTTTGCTCGTCGATGAGTTGCCGAATAAGCTCGAGCACATGCTCGACCCCCTCGCCGGTCGTCGCCGACACGAACGCGGTGCGCTCCGGCGGGCAGTCAAGCCGTTCGGTCGCAGCCTGTAACGCGAAGCGGTCCGCTATCAGATCGATCTTATTGAAGACAAAGATGCGCGGGCGATCCGCCACCTCGAGCTCCTCGAGTACCTCGGTAGTGGCGGCAAATTGACGGTCTATATTGCGGCTCGCGGCGTCGATCACATGCACCAAGAACTGGGCGATAACGGTTTCTTCCAAGGTCGACTTAAACGCATCAACGAGAGCAGGCGGAAGTTTCTGAATGAACCCAACCGTGTCGGTCAGAACAGCGCCACCTTCGAACTGGGAGCCGAGTCGTCGCGTGGTGGCATCGAGGGTGGCGAACGGGCGGTTTGCTACGCGAACATCGGACTCCGTCAGGATACGCATCAGCGAGGATTTGCCGGCATTGGTGTAGCCCACGATCGAGCCGGTGGGAACCGGAACGCCGACCCGTCGTTTTCGCATCGTTGCTCGGCGCGACTGCACCTCGCGCAGTTCACTACGCAGTTCTTGAATGCGTCGTAGTACCTGGCGGCGATCGAGTTCGATCTGTTTCTCGCCTTCACCACGAGTTCCGCGACGCCCGCCCTTTTGGCGTGAGAGGTGGGTCCAGGCGTGCGCGAGTCGCGGCAGGTAGTACTGCATCTGCGCGAGCTCCACCTGCAGCTTGGCCTCGGTGGTGCGCGCGTGACGCGCGAAGATATCGAGAATTATCTCTTGTCTATCGACCACAACGCGCTGGGTAAGCCGTTCCCAGTTGCGTTGCTGCGAGGGAGAGAGCGGGTCGTCGAACACGATCCATTCGGCATCATGATCGGCGGCGTAATCCGAGATTTCGCGAGCCTTACCGCTTCCAAGGAGAAACCGGGCACTCGGCTCTCGTAACTTTGCTCGTATCGGCCCCACCGGACTCAGGCCCAATGCTCGTACAAGCTCGCGCAACTCGGCTCCGGTCTCTTCCGAGACGATAGAGTCTTCGTTGGGGTGCTGAACCGTAACCAACAGCGCGCGGGTGCCGGCATCGTAGCCGGGTGTGTGTAGAAGACTCATCGGCCGGCGTAGGCGTTCCAGGCGGTTCGAATGAGGGTCTCGAGGTCGCTGTGCTTTGGCCGCCATCCCAGCGTCTCGCGAGCGGCTTTGGACGACGCCATGAGCTTTGCCGGGTCGCCGGCGCGTCGAGGGGCGAGTTGCACCGGAATCTGCCGCCCGGTTATGCTGCGCGCGAGCTCGTAGATCTCGCGCACGCTTGCGCCGTGCTCGGTCCCGAGATTGAGCACGAGGTCTCGGTTGTGCTCGTGAATATGCTCCAATGCCGCGAGGTGCGCTACGGCAAGGTCACTGACGTGAATGTAGTCGCGCACCCCGGTGCCGTCCGGTGTATCATAGTCGTCACCAAAAACCTGCAGCTGCGCCCTACGGCCGAGTGCAACCTCCATGATGACCGGCAAGAGGTTCGCGGGGTTGCGTTCGAGGCCTCGCACATCACCGTCGGGGTCGTAGCCTGCCGCGTTGAAGTATCGCAGAGCCGCGTACCGCAAGCCGCGTAACTGCGAGAACCATGCCAAAACTCGCTCTACCTCGAGCTTCGTCGCGCCGTAGAAATTTGTTGGCTCGGTCGGGTGCTGTTCGTCGATCGGAAGATACTTCGGCTCGCCGTATACCGCCGCCGAGGACGAAAACACAAACAGCCGCACGCCGGCTACCGTCATCGCGTTCAAAATCTTGATGGTACCGCAGATGTTGTGTTCAGCGTAGCGTTCCGGCTCGAGCATCGACTCACCGGCAGCCTTGAGGGCCGCTAGATGTATGACCGCCTCGATGCGCTTGCCGGCGGGCGTCATCGCAGCCTGCAGCCGGTCCTCATCGAGGATGTCGGCCTCGATAAACGACGCCGCTGCGAAGAGGTTCTCACGACAGCCGGTCGAAAGGTTGTCGTACACCGTTACGCTGTGGTCGTGCTGAAGAAGTGCCTTTACGACGTGACTGCCGATGTATCCGGCGCCACCGATTACGAGGATGTTCATACTACGCAGCAGCATAGCCGTCTCTGCGAACGCCTGTCAAACGCTTTCGGAGTTCTGCTTCATTGACGAGGAACGCGGAAAAAGGTCAATAGCCGTTGGACGAAGCGATCGATGTAGTCGCGTATGAACTCTGAGGCCGTCTTGTCGCTCTTGCGCATACTCTCGATGAACTGTGCACTGGAGAGTTGGCGTTCCACCATGATCTCGCCGAACTTCTCCGATAGCTCAGGGACATTTCGCACAATCGGCTCCAATGCTGCTTTCGAGACCTCGATCAGCGTACACTGAACGAGAGCCGAGACCGTTGCTGAGCGCGGCTCACCGGTCAAGAGCGACATCTCGCCGAAGAACTCGCCCGCCCCCAAACGCGCGACCTCAACCGATTTCCCCGCTCCGCGGCGTTTCGTGACGCGCACAACGCCTGATGTTACTACCATCAGCGAGGTGTCGTCGGAGCCCTCTCGCACGATCACCTCGCCGGGGTAGCAGGTGCGCTCGCGCGCACGCTCGGCGATCATCCTGACCTGTTCGTCGGTTAAAATCCCGAAGATCTCGACCGTGCGAAGCTCGTCTTCGATCGTAGGCCTGTGCAGTTTGCGGGCTGCGGCGCGCTCGGTCGAGATCTCGTACTTCTTACCGGCTGCATAGATTCCGGAGCGCTCGAGGTGCGCGTAGATACCCGAGAACAACTCGGTACGGCCCGCAAACTGCGCCGGGTAGTCCTTGAAGTAGACATACACCAGGTAGCGCAGCGGATTCTCTCCGGCGTCGGAGATGTTCACAACCGGCGCGGGGTCGCGGAGCACCGCGTCACAGCTGAGTGCCGCCTCCAGCAGTAAGCGACGAACAATGTCCGGCGGGTACGCACGGTCTATCGAGATCGTAACCCAGGTGGCGTACGCCTGTGACGGCCGCGAGGTGTTGTGGACCGTGCTTCGTGTGATTACGCTGTTGGGAACGACGTACAAGCCGTGGTGCAGCGACTTCAGATGTGTGGACTGCCAGTTGATATCCACCACCGTGCCTTCGGTGCCGTCGGGGAGCTGTATCCAGTCGCCCTTGCTGAACGGACGTTCGATCGTGATCGCAATCCCGGAGAAGAGATCGGCGATGAGGTTCTGCAGGGCGAAACCGATGATACCGACCACCACACCGGTTGATACCAAGACGCCACCCGCGGTGCGCTCAAACACAAAGACCGCGACCGCCCCTACCGCGAGCAGATATATCAGCACAGTGACAAGATTTCGAAGGATTCGCGGCGCCTCGTGCCCGAGCGTGCGGCGGAATCGGTGTATCCAGACGAACTGATTGAGATACCTGTTCAGCAACGATGCGATTGCGAAGATCAGGGCAGCCTGCACCAAACTGCGCAGAGCGCGGAATGCCAAGGGGTGGGTTGAGAGTCCGGAGATTGCGGCATTGAGAGCCATAAAGAACACCGGAAACGCGACAGTGTCGAGCGCAAGGACCATTATTCGTACAGCACGCAGCGGGATGCGCGACCGCACTACACGCGTAAACACAAGGTAGACGACAAACGCCACCGCCGGTAGCGCGAGAGGCCCAAACGGAATGACCGCGAGCTCGTGCGCTAAAGTCACCAAGTACGTCATATGATCCCATATCACGCCTTAGCGCCGGTGTAAACGCGTTCTGATGCTGATTGGGTCGATAGGGTGGTCGTTTATCCAATAGTTTGCTATATTCTGAATTAACTATGAACCATATGTTGTTTCAAAACGGCTTTGAGGTCTCGGCTTATGTTGCGAGCCTCAAGAACTATCGCTCGGTTGTTAAATCACTACTTACACGTGCGACGCCACCCCCCGAGCACGTTTCCGCTCTCAGGGAGAAGCTTGCAGAGCAAAGGTCCCCTGTGCGCGCTACGTTGATGACCGAAGACTGGTGCGGAGACTCAGCAGCGAATCTTCCGATACTCGCCAACCTTATGGAAGCTGCCGAGGTGGAACTGCGGGTGCTGCGAGGTTCGGAACACGCGGAGCTCAAATCGTACTATAACGATCGAGGGGTCACACACATTCCGGTGCTCTCACTCTGGGACCGGGATTGGAACGAGATCGCGAGGTGGGTTGAGGCACCTGCACGGGTCGACGAGAAGAAGTCGGCCTGGAAGAACGGGCGCCCGGAGTTCATGCGTCTCTATCACGAGCGCGATGCAGACAAGGAAGCAGCCAAACAGTTTGCCGTCATGTACAGGGAGTTTCTCGAGCAAATGGTTGGCTGGTACGAGTCCGGAGACTGGAGCGAGACAACGCGCGAGGTGGTTGAGGCCGTTGAGCCGGCCTCTGCGATCGTGTGACGAGCTCTCCGGCGCCGCTTTAGCGGACGCAGTGCCCAAACGCCCAAACGCCCAAACGCCCGGACTCAGCCGGCGTGTACGCTCCGCTCAGTCTGCACCGAGCGACTGCGCCTCAGTGTCAGTGCCACGACCACCCCAGGAATCAAAACGACGGCTAAGCACAGCGGGGTCGCCTGCGTGCCGAAGCGCTCAATACCGATTCCCACGAGCGGCGGGATCGTCATACCCCCAACGCCGCCGGAGGCGATTATTACGCCGATTACACGGTCTGCTTCGAGCGGAAAGCTGCGACGCACCCAGCTCACCGCGCCGGGAAAGATCGGCCCGAGAGCGAACCCGGCGACCACGTATCCGACAGGTGCCATAAGGGCGATCGGGGCGGCGCTGAGTATAGCACCTGCGGTCGCCAAGGTTAAGGCGCTACTAACAAGGATGCCGGGGCTGAGGCGCAGCCCTACCGGTACCGCCACGAGCCGCCCGGCCGTGAAGGCGATCCAGAAGCCGGAGGTCACCGCCGAGGCAACCGTCACGGTGAAAAGCGCCGAGAGGTGCGTGGGTATCCAGCTCGAAAATGACGCCTCGGCGCCGACATAGATGATGTTCAGCGGTAAGAACACGATGAGAGGTGCTATGAGCATCCGCAGGCTCGGTCTGTGCTGCTCGGCCGTCTGTTTGCCGCTCTCGGCTTCACGAATCGTGGCCCGGTTTCGAATAAGGATCACCAGCACCATGAACGCGACTGCGGCCCCGGTCCCGAACGCCGGCGCAGTGCCGGAGATTCGTAGGGACCCGGCTGCGAGAAGCGGCGCGCTAATCGCCCCGATGCTGAATCCGGCGTTGATTAGCTGCAAGGCAGAGGGACCGAGCCGACCGAATGCGTAATCCACGAGCATATTGAAATGAATCAGCAGTCCGAACCCAACGCCGATCAAGGCCGCCCCGCCGAGTACCGACCACCACGCAGGCGCAAAAGCGATAGTAAGGTAACCCGTGCTGAGTACGAGTGCGCCGGTCACCAGGATGGTCGCGTAAGAAAATCTCTTGATCGCGGGGCCGCCGAGCAGCACTCCGGTAGTGGCGCCGGCAAAGTGAGCCGTCGGGAGAAGACCGAGCCGCGATGCGCTCACCCCGAAGGTCTCCGCGAAGAACGGAAAAAACGGACCGTACAACGCCTGCGAGGCGCCCATCACGACCATCGAAAAAAGGCCCGAGAGCATAAGGAGTACGCGAGGTCTGGTCGAGAAAAGCTCGGTGACGCCCATTGGTTGTTAGTTGTTATCGGTCGCCGGCCGAAGCGAGATCGAGCTCAAGACCCAACTCCGCGGCGAGCTCGTCCGCGGTCTCAACAACTACAGTTGGAGTAACCGCCTCGAGGATTCGGCGATTGTGGTTTCCCCAGGTGACCGCACAGGTGGCCGCGCCGGCGCGGTGTCCCATCTCGATATCAAAAGTGGTATCTCCGACCATCAGAAGCTCGCCGGCAGGAAGCGCGAACTGCTGCGCGATGTAGCGAAGCATCTCCGGATCCGGTTTTTCGCGTTCGGCGTCCTCACGGCCCGCGATCACGCTGAAGCAGTCGCTGATACCGAGGTGAGCTACCATGTCGTCGAGCGACTCATGGCTGCGGCTCGAAGCAACCGCCAACGCTAAGCCGTCGCGTTGCAGTTCGCGGACAATCTCAGTCAGGCCAGGGAACGCCTGTACATGCTCGAACCCCATGTCGCGGAAGACCTCACGGTAGGTTGCGACGGCCTGCGCGGTATCAAGCGCATCGCTGTCACAGATTCTCTCGATCGAGCTTGCAAGCGGCACACCGATGGTCTCTACGATGCGCGCCGCCTCGGGGACCGGCAGATTGAGTCGCCGAAAGGTCTCCTGGTACGAAGCGACGATCAGCGAACGTGTATCGGCTATGGTTCCGTCGAAGTCGAATACCACGCCGGAAGGGCGTTGTTGTAGTGTCGGCATACCTGCACTGTAGACACAAGCGCGTCACAGGTCAATTGGGCGTTCAGTTGGCCGCTCTCGAGTGCCGGTGTATACTAGAACGCATGGAAGACTCGATTGTGTACGGTCCGGTTTCTCCGTACGAGGCCGAAGCTCTGCTCGAGTTCTATACCGCGCTACAACTCGAGCAACCGTACCTGCACATCTATCCGGATGACGCGTTGCATTCGCTGCAGGAGCTCGAGCAGTATGTTCGGAGAATGAACAGATCGGACGGCTCGCATATCGCCGCTGCAAAGCTTGGACGTCGCGTTATCGGCTGCGTTACGATCGAGGAACTCACGCTCGAGGGACGGCGTGGAGTGGGCGAGCTTGGTATCTCGGTCCTCAAGCAGCACCGCGACCGAGGCATCGGCTCACGACTGATGCACGAGGTATTGGTCTGGGCTCGCGAGGTCTCGCGCCTCAAGGAAGTGGTGCTCCATGTCGACGGCAAGAACCGGCGGGCGCTGCATATCTACACCGGCCTCGGATTCCAGATCGAGGACTGTAATGAGGTGGGGTACGTTCAGGGGCGAGTTCAAGGGGGCGGTGTTTGTATGAGGCTCGCGGTGGCGAGCCAATCGATAGAAAATTAATCTATATATTAACTTGACAATATAACGGTTCTAATATAGATTGGGTCAAGGCGGGCGCGGAGAACAGCTCAAGGCTTCTGCGTCTGCTAAACTCAAAGCAGTAGGTAGGTGAGGTCATGGAACTAGTTAGCCCTGTCGAACCCAATTTTCATCTTAAGGCGAGTCGTACCTTCACCGGCTTGCGGAGACACGCCTGGGTTCTTGTGCCGATCATCGCCGGCGGCTCGCTGTACTATCCGCCGCTTGGCTTGGGTGTCGCGGCGATCATGGTGCTGATTATGGTGTCCGGGTTCTTTCAGGGACGATACTTCTGCGGAAACGTCTGCCCGCACGGCAGTATCTTCGATCGTCTCTCGCTACCGGTTTCGCTCAACAAGAGAATTCCCGCGTTCTTTCGATCCCCGATTCTGAAGTGGGGGTTCTTCGGGTTCTATATGGTTATGTTCGTGGTGCGTCTCGGCCGGGTGGCGCCGTTCTGGGGCGACGTTGAGTTTCTTGGTCGGTTCGGTGCGTTGATGGGCAATCAGTACTTGGTTATGCCGACGATTGTGGGGGTCAGTCTTTCGTTTCTCAATCCGCGCACCTGGTGTTCATTTTGTCCGATGGGAACCACGGGGCAGGTGATGTACAAGCTCGGCAAGGCGCTTAGGCTCAACCGCAAGACCGACCGCAAGGTCACGATCTCTGCTCCCGAGCAGTGTCATACCTGCGCTACCTGCGCGCGCGTCTGTCCGATGCAGCTTGAGCCGTACAAAAATTGGAACGGCGAGAATCAGTTCGATAACGAGGTCTGTATCCGCTGCGGCACTTGTGTGGAGCACTGCCCTGCAGATTTGCTGTCGCTCGCGACCGCGCACGAGGCGAAGAAACTGCGCGAAGCGACCTCGCTTGAAGGCTACGAGAAGCGTCATGCGGTGAGCGCGCAGATAGAGCAAATCACTCCGCTCCGCGATAATATTCGCGAGCTAACCTTCAAAACAAACGGCAACAACGGTGACCACCCGACCAACGGCTCGGCGATGGGCTTCGAACCGGGTCAGTTTGTACTTGTCAAAGTTAGCGACGATCCTGAGGTGTTTCGAGCGTACTCGATCAGCAGTACCGATCCGAACGATCCCGAGCGTCTTTCGGTGACGGTGATGAACAAGCCCGGTGGGTATGGTTCTCACGCGGTGTTCGGCCGTTTCGAAGAGGGACAGGAAGTACAGCTCGAGGGCCCGATGGGCCGAGAGCTCGTCGTCGACAAACAGGCTGATAAGGTACTGTTTATCGCGGGCGGAATCGGTATCACCCCGTTCGTCCCGATCGCCAAGGATCTGGTCGACGATCCCGGTGCTGTTAACTCGGCAACGCTTCTGTACGGCGTCAATAAAGAGCACGAGTTCTTATACGACGATTACTTCAGCGAGCTGGCCGATCAAAGCGAGGTGTTTGATTACGTCAAAGCGGTAGCGTTTCCGGCTGGAGACTGGACCGGCCATACCGGTTTCGTGACCGCGGTGCTGCAAGAGATGGATCTCAGAGATTACAAGATCTACATGTGTGGCCCGCCCCCAATGGTTAACGCGGTGATGAAGACCTTGAAGCAGATGCAGGCCGAGGGTCGCGGTACCTCGGATGAGTTCGTATACTACGAAACCGCCTCCTGATTGGGCATCCGTCGGCGGCGATTTCTTAGAGTAGTTACTCGTACTTCCCCCTCGCGCGCCGGCCGCCGTTGTAACGGCGGCCGGCTTTACCCAGCCCGACTGCACCGGGTATGCTGCTCGCAAGATGAATATTGCTTCACTAACCGGCGTTGAGAAGACCGTCGGGAACGGGCTGCTATTTGAAGACGTAACACTTGGGATAGAGGCCGGGGAGAAGATCGGCCTTGTAGGGCGCAACGGCTCCGGGAAGTCGACCCTGCTTCGGCTTATCGCCGGCGAGATGCAGCCCGATGAGGGGCAGATTACGACGAGCCGAGGGCTCAAGCTCTCTACGCTTGAGCAGCACCCTAAGCCGATCGGCGGCTTAAGCGTGGAAGAGTACCTGTTCCCCGACCTATACGCCGAGGTCGACTCTCCGGTGCCGTTCAGACTCGAGGCAGAAGAGCAAGCGGCAGCGTTACAACGCTATCGGGCGAGTTGCAGCCGTCTCGGCATCACCGCGATGGACGCAAAGCTCGAGACGCACTCAGGCGGTATGCTCAAGAAGATAGCGATAGCGCGCTGTTTCGCGTTTGAGCCGGATCTGATGACGCTCGATGAGCCGACCAATCATCTTGACCTCAACGCCGTATCCTGGCTTGAAGAGTACCTCGCGGCGTGTTCCGCGGCGTTTGTGTTGGTGACTCACGACCGCTATATCCTCGACGCAACCTGTACCACGATCCTCGAGATCGACGCCAAGCGTATCTACCGGCATCCCGGGAACTACTCCGCGTATCTCGAGCGACGTGCCGAGCGCGAACACGACGAAACCGTTGCGGAGCAACGCCGTGCTACAATTCTACGTCGTGAACTCGAGTGGCTGAAGCGCGGGCCGAAGGCCCGAACCGGAAAGGACAAGAAGCGCAAGGAGCGAATCGCGACAATGCTCGCGGACGGGCCACAGCGAGAGCAACGCCTACAGGGGCTTCCGGCCGCGCAGCGTCGACTCGGCAAGAAAGCCGTCGAGCTCGAGCGTGTCTCCAAGAGCTACTCCAACGCACCGGTGATCCGTGACCTTTCGTATCGCGTAGCACCGGGCGAGCGGATCGGCATTATCGGACCAAACGGGTCGGGGAAAACGACCTTGCTCGATCTGATTGCCGGTAGGGCGCACCCTGATTATGGAACGGTTGAACACGGCGAAACCGTCGCGCTCGCGTACTTTGATCAGACCGCTGCGCGGATAGACAGAAGCCTGACCGTCCTCGAGTATCTCAAGAACGTTGCCGAGCGGGTACCTCTCAGTAACGAGGTCAGCGTAAGCGCGGAGCAGTTTCTGGAGCGTTTCTTGTTTCCTCGCTCTATGCACGCGCAGCCGCTCGAGCGCTTATCGGGCGGGGAGTTGCGCCGGCTGTATCTCGTGCGTTTGCTCGCCGGTGCGCCGAACGTTTTGCTCCTCGACGAGCCCACCAACGATCTCGATATCGAGACGCTTCGTATACTCGAACGCTACCTCGACGAGTTCGACGGTTGTATTCTGCTTGTTTCGCACGACCGCGCATTGCTCGATCGCGTAACCGATTCGTTGTGGGTGCTCGACGGCGCCGGCGGCGTCGAGCCGTTTGTAGGTAGTTACGACGAGTACCTCGCGGCCGGCGGAGTGGAGAGCAACCACGGCACCAACGGACGCACGAGCAGCGAAGTGAACGGCAACGGAAAAGGGGAGCGTACGAAGCGGGCTTCGCGGGGGGCCGATCCCGACGAGCGGAAACCCAAGAAAGCCGTCAATCGCGAAGAAAAAGCGGGTTTGTCGTACCGCGAACAAAAAGAATACGAGCGCCTGCCCGACGAGATTGCCGAGGCCGAAGCCGAGCTCCAGGAACTCGAGGACGGCTTTCAGCAACCCGAGCAGGACCCGGAGTTGCTCGAACGCCAAACCAGGCGCTACCACGCCATTCTGGCCGAGGTAGAACAAAAGACCGCGCGCTGGGAAGAGCTCGCCGAGCGCGCGGTGGAGTGAGCTTCAGGTTCGCCTACGCGTGTGCGGCCAAGAACTGCGCATGGCTACACACCGCCGGTAACCGGCTCGCCTTGCGCTCCTACCTCTACACACGCATCGCGGCTGTGCGGTGCTTTCGAGAAGCAGCCCCCGCTGAAGTAGCCCATCGCGACAAGCGCCTCGGCGTTCAGTACGGCGGCGCCGGCGGCGCCCCGAATGGTGTTGTGGCCGAGAACCACCATTCGAACGTCGAAAACCGGGCAGGTGCGTAGGCGACCGATCAAGGTTGCCATTCCCCCCTCGATCATGAGGTCGCGCGCCGGTTGAGGCCGATTCGGATCATCGAACACCCACAGCGCTTGCTGCGGTGCCGACGGTAGCGCAGCTACTTGCGGATAGCCCCGGAAGTCTTCAAGCGCCGCTCGCACCTCCGCGAGCTGGGGCCGTGACGCAAGCTTTACCGAGAGCGTTTCGGTATGTCCGTCGATCACCGCCACACGGTTGCACTGAGCTCCGATCGCGATTTCTGCGGGCAAGACTCGATCAGCGTTACGAGTTCCGAGGATCTTCAGCGTTTCGGTCTCGAGCTTTTCTTCCTCGCCGCTGATGTGCGGGATTACATTGCCCATGATATCGGTTGCCGACAGCCCGGGGTATCCGGCACCGGAGATCGCCTGCATCGTGCTGACCTGTACGGCCTCGACTCCAAACGCACGGTGCAACGGCGCGAGCGCCATCGCGAGAAAGATGGTAGAGCAGTTGGGGTTAGTCACGAGCGCGCCGGGGTAGGGCTGATGCTCGATCATCGCGAGATGGTCGGCGTTGATCTCCGGTATCACAAGCGGCACATCGGGCTCCATGCGGTGGTTCTTGGAGTTGCTGATCACGACGTGTCCGGCCTCGGCGTAGTGACGCTCGAGCTCACCCGCGATCGAAGAATCGAGCCCCGAGAACAGTATGGCGCTCTCGAGCGGCTCTTCGGTGGATTTCACGCGCGTTTCGGCCGCCGAGTCCGGCAGGGCCGAACTCTGAACCCAGCTTACCGCGTCGCGATAGGGTTTGCCGGCCGAGCGCTCGGACGCCACGAGCTCATGCACGTGAAAATAGGGGTGATGCTGCAGCAGGGCGATGAACTTCTGCCCGACCGCGCCGGTTGCGCCAAGTACGCCAACCTTGATGTTCTCCATACCAGACCTCCAGATAGCAGTCTCTTGGATCATTTCTGTATGGAGGAGATGTCGTTGATTTGCTTCCAGGGGTACTGCGCAGGAAGGAAACCAATAGCACTCCACCGTTTGGTGACAGTCCCTGGGATTTAGCCCAGGCAACCAAGTTTCTGCCGGTCAGGACCGCCGAAACCTTCGGCAAAGCACCCTTTCACGCGGTTTCTTAGGGTTCCTGAACCCTCAACCGCGCTACTGTTGAACTTCGCGCCTCTATTGATCCAAATATGTTGCGTTCAATTAGTAGCAAAAAATCGCTCAGTGGTCAAGCGTTTTTCTACGCTTCAAGGACTCGCTTTATGATCTCGTCGAGATTCCGAGGCGGCTCGACACCTTCGTGGCGAAGCGCTGCCAGCACCGCGGTCTTGAGCTCTCCCTGAGAGACTTGCGCGCCGGTGTTGCCTGCCGAGCGCGACGTGAGGTTCGCGCGTGTGCTCGCGCTGGTGGGGCTGCTCGTGCTGTAGGGGAATTGCCTGTCGGTTTCGGCTCGTTCCGGTGGGACGAGCGCCGCAGCGGTAGGATCCGGCAGTATGCGCACCCCGAGCTCTCGAGCGCGCTCGCGCGCGAGGTCGGTTATCACTACGTCGTTGTTTATCGGAAGCTCCTTGACGTCTTC
>Ga0207421_10002758_pt1 | contig 21515 bp, 13 predicted proteins | sample SodLakKL_010_SED_4_FD_187542 | JGI IMG/M metagenome (GOLD analysis project Ga0207421, IMG submission 187542) | Alkaline sediment microbial communities from Lake Tanatar, Kulunda Steppe, Russia - 8KL_010_SED (SPAdes) (version 2) | ecosystem: Environmental > Aquatic > Non-marine Saline and...
TAGGCCGGCCCAGGTGACCGATGCTTGGGAACCACTCTCTACATCCGTGTCGGTACCTATCACACTGTCGTCGGAAGCATCGAAAAATGTAACGTCCATAGCATCCCCGTCTGGATCCGATACATATACAGATAAGACGGGGGTTATCCCTACATCTATCGCACCGTCTGCAGGAAACGGATCTGATGGTACCTCCGGTGGTTTATTCTCAGCGACGGTGGTGAAACTCCAAGTGGCAGACTGGGTAGTGAACTCCCCATCGTCAGCAACCACATACCATTCATAAACCGTATCCTGTAAAAGATCAGACCATTCGAATTCAGCAGAATCTCCACTGGCTACTTCATTATCTGTCCCGATAACACCGTCGTCGGATGCATCGTAGAATGTAACATCCATAGTATCCCCATCTGGATCCGATACATATACAGAGAGTATAGGAGATGTTCCTACATCGGTGGCCCCATCCATCGGTGATGGATCAGTAGGTTCAGCCGGTGGCCGGTTACCCTCAGAGATAGTAACAGTGACCTCCTGTCGATGAACCGACACCCCATTACAGTTCATCATGTTGAGATGGATAGTACCTGTTCCGTGTCGATCCGGCTGAGGTGTTATATCAAGTCTCCCATCGACCACCTCGGCGGTAAATAGTGATGTGTCCGAGCTGGTAGCTTCCCATAGAGGGTCGTCAACAAAGATGGTCTGGATATTGTGCATCCATTGAACGGTGGTGCCGGTTACCGCATCATAATCTGCATAGCCCAAACCACCATAGTAAGTAACGGATGTATCAACGGTCAAATTGATACCCCAGTATTTAGCGTGTCCTCCCCTCCAACGTATATCGACGACCATGTTATCTTCACCATTATATTCGAACAGGTTATCTAGGTCGATCTCGACCCATTCTCCTTTCCTTTCAGACGCCATCTTATATGTCGGTCTGCTCAGAACTTCTACCCAAGGATCGATACGGTTTGATTCGTAGATCGTACCCAAAGATTCGTTTGAGGAATGTGCCATCCTTATGGACAGGTTCTCCACGACCGACCAGTCGGCACCATCAGTAAATGCCTGGAACCGTAATTTATCCACGATCCCTGAAGCGTTCAACAGCTCGCTCCTCTGCAGTATCTGATAGCGCATCTCAGAGGATGTGCCGGAGTTAAAAGGTACTGGTCCGACTAACGGATAAAAATTTGCCGACCTGCCTTTATCTATCACACCGACATCCGCAACATCGGTTTCGAACTTGGTTATGGGTAAAATGGAACTCAAAGAACCTGTGGGGGAACTTATATCCCACGTATTTGTGGTGACGTAATCACTGAAAGAGGTATAATTCGTATTCACCAATACCCCATCACTTCCCTGCCAAGTAAGATCGACCAACAGATTGTAGGACGAATCATAGGTGAACCCATCGTTCAGTTCAAAATGGATCCATGGATCACCGTCGGATGAATTCGTTTCGTATTTACTCACAGAAAAAACTTCAACCGGTACTCCATGGTAGTTATCGGCAAAGGTGTTTGTCAACTCGTCCAGCTCAGTATGAGCTAAGGATATCGTGAGATTTTCAAATACCCCTACTTGGTTGGGATCATATCTTCCCAATGATATGCGCTTGATCGTTCCCTCTCCACCGACCTGTTCGGGATTGAACAAAGTTTGACTACGTGATCCGTCTCTATTTTCACCGTCGAAGGGAACGTTCCAGTCACCGCCATTTCCTCCAGATCTGCCCTCGGTCACTCCGTAACTAGTACCCAAATGTATGCTCCGGGTGGTTTCGTTTTGCATCATGTACTGATCAGGGACCTCCTCCGGCCCGAAGGATATCCTGACCCTGGGCCAATGGTGAGAATCTTCATGATCCGTGGACTTGAAAGCTAAAAAATTATAAGGATCCACTCCGTGATCGTCACCCATTATGATCAACCCGTGGTTTTCCATATCACCCTCATACCATGCACGCACTATCTCAGTTATATCCCAGTCGTACCACGTACGATTATGAGCTACGTTCCTATAAGACACATAAGACGTGTCGAAATCCCCTCCGGGCGTATCCCAAGCATGGTTCTCCGTACGATTGTACCAGTTCACCGACCCGGGCTCTCCAATCAGATCGTTTTCAAACCATGGCTCAGTTATGGGAGATAAAGTTACATTTATATCCAAACCGGGTTGAGTTATGTATTCACAATACATCGATAAAGACGCCCTTTTTAGCATGCCTTCATCAGGAGGCAAGTTGAACTCGAGTAGGCCCCTTAGTTCTGATATGCCGTTGTAAGCTCTTCCGGCTGCCAAATATTCGTAGCCACCGTAATTACTGTGTTCGTAATCCGGAAAATCGGTGATATAAGCGTCCTTCGTACCCAATGTAACATCGACTTCTTGGGTCACGTAATTCCCGTTGTTATTGAACAAGGAGAGTGCCAGGGTACCTACGCCTCTAGCGTTTGGCATGGGTCTGATCGTCAACTCCGTTCCCAAAACATCTGCCGTGAACATATCGGGATCCAAACTCTGGGCGATCCAGAAGAAGTGTGCACCGTCGGCGACCTCCACACCAAATATAGCTTTTACAGACACGCCGTCAGCGGTTCCCGTGTTACTGTCCACAGAACTGGATAACACTCTTCTGTTGGTCCCGTGATTAAAGGCCTTAACGAATACGGTATTTTCTCCTGAACCTATCCACTGAATATCTACCAAAAGGTTCCTCTCACCATCGTAGGTGAAAGGGGTATCGAGTTCAAAATGCACCCAGCTGTCGCTGTTGGATGAATTCACCACCAGGTTATCTCGACTGAAAACCCCGTACAGCATCCCTTCGTAGTTATCATCGAAAACCTCTGTGACACTATCCAAAGTAGAATGACCCATCGAGATCTTAAAATCACTGAAGTTACCGATCTCGTTAGGGTCCGATCTGTCAAATGATATCCTAGTTATATCCCCGGTAACGCCTATCTCCTCCTGCGTATATAGGTTTTGATAACGCATCTCACTGTAGGTAGCATGGAAAGGCATCGAGTTACTGAGATCGTACCCTTCTCCTGTTAGCCGCTCGAGGTTTCCCCTTTCTCTACCAGCTAGATCTATCACTTTCGGAGGGCCGTTCATCTCCATCACCTGTTCCTCCAGAGGCGGGTCTATCTCCGCATGGTATGTGATGGTCAATTTCGGTCTTTCTGAGGCTAAAGAGTGTTCACTTGTATAGAAGAAGAATAGATCAGGATCGGAAACTCCATCAGGTACCATTATCACTCCGTAGTTTTCTAATCGACCGGACTCCCATCTTTTAGCTATGCTGGTGATATCCCAGGAATACCAAATGTACTCGGAGTCGATCAACAGGGACGGTTCACCATAAGAGTATATCCCTTCGTCGAAATCCCCCCCTGGATTATCCCAGGTCTCTTCCACCGTTCTGTAGGTCCAGTTCGCAGCCCCCGGTTCAGCATGTTCAACACCCTCCTCCCACTCATTCAAAAGCGGGTGTAATTTGATATTTACCAACCCTTCGGAACCCTCCGAATATCTTCCAATTACAGAAAGTGTAGCGTCTTTTATGACCCCTATATTATCCGGAAGATCGAATCGGATGAGTGACCTCATTTCGTTCGGTTCTTGTAGCCCTACACCCGAGGTAATCGCGCTTCCGTAGTTCTGGTCAGGAAGGTTCTTACGGATGTAGGTGTCCATACCGGCGGTTGCATTTGGCTGTATCACAACTCTATGTAGATCGTATGTAGGAAAAAATCCACCCTCATTTTCAACGAGTTTGTTTTCAGCCTCGACCTCCATATCTTTTCCGGACATCGGTATATTAAACAATGTGGAAAATAACAGAAGTGCCATCATAAACAGTGTTAAATATTTTGTGCAGCACATATACTTTCCCTTTGGCGATATCATGATATAACCCGTAGTAGATACGGTTTATAAGCATATAAAGTTTACTTCTATTATATAGTTATACAATAATCATTATATCAATATAAAACAAAGACTCATCCGGATGTATTTGATACCCCGTGTGATCGACGTACTAGATTCACCTCACCTCCACAAATGATAAAACCTTCACAGCATTTTACACATATATGACCGACCCTGATGGATACCACCTAGAAACGGGCCCTATCCGACCTCCTAACGAAGGAGGGGCAGGATCACTGCTAATCAGGGCTACACGTAACTGTCCGTGGGATCGGTGTATCTTCTGCCCATTTTACAAGGGGCAAAGATTCCAGATCAGAGAGGTAGATGACATCAAAGGGGATATCGACACCGTGATGAAGATCGTAGATATGCTGGAAGACGGTTCGGATATGAGTAAAGTTCCCTACCAGACTCTGTATATGATAAAGGCGTGGAACAGAGGTGGAAAAAGAACCGCCTTCCTTCAGGATTCGAACTCCCTGATCATACCGACCGATCAGTTGGTAGAGGTCCTAGAGTACCTTGTGGAATCCTTCCCTTCCTTAGAGCGTATAACCTCCTATGCAAGGTCGGATACCATTGCAAGGAAGAGCGTCCATGAACTCAAAAGGATCAGAGAAGCGGGTCTCACCAGACTTCACGTAGGGCTGGAGAGCGGTGATGAAGAAGTACTCGAACTGGTGAAGAAAGGGGTCACGCCTGAACAGCACATAGAGGGGGGAAAGAAGGCCAAAGAGGCCGGTTTCGAACTATCCGAGTACGTCATGCCTGGATTAGGTGGTAAAGAATTATCGAAGCAGCACGCCTATAACACAGCAAAAGTCCTGAACCAGATCGACCCGGACTACATAAGGATGCGTCCCCTTACCGTACATCCCTTGACCGAGCTTCATGGACTCAGAGCCACAGATCAGTTCCGGATGACTTCTCCCCATGAACGCTTGGAAGAGCTGCGGTCGATGGTGGAAGGATTAGAGGTATCCTCCACACTGTGTTTCGATCACTTTTTGAACGGCTGGAGGGGTAGGGATGGTGGACCTCTTTTTAAAACTTCGTTCTCTGGCTATAGATTACCGGATGAGAAGGAACAGATCCTCGAGCTGATCCAAGAAGGATTAGATGTTCCGGAGTCACAACATCTCGATCCTAGGAGAACGAGGATGAATTCTTTTTGAAACAAAGTGATTCAGTGATCCACTGCGCTGTTATCGCAGTATTGTATTCCCAGTAAACTCGGCCACGAAGTAGCCCAACCAAGTTCCATACCGTATGTGATGTCCGTGCTCGTAGGTATATGGCCTTCCACGACCAGTGAAGCGTTGCTGTTCATCTGTGTCCAGATGCCCATGCTATGGTCACATGTATCCATATCGTTGAAGTTCTCCATTACACCATGTAAATAACTCACCGGTTTCACCATCGGTAAAGCCGCGGGAAGTTTGCATCGATACCCCGAGTGAGCCTATTCACTCCATATACTTCAGTGCCTTCCTGGCCACGACGACATCCTCTCGAGAACTATCCATCATCAACCCCATCTCGACCCTCTCTTCTTCGAAGGCTTTGCTCATCATCTCCACGGCCATGAAGGCCATACTGATCTCCTGGTTGCACAGACAGGTGCACAATGCCGGTGATCCTTCCACTGCAAAGCCGCCCAAAGAAGTGTCACCCCTGTGAAAGTAGAACCAGGGTTCCTCTATGTTCCCAGGGGGTATGAACTGCTGATTTTGGTAGGATCTTTTCCAATCTTCGTATCTACCGGAAACCTCTACCACTGTATCTTCAAGGGAACCGTCCAGCAGTACATCCATGAACAACTCGCCTACCCAGTTCACCAGACGTTCCTTTGGATTCTTGTGGATCATCACCATCTTGATCAGTTTCGTTCCCGGCAGTGTGAGGTACTTTATTACGAACCTCTGCCCTCTGAGCGAGTCCATCTTTTCTATGTTGAACTCTACTTCGACCCCCTTCCACCTTCCCTCCACCGTCTCTTGGCAGGACACTTCCTCCAGCTCGTAGAACGAATAGATATCTTCAGGCGTCATGAACCTGGGCCCTATCCCGCCCATATGATTTTCAAAGTAACTCTTGGGACCTACCTGGGGAAAACTGTCGTCGAAGTAAGTGTTCCCCTCCGAGTTCTCAAGTCTTATCAGGTTGCCGCCTATCCCGTCTACGATGTGGAAACGGATCTTCCCGTTATCCACATAGATAACATCCTTTCCTTCCAAGGAATCCCTCCTGACCCGGACATGGCCTCCTCCCATGACGATCACCGGCAGGTCGAACACGAACTCTCTCTCACCACTTAGACGGAGGTATATCTTACCGACACAGCTCTCCATATCCGCGGGAACGCCCACCTTTATCTTCATCTCCGGACCATCCCGGTCCAGGATCGAAACGTCCAGCGGTCCGTCAGCGGATATGGAGCATTCACCTGTTAAGGGGTAGTCCACCACCTTATCCAAGGAGATGGTCCGTTCGTTCTCCTCCCCGGCCTTCAATATATTATCGTTCAACCTAGCCGACAAGTGCCTTTTCCTTTTTTTACCGTGAAGACGTTCGTTGGGATGTATGGGTTTCCTTCCCACCAGCCTGTTCCACGTATCTCTGAAGGAATCCAAAGAAGGTTTCTTTAAGGACACCCAGAGTCGGTTGCATCGATATCTTTCACCAGGTTTTAACCCTCGGCTAACACTCTTCAGTTCGCTGAGCAGTCCAGCGGCCAGGGATATCTTCTTCACGTTACAGTTATCCCATATGAACCCGCTGACCGCCCCTTCGATATCCTCATAGGCGGTCCAGGTTTCTTTCCATCCATCCGGATCATCGGGCATGAGTGTGGAAGACAGCATATGTGTGACAGGATCACTCTCTATCAACTGGTCACCGAGAGGCGTATACACCTTGGTCTTGCTGTGATAGGCCTGCTCCAACATCCATCTCCGGGTACGAGTTTTGGCGGCCACTTCTACGGGCTCACCTCCCCCGTTCTCAAGTTCCAACCAAGACTCCAGTTCGGAGGAATGTTTCTGCAGCCTAAGGTGTGATCTCAAGATCACACCCGGTTTGTGTACGCTCTCCATCTTCAATATCAGATGCAGCCCTTCTTCATCCTCCACCGATCCATGTTCATATCTCAAAGTATCGTCCAGGGATTCGCCGAAGGGAGGTCCCACAGAATGGTTCAACTCGATGTCGAGTTCATGATCCCTCCTCATCTCGCTCATCAGTACCTCTCCCCCTTCCAACTTCACCTTCACCTTAACCTCATCGTTGACCAGATATACCTCGTCCTCCTTCTCGACCAAGGCGGCCATACCGTACCTGTCGTCAACGACAGGGTGTTTGTAAGACTTCATGGGGAACGCTCCGTCTTCTTTATCTATGAACGGTGTCAATTCGATGTACTTTACATCCCCCTCTTCAAGGAACGTTATCGGTAAACTGACTCCACCTACTTCCTTGGCGTCCAGGGCGAAGTCGATCTTCCCCTCTTTTCCCTCCATCACATAGGTGATGCCACCGCTCAACGCTTTCTCGGTATTGTTCTTCAGATCGAGATACACTTCTCCGGAGGACAGTCGGTCTATATCCTGTGCACCGGATACCTCCACGGCCGGTTTTATCTTACCACCGGTGGTGAGTTCGAACCGCTCCACACCGGTATCCAACGTAGTGTCGATCGTCTGAGAGACCTTGTGTGTGGACACGTATATTTTAGACGTGCTGTCCACCACGAACTCACGGGTGATGGTCTTTTTTTCTCCATCCTTCACGGTGATGGACTGAGGCGGATCTTCTCTGAATTTCAGCCCTTCGAACGTTTTCACCTTTACATCCAACTCCATGTCTTCACCGGTGCGGTTCTCCACCGTTATGGAGTATGCATTATCCATGCCCGTGTGGATATGATGGGAGTCCACCCTTGCTTCCACTCTTAGCTCTTCATCCATGATCTTCCTGCGGACTCCGGTGATGCCGAATCCGTATCTGTCTATATCGACCTCCATCCAGTCGTCCTGGGCCTCGAACCGGTACCGGTAGATATCCATACCGTCCACCTTCAAGCCGTCGGGCTCCTGTTTCAAGCCCCTTTTCAGATCTCCATACCAATCAGGGTGAAGTTCGAACCACTCCTTGGTCAGATCGTTTTTATGTAACAGGGGGATGTAGTCCTGCATGTAAACGGTGGTTTCCGGAGCCCAGAACATCCCCACTTTCTTGTAAAGAGGTACGGCATCGATATTTCCGGACCACGTGTGTAGATCCACCCTTTCTATCCCCTCCTGGATGGCCTTTTCTATGGCCTTTAGTAGAAGGCGTTTACCGAATCTCTTACCCTTGACCCTCTGTATGACTCCCAGTAGATCCACGTATGCCGCCCCCTGGTCACTCCAGTGTGGTGTCAGATCGCAGAATCCAACGGGAACTCCATCTTCGTCCAGAGCGATGAATATCTCTATGGCGGAACTATCATCCAAGCTATCTTTTATCCTCTCTTCACTGAAGGGTACACCCCCGCCGAAGCCTCCGGGCCATGATTCCTTGAACTTGTTGAACATCTCCGCTAAACCCTCAGCCATGGAGGGATCGTAAGTGACTATCTTACCGTCGTTATCACCTTCTTCCACCATACTTGCACAAAGCAAAGAAGTCGTTTATAAACGTTTATATGAGTGGGTGGGAACTATATATGCCTCAACAAAAAAGGAAAGTTATTATAACATCCTGATGTTAGGACGAACAGGCACCCGAGAGTCAATGACCATGGACGAAGAAACCATAGTGATCGTATCCGGCCTTCCAAGGTCGGGAACATCTATGATGATGAAGATGCTCGAGAAGGGAGGACTGGAAGTACTCACCGACAAGGTGAGGGAACCGGACGAGGACAATCCCAAGGGATATTACGAGTACGAGCGCGTCAAGGAGCTGCCGGAAGAAACAGGGTGGCTGGAGGATGCCAAAGGTAAGGTGGTCAAGGTACTGGGTGAGCTCATCAAGCACGTTCCCGAGGGTTATGACTACAAGGTGATCTTCATGGAGAGGGAGATCGATGAGGTGGTGGAGTCTCAGGAGAAGATGCTGAAGAGGAAGGGGATGGATACCGGCGAACGATCAAAAGAGGAGATGAAGCGGACGCTGACCGAGTACTCAAGGATCCTGAAAAGAAGGATGAACTCCCACCCGGACATGGACGTACTCTACGTTAGCTACAACGATATAGTCAGCTTTCCGAAACCGGTGATAGAAAGCATCTCCGTTTTCCTGGGAGGATCACTCGATACGGATAAGATGATGTCCGTCATAGATGAATGTCTGTACCGGAACCGGGCGGAGTGATGTTCTACAGTAATGTTCTTATCTCTCTTAAACCATCATAATATCATGTTGTTGAAGGAAAAGGTGCTGTTGAGTATGGTCGCCGTTTTGATGGTATCTTCAGTACTTACAGGTTGTTTGGAGGAAGAACAAAAATATCCGAACGCCGAGATGAACATCTTATCCGCCGAGGCAAGGTTCCTGGGTACCGAGCACTGGAGGTATCCCACCGAAGGGAACGAGTTCCTTTGGATTCAGGTGGAGATGAACAATCTGAACGAAAAGGAAGATCTGTCGCTGAGGGCGTGGTACTTTGAACTGGTCACCGAACAAGGACATGTTTACACCAACGCCAGGTTGGACGGAGCCCCGGATCGTATAATCGCCGGTGCCAACGTCACCTTCTACGTTGTATTTGAGATCCCAATGGAACAGACCGGTGATACCCTACGCTTCGAGCCCAGCTGGTTCCTTGAAGAGCCCTTCACCGAGAAGATCCCTGGATATTAGAAAAAAAGGGAAGGGGTTTTACACAGCAGCATCTAAGCCAGTCCTTCTTTCTTGAGCTCCTGATAATCTTCTTCTATCAGCTCGTCGAGACCCTTCACGTCGAAGTGGCGCTCTCCAGTCCATTCGTTACAGGCGGCCTTGTACATGTCTGAAACGAAGTCGATGAGCTTCTTTGGCATCTTGGGCGGTTCGGGCCATTCATCTTTCGGCAGATCCTGGTCCTTGACCCTATCCATCTCCTTCTCCCACTCCGTTCCTCTGTAGTAGTTCCTCAGCATCTGCTTGCTCAGTTTCAGTCCCTTGTATTCGAACCTATCTTCGTCCAGGGTACCCAAAACATCCGCCAGCATGAGCTCTCCGTTCTTGTCCAGTGCGACCTCCATCTTACCGTCAAGGTGCATCCAGCCCAGCTCTTTGGCCCTCTCGTTGATGTATCCGTTAACTCTGAGTGCCAGATCCTTGATCACATCGATCATCTCGTCGTCGAAGCCTGCGTGTTCCTTCACCTCGTCAAGGTTCTTGAAGTATCTGTCGAAGGTTTCGTACTTGGTGCTGAAGTCTATTATCGGTGGGTCTAGTTCTTTATTCACTTCCGGATAACTGTCGAAGCCCAGATCCGACGGCTCTATCTCTCCTTTTTTCAGTCTTCTGAATACAGAACTACCCTCTCCGAGGATGTTTCTGTATATTATCTCCAAAGGTACCATCATGTTCTTGAATTCATCCGGTGTCCCCTGGGTGATCACGTTGACCACCTTGACTTTCATCCTGTTCCTTCCATCCAATCCGATGAAATGTGACTTTATACCCTCTTTCTCCAACTCCTTGAAGTTGTGGGCACTCATCAAACAAAGGGCTTCCCCTTTACCCTCTATCTCGTCGGGCATCTCACCGTAATCGAAAACACTGTATCTATCGCTGAACTCGAACACGCCCACACCTTCTTCTTCTGCGGTCGGTTCTTCCACTATATCCAGGTCTTTTACGGATCCCATCTTATCTCACCTCTTTATCGTCCTTTTCTATCTGATCTCTGTTCTTCTTTTGATACGCCTTGATCCTTTCTCTGAGCTCTGCATCGGTCAATCCGAACATCTTCGCCGCCGCAAGACCGGCCTGCTCCGTTCCCATGACCACCATGGGACATACTCCGGAGGGCATCCTCAAACTTGAGTATATATCGCCACCTGCGAACTTGCTGCTGTAGGGTGGACACGCTATGACCGGTTTCTCCGTCTGAGCATCGGTGAAACCACTCAATGCATTACTCCTTCCGGCCACGGTTATATAGACCACCTTTTCATCTTCATACTCCTTTATTATGTCCATAGCCTTCAAGGGGACTTTATGAGCTGAAGCGATCCTCATAACGCTCTCGATACCCAGATCGTCCAACGTATCCGCTATCTTCTCTGACCAATCCATATCGCTTTTCGATCCCATTATTATTACAACTTTCATCTTATCACCTATGCCATCTTTTCAGCGACCACGTTATAGATCTCGAACATCTCTTTTATCTCATCGATCTTCAAAAAGTAGAACTTTTCCGGTGGCTTCATCTCGAACTCCACCAAACCGAGATCGTACAACAACTTTAGATGCTTGGAGGCCGAAGACTCCGTCATATCGAGTTCGTCCGCTATCTCATGAACGGACATCTTCTCCTTCTTACAGAGCATCTGGAGTATCTCTCTCCTTTTCCTAGATCTGATCGCTCTTGCTAGTTTTTCATCAGGCATCAACGTAGGGATAAAGCACCCATATATAAGGGTTTCGCAGTTGAACAATGGGGCAACATGGAATATGAACACATCTACATACATCATATCGGTGTGTCTTGGATCGAGATATGACTCATCAAACCATAAGAAAAATACTTATTAACGACACAACAATTGGATTGCCATGAAGATCGAAAAAGGCCTCAGTTTTGATGACATCCTGCTGATACCTCGCAATACCGATGTGAGGAGGCATGATATAGATACAACCAGTAAACTCACAGATAACATAGAATTAAAAGTCCCCATATTGAGCTCCCCCATGGATAAGGTCACCGGTGGTAAGATGGCCATCTCCATGGCTAGAGAGGGTGGGTTGGGGATAATACACCGTAATCTGGATACCAAGGTTCAGGTGGATATGGTGAAGAAGGTCAAAAGATCGGAGAACTGGATCATCAGGAAACCCTACACAGTTCCTCCCGATATAAAGGCCATGCGGGCAAAGCAGATAATGAGAGAGAAAGATATCTCTGGGCTGCCCGTCATCAAGGACGGTAGATTGATAGGTATAGTCACCAAGAGGGACCTCAGGTTCGAGACCGAGCTTCATAAAGATGTGGGAGAGATAATGAGTTCCGAACTCGTCACCGCCGGTCCAAACACAGAGATCAGCGAGGCCAAATCCATACTCAACAAGAACAAGATCGAGAAGTTACCTCTGGTGGATGAAGAGGGCAGGCTTCAGGGTCTCATCACGGTCAGAGACATAGAGAAGAAGAAGCAGCATCCACAAGCCACCATGGACGAGAACGGTCAGCTCCTGGTAGGTGCAGCCACGGGTCCCGACGAGTTCGATAGGGTGGAGGCTCTGGTGGATGCAGGCATCGACCTCATCGTGATAGATACCGCCCATGGTAACTCCAAAGACGTTATCCAGGCCACGATGGACATAAGTGAAAGCTTCGACGTCGGACTCATGGCGGGTAACATTGCCACTGCTGAAGGCGCAAGAGCGTTGATCGACGCAGGTGCCGATTCATTGCGCGTAGGTATCGGCCCGGGTTCCATATGCACAACGAGGATAGTTTCCGGGATAGGTGTACCGCAGATAACCGCTATAATGAACGTTTCCCAGGAGGCGGAGGACGTTTCAGTAGTGGCCGACGGCGGCATCCGATACAGCGGTGACGCAGCTAAAGCCCTGGCGTTAGGCGCAGACTGTGTGATGCTGGGTAACATGCTGGCCGGTACTGAAGAATCTCCGGGGCGGGTGGTATTCAGAGGAGGCCGGAAGTACAAGGAGTACAGAGGTATGGCCTCGATATCCGCTTTAGAGAAGCGGGAAAAGAACAGATACGGACAGCACTTCGATAGTAGAGAGGAGTATATACCAGAAGGTGTGGAGGGACTGGTACCATATAAGGGAACGGTATCCGAGGTACTGCACCAGATGATCGGTGGTATACAATCGTGCATGGGTCATCTTGGAGCAAGGACCATCCAGGAGATGCGTAGGAACACGGTTTACGAGATCAGTGAAGGTGGTAAGAACGAGAGCCATCCACACAACGTCGAGATCACCGAGGATACACCTAACTATCACTGGAGAGGCTGACAACAGCCCTCTTGATCCTCTCCAAACCCTCTTTTAGAGTATCCCTCGGACAGGCGAAGTTCATTCTCATGAATCCGTCTCCACCGAATTTACTTCCGTCGATGAGTGCGACCTTCGCTTCGTTCAAGATCAGATCGTTCAACTCATCAGCTTCCATACCTAATCCACTGAAGTCCATCCACAACAGGAACGTGCCTTCGGGCTCCACTGCGTGAACTCCCGGGATATCCTCGATGAACTCAAGGGCGTACTCCTTATTACCATCCAGATAGTCTATCTGTGCATCCATCCACTCATCCCCTTCTTCGTAGGCCGCTTTCATCGCGGTCAAAGCCAGGACGTTGGGTTCCTTGACCAGTAGATCTCTGGCGTTCTGGAATCTCTTCCTCACACCTTCATCGGGGATGATGGCTACACCCATCTTCAACCCGGCTATGTTGAAGCTCTTGGCGGGTGTGATCAACGTCATGGAATTCACCTCTTCGGATATGGATGAGAAGGGTGTATGTTTTCCTTCGAATATGTAATCTGAAAATATCTCGTCTGATAAAACCATGACATCGTGCTCCAGGGCCAGATCCACCACTCGTTCCAGCTCATCCCTTGACCAAACCCTACCAACTGGGTTGTGAGGGCTGCACAGTATCATAATACTTGTCCTATCCGCCAGTCTGTCATCCTCGGGACAGAATTTACTGCGAAGATCGTCGAAGTCCATACGATACCCACTCCCATCGTACTTCAGCCGGTTCTCCAGCACCCTACGACCGCTGTTCTCCACCAATGAGAAAAATGGAAAGTACACGGGCGGCTGGATGACCACCGAATCTCCCAGATCCGAAAAGGTCCTCACCGCCACGCTCAGACTCGACGTTATCCCGTTGGTATATACTATCCATTCGGGATCGATCTTCCAGTCGTATCTCCTACCTACCCAGTCCACCACCGCATCGTCGTGCTCCTCACACGGCTTCGAGTAACCGAAGGCACCGTGTTTCACCCTGTCCTGCAGTGCTTCTATGATCGCCTCACTGGTCTTCCAATCGGAATCCGCCACCCACATGGGCAGTACATCGTCCCTTCCAAAGTATTCCTCCAGACAGTCCCATTTCGCACAGTAAGTACCTTCACGATCCAGTTTCTTGTCGAAGTCCATCTTATCGGTGCGGTATCTCCGGTCAGGTTTTTAGAACTTATGCTAGATCATGCCTACTTCACATCATCCTCCTTCGAGCGATACGAGATATTCAATCAATCTCTTTAAAATCATGTAAAGCATATGGTTAAACGAAAGGTATGAATATCGTGATAGTTGGGGGCGGATTCTGCGGCTCTATATTGGCTAAGAAGCTGGGTCGAGAAGATCGGTTCGATACAGTCCTTATCGACAGAAAAGATAAATACCAGTATTATCCCGCCCTGCCCGAATTGTTATCCGACCCTTCTATAAGTGGAAAGATCTCTCTGAGATACGATTCCTTCTTGACCGGAGTAGAGTTCATCCGTCGAGAGGTGAAAAGGATAACTCCTGAAGCCATTGTAACGGATAAAGGAAGGATATCTTATGATAGATGTGTCCTCTGTTTCGGAGCTGAATATCCCGTCCGATTGGATAATAAAAACAACGTGTACACTGTAGACGATGTAGAGAACACTCTCAGGACAAGGAAAGCACTCCATGACTCGGACCATGTCTTGATCATCGGAGGAGGTTTGATCGGTGTGGAGGTGGCCGCAGAGATCGCAGATCAGTTAGAAAAAAGGATCACCCTCGTTCACCCTCATCAACGACTTTTAGAGAGGACTCCCATGGATGCCTCGGAACATGCTGAACGGTTCCTCCATAGTAGGGGCGTTGAGATCATTTTCAACGACAAAGTGGTGGAGAACAGAGATGTGTTCCTTACGGATAAAGGGAAAATGATAGACGCGGATATGGCCGTATGGGCAGGAGGCCTCGGTTTCAATAGAGAACTTCTTAGTGGGTTCGACCATGATATATTCTCGGAACCATGGGGACTGGATGTGAATTCGGATCTTAAACTGAAACACCATGAAGACATCTACGTAGGTGGAGATATAACTTCTTTGAACGAGGAGAAGACAGGGCATAACGCCGACGTTCACGGGAAGTTCATATTCAAAGATCTGATAAGGGAGATGGAAGGCAAGGGTACCTTGAAATACAGCACGCAAAAGGCTCCCATGATCATCGGTCTGGGACGGAAAGATGGAATCGTAGTGTTCGAAGGAAAAATCCTGACCGGAAGACCTGCCGCGACCGTCAAGAAGATGGTGGAGATAGGCGCACTACGGAGGCTTAGATTTTAAGGAGCATCGACACTATGCTGTTCACTCAGTCTTTAGATACTCGTCGAACCAGTTCAGAGTGAACTCCAGACGCTTCATCCTCTGCTTCGGTTTACCCTCTCTCGAAAGACCGTGGTTCTCATCCTCGAACAGCACGAGCTTCGAGTCGATACCGTGATACTTCAGAGAAGTGAACATCTGTATGGCCTCGACTTCCCAGCATCTGTAGTCCTTCCTGGATTGTATGAACAGGGTGGGAGTCTTCACCTTATTGGCGTATTTCATGGGTGATCTGTCCCAAAGCTGCTCGTGATCCGACCATGGATCAGCTCCCTGCTGGTCTTCAACAAAATAGTAACCGATATCTGTGGTCCCAAATTTAGAGATCCAGTTGGCTATACTTCTGAAAGACACGGCAGCGGCGAATCGGTCGGTGTGCCCGATGACCCAGTTGGTCATGAATCCGCCGTAAGAACCTCCGGCAACTCCCAATCTGTCTTCATCGATGAAGTCATACCTTTCTATGGCGGCATCCATGACGTTCATGAGGTCTTCGTAATCCGGTCCTCCGTACACACCTCTGATATCTGCGAACTCATCGCCCTTACCCGAGCTGCCTGAAGGATTGCTGAACACCACCGCATACCCATTGTTCACCAGCAGCTGCATCTCGTTGAAGTGTATGGTGCCGTAAACGCACTTAGGGCATCCGTGTATCTCGAGTATGGTAGGATATCTCTTCCCCTTCTCATAGCCCACGGGTTTCATCACCCAAGAATCTATCTTTCTACCTTCCGACTCTACCTGAAAGTATTCCGGTTGTGACAATTCGAAGTCCAGGTCGTTGAAATCGGTTATCCTCCCGTCCATGTCGTAAAGCTCCTGTGGACGGAGTCCTCTTAGACCGATGTATATCACATCTTCATCATGTACGTCGAAGCAGTCTATGGAACCTTCCTCCTGGAGTACGGGTACTATCTCGTGCTCCTCGGTGAACTTGTAAAGGTTCACGCTGTAATCTTCGGTGATCAAGAAGTACAGTTCACCATCGTGCACTCTGAATACCTCCCCACCACCGTACTGTATGTCGGTCAATAAAGAGTTAGCCAAGGATCGATCCATGTCTGTGAGTCGTCTATGTTCCCCCTTCTCCAGATCGTATAGATAGAAGTCCATGTTGGTGTTCATACCCATCCTTTCCATATCCGTTGCCGCGAACAGTATGTTTCCGTTGAAGAACCGGGAGACACCGATCTCAAGAACATCTTCCACCAGCATCTTCAAACTGTCTTCCCCAAGGTCGTACATATACAGGAAATTCTCAACCTGGTACTTGTCTTCATACTCACTCAGCACTATACTTATCTTATCCCCCTCTACGTGGAAGTCCTGCACGGACTTGTATTCACCCACCAGCATCTTCATGTCCTGACTTTCAAGGTCAAGCAGGTAGAGATGATTCCTTTTTTTGTTGGAAAACCCCTCTTCGTTGGACCAGAAAGGGATCTCGTCGAGTTCGTGGTAGTCCTTCCCTTCCTTCAATTCCTTTTTATCTTCTTCTTTTTCATGGACCTTCTCCCATACGGAGATCACGACCCCGAGATCAGAGATATCCATCCCGCTCACCTTTTTGTCCAACGTAAAAAGATGCTCGGCCTCTCCACCGTGTATATTGATCTTGAAGAATTTGGTCTTGTCCTTTTCTTCCTCCTCTTCATCTTCCTTCTTAACGCCCATGTCCCTACCGGAGGTGAACAGTATCTCTTCATCGTTCAGCCAGACATAACTGCTGTCTTTACCGCTGTTGGTCAGCTTGTATTTCTTGTGCCGCTTCGAGTCCATGATCCAGAGTGTAGAGATGTACTCGTTGTTCTCAACATCCATCTCGTGATGTGCAAAGCAGAGGTGCTCTCCGTCCGGAGAAAAATTAGGGTTCGATAGGAATTTGTAATCAGATATGCTTTCGATATTCATAGAACCCGAATCGGATAACCTGAGTAAAAGGTTTAGGGGGATATGACGTTCATCTGACGGGATATGGTCTACTTTCAGTCCGGCAAAAAACATGATTTTAAAGCACTGGAAAACCCAAAAAAACAACCTATAAAGGGATCAAAGATGTCAGACAAATTCTCCAAAACCTTTATATTATCTCGGATTTCTTCTTATATTTGCGCAAAGTGTCTGACACATGCGCGTTGGTGTATAGGATGGGATTCGTAGCGAACATAAAGAGCAAGAACTGCGTCCTCGATGAAGAGGAGATCGCGATACCGGCACTTGTTACCGCCCTTTTGAACGAAGAGTACGACGTTCATCACGTAACACTCAGGAACGGTAAAAGGGAGATCAATCTGAAGAAACGTAGGAAGGGTGTTTCCGTTAGATTCTCCGATTCAAGTCCGGAGAGGAATCCAAGGGAAACCTTCAGACAGACCATGGATATCTTAGAGAAAGGGTGAATATCAGCATCTAAGTTTGTCACATGTTTGTCTGACAATCATCCTCCGTACTGTCGGAATGATCGAGAGTATATATGTTAGAAAGTGAACAGTTTGAACGTTCATCTTCTAGTAAGTATCATCATACATAAAAAAATAAGAAAAAGGAAAGGAGTTTTGGTCAGTATTCTACTGTCCAATCTACAGTGTGATCTGCACCGTTATAGACCCAGTAACCTTCTCCGGGTGAAAATTCGAAACCCGCTGCATCCACATAGTCAACATTGTAGGCATCAGATGCATCGAATCGGCCGACCGTAGTCACTTCCGCCGGTAGATCGTGGTTTCCAGATGTCTCACTGGGTAGTCCAACCATGTTCCAACCAGGTTCCAGGGTGATGGTAGTGCTTTCGGGTACCGTTCCCTCTATCGTCAGCGTATCGTCCTCGTTCATCCGTATCCACAGACCCATGGTACGGTCCCAGTTGTAGATGTTATTGAAGTGCTCATCTCTATCTGGTACATATGATAGCCATTCATCTTCAACAGCATCGTAGTACATCACGCTCTCGTAGTTACCTGATATGCCGTGTTCCTCGTTTTCCAGTATCACTGTCAGTTCTGTATCCTCCGGTATCAGGTAGAATGATACGAAGTTCCAATCGTTTGCATCTTCGTTGGCTACCAGTTCTATGTCCATTAGTTCCAGAGACGGGTCCCAACCGGGTTCCGGCATGGCATCTTCGTTCTGTTCTTCAACACCTTCTTCGGAGACGGCTCTTACCACGTACCAATTGTAAGGTTCGCCGGCCTGGTCATAATCGATGTACTCATATTGATCCGATCCGTCTGCTTCAACCTGAGCGATGAGATTATCCCAGGGTCCATACTGATCCTCTGCTCGATAGATGTTGTAGTGTGATACCGGTTTAGTATCTCCGACCATCACGGTGACTTCGTCCTGTGAATCTTCACTAGCAACTGATAGATCGTAATAGCCAAGATCCTCTTCACTGGTCTGCCATGTGAATATGCCGTCGTGCACCTGACCATCTCCTAGTGTCTCTGTCCTACTGTCTTCCAATACTCCATCGACATAGAATTCTATCGTTTGAGTGTCTTCCTCGTTACCCTGATTAGTTACTGTGTAGTCAACTATTGCCTCTTCACCAGGTACAATCTCGTCATCATAGTCAACTATATCTACTTGGAAGTAAACGTCCATAGGTATGAGTCTAGCTTCCAACGCCCAGGTATAATCAAGGCCGAAATCACCCAGATTATCCCATGAACCGGGATCGTGCGGATTATCCATGTTGACTAAACCACCGTTATCCACTTCGGGTTCAATACATCCAAATGGGAAGTAGCCTTCACCCATATCGTCGAACACAATGACTATCCAGTAATCACCGGGATCTTCTACTATCAGAGGATCATCTAGTTCTAATTCGACCCATCCTGCACCGCTAGGCGTGTATTGTTCAGTGGAGATCCAATCCTCTGATGGAGCACCCCCATCATCTGGTGCAACATAGCCTTGTGCGTAATTTGCCTCTTCATGGTCGAAATAAGCCACATCGGTGAATGATAAACCTATTTCGTCGGATAGATCCATCCTTATGGCTCCCCACCATTCGCCTTCGCCTGTTAAACCGATCCCATCATCGGTTTCTGCAGGCCGCCATTCTCCTTGGTAGAGCCAGCGCCATTCGTCTTCCTGCTCTGGATTGACTTCTGTTGGTCCAGCAGTAAACTCTGAGTCGGCTGCCTCGAAGGTAGCACCTGGATCTGCAGTAGAGAATGCATTTTCAGGATCCACCATGTTCATCTCAGGCCAATCGCCTGGACTCGCATCCCATGTGACTAAGTTATCATCTTCGCCATCTTCGTCAATAACTAGAGCTTCGACATGTATATCATCGATCCGCCAGCCTTCACCGTAGAAACCATCCCATGCCTCGGTACCAGCGTTCCATCTCAATTGTATAGTACTTCCACCGATATCTTCGCCAAATTCTCCGATGAGGTCAAAGGTTGCGGTTTCCCAATCTACGGTACCACCCCAACCGGGTTCTCCACCTAGTGGGTTACCCCAGGCATCAGGAATTACCCCGTCATAACCTCCTTCAGGTTCGATTATCTGGAAGTCTCCACCATCTTGAGATATTCGAATATTGCCTCCGTCATATAGAGCGGTATCACCGAAGTCTCGCCAGTGCTCGAACGTGAGTTCCACCTCGGTTGGGTTCTCTGGTATCTGGATCTCAGGGGATATCAATCTACTTTCGAAGCCATCAGTTCCATCCTTGTTGAATCCGCCGTCGCCCCAATCCCAAGATTCGTCTCCTATCGCGGCACCGTGATCTCTTATCCCCCATTCACTAGCTTCGGGATGGTTTCGCCAGGTATCATATCCAAGGTTTTCGGAGACATCGTCGAAATATACTGTTATGATCTGTTCACTGATATACTCAACATTAAGGTTCTGCGGTGGATCTGGAGGATAGCCGATCAGATCGAATCCTTCACTGGTATCTCGACCGGTGGTATCTCCTTGGCAGTGTACCCAAACTCGGACAAGAGAGTCAGAAGAAGTCTCGTCAGGTATCTCCCAGTTATATTCTCCATCATCGTTGGTTCCTTCTACTATGTATTCCCAATTGTCTCCTCCATCGGTAGAGTATGCTAGGTCAACACCGGCTATGGGTTCGTCACCTACTACGGTATCCCAAGTTATATCCTCAAACTCTCCGGCATACCAAAATTCTCCGCCTACCGGAGATGTGAGCGTTACTTCAGGAGGCGTCACATCTGTTATGGTGAATTCATCACTGGTATCTACACCCGGTTCTCCATCTTGGTCATCATAGACAGTTGCTCGGACAACCGCTTGATCAGTTGGGTCGTCTGGGATCGTCCAAAGGTAGGAACCTTCGTCTGTGAGATCGTGCTGTATCTCTAACCAAGTTGTACCCCCGTCGACGCTGTAATCTAGATCTACATGTGTGATCTGGCCACCGCCTTCTTCGGTATTCCATATGATCTCTTCTTCCGTACCGACTTCCCAGTATTCGCCTCCGGTTGGCCGTTCCAGTTGGATAGATGCTCCTTCTGATACACCACCACTTACCACGAGAGCAAAAGGTTGGCTACCTTCGGCTACTTGGTGAGCAGTCACAGTGACATCATAAGTACCCGATTCGACACCGTTTTCTTCCGGTAATAACAACACGTTCTCTTCAACGTTCAATCCATCGAATTCTTCTCCTCTTAGACCATCCCATGGATTGCTGGTTGGGTCTGGTTCGGAGTAGCCGGGATTATAGCCCGTGAATGCGTTACCTACATATCTTGTCCCATCTGGAGCTTCGACTTCTAAATCTAGATCGTTTACTATTGCTGGATCACTTTGATCGGATCCAGCTGAGCCGGGATAATCAACCCATGCCAAAGTAACTTCGATCTCTTGGGTCGGGTCAGCTACCCCAAAGGACATATCCCATGATTCACCGGTATTGAGTTCAACACCTTCATCCCATGAATCATAAACTATGAGTTCTCTATCATCGCCTTCGAAATGCAGCGCCCTATCCAGCATGCTCCTACCATAACCTT
>Ga0207421_10002759_pt1 | contig 21508 bp, 21 predicted proteins | sample SodLakKL_010_SED_4_FD_187542 | JGI IMG/M metagenome (GOLD analysis project Ga0207421, IMG submission 187542) | Alkaline sediment microbial communities from Lake Tanatar, Kulunda Steppe, Russia - 8KL_010_SED (SPAdes) (version 2) | ecosystem: Environmental > Aquatic > Non-marine Saline and...
GGACGGGGCCAGCCATCCGCCGCACCACCGACCCGAGGAGGTGTCGATGCAGGACCTGATCAACTTCCTCGAACGCCGCTGGCCCGACCTGCTCGAGCTGGCCGTCGAGCACATGTTGCTGGTCCTGACCGCCGTGGTGTTCGCGACCATCATCGGTGTCGGCCTCGGCGTGCTGGTCTACCGCTCCCCGGGCCTCAGCTCGCTCGCCGTTGCCGTCACCGCCACGATCCTGACGGTGCCCTCCCTGGCGCTGTTCGGGCTCATGGTGGTGTGGGTCGGCCTCGGTGACCGATCCGCGATCATCGCCCTGACCGCGTACGCCTTGCTCCCGATCGTCCGCAACACCATCACGGGGTTGCAGGAGGTCGATCCCGCGATCAGCGAATCCGCACGTGGGATGGGGCTCGGCACCCGCTCACGTCTGTTGCGGATCGACCTGCCGTTGGCCTGGCCGGTGATCCTGACCGGGGTCCGGGTCGCGACCATGCTGATCGTGTCGATCGCGGCGATCGCCGCCTACATCGGCGCGGGCGGCCTCGGGAACTGGATCTTCGACGGTCTCGCCCGCCGTGGGAGCGTGGTGGCGATGCCGTTGATCATCTCGGGGACGCTCGGCGTCGTGGCCGTCGCGTTCGTCCTCGACGCCTTCTACGTCGTGGTCGGGAAGCTGACGACCTCACGTGGTATCCGCACCTGATGGAGAGGCCTGCATGGAGTACATGATCAAGCTCGAAGAGCTCACCAAGCGCTTCCCCGGGCAGGTGGCCGTCGACGGGGTGTCGATGGACATCCCGGAGGGGGAGATCGTCGTCTTCGTGGGGCCGTCGGGATGCGGCAAGACCACGACGCTGAAGATGATCAACCGCCTGATCCAACCCACCAGCGGCCGGATCTACCTCGACGGCGAGGACGTCACCGACATCAACGTCGACCAACTGCGACGCCGAATCGGCTACGTCATCCAGCAGATCGGCCTGTTCCCGCACCTGACGATCGCGAAGAACGTGGCGACGGTGCCCCGGGCGCTGAAGTGGGACAACGACCGCATCGATGCCCGGGTCGACGAGTTGCTCGAGCTCGTGGGCATGGACCCCGAGGTCTACCGCGACCGGTACCCCAAGGAGCTCTCCGGGGGCCAGAACCAGCGCATCGGCGTGGCGCGCGCCCTGGCCGCCGACCCGGCGGTGATGCTGATGGACGAACCGTTCGGTGCGGTCGACCCGATCACCCGCGAACGCCTCCAGAGCGAGTTCCTGCGGTTGCAGGCCGAGGTCAAGAAGACCATCTGTTTCGTGACCCACGACATCGACGAGGCGATCAAGATGGGCGACCGGATCGCGATCTTCGGTGACGACCACAAGCTCCAACAGTTCGACACCCCGGAGACGATCCTGTCGCACCCGGCCAACGAGTTCGTCGAGGACTTCCTCGGCTCCGGGGCTGCGCTCAAACGGCTGCACCTGCACCGGGTCCGCAACGTCACGCTCAACCCGTGGCCGTCCGCCAACGTGAACGAGGACCCGGCAGAGCTCCGCCAGAAGCTCGAGCAGGAGTCCGAGTACGCGTTCCTGCTGCTGCTCGACGATCAGCGTCGCCCCGTGCGGTGGGTCAGTCACCGCGACCTCGACCGTGCGGGCAGCGGCGTCGAACGCGGACTTCCGGCTACGGCCATCGTCGAGCCCCAGGCGACCCTCCACGACGCGCTCGACGAGATGATCACCTCGAACGTCGGTTGCGCGGTCGTGGTCGACCGCGACGGCACCTACGAGGGAGTGGTCGACATCGACACGGTGATGGCCGCGGTCAACACCCTGCGCGCGGAGCTGCGTGAGCAGTTGGCGGTCGGTACCTGGCACGCGGTCCCGTCCGAACACGTCGAGGAAGTGGGGGCGTAACGATGTCGGTCACCGCCGCCGATCCGGGGCCCCCGGTCGAGAACCCGAACGTCGAGTCGGAATCGTTGTTCAGCCGCCTGCTGCACGACCCCGGCCGCATGTGGGGCTATGTCGGGATCCCGATCATCGTCGTGGGCACCCTGATCGCGCTCCAGCGTTGGGTGTCCGGGCTCGAACTCGACAGCATCGAGCAGCGCTGGCTCAACACCGAGCGCGTCACACGGGCCGTGGTCGAGCACGTCCAGCTGAGTCTCATCGCGACGGTGCTGGTGGTGGCGATCGCGGTGCCGCTCGGGATCACCCTGACGCGGCCCTTCGCGAAGAAGCTCACCCCCATCTTCATCGGCCTCGCCAACATCGGACAGGCGATCCCGTCCATCGGGCTGTTGTTCTTCCTGTCCCTGCCGATCCTGCTCGGGATCGGGGAGACCACCGCGATCGTCGGGGTCGTCGCCTACTGCCTGCTGCCCGTCCTGCGCAACACCATGGTCGGGATCCAGCAGGTCGACCGGGCACTCATCGAGGCGGGCCGGGGGATGGGGCTGTCGAACTGGAAGGTGCTGCTGAAGATCGAGCTGCCACTGGCGGTCCCCGTGACCCTCGCCGGGATCCGGACGGCTCTGATCCTCACCGTCGGAACGATGACGTTGGCGACCTTCATCAACGCGGGGGGACTGGGGGACCTGATCAACGGCGGCATCGTCAACAACCGCGCCTCGGTGTTGCTCACCGGTGCGGCACTGACCGCGGGGCTCGCGTTGATGATCGATTGGGCCGCCGGCATCGCCGAGGAGGTACTGCGCCCACGTGGACTGTGACCGACCCCGACCCACCAACCGCCCCGACGACGAGGAACGCCGATGAACACGACCCGTAGCCACCGCTCCCTGTTCCGGATCGCCGCCGTGTCCGCCGCCGCCGCGATGCTGCTCGCCGCGTGCAATGGCGACGAGGTCGAGGTCGATCCGGAGGTCGGGGGGTCGATCGCCGAGGACTACGACCTCGAGGGGGCCGAACTGACCGTCGGCTCCAAGGAGTTCACCGAGCAGCTCATCCTCGGTCACATGGCGCGGTTGGCACTCCAGGCCGCCGGGGCCGAGGTCACCGACGAGATCGGCCTGGCGGGGACCGCCATCGTGCGCGAAGCACTCGTGGCCGGCGAGATCGATCTGTACTGGGAGTACACCGGGACGGGGTGGATCACCATCCTCGGGGAGACCGAGCCCGTCCGGCCGGCCGAGGACCAGTACGAGGCGGTCGCGGAACGCGACCTCGAGGAGAACGACATCCGGTGGATCGAGCCGGGGCCGTTCGACAACACCTACGCGGTCGCCGCGCACGAGTCCGCCGTCGAGGAGTTCGGCATCACGCAACTCTCGGACCTCCAGGAGCTGTTGGATGAGCAGCCGGAGGAGGCGACCTTCTGCGTCGCGAGCGAGTTCGCGACCCGCGACGACGGGCTCCCGGGCATGGAGGAGCACTACGACATCGAGTTCACCCAGGACCAGCTCGTGATGCTCGACGAAGGGGCGATCTACAGCGAGGTCGCCGATCGCAGCAACTGCAACATCGGCGAGGTGTTCGCCACCGACGGACGGATCGCCGCGCTCGACCTCGTCGTGCTCGAGGACGACGAGGACTTCTTCCCCGCCTACAACCCGTCGGTCACCGTCCGCAACGAGGTCTACGAGCAGTACCCGGACCTCGAGCCGATGTTCGCGGAGATCGCCGCCACGCTCGAGACCGAGGTCATGCAGGAACTCAATGCCCGCGTCGACGACCTCGGCGAGTTCCCCGACGAGGTCGCGGAGGACCACCTGCGTGAGCAGGGCTTCATCGGCTGACCGTCCGCTCCGGGACATCACCGGATCTCCGAGGCAAAGGATCGCACCATGTCCGCCATCGTCGCCGCCTACGGCCCGTTCGACCCGGTCGAGGGCGCCCGGATGCTCGACCGGCTCACCCACCGGGGCCCCGACGGGGTCGGGGAGATCAGTACCGGTGCGGCCTGGCTCGGTCACCGGCGGTTGGCGATCGTCGATCTGGAGGGTGGCGGGCAACCCCTGCACGCCCCCGACCGCGACCTGTGGCTCGTCGGTGACGGTGAGGTCTACAACCACGAGCGTCTGCGGCAGCAACTCGAGGAACGGGGCGACACCTTCCGGACCGGTTCGGACCACGAGACGGTGTTGCACCTGGTCGCCTCCGACGGCCCGGAGGCGCTCGCGCAGGTCTGGGGCATGTTCGCCTTCGTCGGGGCGGGTGCGGAGGGCCAGTTCTTCGCCGGTCGCGACATGCTGGGCATCGTGCCGCTGTACTGGGTCCGTGACGCCGACACGGTGGTGTTCGCCAGCGAGCTGAAGGCCTTCGACCCGGCACGACGCAACGATGTCGAGCCGTTCCCTCCCGGTCACACCTGGACCCCGCAGGACGGACTCCAGCCGTTCCGCGCCCTGCCGGAGCCCCGCACCGCGGCGCTCTCGGAGCTGATCGGTGCCCCCGAGGACCTCGAGGAGGCCGACGAGCCGCCGGAGCTGGTGCTGCGCGCCATCCGCGACACCCTGGTGCGGGCGGTCGAGCGGTCGATGACCGCGGACGTGCCGGTCGGCACGCTGCTGTCGGGCGGGCTCGATTCCAGCGTCATCACCGCGATCGCGGCCAAGGTGGCTGATCGCGAGGGCTGGCGGCTACCGACCTTCTCGGTCGGCCTCGAGGACAGCCCGGACCTGATCGCGGCCCGCACGGTCGCCGCCCACCTCGGGACCGATCACGTGGAGCGCGTCTACACCACCGACGAGCTGATCGATTGGGTGCCGGAGGTCATCGGGGTGATCGAATCGTTCGATCCGCAACTGGTGCACAGCTCCGTGCCGAACCTGCTGGTGGCGAAGTTGGCCGCCCGGACCGTCAAGACGGTGTTGATCGGGGAGGGCGCCGACGAGCTGTTCGCCGGCTACTCCCATTACGGTGACATCGACAGCCACGAGGAGCTGCGCGCCGCCCTGCTGGAGACGATCGAGGGGCTGCACACCGGCGGGCTGCAGCGCGTGGACCGCGTCGCCGGCGCCAACGGGCTGGAGGCCAGGATCCCGTTCCTCGATTTCGACGTGGTGGAACTCGGTCTGGCCCTGCCGGCCAGGTGGAAGCTGGCCTTCGAACACCGGGCGGAGAAGTGGCTGCTGCGGCGGGCGTTCGAGGGATGGCTGCCCGACGAGATCCTCTGGCGGACCAAGGCCCAGTTCGGTGAGGGCAGCGGTGCGCGCGACGTTCTGCGCGAGCACTACGGCGCCACGGTCGATCAGGAGGTCTTCGAGCGCGAACGCGATGTGCTGCAGCCGCCCTTGCGCACGCCCGAGGAGCTCGCGTACTTCCGGATCTTCCAACGTCATCTCACGGGGATGGATCCGGCCGGGGTCGTCGGCCGCTTCGTCGAGCCGTAGACGGGGTCTGTCGGGACGGGGTCGGTCCTGCGCACAAGGGGCCGATGAGGTCATGCTCGTGTCACGTTCTAGGGGTAGGCCTCCGAGACCGGCACCGACGATGCACCGAGCTGAGGAGTTCCCATGACGACGTTGCGTGTCGCGGTCGGCCAGCTGCCCGTCGCGGTCGGCGACATCGACGGCAATGCCCGGCGCATCGCCGAAACGATGGACTGGGCCGAGGCGCAGGACGCCGATGTGCTGGTCCTGCCCGAGCTCGTGTTGACCGGCTATCCGGTCTCCGACCTGGTCCTGCACCGGGAGTTCGTCGGGGCGGCGGAGGAGGCGACCGACGAGTTGGCGGCCCGTTCCGGGAAGATGACCACGGTGCTCAGCACGGTCACCCAGGTGGCGCCACAGCGTTCGTGGGACACCGTCGAGCGCGACGTCGCCATCAGCGCGGTCGTGCTCAACCGCGGCGAACGTCGCGGGACCTACAACAAGGTGCTGCTCCCCACCCACGGAGCGTTCGACGAGGGCAAGAACATGGCGCCCGGACGCACGGGCGACGCTCTGTGGCAGATCGGCGACGTGGTCGCCGGGATCTCGATCTGCGAGGACCTGTGGTCGGGTGACGGCCCGCCGGAGGCGCAGTCGCGTGGCGGCGCGCGCATCATCCTCGCCCCCAACGCCTCGCCCTACCACCGGACCAAGCGCGAGGGTCGCGAACACCTCGCCGAACAGGTCGCCCGCCGCAACGGGGTCCCACTGGTGTATGCGAACCTCGTCGGCGGGCAGGACGACACCGTGTTCGACGGCTCGTCGTTGGTGGTCGGGGCCGACGGCGAACTGCTGTACCGCGCGCCCTCGTTCACCGAGGACCGGGCGATCGTCGACGTGCTGCTCCCCGCCCACCGGCAGGTCACCGGCCCGGTGCGAACGGTGCACACCGTGCCCATCCGGGAACGCGAACCGGCCCCCGCTCCCGCCATCGCGGAAGCCGACGACGAACTCACCGCGATCTGGCGGGCCCTGCACGTCGGCACCCGTGACTTCGCGCGGCGCAACGGCTTCGACCAGGCCGTGTTGGGGTTGTCCGGCGGGATCGACGCGGCCCTGACCGCCGCCTTGGCCGCCGAGGTGTTCAAGCCCGAGGCGGTCCTCGGGGTCGCGATGCCGGGCCCGAACACCCCACCCGACGAACTCGACGACGCCCAGGCCGTGGCGGAAGCGCTCGGTATCGGGTTCGCGGTCGTGTCGCTGGAGCCGCTGATCGCCGGCACCGAGCAGGCGCTCACCTCGGCCATGGGCGAGGCGGTGCGTGCAGCCGCCGAGGCGCTCGACACCGTCCCGCGTGCCGCCAGGCTCCGTGCCGGGGTGCTCGCGGCGATCGGTGACGCCCACGGCCACCTGGTGCTGGCCACCGCGAACAAGACCGAACTGTCGATCGGCGCGGCCACGCTGCGCAGCGACGCCGTCGGGGGGTTCGCCCCGCTGCGGGACTGCCCGAAGACGCTGCTCTACCGGCTCGGCCGGCACCCCGAGATCGGGGTCGGCAAGATCCCGACCCGGGTGCTGCGCAAGCGCAGCTCGGCCCAGGAACGCCTGGGGGAGCGGTTGCCGTCCTACGCCGTGCTCGACACCATCGTCCAGCGCTACGTGCAGTACGGCGAGGGCGTCGAGGACCTGATCGCACGGGGCATGGATCCCGACGTGGTGGTGGATGTGCTGCGGCGGATCGACGCCGCCGAGTTCTCGCGGCGCCAATCGCCCCCGGGGGTGACGGTCAGCCCGCGAGCGTTCGGTACCGATCGACGGATGCCGATCAGCAACGACTGGCGCCCGCGGCAGCGAGATGACACCGGACCGGTGGACCCGGAGCACCCACGGTTCCGTCTCGATCCGGAGACCGCGGAGGACCTCGACCGCTGACCGACGCACGTCGGGGTTGCGTCGTCCCGGGATGCGCGCTGCATAAGGTGCACGGGAGTCGAGCACCCTGAGGCGAGCCATGCAGCTGCAAGTGACCATCGACCGCGTTCGGCGCGGCGTCTTCCTGGGCGCACTGGTCCTGGTGCTGGCCGCATGCGGCGGTGACGACGGTGTCGCCGCGGAGCCGGACGGTGATGCGACCGAGGCGTCCGACAGCGGTGACGACGGCGATACCTCCTCCGGCGAGGCCCCGGACGAGTCCGACGGAGCGCAGGGCGACGGTGCCGACGACGCCGACGACGCCGACGACGCCGACGGTGCCGACGATGCCGAGGTCCTCATCCCCGCCGAGGTCACCGAGGAGGACGGCATGGCCACGATGCGTCCGCCGGCCGGCGCCGAGCCCGACTGCGAGGGCATCGACCAGCTCGAGCCCGGCGCCTCGTTGAGTTTCCCGACCGATGACGCGGGGATGCTCGATGCCGGTCCCGGACCGGTGCGCGTCGAGTTCGTGGGGTGTTCGAACACCTTCGAGGCCAACCTCGTCTACGACGCGTTCCACGGTTCCGATGCCAGCCCGACCGTCACCGACTTCACGATGGGTGGGTCCATGGGCGACTGGGGCGCGTTCAGCTTCGAGGAGATGTTCTGGACCCCGGGCCAGTGGACGGTGGTGGTCTACGAGGACGATGCCGCGACCGGCGAGCGGCAGGAGTACGACCAGGTGACCTTCTCGATCGACTGACGAGCTCAACCCGCGAGAGCTGCCTCGGTGTCCGCGAGCAGCTCCAGCGACCGGAGGCCGAGCTGCCGATCGGTGTCGGCCAGGGCGATGATCAGCTCGTCGGCGCGGGCGTGGGCGGTGAACCGGCGCAGCTCGTCGTGGACCTCGTCACGCGTCCCGATCGCCGAGTAGCGCATCATCTGCTCGACCTGCGTGCCGGCCGGGGATCCGAGCAGTAGGTCCACTTCGTCGTCGGACAGATCGCGTCCGCCGGAGAACAGCAACTGCACCCGGCGGCGCTTCGCCTCGTGGAAGCGCACCTGCGCCTCGCCGGAGGTCTCGGCCGTGATGACGTTCACCGCAGCGATCACGTAGGGCGCCTCCAGCTGTGCCGATGGCCGGAAGTCGCGCCGGTAGACCGCGACGGCCTGTTCCAGCGCATCGGGTGCGAAGTGCGAGGCGAAGGCGTAGGGCAGCCCGAATGCGGCCGCGAGCTGGGCGCCGAACAGCGATGAACCCAGGATGTAGACCGGTACGTGGGTGCCCTTGCCCGGGACCGCCTCGATGCCGGGGATCAGGGACTCGCCGCTGAGGTAGCCCTGCAGCTCCCGCACGTCGTCGGGGAACCGTTCCGCCGACCGGGCGTCACGGCGCAGCGCACGCATCGTCTTCTGGTCGCTGCCGGGGGCCCGACCGAGCCCGAGGTCGATGCGTCCCGGGTGCAGCGACTCCAGCGTCCCGAACTGCTCCGCGATCACCAGTGGGGCGTGGTTGGGCAGCATCACCCCGCCCGCCCCCAACCGGATGCGTTCGGTGTGGGCGGCGACGTGGGCGATCAGCACGCTGGTGGCGGAGCTCGCGATGCCGGCCATGTTGTGGTGTTCGGCGTACCAGATCCGTCGGAAACCCAATCGCTCGGCGCTCTGGGCCAGCGTCACGCTCGCGGCGAAGCTGGCGGCGGCCGTCTCGCCCGGGCCGATCAACGCGAGGTCGAGCAGGGACAGGGGCACGGTCATTTGCGCACGACCTTCATCGTTCTGCCGAAGACCATCGCGGTCGTCGGCCTCGTCGGGCCAGCGTATGGCGGTCAGCGCCGGGGCGAGTCGAGGCCGTTCTCCAACGCGTCACCGACGACCCGCAACAGCGTCTGTGCGTCATAGGGCTTGGCGAGGAACCGTGCCGCTCCCGCGGTGAGCGAGCGCTCGGAGGCCTCCGAGGTGTGCAGCCCGCTGGAGGCGATCACGGGGATGGAGCGTTGGATCCGCCGGACCCCCTCGATGACGGCGTAGCCGTCCAGCACCGGCATCATCAGGTCGGTGATCACGACCGCGATGCCGGCACGGTGGTAGTCGAGCAACTCGAGTGCGGTCGCCCCGTCAGCGGCATCCAGCACGCGGTACCCGTGCCGTTCCAGCATCGTCCGGGTGAGGTCGCGGATCGCCGGGTCGTCGTCGACGACCAGCACCAGGTCGTTGTGGCCCCCTCGTGCGACGGCGGGCGTGGACATCACCACGTCGCTGGTCAGCCACTCCGCGGGGAGGTGGATCTCGAAGCTGGTGCCGAGGCCGGGCTCGCTCCGGGCCTCGATGCGTCCACCGTGGCTGGCCACGATGACCGCGGAGGTGGACAACCCGAGACCCGTGCCCTCACCCAGCGGCTTGGTGGAGAAGAACGGCTCGAACATCTTGTCGATCACTTCGGGGGGGATGCCCGTCCCGGTGTCGACGACCCGCATCGCGACGGCCGGGTCCTCGATGCCCACGGCCGGGTCGTCGAGGTCGGGGTGGACGTTCTGCGCCGAGAGTCGGAGCGAGCCGCCCTCGGCCATCGCGTCGCGCGCGTTGACGCACAGGTTGACCAGCACCTGCTGCAGCTGGGTCGGATCACCGACCACCTGCCACAACCCGTCCGGGATATCGGCCTCGACGCTGATGTTCTTCGGGAAGGTGTCGGCGCTGATGCGCCGAACCTCCTCGATGACCTCGCCGACGGCGATCGGTTCGCGTCTGCCCTCCACCCCACGGGCGAACGACAACACCTGGCCGACGAGGTCTGCCCCGTGTTTCGCGCTGTTGCCGATGATGTCGAACAACCGGAGTCGGGACGGGTCCTCCTCGCCATCGCGCAACAGTTCGATGGACAGGGCGATGGGGGCGAGGGCGTTGTTGAGGTCGTGGGCGATGCCACCGGCGAGCTTGCCGATGCTCTCGAAGCGCTGGGAACGCAGGAACTGTTGTTCGATGCGTTTGCGTCCGGTGATGTCGGTATCGATCCCCAGCACCGAGGTGGGGCGACCATGGTCGTCGCGCACCAACGTCCATCGGGCCTCCACGGTCAACGTACGACCGTCACGCGCGGTCTTGTCCACCTCATCGACCCAGCGGCCCTGGGCGAGCAGTCGCTGCGAGCCCCCGGCGTACACCTGCGGGTCGATGGACAGCAGTTCGTCGAGTCGTCGGCCGATCGCCTCGTCGGCGCTCCAGCCGTAGATGCGCTCCGCGCTGTCGTTCCAGTAGCTGATGCGGTCGTCGAGGTCGCGCACGACGATGGCATCCTGCGCCGCGTCCAGCAGGGCCGCCTGTTGGGCGAGTCGCGCACCACGCTCTTCGAGCTCGACCCGGGTGGCCCGCCGCGCGGTGACGTCCCGGAAGTACACCGCGAGCCCCTGGGCGGAGGGATAGATGTTGACATCGAAATACGCCTCGAGCGGGGGGTAGTGGAACTCCTCCAGGACCACCGTTCGATCGTCGGCGACCGCCTCGCGGTACGCGACCCCCAGCCGGGTGCCCCCGAGGTCCGGGAAGGTCTCCCACACGGTGCGGCCGATGAGTTCGTCCGCGCGTCGCTGCAGCTGTTCCAGCGCGCGCTCGTTGAGGTAGGTGAAGCGCCACTCGGTGTCGATCGTGTACAGCGCATCGGTGATGCTGGCCAGGGTCGTGCGCAGTCGTTCCGCGAGCGCCTCGGACTCCTGCTGGGCCCGCCGCTGCTCGGAGACATCCATGATCGCGCCGTGGATCCGGGTCACCGATCCGTCGTCGCCGATCCGGGGTTCGCCGACCACGCGCACCCGGAGTTGCTCACCGCCGACGGGCAGGAAGCGCGCCTCCAGTTCGAAGGGCACGGCCTGCTCGATACACCCCCTGACGGCCTCGGCCACGCGTTCGCGGTCCTCGGGGTGGTACAGCTCCATCGCCTCGTCGAGCGACGGGGTCTTGTCCGGGGGGTAGCCGGCCAGGTGGTGGACCTCGTCGGACCAGACGTTGCGGATCGGGTCGGTGTCGACCGCCCACCCCCCGACCCGTGCGACCTTGCCGGCGATGCCGAGAAGGGTCTCGCTCTCCGCGAGCCGCGCCTCCGCGGACCTCTGGGCCGTGATGTCCTCGGTGGTCGCGACGAGCTGGGTCTCACCGTGGTCGTCCTCGACCAGCGAGACGTGCGCACGGACCCACGCCGACGGTCCCGCCTTGGTGAGGTAGCGCTTCTCGAGGGTGAAGTCGCTGCGCCGGCCGGTGAGCAGTTCCTCGATCAGCTCGAGGTTCCGAGGCCGGTCGTCGGGATGCGTGAGCGTCATCACGTTCATCCGGGCGAGCTCGTCGCCGGTGTAGCCGACGGTCGCGCAGAAGGCCGGGTTGACCTCCACGAAGCGTCCCTCCGCGGTTGCCACCGCGATACCGGTGCCCACGCGTTGGAACAACCGCTCGAAGCGGCGGTCCCTGGGGGCTGCAGGCATGATGTTGCTCCTGAGAGTGCCTCGGGGCGAACGCGACCACGAAGCCAAGGGCCATGGCGTGCCACGGTGAAGTGTACGCGCGGTGAGCGGGTTTCATCCTGCGGTGAACACGCTCTCCACGGTCGCCTCGCGGACCGACCCGAACGGCCTGACCGTCCGACCGCGCCGGACCCCTGTCGCCCGAACCCCACGACGTACCATCCTCCCATGCTGCACCGCCCCATCGCGAGGGTTCGCGAACGGATGGTCCTGGGCCAGGTTCGCCCCCTGCTCGAGGGCGACGAGGACGTGGCCGTCTGGGCGCATGTCCAGAGCCCGGAGGGCGATCAGTCGGGCCTGCTGTCGATGACCGGCCGGCGCTGTCTGGTCCACTGGAGCCCCCGAGACGAGGCGACGGTGAGCTTCGGCTGGCTCGAACTGGCGGCGTGGGAGCTGTCCACTTCGGCGAGCACCGGCGCCCTGCTGACGATGGACGCCGGCAACCAACGTCTCGAGATGGTGCTGCCGTTGAGCACGGGGGCCCGGGCGAGCAACGCCACGCGGGTGGTCGAGCACCTGGCGAGGCACGCCCCTCCGGAGGCGGGGGATGGGGGACAGGCCCCCGCCCGTCCCCTGGCTGCCGAGCAGCGCGGATGGCGTGGACACGCCCGGCGGGTCGCGGTCACGGTCGTCGGCATGTTGGTGGTGTTGATCAGCGCGGTGTTCGCCACACCGTTCGTGCCGGGACCGGGTGCGCTGACGTTCCTGGCGGGACTCGCGATCCTCGCCAGGGAGTACGACTGGGCGCGCGACGTCCACCATTGGGTGAAGCGGAAGTTCGATCGACTGTGGCGTTGGTTGCTCGAGCGCCGCACCCGGCGCCAGGCCTGCCGCGACCGACGCGGCGAAGCGCCCGCCGCGGGTCACCCTTCCCCGGCCAGCTGCGCGCCCGACCTCGAACGCACACCGAAGGCCCAGAACGGGTGACCGCCGTCTCGCGCCGACGGGGAGCCCGGTCGGCTCGCGCCCACGCGGCGGCCGATGCCGGTCGCCGCGGGTGGTCGTCGCACGGCTTCGACCACTTCGAGGGGGCGATCGCTGCCGGTGCGTTCGCGTCCGGGGACCAGGTCGTGGTGGGGCTGTGGCGCGACTCACCGCTCGGCCGCTTCGTGGACGTGATGTGGATCCGACCCGATGGCGAGCGCGTGTTGTTGGCCCCGGCGCCGGCGGTGGCCGCCTTCGTCGGGGAGCTCTACCGCTTCGACCGGGTGGAGGTCGTCGGGGTCCGCGGCGGATGGAACGGCAGGTACGTCGAGGTGGATGCCGGCCCGCTGTTGTTGCAGCTGCTGCCCGGTGAACGCGACTGGCGATCGTGGGTGTTCGCGGCGCGACCACGGACGCTGCGTCGCGCGCCGGGCTGGCTCGCGGTCGAGGACCGCTTGGTGGGCCCACTCGGCCGGCTGTTGATCGGTGGGGCGCAGGGGGTCCGGATACGGGGGACGACCCCCGGGGGGCGGCGTGAGCTCTACAGCATCGACGACTACCGGCGTGTGGTGGCCGGTGCACTCCTGCTCGACGGACGCGATGCCGGCGCGCTCGACGACCTCCGCCCCGATATCGGTGTGGGGCTGTCGGCGTTCCCGTCGGCCCCGGCCCTGGTGAACCTCGTGACGCTGATCGAGCCACGCTCCCGCCAGTTGTCCCGAACCCGGCCCGATGGCAGCCATCCGACGCCGGCGGGCCCGCGATCGTGAGTTCGCCGCCGCCCTCGTCGGCGCCTCCGCCGCCGCCTCCGCCCGTGCCGCCTCCGCCCGTGCCGCCGCCGCCCCCGCCGACGGCGCGCAAGCACGGCTGGTACCCGGACCCGACGACCTCCGGGCAGTGGCGGTGGTGGGACGGACGCACGTGGACCAACTACACGCTGCAGGCACCGCGCAAGCCGCGCCTGCCCGCGTGGTTGAGCGTGCCGGTGCTGGTGGCCTCGGTGCCGATCGCGCTCACGTTGGTGGTCTCGCTGTTCCTCGCCCCGGTCGCGACCCTGGTGTCCGTGCCGACCTTCCTCGTGGTCCTGCTGGTGTTCGTGTGGTTCGACCGGTTGGAACCGGAACCGTGGCAGGAACGCATCCACGCCGTGCTGTGGGGCGCGACCGTCGCGATCCTGGTGGCGGGGACGGTCAACTCGCTCGTCGGGGTGGTGTTCGGCGAGGTGGCGATGGTGGTGGTCTCGGCGCCGGTCGTCGAGGAGTTCATGAAGGGGTTGGGTGTGCTGTACGCGGTCCGCCGCAGGAAACTCGACGGCGTGATCGACGGGGTCGTGTATGCCGGGTGGGTGGCGGCCGGCTTCGCCGTGGTCGAGAACGTCCAGTTCTTCGTGATGGCGGCGGAGGCCGGGATCCTGGCGCCGGTGGTGATCCTCCGCGGTGTGCTGGCACCGTTCGCCCACCCGCTGTTCACGATCTGGATCGGCGTGTTCGTCGGGCGCGCCGTGGTCCGGGGTCGCAATCCGGTGGTGGGCGCGCTGCCGGGGTATGCGATCGCGGTGCTGCTCCATGCGATGTGGAACGGCGCGAGCGTGCTGGGGCAGCAGGGAACGGCCGGTGCGGTGGTGATCATCGTGCTCGTCTTCGTGGTGCTGTTCGGCGTGACCGCGTGGCTGTTGGTCCGCGAGCGCCTGCGGGGGCGTCACGCGATCGCCGAGATGGTGCCCCGGATCGCGCCACGCTACGGGTTGACCCCGGCGGAGCTCCATGCGTTCTCCGACTGGCGCCGCACCCTGGAGATCCGACGTCGGCTGCCGAGGTCGCAGCGGCGGGACTTCGACGCGTCGCATGCGGCGGTGGCACGGCTCGTCGCGTTGAACCAACGGCCCGAACCCCCGGACCCGGCGGTCGAACGCCGGATGCTGGAGCAGTTGGTGGCCGCCCGGGCGGGCCGGCGTTGAGGTGTGTCCATGCGTCCGTCCGTCCGGTCGGCCACGACCCTGGGCGGATCCTCGGCCTGCTCGGCGGCGAACCACCTACGACCGGTCGTGGTGCATCGACCGGATCGTGGCCATTTCGGTCAGAATCGCCACGGCCCGCAACCAGGAAGAAGCCAGGAGACACAACGTGGACGACACGCCGATGAACGAGCCGATGGACGACGAGCAACCGTTGTTCCTACCGGAGGAATTCGAACGCGAGCACCTCGATGATGCGCGTCGCACGGTCGCCAACACCCGCGGCGGACGGGCCATCGCCCGGCGCGTCACCGCGGCCGCGGTGCCACGGGGTCGGCCTCGCGTGCGTACCCCTGTCGGGGTCGCGGTCCTGGTCCACGCCGTCGCGTCGTTGCTGGTGCTGACCATCGCCGCGGCCACGGGCACGTGGGCGGTGGGGCTGGCGATGCTCGGCCTGGTCGCGGTCTCCTTGGGTGTGGTCGCTCGGGTGCTGCACGTCATGGCCCAGAACCGTGTTCCCACGCCACCCCAGCCGGACCCGTCCCGGCCCCACCCGCGACGTCCGCGCTGACCCTCGACTTCTGTTCGGTCATCGGGCCGCAAGCTGACGTACCCTCGTGACGTGGCCCGGTCGGGCGGAGTCGGGATCACGTCCGAACGACCTCCACGCCAAGCCCGCCACCGGAACAACGAGGATGACCATGAACCTTGGGAAGCCCCGCCGCCGGCTCACCGTCGCCGAGCGACCGAGCATCGACCTCGACGCCTACTTCGGCACCGATGCGCCCGCCGAGTCCGCCGAGTCCGCCGAGCATGAGACCGCACCGATCGCCAGCCACGAGCGTCACGAGGCCGTGACCGATGCGGTGACCGACAGCGGTATCGACCACTAGGTCGGTTCGCCGTGAGCGCCCTGCTCGCCCTCGCGGTCCTGGTCGGGGTCGCGACCCTGCCGCTGTGGCTCGGTAGTCGTCTGTGGGCGATGAGGAGCCGCGAACTCGAGCGGCGCTGGGGCGACGCCCCGAGCGCCGACGTCGATGAGCCGATCCGTGCGGTGAAGTGGGCACGGATCCGCGCGGATCCGGAAGGGGATGCGGCGACCCTCTCGGGACTGACCGTCGGCGGCCGGTACCAGGTCGAGGGTGAGGCCACCTGCGTGCGGGGATGTCGCGCACCGGGGGAGGGCTGTGACTGCGGGTTCTATGCCGTGCGCCCCGGCTGCGAGGATCAGGTCTTCGACACCGTCGACGGTCTCCGGCGTCGCGCGACCAGTGCGCGGTTGGAGGTCGAACTCTCCGGCGAGGTACTGGAGTTCGACCTCGGCTACCGCGCCGCGCGGCAGAAGGTGTTGCGCGTGGTGGTCCCGAGCCGCTGCGCTCCCTGTGTCCGGTTCGGCGACACCCGGCACGCGGTGGCGATGTTGCCCAAGGCGGCCCCGAGTCACGGTCTCGACCCCTCGCTCGGGGCGGCGGTCCGCCTCGGCGGCCGGGATGACTGGCCGGTGTTGGAACCCGTGTGCGGCCTGCACCGGCCACCACCCGAGGAGTTCGCCCCCATCGGGTTGCTGGAACTCTCCGGTCTGCTCGGCACCGAGGTCGCGTGGGCACCGCTGATCACCACCGAAGGGCCGGGGCCCGCGATCTGACGCCACCGATGTCGTCGCTCAGAGGTCGTCGATCAGAAGGTGACGGGTACGGCCAACAGTCCATCGCTCGGTGCACGACCGCTGACCGCGAGACAGAACTCGACGGCGTCGAGGTGGTGGGTCGGACCTCCCGCACCTTGCTGGTAGACGCCGCCGGCCGCGCCGTCCAGCGCGACCGTGACCGGCTGCCCGTGTGCGAGCGCCCAGTCGCGCACGACATCGGCGACGATACGACCATCGTGGTCGCCGGTGACGAGCGGTTCGCTCCCGGTGGCCCGGGCGAGATCGATGCGGTGCATCCACTGATCGCGCGTGTAGATCACGTCCATGAGCTTGCCGAGCGAGATCCGGTCACCCAGTGGTCCGGGGACGCTGATGCGTCGCATCGGTCCGGGTGTGCGAGCCCGTCCGCGCACCGCCTTCGGCGCGATCTGCTCGAGGCGGACGATCAGCTCCTCGGGGCCGAGGTGACGCCGGTCGTGGACCTGCACGTCGTTGATGCCATCGACCAGGGGACGTGCGCTGCGCCGTGCCCGGCGGAGTCCGCGGAGGCCCTGTCTGGCGTTCTCCAGTGGGGAGGCGTTGGCCTCCGCCGCACCCAGCAGGTGCGCGACCATGTCGCGCACCGACCAGCCATCGCACACGGTGGGTCGTTCCCAGTCGGTGGGCGACAGCTCACGGAGATGGGTCAGCAGGCGGGCGTACTCGGTGGTGGCGAGGTCGACCATCTCGTCGCAGTCGATCGGTTCGATGTCACGGACGTCCATCGTGGGTGCTCCCTTCCGGGTCATGGGTGAGGTGGGCGAGGAACAGATCGACGACGTCGTCGACCAGGTCGTGCCAGCGGCGACCCCCGGGGTCGTTGGCCACCTGTTGGTGGGCGAGTCCGCTGGTGAGTGCCGTCCACAGGTCGAGCGAGCGTTGGTCGGTGACCCCCGTCACCCCGAGGTGGACACGCATGAGCTCGTAGGCCTCGATCGCCGGTGCGTAGGCCTCCGGGGAGGGTTCCCACCCGGCGATCGAGCGCTGGAACAGCAGTTGGAAGCGGACCGGGTCCGTGGTGGCGAAATCGAGGAAGGCCCGGGCGGCACCGATCAGGCTGGCGCGCGCACCGATCTCGGTGGGGCCCGGCAGGGCTCGGACGGCGGCGAGGAACGCGCGATTGCCCTGCGCGAACATCGCGTCGTAGATGGCGTCCTTGCCGGAGAAGTACTCGTAGAGCGAAGGAGCTCGCATCCCGACCCGTGCCGCCAGGTCACGCATCGTGAACACGGTCAGGCCATCCTCGCGTGCCAGGTCCCACGCCGCTGCGAGGATCGTCTCGCGGGTCGCGGCGCGTCGGGCCGTCACCCGCGCCGAGCCGCTGGTCGCATCCATGCCAGGATCTCCACCCGGTCGTCTCCACCGGGTCCTACCGTCGTTCGGTTATCCGAACGCTGTTCGGATGATGCGCGTATCCACGTCCGGTGTCAAGACCGACCTCACGCCACCCCGGGCACGCTGCGCGCGATCCGCTTGGCGAAGGTGTAGATGCGCCGCAGGTGTTCGATCGTCTCGGTCCCGCGCGAGTAGGCGGCGACGCGTTGGGGTGCGTCCGCGCTGATCCGGGTGGCGTGGTGCTGAGCGGCCTGGCCGAGTAGTTCGTTGACCTCCGGCTTGGCGTCGAGTACCGAGCGGGCCAGTGCCACGTCCCCCTCGGTGAAGGCCCGGAGCGCATCCCGGAGCAGTTCGGTCATCTTGGCGTGGAAGTCACCGACCACCTCCAGGCTCGCATCGCTGACGGGGATCCCCTCCTCGATGCGTCGTAGCCCGATGCGAACCAGTTCGTGCTGGACGATGTCGCCGACGAGTTCGAGGTAGCTCGTGACCTCGAGCAGTCCTTGGAGGCTCTGTCTCTCGGTCTCACTGAGCGCGGGGTCGCCGATGCGCCGCAGGTATGCGAGGATCGCATCGTGGAGTTCGTCGATCTCGTGGTCGCCCTCGGCGAGCGCGGTCAGTTCGGTCGTGTTTCCGGTCAGGACCAGCGGAACGGACCTCTCGACCTGTGCGATCACGCGCTTGCCCATGCGGGCCACCTCCTTGCGGGCCAGGTCCAGGGCCACGGCCGGCGCGCTCAGGACACCCTCGTCGAGGTACTTGGGTGCGACACCGATCTCCGAGGGCCGCAACGGCACGAAACGTTCGACCAGCCCGGCGAGCTGGCGCGTGAACGGCAGGAACAGCAACAGCATCCCGGTCTTGGCAACCGTGTAGGCGTTGGCGATCTGTCGGGGCGCCTCCTGCGCGAGCTGTGCCCGCCCGGTCAGCTCGTCCGCGCTGGGCGAGATCGCGGTCGCCAACTGGGCGATGGGCTCGATCAGGAACAGCATGATGGTCACGCCGACCAGGTTGAACGTGACGTGGATCAGTCCCGCGCGCAGCGCCACCGGCGGTCGGCCGATCGTGGCGAGCATCGTGGTGACGGCCGTCCCGAGCGAGGCTCCCAGGGCGATGGCGATCCCGGTCTCCAGGGGAACGAGGCCCTGGCTCGCCATGACGATGATGATGCCGATCGTCGCCGAGGATGACTGGATCACGGCGGTGAACCCGGCACCGATCAGCACCCCCGGTAGGGGACCGCGCTCCGCCGCCATCAGGCCGAGGAAGGGCTGGTAGTCCTGGAGCGGTGCCATGGCGCTCTGCATCACCCCCATCCCCAGGAACAGGATGCCGAGGCCGGCGATCGCCGTTCCGAGCTGGCGGATCGCCTCACGACGACCGATGAACTCCGCCAGGACACCGCCGGCGATCATGGCCAGGGCATAGCTGACGACGTCGAAAGCGATGATCTGGGCGGTGATGGTCGTGCCGACGTTCGCGCCGATGATCACGCCGACGGACTGCACGAGCGTCAACAGGCCTGCGGACAGGAACCCGATGACGAGCACCATCGTGACCGTGGAGGACTGGATCGTGGCCGTGACCAGCATCCCGGTGGCGACCCCGGCGAAGCGGTTGCCCGACATCCGGCCCAGCACCCGGCTCAGCGAGGTGCCGGCCAGCCCCTTCAATCCCGAGGTGACGCCGTTCATGCCGTGCAGGAACAGCGCCAGCCCGCCGGCGAAACCCATGAGCATCAGGCCGAGCGGCAGGTCCTCTCCCCCGATGTTCACGATGTCCATGCGCACCCCATCGTCATCGCGTGACCAGGCCTATCGCCCGGCGGTGGGTCGCACAGCGGGTCCGGCCGGCTCGTCCTGCGGACCGAGCCCGAGCTCGCGCTCGAGGGTGGTGACACGCTCCTGCAGTCGATCGACCGTGTCGGCCAGCTCGCGTATCGACGGCGGCCGTGGCCGTTGCGGGTCGTCAGCGGCCGGCTCCGCGCGCTGTCCCGGATCGGCTTCCCCGCCCACGTCGACACCAGCCAGCAGTTGACGCCACCGCACCTGCTTCTCGCCGGGCTGCCTCGGCAGCGGCTCGGCGAAACCGCGGTCCTGGAGCTCGGACAGCGACGCATCGAGCGCCCCGTCGTCGGCGATCGGGTGCAGCCTCTGGGTCCGGGCGCGCAACTCACCCGGGGTCTGGGCGCCGCGCAGCATCAGCACGGCCAGCACCGCCAGCGGTGCGGGGGACGACAGTTCGAGCTGCTCGTCCAACCGGTGGGCGTGTTTCGAGGCGCGCTCGCCGGTCCGGATCATCTGTCTGGCCAGGGCACGTTCGCGCAGTCGGATCAGGGCGGGACGCACCACCGAACTGTCGTAGTCGACCACCGGGAAGCGGTTCGTGGACTGGTTGCAGCCGGTGATCAGGGCGTTCTCCGACAGCGGGTACGACTGTGGGGTCGCCAGCTGCTTCTCGACCAGGACACCGAGGATGCGGACCTGGGCCTCGGTGAGTGGTTCGCTCAAGATGTTCATGGTCGAACGCTAGCGCCCCGTTCGTCCCACCGGCGCACGGCCAGGTCACTGGCGGCGTTGGCCGTCTTGCCGTGCATGGCTCGGGCGACTTGGTTGGGATCATCGGATCTCGCCGAGAGGTCGCCGCATGCCGCCACCCCCCGGGCCGACGCCGTCGACACCGCCGGGCGAGCCGGGTCGTAGTCGTGTCGACCCGCGGTTCAAGAGGCGGTGGGGTCTGGCCGTGTTCCTGCTCGGTGCCGCCGCGGTCTACGGCGCCTTCCTGGAAGGTGGTCCATCGGAACTCGATCTCGCCGTGGAACCGGACGACACCGACCTCTACGCCACGGCAGATCCCGAGGATGTACGGGCCTCACCCGAGGCGGGGTCGGGGTTCGACGCGATCACCTTCACCGGCACCGGTCCGGAGCTCCTGGAGCTGAGGGTCCCCGAGGACCAGCCCGCGATCCTGAACGTCACCCACAGCGGCGCGGCGGCCTTCGTCGTCGAGGCCGTCGACGGGCGGGGCGTGAACGATGTCGTGATCGACACGCTCGGCGACTACGAGGGCACGCGGCCCGTGAACCTCGGCGCGACCCACCGCGAACTCGACATCCGGGCGGACGGGAGGTGGACGATCGAGGTCCTGCCCCTGGCGTCGGCGCAACGGGCCGAGGACGGTCGCGCGTCGGGCCGCGGCGACGAGGTCCTGCTCATCGATGGTGGCGGCCCCGGATGGTTCAGCCATGACGGTGAGGGAAACGTCGCCGTCGAACAACACGGCGGCTCGGTGCCCTCGGCCGGGGCGAGCATCATCGACGGATCCGGGGCTCGTGACGGTGCGATCACCGTGAGCGACGATGCCGAGGCGCTGATCATCACCGCCGATGGTGCATGGGAGCTGGCGATCGACTGAGCGGACCCGGGGGCCGAGGTCGCGCTCGTCCTCGAACCACCGCCACCGTGTCCACTCGCCCCGCGACCTACGTCGGGGTGCCGGCAGGCGCAGGTCGGGGACGACTCCGCACGGCCCTATGCATCGTCACCAGGCGTCCGAGATGGTGTGTTGCTCCATCTCGCGGATCACCTCGAGCGCCCGCTCGCGATCGGCGGCCGGAGCCAGGACCTGCCACACGTCCTTCTCGAGTGGGGCGATCTCCACGGGATCGATGCCCGACTCGGTCAAACGGTTGCGGGCGCGATGCGCTTCGTCCTTGGTTGGATACGTGCCCACGACGGTCGTCGCCGGTGGTGATGCCATGGGGATCCTCCTGGTCGGGTCCGCCGTGCTCGCGCACGGCGGGGTTCGGGGCAACTGCACATGCAGCGTGGGCGGGAGTCGCCTGCGGCGCTACCGCTCGATGGCCGCCG
>Ga0207421_10002760_pt1 | contig 21502 bp, 14 predicted proteins | sample SodLakKL_010_SED_4_FD_187542 | JGI IMG/M metagenome (GOLD analysis project Ga0207421, IMG submission 187542) | Alkaline sediment microbial communities from Lake Tanatar, Kulunda Steppe, Russia - 8KL_010_SED (SPAdes) (version 2) | ecosystem: Environmental > Aquatic > Non-marine Saline and...
CATCAACGCCGGCCGTGCGGCCTTCGTCAGCCTGCACTTCGGTGGATGATGGCCGCTAGCCTGCTGCGTCATCTGACCCTGGCGCTGCTGCCTCTGGCAGCAGCGCCGGCCCTGGCCGACGAACGCTGCGCCGTGGACGACCGCGGCCGCGAGGTGTGCCTGGCCGCTCCGGCGTCGAGGATCGCCGCGCTCTCCCCCGGGGCCACCGAGCTGGTCTTCGCCGCCGGCGCGGGGGAGAGGGTGGTGGCGGTGGTGGCCCACAGCGACTATCCGCCCGAGGCCGCCGAGGTGGCCTCGGTGGGCAACCATACTCGGGTCGATCTCGAGGCGCTGCTGGCCCTCGAGCCGGACCTGGTGATCGGCTGGGTCACCGGTAACCCTGCCGAACAGCTCGAACGGCTGGAGCGCCTCGGGCTGCCGGTATTCCAGATCGAGCCGCGGCGCATCGAGGAAATCGCCGGTGCCATCGAGCGACTGGCGCATCTTGCCGGCAGCGAGGCGGTGGGGAAGGCGGAAGCAGCGCGGTTCCGCCAGGGCATGGCCGAGCTTGCCAGACGCCATGCCGAATCGGTACCCGTGTCGGTCTTCTATCAGGTGTGGGACTCGCCGCTGATGACCATCAACGACGATCACTGGATTGGTGAGGTCGTGCGCCTGTGCGGTGGGGTCAATGTTTTCGCCGATCTCGACCGGCTGGCGCCGCGCATCGCGGAGGAGGCGGTGCTGGCCGCCGACCCCGAGGTGATTCTGGCCGGCGGCATGGGCGAGGAGAACCGCGACTGGCTCGATCACTGGACCCGCTATCCCGAACTCACTGCGGTGGATCGAGACAATCTCTTCTTCGTGCCTCCCTCGTTGATCCAGCGACCCACACCGCGCCTGCTGGAGGGCAGCCGGCTGATGTGTGATGCACTGGAGGTGGCTCGTGGCCGGCGCTGAACCGCTTCGCACGCCGCTGTCAGGCCTGGGCTGGGCGCTACCGCTGGGCCTGCTGGTGTTGGCCTCGCTGCTGGCCCTGGGGCTGGCGCTGGCCATGGGAAGCGTCGGCGTCGGCCTCGACGAACTCTGGTCCGTGGTGCGAGGGGAGGGCAATGCGCTCTCCCGCACCCTGATACTCGAGCTGCGCCTGCCCCGGGCACTCTCGGCCTTCGCGGTGGGCGGGCTGCTCGCCGTGGCCGGAGCCCTGATGCAGGTGCTGCTGCGCAACCCGCTGGCCGACCCCTACGTGCTGGGGCTCTCGGGGGGCGCCGCGGTAGGTGCTCTGGCCGCCATGCTGGCGGGCCTGGGCGGGGCGCTGATGACAGGCTCCGCCTTCGCCGGGGCCTTCCTCTCCACCCTGCTCGTATTCGGCCTGGCCCATGGCACCGGCAGCTGGACGCCATCGCGGCTGCTGCTTACCGGCGTGGTAGTGGCCGCCGGCTGGGGCGCGGTGATCACCCTGATGTTGGCGGTAAGCCCGGTGGAACGCCTGCCCGGCATGCTCTACTGGTTGATGGGGGATCTGGCCCACGCCGGCGCGCCGGGGGCACCGCTGGCGCTGCTGCTGGTGGCCTGTCTGGTAGCGTTGCCGCTGGGGCGCAACCTCAATGTGTTGGCCCGGGGGCCGCTGCAGGCCGCGGCCCTGGGCGTGGCGGTGCGCCCCCTGGAGTGGGGCATCTACCTGATGGCCAGCGCGCTTACCGCCATGGCGGTGACCACCGCCGGCAGCATCGGCTTCGTGGGCCTGGTGGTGCCACACATGCTGCGGCTCGTGCTGGGCAACGACCAGCGGCTGATCCTGCCGGCCTGCGCGCTGGCCGGCGGCACCCTGCTGGTGCTGGCCGATACCCTGGCGCGCACGGCGATTGCCCCCGAACAGCTGCCGGTGGGGGTGATCACCGCGCTGCTCGGGGTGCCCACCTTCCTCTACCTGCTCTACCGGAGTCGCTGATGGGCCGCCTGGAGACCCATGAGCTGGTGATCGACGTCCCGGGCCGTGCCGACGGCGCCGCCCTGACGCTGGCCGTGGAGCCCGGCCAGGTGTGGGGGGTACTGGGGCCCAACGGCGCCGGCAAGACCACCTTGCTGCATACCCTGGCCGGACTTCGCGCGCCGCGTTCCGGGGAGATACGCGTCGACGGCCGCCTGCTGGCGTCGCTGGGGCGGCGAGAGGTGGCACGCCGTCTGGGCCTGGTGTTCCAGGAGCGTCACGATGGTTTCCCTGCCACGGTGCGTGAAACGGCGCTGATCGGTCGTCATCCCTGGCTTTCGCCGTGGCAGATGGAGGGAGCCGATGACCTGCGGCTGGCCGAGGCGGCACTCGCTCGGCTGGACGTGGCCCACCTGGCCGACCGGCTGGTCAGCACGCTTTCCGGCGGCGAGCGTCAGCGCCTGGCCATCGCCACGGTACTGACCCAGGCGCCTCGCCTGTGGTTGGCCGACGAGCCCACCAATCATCTGGATCTTCACCACCAGTCGGCGGTGATGGATCTGCTGGCCGAGCAGGCCGCCGAGGGGGGCTCCGTACTGATGTGCCTGCACGACCTCAATCTGGCCGCGCGCTGGTGTGATCATCTGCTGCTGCTCTATCCGGACGGCGAAGCGTGCTGGGGAGCGGCAGAGACGATGCTGGTGCCCAGCGCCCTGGAGCGTCTCTACGGTCAGCGGCTGGCCACTGCCTGGGTAGACGGGGCCCCCGTCTTCGTCCCTGCCCGCTAGGCCGACTGGCCGGGGTATCTCTGCCCGGTTCCTGCGGCGGGTCGGGTCTACGCCTGCTCCACGTAGGCGCCCATGGCGCGCATCCGCGACTCGAAGCTGGCCACGTTGTCCACCAGGTCGTCGGGGCCGAAGGCCACGCACTCCGCCAGCAGCACCTCGATCAGGGTGATCGCCGAGAGGATCGACGGGAAGAAGTGCGGCGTGGCGTTGGCCACCGTGAAGGTGATGGCGGCTCCCGGGACCAGCGGTGAACGCATGGTATCGGTGACCACGATGGCGCTGACCCCCGCCGTCCGGGTGATCTCCAGCGCCCGCATGGTCTCGGCGCAGTAGGGCTCGAAGCCGAAGGCCACCACCACGTCCCCCTCGCCGAATGGCGCCAACTCGGTCAGCAGCCCTCCCTCCTGGCCGCGAATCAGTTGGATGTTGGGCATGGCGATGCGCCCCACGTAGGCGAAGTGGTAGGCACAGGCGAAGGTGTCCCGAAATCCCACCACGGCGATCTTGTCGGCGGCCAGCAGTCGCCGGGCCGCCTCGCGTACCCGCTGCTGGTTGTCGGCGGTGAAGAGCCGACCGATGTTGTCGAAGGCGGCGTCTCCCACGTCGAGAAACACCTGGTCATCGGTCTGGCTGGCCAGGCTGCGCAGCTGGCTGGCGCGTCCCGAAAGCTCAACGGGCCCGGCCTGAACCGCCGACTGAAATACCTCCCGGAACGGATCGAAGCTGTCGAAACCCAGGCGCTTGGCCAGTCGCACCAGGGTCGAGGCGGTCACCTCGGCGGCGGTGGCCGACTTGCGGATCGACTGGAAGGCGATCTCCACCGGATGCTCCAGCACATAGCCGGCTGCCAGCTTCAGCTGTGGGCTGAGTTCCGGATAGGCCTCGGCGAGCTGTCGGTTCACCGCATCCAGCCGAGCGGGGCCGCTGTCGTTATCCGCCTCCATGTCGTCGCCTCGATCCTGTTCCAGCACGCGATTCTCCTGGGTTGGGTGGTGCGGGGGCGCCATTGTACCCGATGGATAGCGCCTGAGGCGAAACAAACGTTTCTCTTTTAAAAAAATGCGGCACGTGCGTATTGACCTGATCGGGACCCTTGGATAGGATGCGCTTTAGAACAAGCGTGCTGCCGTGATGACGATAATGACACGTTTGTTTCCACGGCGATGAGTCATCGTCGTGGCCTATCGAATTCATCCGCCACGTTAAGAGAGTGCCGCCCTAGATGAGCCAGGATCCCAGTCAATCCCCGAACCTCCCCTCGCAGAACCTTCCCTCACAGGACTACGAGACGCTGATCACACGCCGCCACGGCCAGGTGCAGGAGATCCGCTTCAACCGCCCCCATCGCCTGAACGCCGTGACCGAGACGCTATATCGCGAGCTGAATGACGCCCTGACCCGTGCCGAGGCTGACGCCGAAGTGCGCGTCGTGCTGATCACCGGCGAAGGCCGCGCCTTCTGCGTGGGTGCCGACCTCAAGGAGCACAAGGAGGGCCGCACCGCCTTCGATCGCCGCCAGTACCTGCAGGGCGAGCAGATCGTCTGCAAGCGCCTGATGCAGATGCAGACTCCGGTGGTTGCCGCGGTCAACGGCTACGCGCTGGGCGCCGGGGCAGAACTCGCCATCGCCTCGGACTTCCTGCTGATGGCCGAGAGCGCCCAGATCGGCCTGCCCGAGGTTTCCATCGGTAACTTCCTGGGTGGCGGAGTGACCTGGTTGCTGCCGCGCCTGGTGGGCCTGGCCAAGGCTCGCGAACTGGTGTTTCTGGGGGAGCGCATCGACGGTGCCGAGGCGGTGCGTATCGGCCTGGCCAACCGCTGTCATGCCGATGAGGGCTTCTTCGAGAATGCCCTGACCTTCGCCGAGAAGGTGGCGAGCAAGGCGCCGTTCTCCATGGCACTGGCCAAGGAGCAGCTCAATTTCTCCGGTGAGCGCACCCTGGACGCCTGTCTGACCGCCGAGCTCGAGGGGATGACCTTTGTCGGCACCACCCGGGACTGGCAGGAGGGTGTCGACGCTTTCGCCGAAAAGCGCACCCCGCGCTTCCAGGGCAAGTAACCCCGACACGCCTCGCTCATGCCCCATGCCCGGCGCGCCGGGCTCATGAACCCGTTTTCGCGACTCTCTACAGCGCACCAGACGCCAAGGTCACTAGCCATGAATCCCATCGAAGGACATCTCCCGACTCGCAGCCCCCTCCACGACATCCTGGCGCCCTCGGGTATCGCGGTGGTGGGTGCCTCTGCCGATCCCACCAAGCGCGGCTACAAGGCCATGGTCGGACTGATCAAGGATGGCTATCGGGGCGACATCTACCCGGTCAATCCCAAGGCCGACATGATTCTCGGGGTCAAGGCCTGGCCATCGGTCACGGCGATTCCCGGCAACCCGGAGCTGGCGCTGATCTGCACCCCGGCCGCCTCGGTGCCTGGGTTGATAGCCGAGTGTGGCCGCCGCGGCATCAAGGGGGCGGTGATACTCGCCAGCGGCTTCGCCGAGATCGGCGGAGAAGGGGCCGAGCTCGAGCGCAAGATGATGGAGAAGGCCCGCGCCCACGGCGTGCGCATCATCGGTCCCAACACCTCGGGCATCTTCAACCTGCACCATCAGATCAACCTGCTGTCGCTGGACAACGTCAAGCCCGGCGGGGTGGGCATCATCTCCCAGTCCGGCAATATGCTGCTCTCCCTGGCGCTGGAGGCCCAGTACAACGGTCAGGTGGGGTTCTCCACCTACGTGGGCCCGGGCAATCAGAGCGATATCGGCTTCAACGACTACCTGCGCTACCTGGGTGAGGACGAGCACACCCGGGTCGCCACGCTCTATGTGGAAGGTTTTCGCGACGGGCGCAAGTTCCTCGAGGTGGCCCGTGAGGTGACGGCCATGAAGCCGGTGGTGGTCTACAAGTCCGGCTCCACCGAGGCCGGCCAGAAGGCGGCCAGCTCCCACACCGGGGCGCTGGCCGGCAGCTACGCCATGACCGTGGACTTGCTCAAGCAGGTGGGTGTCAGCGTGGTGCAGCACTCCGACGAGATCCTGCCGGTGGCCGAGGGGCTGGGCCTGCTGCAGAAGGCCCGCGGCAAGCGCGTGGCGGTGATCTCCGACGGGGGCGGCCAGGCCACCATCGCTTCCGACCGCCTGGCCGAGGCGGGCCTGGAGCTTGCCGAGCTCTCCGAAGCGACCCGCCAGAAGCTGCGCGACGTGCTCTTCCCCCAGGCCTCCACCGTCAACCCGGTGGACGTGGCCGGTTCAACCGACGCCAATCCGTCGCTGCTGGCCACCTGCATGGAGATCGTTGCCGCCGACGACAACGTCGACAGTGTCTTCCTGGTGGGCATGTTCGGCGGCTACAGCACCCGCTTTGCCGAATCGCTGCTGGGCGACGAAATGCGCGGCGCCGAGGCGATGGTCGATCTTTCCAAGGCCACCACCAAGCCGCTGGTGATCTACAGCCTTTACGCGCCGATCAAGCCGCCGGCGCTGCGTCGTCTCCACGAGGCGGGCCTGCCCATCTATGCCTCGATCGAACACTCGGTGCGGGTGCTCTCGGCGCTGGGCGAGCGCGGCCAGTACCTGGCCCAGGTCGAGCACCAGAGCCGCGAGCGCAGTGTCGAACCGCTGCCCGAGCTTACCGCCATGTTCCAGAACGCCCGAACCCAGGGCCGCGATCTCTTCGAGTACGAGGCCAAGCAGTTGCTGCGCGACCACGGCATCCAGGTGCCGCTGGAGCTGGTGGTCAGGAACGAGGCGGAGCTGGCGGACGCCGCCAGTCGGTTCGACGATACGCCACTGGCCATGAAGGTGGTCTCCAAGGACATCCTGCACAAGTCCGACGCTGGCGGCGTGAAACTCAACGTGGTGGGCGAGGCCGCCATGCGCCAGGCTCGCCAGGCCATCCTCGACGCCTGCTTCGCCTACGACGCCAACGCCGAGATCGAAGGGGTGCTGGTCACGCCCATGGCCAAGAAGGGGGTGGAGGTGATCGTCGGGGTGATCCGCGATCCGATCTTCGGCCCGGTGCTGATGTTTGGGCTGGGCGGTATCTTCGTGGAAATACTCGAGGACGTCGCCTTCCGTGCCATCCCGCTGTCGCGGCGCGACGCCGAGGAGATGGTCGAGCAGATCAAGGCCAAGAAGATCCTCGCCGGCGTGCGCGGCGAAAAGGCGGTGGACAAGACCGCGCTGGTCGACCTGCTGCTCAAGGTGTCGCGCATCGTCGAGGCCTATCCGGCGCTCTCCGAGCTCGACCTCAACCCGGTGATCGTCAACGCCGATGGCTATGCCGTGGTGGATGCCCGGGTTATCGTGGAAAAAAATCAGGAAGCCGACGCATGAGCCCGACATCTACTCAATCCAGTACGCCACAGCCCAGCCTGCCTCAGCTGACCGATGCCCGACTGACCCTGGACGGGCGGGTAGCCACCCTGGTCATGGACCGCCACGACGTGCGCAACGCCCTGACCGGGACCGCCCTGGTGGACGACATCATCGCCGTGGCCGAGTGGGTCAACGCCTGCGATGGCGTCTCGGTGCTGGTGATCACCGGCGAGGGCAGCGCCTTCTCCGCCGGTGGCAATGTCAAGGACATGGCCAACCGCGGCGGCGACTTCGCCGGTGACGTGGCAGAAGTCTCGGCCCGCTACCGGCGCGGCATCCAGCGCATCCCGCTGGCGCTTTCCGCGGTGGAGGTGCCGATCATCGCCGCCGTCAACGGCCCGGCCATCGGCGCCGGGTTCGACCTGGCCAACATGGCCGATATCCGTATCGCCTCGAAGAAGGCCAAGTTCGGCGAGACCTTCCTCAACCTGGGCATCATCCCCGGCGACGGTGGGGCCTGGTTCATGCAGCGTCTGATCGGCTACCAGCGCGCCTTCGAGCTGACCCTCTCCGGGCGGATCATCGACGCCGAAGAGGCCAGGGAATATGGCATCGTGCTCGAGGTCTGTGACCCCGAGGCGCTGAGGGAACGTGTCGGCGAGCTGGCCTCCCGCATCGCTTCCCAGCCGCCCAAGGCCACCCGGCTCACCAAGCGACTGATGAAGATGGCGCAGCGCACCGAGCTCAAGGACTTTCTCGATCTCTGCGCGGTATTCCAGGGCATGTGTCACAACGAGCCAGAGCACCTCGAGGCGGTCAACGCCATGCTGGAGAAGATGGCGAAATAGCCTTATCAGTCCGGTCGGCCCCTATGACGCTCGGCTCTGGCCGGGCGTCGTCGTGTAAAAACACTTGTCGCCGAGACCCCTGACTGGCGATGCTGTTGGCAACATCATCGCCACAGGACGTGAATGCATGGACGACAGTACTCTGGTCTTCATCGTGCTCGGACTGACGCTAGCCGCCTTCGTCTGGGGACGCTTCCGCTATGATCTGGTGGCGCTTTCGGCGCTGCTCGGCTCGGTGCTGCTGGGCCTGGTGCCGGGGGAGGAGGCCTTTCAAGGCTTCGGCCACCCGGCGGTGATCACCGTGGCCGCGGTATTGGTGCTCAGCCGCGGCTTCGAGCGCTCCGGGGTGGTGGACGTCATCGCCGAGCAGGTGCTGAAGGTGGGCGAGCGACTCTTCCTGCAGCTGGCCGCCTTGACCGGCACCGTGGTGGTGCTCTCGGGTTTCATGAACAACGTCGGGGCCCTGGCGCTGCTGCTGCCGGTGGCCATGCGCCTGGCCCGGGAGCACGACACCTCGCCGTCGCTGTTGCTGATGCCACTGGCCTTCGGCTCGCTGCTGGGCGGGCTCACCACCCTGATCGGCACCCCACCCAATATCATCATTGCCAGCTACCGGGGTTCGGTCACCGGCGAAACCTTTGGCATGTTCTCCTTCTCGCCGGTCGGCGCGGTGGTGGCCCTGGCCGGGCTGGCGTTCATCCTGCTGATCGGCTGGCGGCTGGTGCCCCTGCGTGCGGGCAAGGCATCCACCGAGGCGATGTTCGATACCGCCAACTATCTGGTGGAGCTGCGCGTCGGCGAGGAGTCCAAGGCCAACGGCCTGACCCTGCGAGAGCTGCATCAGGAACTTGAGGAGACCATTCCGGTGCTGGCGGTGGTGCGCGACGAGTCGCGGCGCGCCGGTCACACCTTCTTCGGCGTGCTCAGGGAGGGCGATATCCTGCTGATGGAAGCAGGACCTGAAGAGATGAAACTGCTCGAGGACAAGGCGGGCCTGAGCCTGGGCAAGGACGCCGAAGACGAGGAGCAAAAAGAAAAGGAGGAAGCCGAGAAGGAAAAAACCGAGAAGGAGAAAGACCAGGGCGGGAACAAGGACCAAGACGAAGAGAAGGACAAGAACAAGAACAAGAACAAGAAGAAAAAGAAGAACAAGAGCAAGAAGGACAAGAGCGGCGTGGATACCGAAGGCCTGCAACTGGTCGAGGCGGTGGTGCGTGCCGATTCCATGATGGTCAACCACACTGTGACCCAGCTGCGTCTGCACAACCAGTTCGGCCTGCACCTGGTGGCGGTGGCCCGGGACGGCGGTCGCCTCAAACAGCGCCTGCGCGAGATCCGCTTTCGTCCTGGCGACGTGCTGCTGCTGCAGGGGGGGGAGAGTGAACTCGCCGAGAGCCTGGCGACCCTGGGCTGCCTGCCTCTGGCCAAGCGTGACCTGAATCTCGGGCAGCCGCGCCTGCTGTTGGTGTCACTGGGCATCTTTGCGGCGGCGATCCTGGCTATCCTGCTGGGCGTACTGCCCGCTGCGGTGGCGCTCTCGAGCGCGGCGCTGGTTTCGCTGCTGGTAGGGGTGCTGCCCCTGCGCGAAGGCTACCAGGCCATCGATGGGCCGGTGATCGTGCTGCTCGGGGCGATGATACCGGTGGGACAGGCGCTGGAAACCAGCGGCGGGGCGGCGCTCATCGCCGAGGCGATGCTGGTGTGGGGCACGGAGTGGCCGGTGGTGGTGACCCTGATCGGGCTCTTCGTGCTGACCATGATGCTCTCGGATATCGTCAACAACGCTGCCGCGGCGGTGCTGATGGCCCCCATCGCCGCGAGCCTGGCACGTGGCTTCGAGGTCTCGCTGGACCCCTTCCTGATGGCGGTAGCGGTGAGCGCCTCCTGCGCCTTCCTGACCCCCATCGGCCACCAGTCCAACACCCTGGTGATGGGGCCCGGCGGCTATCGCTTCGGCGACTACTGGCGCATGGGTCTGCCGCTTGAGGTCGTGGTGGTGGCGGTGGCCATTCCCATGATCTTGCTGGTATGGCCGCTGTAACCGAAGCGCCCCGGCAGGCCGGGGCGTTGACTTGCTGAGTCCACAGTTGGGCGTCAGGCGGCGTGGTGCCACAGCACCTTGGACTTGTCGGTGACAAAGGCGTCGTACTCGAAGTCATCCACGGTAAGCAGCTCCAGCACCCGGGCCTCGCGCTCGCGCATGAATGTGGCGTCCTCCTCGCTGATCAGGTCGGCCTTGGCCGCTTCCAGCACCCTCTGCTCGGGATGCAGCGCATCGGCCGGCAGCTCTCCCTTGGCATAGGCCTTGTTGACCTTGCGATAAAGGGACTCGGCGCGTTCCTGGGTGGCCAGCAGGGCGTTGTAGTGCGCCAGGAAGTTGGGATGGCTGCCGTCGTCGGCCTCCCAGGTCTCGCGCAGCAGCTTCGCGCGCAGGGCGGTGTTGCGAGAAACGGCCTGGGCGATGGTGCGGGCCAGGTCGTCGTGGGGGCGCTTGACGCGCTTGCCCCGTGGCATTACCACGATGCGCAGCACGTGCGCCAGGGCTCGGTTGGGCAGGTTATCGAACAGCTCATCCAGTGCCTGCTCGGCTCGGCACAGCAGGAACTGGCAGCTGTAGTGAACAAGTGCCGCCTCATCCTCGACCTTGTCCCCCTCGTGCCACTGCTTGATCACCATGGAGGCGAGGTAGAGGTTGGAGAGAACATCGCCCAGCCTGGCGGAGAGCATCTCGCGCTGCTTGAGGGTGGAACCGAGGCTGGCCATGGCGGCGTCGGCGCAGAGGCCGAAGCCGGCGGAGAGCCGCCCGATCTCCTGGGCATAGGGGGTGGCGACCGCATCGAAGGGCACGGCGGACTTGCCGATGCCCAGGCCCAGGGTAAAGGCGCGGGCGGCGTTGCCGAAGATCAGTCCGGCGTGACCGAAGAACGCCTTGTCGAAGGCCGCGATGTCATCGGCGTCCCTGGCGGCCAGCTCATCAAGCACGTAGGGATGGCAGCGGATCGCCCCCTGGCCGAAGATCATCAGGTTGCGGGTCATGATGTTGGCGCCTTCCACGGTGATCGCCACCGGGTTGGCGCTGTAGCCTATCCCTAAGTAGTTGCGCGGGCCGAGCGTGACCGCCTTGCCGCCGTGGATATCCATGGCATCGCTGAGGATGACCCGCTGGAATTCGGTGAGCTGGCTCTTGAGGATCGCCGAGGGCACCGCCGGCTTCTCGCCACGGTCGATGGTGTTGGCGGTCTGATAGACCGCTGCCTGGGCGATGTAGCCCAGCGCGGTCATTCGCGCCAGCGGCTCCTGGATCCCCTCCATCTCGGCGACCGGCACGTTGAACTGTCGACGAATACGTGCAAAGCCGCCGCTCCAGCCGATGGCGTAGCGGGCGGTGCCGGTGGCGCCGGAGGGCAGGGTGATGCAGCGACCGATGGAGAGGCACTCCACGAGCATTCGCCAGCCCTGGCCGATCATCTCGGTGCCGCCGATGATGGTGTCAAGCGGGGCGAAGACATCCTTGCCCTTGATGGGACCGTTCAGGAAGGGGCTGCCGATGGGGTGGTGACGTCGGCCTATCTCCATGCCGGCGGTGTCGCGGGGAATCAGCGCCAGGGTGATACCGCGGTCTTCCTCGTCGCCCAGCAGGTGCTCCGGGTCGAACAGGCGGAAGGCGAGGCCCACCACGGTGGCGATGGGCGCCATCGTGATCCAGCGCTTCTCGAAGTTGAGGCGCACGCCGAGCACTTCCTTGCCGTTGACGACCTGCTTGCAGACCACGCCGGTGTCGGGAAGCGAGGTAGCGTCGGAACCGGCCCGCGGGCCGGTGAGGCCGAAGCAGGGAATCTCGCGACCGTCGGCCAGGCGCGGCAGGTAAATGTCCTTCTGCTCCTGTGTACCGTACTTGAGCAGCAGCTCGCCCGGGCCCAGGGAGTTGGGTACCCCCACGGTGACCATCAGGGTCTCGCTGATCGACAGCTTCTGCAGCACCAGCGACTGCGCCTTGGCCGAGAAGCCCAGGCCGCCGTACTCCTTCGGAATGATCATCCCGAAGTAGCGCTCCTGCTTGAGGTGGTCCCAGAGCGCCTGGGGCAGGTCGGCCCGCTCCTTGGCGATGTCCCATGCGTTGCACATGCCGGCGGCCACGGCGCACTGGTTGTCGAGGAAGGCGCGCTCCTCGTCGCTGATGCCCTCGTCCTCGAAGGCGAGCAGCGCCTGCCAGTCGGGCTTGCCGGTAAAGAGCTCACCGTCCCAGGCCACGCTCCCGGCCTCCAGCGCGGTGCGCTCGGTGTCGGAGACCTTCGGCGAGACCTTCTTGAACATGGCAAAGAGTCGCGGGGTCAGCCACTTGCCGCGCAGGGCCGGCAGGCCGGCCGCCGCCACGGCGAGAGCACCGATCAGCAGCAGGATGCCGAGCAGGGTGGAGGCGAAGAAAAGGCTGGCCAGGCCGGTGAGAGCGAGCACCGCCAGGGCGGGCAGGGCGCCCGCCTCTCGGCGCATCACCGCCAGCAGGCCGACAGCGGCCACGATCAGCAGGATCAGGGTGAGCATGGGAGAGACTCCGATTATCATGAACGGCAAGAATTCGAACACACGTTTGAATACTTGCAGACTAGCCTATCCCATTGCAACCGGCCAGCGTTCACTCCATTCGCCGATTTGGCTCGCCGCGGGCGGGGGCGCCGTTTGCCACATAATAGGGAGCGTCGCTCCGCGGCAGCGGCTCGCGGCCGCGGATTCTGTCGGCGATCTTTTCGGCCAGCATGATCGTCGGTGCATTGAGGTTGCCGGTGGGAATCAGCGGAAAGAGCGAGGCGTCGACTACCCGCAGGCCCTCAACCCCGTGCACCCGGCCGGCACCGTCCACCACGGCGTCGTCGCCTTCGCCCATGCGGCAGCTGCCGCAGGGGTGGTAGGCGGTCTCGGCATGCGCCTTGACGAAGGCATCCAGCTCGGCGTCGGACTGGACGCCCGGCCCCGGCGAGATCTCCCGGCCGCGGTACTCATCAAAGGCGGGCTGGGCGATGATCTCCCGGGTCAGGCGGATGGCGTCGCGGAACTCCTGCCAGTCCTTCTCGGTGGACATGTAGTTGAACAGGATGCTGGGCGCCGCCTCGGGATCCCGGGAGGTGAGGCGAATGCGACCGCGGCTCTCCGAGCGCATGGAGCCCACGTGGGCCTGGAAGCCGTGGGCCTGTACCGCGCTCTTGCCGTTGTAGCTGATGGCGATGGGCAGGAAGTGGTACTGCAGGTTGGGCCACGCCTCCTGGTCATTGCTGCGAATGAAGCCAGCCGCCTCGAACTGGTTACTTGCCCCCACGCCCTTGCCCAGGAAGAGCCACTCGGCGCCGATCCTGGGCTGGTTGTACCACTTCAGCGCCGGGTAGAGCGAGATGGGCTGCTTGCACTCGTACTGGATGTACATCTCCAGGTGGTCCTGGAGGTGGGCGCCGACGTTGTCGTTGACGTGGACCGCATCGATGCCGAATTCATCCAGGACATCCTTCGGGCCGATGCCAGAACGCTGCAGGATCTGCGGGGAGGCGATCGCGCCGCCGCACAGCAGTACCTCGCGGCGGGCGCCTACCCTCTGGATCTGGCCCTTTTTCCGGTAGCGCACGCCCACCGCACGCTTGCCCTCGAATTCGATGACGTCGGTGAGAGCGCGGGTCTCGATGGTGAGGTTCTCGCGCCCCCTGGCCTGGTCCAGATAGCCCCGGGCAGTGGAGGCGCGCCGGCCGTTCGGGGTGACGAAGCGGTCCATGGGGCCGAAGCCCTCCTGCTGGTAGCCGTTGACGTCTTTGGTCTCCGGATAGCCGGCCTGCTTGCCCGCTTCGATGAAGGTGCGATAGAGAGGATTGTTGCCCGGCTTTCTATCAGTGCGTGGCGTGGTGACGCTGATCGGGCCGTCGTCGCCGTGATACGCGTCGGGCCCGATGTCACGGGCCTCGGACTTGCGAAAGTAGGGCAGACAGTCGGCGTAGCGCCAGTCCGTCAGGCCCGGCGCTTCAGCCCATTGGTCATAGTCCAGGGCGTTGCCGCGGATGTAGCACATGCCGTTGATCAGCGAGGAGCCGCCAAGCCCCTTGCCACGGCCGCACTCCATGCGTCGGCCATCCATGTGCGGCTCGGGGTCGGTCTCGAAGGCCCAGTTATAGCGCTTTCCTTGCAGCGGGTAGGCCAGTGCCGCCGGCATCTGGGTGCGGAAATCGAAGCGGTAGTCGGGGCCACCGGCCTCCAGCAGCAGCACCGTGACGCCGGGATCCTCGGTGAGGCGGGTGGCCAGTACGTTGCCGGAGGAGCCGGCACCGATGATGACGTAGTCGAATTCGCGAAGCTGTGACATGGAAACTCCTCAGAACACCGACTCGAAGGGGCCCATCTCCACCTGCACCGACTTGGTCTGGGTGTAGTGGGCCAGGGTTTCGAGGCCGTTCTCACGACCCACGCCGGACTGCTTGTAGCCGCCCACCGGCATCTCGGCGGGGGACTCGCCCCAGGTGTTGATCCAGCAGATGCCCGCCTCCAGGCGGTGGATGACCCGATGGGCGCGGTTGAGACTCTCGGTGAAGACGCCGGCGGCCAGGCCGTAGCGGGTATCGTTGGCGCGGCGGATCACCTCCTCCTCGTCATCGAAGGCCAGGATCGCCATCACGGGACCGAAGATCTCCTCTCGCACGATGCGCATCTCGTCGCGGCAATCGGTGAATACCGTGGGGGCGGCCCAGGCGCCTCTGGACCAGTCAACACCGACCTCGCTGCCTTGATTCCAGGTATCGCCGCCGGCCAGCACCCGGGCCCCCTCCTGCTTGCCGAGGGCGATGTAGGAGAGCACCTTTTCCTGGTGCTCGAAGCTGACCAGGGGGCCGAAGTTGACGCTCGGGTCCATCGGATCGCCGGCTCTGATGCGGCCGACCCGCTCCTTGATCTTCGCCTCGAAGGCGTCCTTCACGGCGCGCTCGACAAACACCCGGGTGCCGTTGGTGCAGATCTGCCCGCTGGAGTAGAAGTTGGCCATCATCGCGGCGTCGGCGGCGCGATCGAGGTCGGCGTCGGCGAATACGATCAGCGGCGACTTGCCGCCCAGTTCCATGGTGACATCCTTCAGGGTGGAGCCCCCGGCGGCGGCCATTACCTTCTTGCCGGTTCCCACCTCCCCGGTGAAGGAGACCTTGTCGATGCCCGGGTGTCCGGTCATCAGGGCGCCAACGCGGCCATCCCCCTGGATCACGTTGAAGACGCCATCGGGGAGCCCGGCGTCGGTGAAGATCTCGGCCAGCTTCATCACGGTGAGCGGGGTGACCTCGCTGGGCTTGAAGACCACGGCATTGCCGGCGGCCAGTGCCGGGGCACTCTTCCAGCAGGCAATCTGGATGGGATAGTTCCAGGCGCCGATGGCGCCGATCACCCCCAGCGGCTCGCGACGGGTATAGACGAAGGAGCCCTCTCGCAGCGGTATCTGGCTGCCTTCGATGGCCGCCGCCAGGCCGGCGTAGTATTCGAGGACGTCGGCGCCGGTAACGATGTCCACCGCGGCCGTCTCGCTGATTGGCTTGCCGGTGTTGCGGGTCTCGAGCTCGGCGAGCTCGTCATTGCGGCTGCGAAGCAGGGCCACGGCGCGATTGAGGATACGGCCGCGTTCCATGCCGGTCATTGCTGCCCAGGCCCGCTGGCCCTTGCGGGCGGCGTCAACGGCGGCGTCCACGTCGGCCTCGGAGGCCTGCTGCACCTCGGCGAGCGGAGAGCCATCGAAGGGGTTGACGACGGCAAAGGTCTCGCCGGAGGTGGCGGCCGTGTGACGGCCGTCGATGTAGAGGGGGAGGGTGTCGCGCTGTGTCATGAGGCTCTCCTTCAGTCAGCGTTTGGGGTGTCGATGAGCAGCTGGTCCAGGGTGGCCAGGGCCACCCGGCGCGCGGAGTCGGCATCCAGCCCGTCGGGAGTGAGGGCGCCGCGCAGCCATAGGCCATCGATCATGGCAGCCAGTGCCTGGGCGGCTTGGCGTGCCTCGGCGCGAGGCATCAGGCGGCGGAACTGGGTGCACAGATTCGAGTAGAGACGACGGTCGTTGACTTGCTGCAGTCGCTGGAGTGTCGGCTGATGCATGCTGCTCGCCCAGAACGCCAGCCAGGTCTTGGCGACCGGACCGGTCACCTGGCTGCGGTCAAAGTTGCCCGCGATGATGGCTCGCAGATGCCCTTCGGGGTTGTCGTCCGCAATGGCGGCCCGGCGAGCCGCCACGGCGGTGCCCAGATCGCTCAGGATCTGCCGCATGGTGGCCTCCAGCAGCCCGTCCTTGCCCCCGAAATAGTGGCTGATGATGCCGGCGGAAACGCCCGCATGGCGAGCGATCCGCATTACCGTGGCGTCGGCCAGACCGACCTCGTCGATCGCCGCCATGGTGGCAGTGATCAGCTGCTGGCGGCGGATGGGTTCCATTCCGACCTTGGGCACCTCGAAACCTCCTGTTCCAGGGATGATTGGCCATCACGCATTCAGCATGGTGGGTTTAACATAGCCTGACATTTTTTTATTGAACGTTCAATTAATTAAAGGGCGAGGGCAACAGGGGGTTGCCAAGTGCGAGGAGGCTCTGCATAATGCCAACCCGTTGAAAGGCACACGCTTGCCCGACAGCCTGGCTACGTAGCTCAGCTGGTTAGAGCACATCACTCATAATGATGGGGTCCCCTGTTCAAATCAGGGCGTAGCCACCAGACACCGCAAAACGCCCATCCGGTCTCCGACCGGGTGGGCGTTTTGCGGTGGTAGTCGGGCCGGCTTGCCCCAGGGGAGCCGGAATAGGACTCGATCCGGCCTTGACCTCCAGAAGTGAATCCGTATACTACGTCCCGTGTTCGACGCCGTTCCCGGATAGCTCAGTCGGTAGAGCAAGTGACTGTTAATCACTGGGTCGCAGGTTCGAGTCCTGCTCCGGGAGCCAACTCTGTTTCGAGCGCCATTGCTGAAAGTCCGTCATTCCTCGATAGCTCAGTTGGTAGAGCAAGTGACTGTTAATCACTGGGTCGCAGGTTCGAGTCCTGCTCGAGGAGCCATCAGCAGCCCCTCCCATCAGCAGCACCTCTATGTATTGCAAGTTGTTCCCGGATAGCTCAGTTGGTAGAGCAAGTGACTGTTAATCACTGGGTCGCAGGTTCGAGTCCTGCTCCGGGAGCCATCTCCTGATTTCTTGCATGTTTTCCTGATTCGATCCGCCGGTTGAGCTCGCTCGACTCTTTTGCATGTCTGTCTATCTCCGAGCTTGCGGTTCGCTTGCCTGCCAGGCCAATAAGAACGCCGCCCCTGAGGGCGGCGTGTGGGCATGACGAGGGGGCAGGGCGACTCAGTGGCGGTTCGCCAGCCGATAGTTGTCGCTGCTGAGCAGGACGAAATCCAGCAGGATATGAGCGGCTTCCTGCACCTGCACCTGTTCCACAGGCTCATCGTCACTCTCCTCGGTCCGGGCGTCGACCCACTCCTCCAGCAGGTCGAGGCCCAGGGCCCGACGGCGCTGATTCTCCAGGCCAAGCTGTTCGGCCTCCTGCTCTTCCACCTCGCGTTGGCGCTGCTCTCTGTTGAGACTGACGCTGGTGGTCTGTTCGCGCAGGCGACGGTTGAGCTCCGCCTGCTGGGTCAGGTAGCGGAAGTTCGGGTGCTCCGCGGCGCGGCTCTGGTGGCGGTCCTTGATGGACTCCAGATAGCGCCACGGCTCGCCGTAATGGCGGTACTGCACCGAGCGCACGGTGTCCCAGTCCAGCGCGTTGTCCAGGCTGCTCTCGCCGATCAGGTCCGGGTCGATCAGGCTCGGAAAGATGATGTCCGGCTCCACGCCGCGGTGCTGGGTGCTGTCCCCGGAGATGCGGTAGAACTTGGCGCGGGTCAACTTGATCTGGCCATGGCTCAGATCATTGAGGGTCTGCACGGTGCCCTTGCCGAAGGTGGGTGAGCCCATCACCAGGCCGCGGCCATAATCCTGGATGGCGCCGGCAAAGATCTCCGAGGCGGAGGCGGAGAGCCGATTGACCAGCACGCCCAGCGGGCCGTCATAGTGGGTTCCCGCCTCGGTATCGCCGTAGAGGCTGATGCGGCCGCGGGCGTCGCGAACCTGGACCGTGGGGCCGCGATCGATGAACAGCCCGAGCAGCGAGTTGGCCTCCTGCAGGGCGCCGCCACCGTTGTTGCGAAGGTCGAGCACGATTCCCTCGATGCCTTCATCCTTGAGTCGCTCGATCTCCCTTGCCACGTCGCGGGTGGTGCTGCGGAAGTCCTCTTCGCCGGCCTGCCAGGCGTCGAAGTCCACATAGAAGGTGGGGATCTTGATCACGCCGATACGATGCGGGCCGTCGTCGCGCTCGATCTCGATCACCTTGCCCTGGGCCGCCTGATCCTCCAGGTTCACGGTGTCCCGGGTGATCTCGACGATGCGTGAGCGGGTCATGTCTACCGCCTGGGCGGGAACCACGTCGAGGCGCACCACCGAGCCCTTGGCGCCGCGGATCAGGTCGACCACGTTGTCCAGTCGCATGCCCACCACGTTGACCATCTCGCCCTCTTCCTGGCCCACGGCGATAATGCGGTCCGCAGGCTCCAGCGCTCCAGCGCGCTCTGCTGGGCCGCCGGGTACCAGGCTGGCTACCTTGACGTACTCGCCGTCGGACTGCAGCAGGGCGCCGATGCCCTCCAGGGAAAGGCGCATCTGGATATCGAAGGATTCGCCCTGGCGGGGGGACAGGTATCCGCTATGGGGGTCGATGCTGCCGGTGACTGCCGCCATGAACAGGCCGAAGATGTCCTCTTCGTTGGTCTGGCGCACCCGGTTGAGCTGGCCCTCGTAGCGCTGGCGAAGGTTGGTCTCCACCTGCTCGAGATCCTGGCCGCTGATGGCCAGGGTCAGGGCGGCGTTCTTGAGGCGCTTGATCCAGAGATCATCGAGCTCCGCGCTGTCATCGGCCCATGGAGCCTCATCTCGGTCGATGTCCAGGCGCAGGTCGCTGTCGTAGGTAAAGTCGAGGCCTTCGTCGAGCCTGTCAAGCAGCCACTCGAAGCGCACTTCGGCACGCTCATGGTAGCGGTGGTAGAGGGCGTAGATGTCGTCCAGGTCACCGTCGAAGAGGGCATCGTCGATGCGCTCGTCCAGGTGGCGGAAGTCGGCGATATCGTCCGCCAGCATAAAGGCCCGCTGACCGTCGAGAACATCGAGGTAGCGTTCGAAGACCTGGTTCGACCAGGCATCATCCAGCCGAATGTCGGCATAGTGGCCGTAGCGCAGCGAATCGGCGACTTCCACGGCCGCCTGTCGCTGGGCATCGGTGGGCTGCGGCTGCGCCAGAGCGACGCCGGCGACCAGCAATAGACCGACCAGGGCGGCAGCTGGACGTCCCAGGTGGGCAAGCAGGCTCATCAATGAAGGACTCCCGGTTTCATGTACACTATTTCCTAGACCCTTTCCTGGCCCACGAGTTGCGTAGGCAGACGAAGCATTGTAGCAGTTTCCCCCGACATCCCATGACTCCTGTCAGCATCCCATGACACCTGTGAATAGAGGAATTCATGTCTCAGGACGATCTCATCGAGCGCCTGCTCGATTTCCTGCGTGCTTCGCCCACGCCCTGGCACGCCGTGGCCACCATGACAGCCCGTCTCGAGGCAGCGGGTTTCCGCCGTCTCGACGAGCGTGATCCGTGGCGGCTGGTACCCGGTGAGAGGGTCTACGTGACCCGCAATGACTCCTCGATCATCGCCCTGCAGCTTCCCGAGGGTGAGCTGAATGCGCTGCGCATGATCGGCGCCCACACCGATAGCCCTGGCCTGCGCCTCAAGCCCAGTGCGGCTCAGATCAGCGCGGGCTGGCTGCAATTGGGGGTGGAGACCTACGGGGGTGTGCTGTTGGCGCCCTGGTACGACCGGGATCTCGGTCTGGCCGGCCGGATTCACGTGCGCCATCCCGATGGACGTCTGGAGGGGCTGCTGCTCAACGTCGAGCGTCCGGTGGCGATCATTCCCAGCCTGGCGATCCACCTGGACCGCGACGTCAACCAGGGCCGCCCGATCAACGCCCAGACCCAGATGGCACCGGTGTTCCTGCAGGGTGGCGAGAATGCCGATCTCGACCGACTGCTCAAGGACTGGATCGCCGAGCAGCACGGTCTGCAGGGGGTGGAGCTGCTCGATTTCGAGCTGGGTTTCCACGACATGCAGCCGCCGGCTCGGGTCGGCGTGGCGGGTGAGCTCATCGCCAGTGCTCGTCTCGACAACCTGCTCTCCTGCTTCACCGGGCTGGAGGCGCTGCTCGCCGCGGATGGCAGGCAGGGGGCGCTGCTGGTGGCCAACGACCATGAAGAGGTGGGGAGCGCCAGTGCCTGTGGCGCCCAGGGGCCTTTCCTAGGTGACGTGCTGCGGCGGGTCGCCGAGCAGCTCGGCGGGGGCGGTGAGGGCGCTTTCGTCCGCCTGATCCAGTCGTCGCGGATGATCTCCTGTGACAATGCCCACGCGCTGCACCCCAATTTCACCGATAAGCACGACGCCGCCCACGGGCCGATGCTCAACGGTGGGCCGGTGATCAAGGTCAACGCCAGTCAGCGTTACGCCACCAACAGCGCCACCGCGGCGATGTTCCGTGACCTCTGTCGCGAGGTCGAGGTACCGGTGCAGAACTTCGTGACCCGCGCCGACATGGGCTGCGGCAGCACCATCGGGCCGATCACCGCCACCGAGCTCGGGGTGCCGACTCTGGACGTGGGGGCTCCCCAGTGGGCCATGCACTCCATCCGCGAGACCGCCGGCGCCCGGGATGTGGAGTACCTGACCCGGGTGCTGACGGCCTTCTGCAACCGCGCTGATCTGGCCTGAGCGAGTCTCCCTTGTCGAGCCGTCCTCGACGAGCTGACTCGCCGATAACACAAAAAAACCCGGCGCCTCTGCGCCGGGTTTTTTGCTGTCTGGTGGCTACGCCCTGATTCGAACAGGGGACCCCATCATTATGAGTGATGTGCTCTAACCAGCTGAGCTACGTAGCCAGCGGCGCGTACTCTAGCCGCCGCAGCTTTACGTGTCAACTCCCTGATGTGGAAGGCATCGGGGGTGATGAGATGAGGTGAGGGAGATGCTTGACACCCGCGGGGGCGCTCAGTAACATACGCGCCACCTCGACGAGCCGAGACACTGCGTCCCATTCGTCTAGTGGTCCAGGACACCGCCCTTTCACGGCGGTAACAGGGGTTCGAACCCCCTATGGGACGCCACTCGACTCATCAAGGTGCCGGAGTGCGGGAATAGCTCAGCGGTAGAGCATCGCCTTGCCAAGGCGAGGGTCGGGAGTTCGAATCTCCTTTCCCGCTCCAGAACGAAAGAAGCGGTATTGAGCCAAGGCTCGGGTCAGCAGCTGGAACGCCAGCCCGGTCGAAACTCGTTTCCCGCTCCATGCGTCCCATTCGTCTAGTGGTCCAGGACACCGCCCTTTCACGGCGGTAACAGGGGTTCGAACCCCCTATGGGACGCCACTTTCCGGTAGTCACGACAATCGGTAGTGCAAGAAAACAGTAGTTCGAGATCTGCGGGAATAGCTCAGTGGTAGAGCATCGCCTTGCCAAGGCGAGGGTCGGGAGTTCGAATCTCCTTTCCCGCTCCAGAATGAAAGAAGCGGTATTGAGCC